>Ga0105239_10000827_pt1 | contig 44034 bp, 26 predicted proteins | sample KBSC44metaG_FD_92761 | JGI IMG/M metagenome (GOLD analysis project Ga0105239, IMG submission 92761) | Corn rhizosphere microbial communities from Kellogg Biological Station, Michigan, USA - KBS C4-4 metaG | ecosystem: Host-associated > Plants > Roots > Rhizosphere > Soil | place: Michigan, USA...
CCTACAACCGTCCCTGCGGTACCCGATCCCCGAGGCTGAGTTTTCCGCCATGATCGCAGAGTCGAAAGAGCTGTGCACCTCCTCGAACTTCCACCCCACGGTCCGCGAGCTAGTCCTCGCGACGGACCCGAGCACCGCGCTACAGCTGAACGCAATGGATCGCCCGCCGTTCCCACATTCAGATCTCATTGCGACCCACGGCCCCGTCGTGTGGATAGGGGATGCGAACCATGCGGTGAGCCCGTTCGCGGGAAACGGCGCTAACATGGCGCTGATGGATGCGTGGGATCTGGCGCGTTGCCTGAGAGGAGAATCAACTTTGGAGAGTGCGCTCAAAGCGTATGATGAGAAGGCGGTGGCAAGAGCACGGGGTGTGTTGAAGGCGTCACGCTGGACAATTGACATTTCGCATGCACGTGGTTTGAAGTTCTGGGTTTACCGCTATCTCCTGTGGTTGGTGAGTCTCTTTATGCCCGTTCCAGTGTGACAAGCGGATTCGGGTGAGGGCCTCCTTTAAGTCGAAACCTGCTGTACGGAGTAATCAGAAACACTACTCACTAGGTTGTATCGTTCTATCCCTGTTTTGACCGGGGAAATTATTCCTTATTTTTGTATCGCTACTACCTAGGATAGGATCCCATTTCTGACTTTCAGCAAACAGCCAGTCCCCAACTCCAAGATCACGCTCACTCAATTTGTATATAAGAAGGGGGTATTTCAGTATCGTGAATTACAAGACGATATAGTGGGGCATGTAAAAGTGCGCTTGAGAAGAACATATATGTGAATGATGGCTTGGCGCGGTGTCGCAAAGCTCCTAGCCGTGCATCTTACAAGTGTATTGCTTTGACCGTGAAAGGGATCCCGGAATGTGGAGGAAACAATATCCACGCGGGCACATCTCCTCCGAATCGTTATAGCTCTTTAGAAAGCCGCAATTGGACCTCGAGGCCGCTTGTGAAATTGTAGTTTGGCCTAATATGAATGCCTTCAGGTAGGCCAGGATTGTGCTGCCCTGAGGAGCAGTGTGGACTAAGCTGTGTCGAGTAGCACTAGTGACAACCTGGTCGCGATGAAGCTGCTCCCAGGAAGACTCGAGTGTCTCCAAATCGTCGTATGAAGTTCGTTCCAGGCTCTCAATCCCAAAACGAGCACTCTCGACCTCGCCCAAGTCTAGTGGGTCGGCCGGTAATTGAGTCCTCGGATGGTGGTCAACTGATAGCCATGCAACTACTCTGCCGGACAGTCACTGGCACCTGGCGCCGTTGGATAGAACCAAGCCGCCACAGCGATAATAAGGTAGAGAATGCATAAGAGTACGCCTTCGAGCCAGTGTGACTTTCCATCCTGGATCAGGTAGTTGACGAGGAGAACGGCGACAAACAAAACGGCAATCTGGAAACCGTCGAAGAACAAGGTCATGTTATCTTTGCCCATGATCCAGCCAAGTACCACAATGAACGGCAAGACCAGAAGAGCGATCTGCATGCTTGATCCCACAGCGACACCAATTGCTAAATCCATCTTGTCTTTGATTGCCACGGTGACCGCAGTGGCGTGTTCGGCGGCATTGCCGACAATGGGAAGCAGAATCAAACCGACGAAACTCTTGGATATGCCGCCGCCACAGGTGATGGAATTGATAGAGTCGACCAGGTATTCAGCATTGAGAGCGACCAGCACAGTGGAAATGCCCAAGGTAAACAGTGCAACCCAAATCGATAGCTGTGGCTCCTCAGGTTCATCTTCAGTGTCGTCTGCCTCTGCCTCTGCTTGAGCTGCGGCCGCGTTCCTTTCCATTAGACTTTGGCGTCGGAATTTTTCGGGAATCACAGCTGCCTTGAGCTTGGAACCAACAGCTCGTTTCTTGTTCTTTTCACTCTTCGCATTGTACATTGCAGTATGGCTCTTGAGTTGGAAGAACAGATAACAGCCATAAACAACCAGTAGGAGGATTGCCGTGCCACGGCTGATGGCTGTCACCTTTGCACCTGGCTTATCTGGGGTAGGATCTTCGCCGTTGACCTGGTCCTGAGATCTGGCCCACTCTTCGAAAACAGTTGGGATAATAAGGCTACCAACTGCAACGAACAGCAAGCTCGAGGCAGTCTGTGCCACAGTCATGTTGAATGCTTGTTCCATGCGATTGACGCCACCGAAAAAGAAACACATGCCGAGGACTAGAAGGAGATTGGAGAGCATGCTGCCGATGAGAGAAGTCTGTACGATCAAGACTTGATTTTTGGCCAAAGCAATGATGGAAACGATCAATTCGACTGCATTTCCAAAGGATGCATTGAGTAAACCTCCAATGACCTCACCGGTTCGAAGGGCAATTTCCTCGGTGGCGTAACTCAGCATGGCGGCAAGTGGAATGATGGCAATGAAGTTGATAACGAAGACAGCGACCTCGTTGACACCTGCGTAGTGGACTGCAATGCCGACTGGTGAGAAGATCAGGAGAACGTTGATCCAGGAATTGAACAAGGTTGCACGAATCTGACTCCGAGCAGTAAACTTTTTCTTTTCTTTCCCGTTGTTGTTGTCATCGTCAAGAGATTTATCGCTGGTAGAGCCTTTGGAGAACAATTTCTTGATACCATGCTTTTGTGCGGGATCGCCAGTGTTCCGATTACGCATAGCATCCTTTTCTGCAGAAGGACCTGCGTGACCATTACCAACATAGGTCTGCTCGCTTATCGATGTCTCGGCGCGGGCGCGATCAGCCTCTTCTTTGATTTCAGAGATAGAATTGGACGGGCTCCCCGATGTAGGAATCTGGATCCCGATGCCACCATTAAATGCGCTTGGATTAGAGATGGCATTGGGAGTTGAGACAGCATGGCGTTCTGGAGGATGGCCTCCCATTTTATGCCTTCGGTTTTCGGGAGTGCCAGGTCGGTAGTTGTCTGGATCATCGGTGACAGCAGGATTTAATGAATAGCCCTCGCCGTTTTCTATGGTACGCAGCGTGTTTGATCTGGAGTCCGGTCTCCATTTTTTGAACGGATTGAAGGTGGACTCAGAGCCCGGGTCATCATACCAAGCGGCATATTTCGCTTCACGGCGATATCGATCTGTGGCCTGTGAGCATTTTCGCGTTCTAGGAGGATCAGTCACACATACGCATTGCTTCTGAAGACGGGGAGCCGCCAGATATATCAGGTCAGAACCTGCACAACTGGAATTCAGACGTTGAATCTAGTCAACTACGGCAGGTGTCGGTAGATGGATCGTTTTGGGTCATACCAAGGCGCCAAGTCTGGATATGGGTAGGGAGAAGAGTCGCAGAGGGTTGATATTCTGATGGTGGGCGGGAGGCCGACTCAAATAGCACCGGGTATGGTAGTGACAGATGCAGATATGGATCAAGGGAAATGGAAATCAAGGAAACCAGCATCTTTGGACGGAGTATAAAGCAGAGGAATCGAACCAGTGAAAGGAGGTGGAATCAAGTGCTAGTCGAATTCAATGCGTGTTTAGCGTGACGGGGAGCAGAAGGCAGCGATTGACTTTGGACAGGGCGATGATTGAGAATGAAAGCCCTGCGCGTGTGAGTGAGTGCAGACTCCATGCCAGGGCAATATGAAACAACAAATCTCGAATGGGCCGAGGGTCGAGGATTGGACGAGAATGACAGGGGCATGGTGGATCGAAAGGGGATGGATGTCACTGAAGGCTGCACCATGACGATGGGGATTGTCCAGCAACGCCAAACAACGTGGAATAACTTCGAATGAATTCCCTAATACGAGGGAGATCCATTGGCTCAGCCACAGTGGAAGCACTTGCTGGGACTCGGGTCCTCCCCTAAGAAGGAAACACGATGCTGCATGAGGTGCCTCATCCAGCTCAAGTCTCTCTGTAGTTCGCCTCCCACTCGCAGTCGCAGTCAGCTGCTACTACTAATTACACTCCCGTACTTCTCTACAGAGCACTAAGTAACGAGGCGTTCCTGCAGAGGTGTGAGAAAATGTGGGCTTTGGCTCAAATGTGCGCATGGCCACTGTTCCTCCCTTTCCCCCTTGCTGTAGCTCGCTTTGATGGCTTTCCATCCCGTCTCCCAAACTCACACCACGCCCGGTTGCCAGCATGAAGCTGCACGATCTCAGCTGCCAAGTTCAGCAGGCATCTCACCCAAGTGCCTAATCCTAGGGCGCCTTGTGCGTTGTCAGGATGGGCGAGGACCAATTCTTCTTCCGACTCCAACAGTAAGTCAAGGATGCAATAGGCGGCGTGGCCCAGACTAAAGTTACGGGGGCCGAGGGCCCTTGGACCAGTGCTTAGGCGGGCTTGGGAGGGCTTAAGCTGCTCCTTGGTAGGCTTAATTCCATGCTTCAAGCTTGTTGAAGCATTAATCCTGAGTGCTTGGCTGGATCTTGACGTCACTCCACCTAGGCACTTTAACCACTAACCTGGATCTGCAAGGACTGACAATTACTTTGTCCAACATCACAGTACCATGCGAGCGTGATGAACTCTCACACTGATCCCCAAGACGCCATCTGCCGAGCCCTCGGTACTACTTCGAACCATGGATACGATAACCTTCCCTCCAGCACGTTTAGCATGGGAAGAATACGAAATTACAAAATACGGTAGAGCGGACGGCTTGGGCATAAGTGGAGCACCCAGGGAAGTCTAAGCGACGCTTGCGCCACAAAGCAGAACCAGTGCGCCACTAATCTACCTGTGGCTGTGCCATTGATTTGGCACGATCACCTCCCTGAAATGCACACATGTGGCTCGGCTAGCCTGTGCCTCTGAGGAGAATGGAAAAAGGCACGACGAACATGTCGGACTTCACCGTTCACTTCGGCGAATGACGCTGTATCAAGCGACACTTGGCCTCGTTAATTTCTGACTCCTGATCAACTACCCAAACAACCCAAGTGAACATGTCTATCTGTTCCCACTGTGACACTTCATTAGTTTTCACGCATTCATGGCCTGCACAGCCACGGAAGATCAGGGTAGGTGCCTCTCTACTCCATGACAACTGAATACCTAGCCATTGAGCATGGTCTTGGCTCCAATGACCAGAGTTACCACATCTGTTGAAACGTTTCATGACTGTGTGCTGATACATGGTACCCATTAGACCGCTTAATTCATGATGCCGTCACCAGGGATCCTGGCCAACCTCGACCACAAGGAACAACTCCATATTGGCTGCATCAACTCCATCCTTTAGCTGCCCACCAGTCACTTTCCCTGCCATCCAGTGCTGACGTGGTGATAATTGGTTCCGGTATCACTGGCTTCTCTGTAGCGAGAACATTGCTCGCAAGCAACCCCAGTCTTCATATCACTGTCCTAGAAGCACGAACACTCTGTTCAGGCGCCACTGGCCGGAATGGAGGTCATTTAGTGGCATACGGAGGCGGTGATTATGCTACGCTCAAACGAACCTATGGGCAGGCACTGGCCACAAAAATGGTTGAATTTACTTTTAGGTCTATACGGCGAACGAGAGCCATCATTGAGGACCTGGGAGATGCGGCTACTCCCAGCGAATTCCGCACCGTCTCTCGAATTCGGACCTTTGGCGACCAAGAATCATTTGACGAGGTTAAGGCAAGTATCGCTGAGTTCATTGGTGACAACCCGCAGTATGAGGGCATGTACGACATCATCGATGACCGTCAAACACTACAGGAGAGGTATAATGTCCACGGTGTTGTTGGTGCCGTGATCTTTGAGGCGGCTGCACTTTGGCCTTATCGCTTGATCATGGCCGGGTGGGAAGATCTCCTTAATAGGTTCCCAGCCAAGTTGAACCTCGAGGCTCAGACAGTGGTATCGAATGTCAAACACACACCCGCGGGGAGCTCAAGTACTCTGTATGTGGTGAACACGACCAGGGGCGAGATAAGTGCACGGCAAGTCGCATATTGCACGAACGGGTACACCGGGAATCTCATCCCTGCCATGAGAGGCCCCCTCTATCCTTATCGCGGCATAATGACAGTCCAAGATCTCGGTGGCGATGGAGATATACATAATAAAGGAGCGTTTCGATCTTGGAGTATCCACCAGCAGTCTATACAAGCTGAAGGCAGCACTGAAGTGGTCTCATCTGTTCACTACCTTCAACAAAACGCGAAATCTAGTCATTATTTCTTTGGTGGTGGTACCTACGATCCCATTCAGGTAATTACTGGAGACGACACTCATGTTCCAGTGTCTGGGGTCAAATATCTTCAAAAAAAGCTATCTCATTTCCTTGGTCAGAAACCCGTGCCGAGCAACAGGTTGGTAAGTTCGTGGACCGGGATAATGGGATTTACTGCAGATGAAAACCCACTGATAGGGCGTCTCCCTACCTTCATAACATCTCGCCTAGGTAAAGGTGAATGGGTAGCCGCCGGATTCAATGGTATGGGTATGAGTCTTTGTGTGGCCATCGGAGAGGCGTTAGCATATTTGATGCAAGGGGAAAATGTTGATGACTGGCTTCCTGAAGCCTTTATTGTAAGTGAATCGCGACTCCACACTACACTCAGTACAAAGAAGTCCGTTCAGAGTGCGAAACAACATTATGGAGGAGATATCGAACGAGCTGTGGACGAGCATCAATACATCTCTCCGCTATAAGAAGCGTCAGCATCGAACATGAGTGTAGAGGTAGCCTCATTGACTGCAAGCGAGGGCCGAGGCTAGGATCTCACGAAAACCGAGACACCAGGAACCATTTTAGAATAAAATGCCGCAAAGAACCAGATACTGTCTCATACCCTCTCTAGACATCTCATCGTGATCGTGAAAGGAATCTCGACCTAGAAGGTATGGTAGCTGTGCTTACATAATAGCTGATTAAAGCCCGTCCTCACCCAGTGCCGCCAGCCACAACTCGGTGCCACAGTCAGGGGTACGGCAGCCAACGCTGGGCTACTAATTAAGCTATTAACTTACGAAAGCTTTTGAACTTCTGGACTTCATCCTCATCCCCACCGTCAATGAGGCTTGTGAGGAAGCATTTGGTGGATCTCATAACTTGTCGATTACTATATCGTTATCAACCCAGGGATAGATCCTTCCCCTGACTCGAAGCTTCGCTCCCCTCAAACTCGGAATGGTGAATTATCGGGCTTCTTCAAGACTTGAGAAGATAACCAGATTCAGAACTAGCATTTGAGCCATGACGACGTCCTGCAATGCCAAGTTGACATATTTTAGAACATATCTGGCCATTGAAGTTCGACTGGAAATGGCAAGGTTAGGAGTTTAGTTAAACCCATCGCTCCAACAAGATTACGCACAAGAAAGCCAGGAAATTTGGCACCATGGGAGTCCAGAAGTCTGCCGTGCAAACCGCGGATCTCCTAGCAAGCATCTCAAAGCTATGGAATACAAGTCTTAGACGGAAAGCGTCTCACGTTCCAGCTAGAATAGGTATTGGGTCGAATCTTATCTCCCCTCATTTGTTAATCCTTCGTCAGGTGTGTGCGTCAGCGGTGGACCTGATTCGATGGCTCTGGCATACCTGCTCAGCAAAATTCCTCAGCTAGATCCCACTATTCAAATTAAACCGATAGCATTCGTTGTCAACCACAATGCACGACCAGAGAGCGGGTTCGAAGCGGAGTTCGTAGGGAAGCAACTACGGACACATAGTAAGGCATTGAAGGCGAAGAAAGGTAGCTCTACTGACATTGACTTAGAAATTGAGAGCCGCATCCTCCATATGCGCTGGCCGGAAGGAATTAACCCGTTAAATCTACCAGATTTCGAGATGAGAGCACGATCTCTTCGCTATCAATTGATTGCAAAGGCTGCCATAAATGAGCAAATCCAGCATCTGTTCCTCGGTCATCATCTGGACGATCAGATCGAAACAGTCATGATGCGCCTTGTCAGAAATACTTCCTTTTCATTTCTGGCAGTCAAAGGTATGACTGAAACAAGCAAGATCCCCTGTTGCGAAAACATTCGGGGTGCCAATGAGACCATCGACTTTGCTACTGTCGAAGAACACTTTCTCCAGGGCCAGGCACCGCAACAATTTCCAGGATCCACCTCCTCCGCAACTAGCCTTAACAAGCCTGTCGGTATCTCCGACCCTTATGGGGGCCTTCAACTTCATCGGCCCTTGCTAGAATTCAGCAAGTCGCAACTTATTGATACTTGCCAACAGCACAACATTCAATATGTGAGTGATCAGACAAACTTCGATCCAACTCTCACGATGCGAAATGCCATTCGACATATGAGGGCGAATTACAGCCTACCGCGAGCCTTGCAAGCGACTTCTATGCTTGATCTGATGAAATCAGCTCGAGACCGTTCCGAGGCTCTCGAAATCAGGGCGAACTTACTCTTGGCACACTTTAAAATCATCGAATTTGATTTGCGGGTGGGTTCAATGATAATCCAGCTTCCAAAGGATTTCAGTAGGATGTGCGAGAACGATATTGAGGCTGCGAGCCATGCGCTTTCTACTATAACGACGGTCATTAGTGCAATGCCCAGGGATGAAACGCGGACTCGGATACCCCAAGCCCGTTGTCTGGAATTTATCGCCATGCTATCCTCGATCCCAGTTAGCAAAGACATTCGGCAAAACCCAGACGTGGGAGGAACAGACAAAGGCGCACAAATCCAGATCCAACAGACGCAGATCCAGCAGCTGGTCAACCCGTCAAGCCTTGGAGCGGGCTACTCTCGATGGAGATTGTCGCGCCCAACAATGCATAATGAGGAGGTTAAGGCTGCCGAACAGGAATTCGAACTCGAATCGGAGGATAGTAAAGAGGGCCTGTCCGGGACGTGGTCAAAATGGATCTTGTGGGATCATCGATATTGGATTAGGGTCAAATCGCAGATTGCAACAAACCTCAGACATATTGCAATACGAAACTTCCGGAAAGAGGACATGTATCGCTTATCAAAGAATTTCCTATGTGGGAAGCATTTCAAGAGCAGGCTCGCAGTGATCGCACCCGGGAAAATGAGATGGACCCTTCCCGTCCTCACCTTGGCTGATAAGGCTTCAGTATTCCCAACCTTGGATATTAGGGTGCGGAATTCAGCTAGCAGCCTGGGGGAGCGAGTAGCCCATCCTCCGATCTTGGATTGGGAGATCTGCTACAGGGTCATAGACACGCCTTTCATTCAAGCGCAAAAGAGTGAGATAGTCTGGAAGAACACGACGAATACATCTGATAACAACCAAACTCGACATCTGGTTCGAAGGATGACTTATACACCAATGGCAACCGTTCGCAAGATACCTTGGTCTCAAGGAGGCGGACAAGCAACACCGAGCAAACGCCGATGAGATCACGTCCTTGCTGCAACCCTCCAATAACGAGAGTTTCGACACTCAGAGGCTACGGATCTCGGCTCACATCATCTCCCCGCATCGACGTGGATGGGGAGGGGGTGGAGATGGGCAGCCCCATCCATGATCTTGTTGAGGCATATATACATAAACTGTAATATAGGGTTGGATGTAATATCTTCAGTCATTTTCACATCTCATAAGAAAACAGCCTACAACAATATGGCAACGGAAACAGTTCCAGAAGCATTCTCAGCGGCAGTTCAGAAATTTGATAATGCACCACCCTTCCCGGACAATGTTCCTACTGCACCACTGCTTCGGCTATCACTTGTAAAGCTATTACAAAGAGACAATGAAGAGGTAAACCGCTTTGTTCGGGCGTGTGAAGATCTTGGATTTTTCTACCTTGACTTATCAGGCCCTGGAGATTCCTTACTTGCGGATGCAGATCAACTCTTCAAGGTCGGTGCTGCATTGTATGACCTTCCGCTCGAAGAGAAGAAGAAGTATGACTTTATGCACAAAAACTCGTACTTTGGATACAAAGGCTATGGTGCCAACGTGGTTGACAGGGATGGAAACCTCGACCGCAATGAGTTCTACAATGTGAGTACCTGTCGTCTAGGTGTCAGCCTAGGCGGGAATCTGAGGAGTTCTAGGTATCAAAGGACGATATACTGGGGCTGTCAGAGCCATGGCCAGCACCAGATGTGCTCAGCTCTCAACGCCCACTTCTTAAATCATTTATCCAATCTGCCCATGGGATTGTCAGCCTTGTCCTTGAGTTGCTGAACGATCATCTTCGCCTGCCGCCAAACACTCTGCAAGATATGCATCGGATAGAGGGCAATTCTGGGGACCAAGTTCGTTTTATCAAAGCACCGCCGCAGCCTATGGATGATAGAAGGACAGCTTTGGGAGAACATACCGATTTTGGTAGCGTAACTGTTCTTTTCAACCGTCTGGGCGGGCTGCAAGTTCTCCCACCAGGGCGCAACGCTGAATGGTGTTATGTAAGGCCACTCCCAAACCACGCCATCATCAACCTTGGAGACGCGATGGTTAAGTTTACGAACGGGCTCCTAAGGTCGAATATTCACCGTGTCGTTTCTCCTCCTGGTGAACAGGCGGACCATACGAGATATTCACTTGTCTACTTCAACCGTCCGGAAAATGACGTCATGCTAAAGAGGTTGACTGGTAGTGAAATCATTCCGCCACTGGAGAAGGATGAGGTCGAGGAGGAGATCAACAGTAAAGACTGGATCATTCGAAGAGCACTAGGTCATCGAATTGCCTTGCACGGAGGTAAAGTTGATTTTGACAAGGCCGCAGGAACTGAGGCGAAGAGTCAGAGGGCGTATCTGTAAAAATGAGGCAGGGGAGGCTGTCCCCTCCAAATCTGTATTTCCATTAATAAGACTCGAATTGAGTCACTTCTACTACTACCAATTCTGGGGGACATGACTCCTTAATTAATGAACTTGAAGTGCTCCATGCAGGTTATCTGTAGCCATCAGTCACTGGCATTCGGCAAAACTTCCTCTACGGCCGATTTGTTGATGCACACGACACATTCCCAAATAGGACTAGCACCAGGCCCTCCGTTTTTTTGCCCACATCAAACATTTTTGCACCCAGTCGAGGACCCCATCCTTTGCACTTTATCCAGAACTTTTATGGATGGGGCAAAAGATTGTCCAGCCGCCTGTCGATGCAGAAATGCTTTGTCTGTAATATTTCTCCAATCCAAGCCAATCTATTGTGTCCCTTGCTCTCTCTGAGACACATTCTGGCACCTGTTCCTCCATGATATTCTCCAAGTCATCCATAATTTATAAACCATGTTAGCCCCGCCTCGTCGGCCTGTGCTGCCGACCTCCATCTCCATGCCCTCTCTCTCCTCCAAGCAGCAACATCGACCTCAACATCTCCAGAGAAGGTCGACACTCAAGCGCTCTATAGATGAGACGAGCTTTATGGATGCACCCTCCAGCCCTTCGAAACGGTCTCGCGTTACCTTTGATTCCGATGTCGAGATAGTGTCAGCCGATGAGGAAGAAGAACTAGATCCCCTTGTTGTCAAAGAGCAAGTGCGCAGAGCCATTGAGAGACACCGGGTCAAAGAAGATGAATCATACGAACGGATCAAATCCCTATTCGCCATCTCTCATGAAAAGGACAGTGCACCCTCCAGCAAAGTCCTAAAAATTCACGTTCAGGCCTTACTCGCCAATGTCACCGCGCTCAATAAAGACTGCAGTGGTCTTGTTACCGCAGTCTTGCATAGTGAATGGATTGGCCGCGAGGATAATTACTATGCGCTGTTCGTTCGATTCCTAAACAACCTGGCTGCCGCTCAGCGAGGCTATCAACCAAAGATGATGGCCATGCTGGTGGATTTACTCGGTCCGCAAAAGACAAGAAGAATACCCGATTCCAAACCTGTCAGACAGTCATCTATCCATCGGAGAGTGATGCAGGCCATACAACACATCACTAGTAATGTGCCATCCATTCCCGCCGCACTAGCCGACAAGATCTCATCAAAGCTGGACTTTGACTTCGAGAAAGTCGAAGAACGGATGACATACATTCGCAATTTTATGGAGATGATCAAATATGTTCCAGAGTTGACCTCGGAGATCCTGACCAGTGTTCTCAGACAGCTGATCAAACTCGATGTGGCTGTCCAGGTCGACCTTGATGATGAGGATGATGATGCGGAAGACGATATTCTGGATCACATGTCATCCTCGCAGACTCTTATCGCATCCCAATCGCAAGACATGCTGAAAAGCCCCCTTGATTCGGAGAACGATAATATCGCCACAACGGACAATAAGTCAGATACGGAAGACGAGGAAGTCGACCCAGAGACAGCACGCCGCCGGAAATTGAAGCAAGATATCAGACAGGTTGACCTGATCATGGACATTTTGTTCCAACATTATGCCAAACTCACCACCTCTAGCAATGTCACCATTCGAGATACCGCCATCGAACAACTTATATCCCAATTCCATGCACATATTCTCCCCACTTATCGCGCCCGCCATCCACAATTCCTCGTTTTCCATTTTGCCCAATCCGATCCAATCATTGTCGATCGGTTTGTGACGAGCTGCGTCGCCGTACTCGTCGACAAGAAGCAGCCTTATTTACTCCGGCACAGTGCAGCTGCCTATTTTAGTGGATTTGTCGGTCGAGGAGCCCATGTATCACCACAGGTTGTTCAGGACTGCCTGGAATTACTGTGTGACCACCTCACCATCCTGCGCAAGACATACGAGCCATCGTGCCGCGGTCCTGACCTGAAACGATTTGGCGATTTCTACGCTGCGTTTCAAGCCATTCTCTACATCTTCTGCTTCCGTTGGCGAGATGTGGCCTCGTCCTCTGCAGATCTCGAATCCGACTCGGAGTTCGACCTGGGTGAAGAGGAGATCGAAACGTATCACTTTCCTGACTCGCTTCGAGACTCGCTTCGCACAGCAATATATTCCCCACTGAACCCGCTTCGGGTCTGCACACCAGTCATCGTCGAGCAGTTCGCAAAACTCACCTACGCACTGGAATTGTTCTACCTCTACCCGAAACTCGAAGAGAACAAGCACGTTCGTGTTGCAACGACTGCGCACTCGAGATCCGTGTCGGACCTGACGATGAGCAATCCCGACCGCGATTTGAGTTGGGTCGGTGACAATGGGATGCTTGAAGGCTACTTCCCATATGATCCGTACCACCTTCCGATAAGCCGTCACTGGATCGAGGGTGATTACGTCCAGTGGAGGGGTATTCCCGGTGACGAGCAGGAGGAAGACAGCGACAGCGATGTTGAGGGGATGGATGAAGATGAAGTCGATCATGATAATGACGTGTCAGGTGACGAACATGACGAAGACGAGGAGGTAGAGAAGTGAAATCTCCGCACAAAACTCTCTTCATTTTTATAAAGTACGGGCTTGCGCACAGCCTCAGCAACAAGAAGAGCTAGCTAAGGGAGCTGGGTTGAAAAGCCGTATGGAGCTCTCTGTCTCTCCTGTACAAAACTATCATCGCAGACTTGAGTGAACGAGAAGACCCATGAATGGAGTAACAAGCGCTTCGGTGTCGAAATTTAACCAGAAAGACTTCTAATGTCGGTGGAGCAAACCATACTGAAAGCCAAAGGCGTCTAGGCAATGTCTTGTGTTCGCGTTCCAGCGGGGGTATACAGGAGCTTATGCCTTTCCTACAGCCCTAGTCTAGGTATTTCTTTGAGCTTTTGGATTGGAAGAGATATACAGCTTTGGCAGGCCATTCTACGATAAAAATTCGAAACGATACTATCTATCCATGTCTGTTCTGTGTAGCCTCGGGACTCGCGACTTGAAACAAACCATAGGGTGAATGTCTGCGCCTTCCCGCCTCACCCATTTACCAAGTACTGTAGGGTGTAGCAGAACTACTTAGACTGACTTAGATAATGTACGCAGTTCCCCCATCTGAAATATTCTTCGAGTATTAATTTAGTACTAGTATGCTGGTATGGGAAGTCATGCACATTTGCTCCACAGTAGTCTTACAAGTGTCCGACAACATTTTTTTGGTGGTGCATAAAATCTCCCCGCAAATTGTCCTTACCAAAGACTTCAACTACAAGGCGACAACACCTTCCACTCTCGTCTCGATCTTCGATCCTACCGAGGTATATGAGGAACAACTCATCAAAGGCGAACCGTTGAACAAAGCTTCATTTCCAAATCCTGCCGAAAACAACTCTCCACAATCTGCCACGATGCGGGCAAAACGCAGCAAGAAGTATCGCAAGACCATGTCTGCGTACCAGCAGGCCTTCTCGTTCCGCGAGCCTTACCAAGTGCTACTAGACTCACATTTCCTAAAAGCATGCCATGCCTTCCACATGCCACTGCAGCGGTACCTAGGGAACACACTGCACGGAGAGTGCCGCCTCTTCATCACACAATGCACGATCGCCAAAGTGATGGCGGACTTCGAGAAGGAGAAAGAGAAGCTTAAAGCCAGTGGGGGAAAACCCAGGGGAAGACCAGAGTTCCTACCGCCGCCGCTAGAGGCGCCAATGCGGTACTGCAAGCACAAGAACAACGAGGGCGAGGAGCTCGGCGTGATCGGCGAGAGCAGGTGTCTGCTCGATCTGCTAGCGGGCCAACCTCACGGTAATGAGATGGCAAAAAACAAGCAGCATTATATCCTGGCGACAGCGGAGCCGGACGAAAGAGAGGTCAAGAGGAAGGGGTACTTCGATGTCAGGGAGCGGGCGAGAATGATCCCGGGTGTGCCGGTGGTGTATGTCAAGAGGAGTGTGATGATTCTCGAACCGTTGAGCCGTGTGAGTGAGAAGACGAAGACTAGGGCGGAGGTCGCCAAGTTCTCCGAGGGATTGGTTGATACGAGGAAGAGGAAGAGAGGGGAAGGTGCGGATGGTGAGGGCAGCAGTGACGAGGAAGAACCGGATGAGCACGCACCGGCACAAGGGGTCAAGTCTCGTGGGATGAAGCGAGCGAAGGGTCCGAACCCGCTGAGCGTGAAGAAGAAGAAGAAGAAGGTCAAGCTTAGTGGAGGAGGCTCGGAGGGCGGCGTATTGCGTGAAGAAGGGGCACCGAAAAAGCGTACGAGGAGAGGCAACAGAGGAAAAGGAAAGGGAAAGCCAGGAGGTCTGGACAACGGACCTGCGTCCGAACAGACTCACGCTGCCATTGCTGAGCCACCCTCTACTAAACAGGATGAGTAACTTAGTCACCACACGTCTACTGTCTATTTCAACTCACGGCGTGGCGCTTTTTGGTTGTAGGTTAGAGGAAAAGCGGAATGGACGTTTTACGAGATACCCCGTTAGCATCATACATGGAATAGAGACTGGATGCTTTGTTTGATCGGGTTATCGATTGCTGGTTTACACTTTTAGATATGGTCGCCTTTGATTCCCATGCTTCGATCCATGCTCACGCTTATGCCTTTGCTAAGAATGCACGACCATAGATGAAGAGGCCCGTGGCGGCGAGGACACTGAGGCCAGCTGGAAGAGGCTTGCCTGTCTTGATCGCGCGGGGGATACTGCTGCCAGCCAGGACAATAGAGGCGAGGAGGGCAAGCTCAACGCCATACGCTTGTCGCTTCGCGATGCGATAGCCACCAAGGAGATACTGAGCGCGCAGGTAGTGTTGTTAGGATTGGTTTGCAAGACTTGAATGGAGGATAGATATTGAATGGGTCCATACCAATGCGCCGACGGTCAGACCAGCTGCAATGCTGGGAACTGAACCTGTGCGGACATAGCCAGTCACACCACCGACGGAGGTGAGAGCGCCCAAAATATATGCAGGTGTTTCGTCGGCCTGCAAGTTGTGTGGGACGTTAGCTTGATGGTCCTGAGATTTACGAATGACTACATATAGGTACGTACCATAATGAAGCTGGCTGGGAAATTTGGTAACTTATTTCGTGGGAAACTCGCTTGGTGTTTGTTGAAAGGAGGGGCTTCTTATGTACATCTGTGAAGCTGAACTACAGATGGTTGATTGGATTGGACTCGGGAATGACACCATCCGCTGGCCGAGTCGTTCGGGGCGTGTCTCCTTTAGATGCCGACCCCCCTGCAAGGCTGAACCTGCCAAAGCCCGGATTCTGCGCAATAAGGTTATTCAGTCCACCGTATAGAGATTGCAGCTTGGCAATATCTGGCTTCATCCGCCGCAGTGCTCATGTCCAAATTCCAATTGAAGTACGTCGTAGGCACAGCACATTTTGAATGAGCTCCTTGGACGGCCAATACAGACGACTGTTGCCCTGCTCTTGTTTTCACAATGGCTAAAAAACCAACCACTCAATCCCCCGCTCCCAAGGCACCGACTGCGGCCACGGCCACTCCAAGCAGATCCGCCTCTGGTCCCGTCCCTCCACCTCCAGCAGCAGCAGTAAAACCTATACCTCTAAGCACCCTATCACCCCGGTCCTCTCCTCAGGATATTCTCATCCATGTATGGAACAAATATGTCCAAGATACACCCTCGCGGACAATCTTGCTTGACGTATTTATGGCGTGGTTGGTGGTTATCGGAGCCTTGCAGTTCCTTTACTGTGTTCTGGCTGGAAATTACGTACGTTCAATACCCAGTTACTTCGATAGTATTCCATGACACCCACTGACATCTTGATAGCCATTCAATGCCTTCCTGTCCGGATTCAGCGCAGCCGTGGGTCAATTCGTGCTCACGGCCTCACTTCGAATGCAGACCTCTGAACTTCCACCCAGCGGCGCTTCCACAGCCACCAAGAAGCCTGCATCAAAAACCATTGACACTGTGAGCGGAGAGCTACTTGAGAATGGCAAAGTCAGCACGGAGAGAGCATTTGCAGACTTCATCTTTGGCAGCCTTATTTTGCACGGCTTCTGTGTCAACTTCATCAACTAGGACGTTGGCTGGGTGGATATAAAAGTGGGAAAGATAAAAGTTTCAGTCATCTATGGGCGCTGGTGAGGTAGCTTGGGCCTAGACCCATTTCATCTATGGCCTTGCATCCTCTCCCAGTCCTTGGTGGCAGGTTTGGCACTTGAATACCGCCACAGACGGACATAAAGATGGAGATGGATTGAACGACCTACCTCCGGAAAGCGCAACAAGAGATTCCACACAACCAGTTGCAGTCTTCAGCCAACTCCTAGAATTGATGGGTCGAATGAAATTAGGCACGGACCGGGTTGCAGGGTTGCAGTCATCTACACTGAGTACTATCGCTCATAGTGTAACTTTCTTCTCCTGGACGGGACGCAATGATTGCGATGCGGGTTTCCTTATCCTTGAGAACAGCTTGCTAATTCCCCTGTAAAATATTAGACTGTGGTAGACGAAAAGAAGTCTTACATTTACCTGGCTGAGAACAATTCTCTTTTTGATGTGACGGGAATGACATCACTCTGCCGCATGTTTTTCTGTCAGACGTCCGCCCCTGGACCACTTTTTAAGATCAAGCCTTGTCGGTCACTCTACTTGTTGGTATTCGTCGCGATTACACCCTGCCTTCTCTCACAAAAATGTTGATCTTTAGTTAATTTTCGGGTTGTGTATTCCGTATCCCCAGACCATATTCAGAACTTGATTCATTCAACGTATATGAGACGCACTAGTCGTCTACGAACGGCCTGGACCGGGGAAGTTCCAACATGAAACGAATAGGAGAGCAAGTGTTTCATGATCGCCCCAGCCCAAGAGTGCTTGATATTCAGTGTCCTTATCGTGATTTTACGGAGTCAACAGCCTCCATACTCTCCCAGACTTATTTTGTACGATAATCGCCAATATGAAGAGTGAAGTCGTTCTGCACATTGCTTTTGCACTTTTTTCCACCGTGGTTGCATCCATTCCCGATGAGGTGCGGATACCAGCGAATGAACAAAGCGAATCAGTGCCCAGGCACGAAATAAGCACTGGGGATGGCTCCGTTGTCGAGGATATGGTGTACAAGCACGAACAGGAGCAATTCCTGCAATCTATACAATTAAATACAACTGCTAAGAAGACTTCGACCACCAACGATTGGCGGGGCCGCTGGTCTTACGAACCGGTTTGCACCGAATTTCTAGAGGTGCTCGAAAGCGAGTTGTGTGTCTACACCAATGCGACATTTAGCAATGGGCGAGGCATCTCTATCTTTACAACCCCAAAGATAGCGGAGGAATTTGCTGGACTGTCGCCGTTTCACGATAACGATGTTCTTGTGCAGCGTGGAATCAATAACCCAGAAGGACCCTGGTATACTAAAGCACTGCCGGGGAAAGGCATCGGCATGCTGGCGAAGCAGGACCTGAAACGTGGGGATCTTATCACTGCATTTACACCATACCTTCTAGCACACGCAGAGAATGTGCTAACTACCCTGGAACGGGAGAAGTACTTGCAGATTGCAGTGAAGCAGTTGCCAGAAGCAAGTCAGGAGCACTACTTCAGCCTTGCGAAGTATTACAATGATCCGAGCGTGGTTGTGCAGGACGTGGTGAAGGCGAATTCGTTCGAGATGCAGCTGGGTGGACTCATGCATCTTACGGTCTTCCCAGAGCCTTCCCGGCTCAATCACGCATGTGCGCCAAAGTAAGAAACCTCATTTCCTCGAGTTACCATGATCACCATGCTCATTAACATTCTAGCGCTCAATACTACCTCGAGCCTGGCACGCTCGCACACATCGTGCGTGCGGCGCGACCCATAGCCAAGGATGAAGAAATCACCATCTCATATGCGACACCATACAACCCATACAACGTGCGACAAGAATACCTGCAAGAGGCCTTCCGCTTCACGTGCACCTGCTCACGCTGTCAAAAAGGCGAAGCCACGGATCAATCACTGATCGAAATCCACGACCTGCAGCAAAGCCTTGGAAACTGGGCGGCGGATTCGCAAGCCAGTGTCAAGCAGGCCGAACGGCTGGTCAAGGTGTACCTGGAGGAGGAGCTCGATGGATTTCTCGACTACGCGTATGGGCACGCCGCCCTGACCTACAATTCTATGGGAAGCCAGAGGGGCACGGTCAAGTATGCACAGTTGGCGGCTGAGGCGGCTGCGCTTAGGAATGGACCTCAGTCGTCTGATGTCAAGACTTGGACGGACTTGATGAGTGATCCCATGGCGCATTCGAGTTGGAGGAGAAGGAAGGACCAGGCGGTTGTAGTCGTTGAATAGGATAGTTATCTAGGGTTGGATGAGTGACTTTCCGGATACCACGCTTTTATTTTGATATCGTATTCGCCTCCACTTCACGGATTAATGTTCTACCAGTACGGAGGAGTGAGTGTGTTTTGGCCCAGAAGACCAAGTCTGCCTGAAGGGGGACGAGATGTCGGCTAGAAGTCCTCCAGCTAGAGCGGCAGGGTCCCGCGGCTTGCTAGGGCCCGAGAGGGGGTCCTTTGAGCCCCGGGCTTATCCGCTGTTTAGATGCTATTAGCACGAGCCAGAAGGACCCCTCCGGTGGGGATTCCCATCTCCGCCTTTTCGATTGATAAGTCCACCGCGAGGTGTGAGGTACAAACGGACCAGAGAGGTGAGTGGTTGTGTGAGGACTTCGCCCTTCACACCTGATCATCCATTACCATATATTATTCAACCGACTTCTCATCTCCATTCCATCCTTCGCCACTTTTGACCTCCCCCCTTGATACCTCAATCCGCTCCCGGCGCATCTCATTATGAGAGCGCTGTGACCGTCCTATGCTCACTCCGGTGGCCCGATCATCCAAGCATGCTGTAGCATCCATCAACCCAGCATTCTCACGAATTTCTTTGTCTCCTCTTCCTCCAGCTTCCTCCCGTCAAGTTGTTGTTCGGTCCAGACGCTCGAATCAGCCCAGTCGAACGGTGTTTACAATCGCTAAGAAGACCAGCCGCCGCCATCTGATCTCTGAGGGAAGCACAACGACACCCAACGAAGACAAAGCCACGTCTGCGAGCCCTTCGCTCAACGAGTCTCCATTCTACCTGGAAACTGGATATTCCATCTTCGCCAAACGGCCCTCTCGAGCATTCCCTCCTCCATTTGTCTCGCTACCCTCTGGGTCCTTCTCTGATCCCTTGACGACCCACAACCCGATACGTGGACGTCGACCTTTCGTCAATGGAGCACCCGTAAGGGGCATCACGAATGGTGATGATGCAATCATTATTGGTGACCAGAATTTCCTCGCCGTTAATGACGGTGTGGGCGCATGGGCCCAGAAAGAGCGTGGACATGCGGCGTTGTGGTCTCGGTTGATTGCCCATTTCTGGGCTGTCGAAGTGGAGAAGAGCTTTGTGAACGGTGGTAAAGATGTCAAATTGGAGGACCTCAACCCCATTCAAAACCTTCAGACCGCCTTCGAGGAGACGAAAGTCGCCACCAGAGGCAAAGCAGATGCCATGCTAGAAGGCGAACGGATCGAGACAGGCGAGGCTCCCCAACCCGACAAGGAAAAGTCAGAGTTGAAAGAAGCAGCCGACGCGAAAGACTCGAGTAGCAACGACATCCTGGGAACCACCACCGCCTCCTCGGCGCTCCTTCACTACAAACCTTCCGACCCTGAACCCACGCCCATCGTGCTCGCCACGACCCTAGGTGATTGCAAAGTCCTGATCATCCGCCCATCCACGTCGAGCGTTCTATACCAGTCCAAAGAGCAATGGCACTGGTTCGATTGTCCCCGGCAACTGGGCACCAATTCCCCCGACACCCCGGTGGGCAATGCCGTGACTGACACAGTGCCCGTCCAAGCTGACGACCTCATTGCCGTCCTAAGTGATGGTGTCACAGATAATCTCTGGGAACATGAGATCTGCTCAACCCTCTGCGACAGTGTCACTAAATGGGTCGCCGGCGACGCAGAGGCCAAGGATGGCATGGTCTACGTTGCACGCACTCTTATGAATGCTGCTAGGGAGATCGCCCAGGACCCTAACGCTGAGAGCCCATATATGGAAAGAGCCCTGGATGAAGGTCTGCCTGCTGAAGGCGGCAAATTGGATGATATTTCGGTGCTCTTGGGGGTTGTGAGGAAGAGATGATATTTTGGATACTTTTGGCGAATGTGGTAGTACTGGGCATCTTGGGCATTTGAATTCTTCAAACAAGGTACGGAGTGGTGGGATCAGGATACGGTTGGTGCCTCGGAACATATAATATACGGAATATACACACGGTGCCGTAACACACAAGGACGGCCTCGGATTTTTGCCATCATTGTACACAGTGCACACCATTATTCTGTGCAAAGTTGTTTTGGATAGAGAAATGCTATTTTCGCAAGATGCGAAGACTCTCAACACTATCATTTTGGAAACCTAGTACCTTCTAAGGTCAGCCTGAACACTCGGTGTGTTGAAAATGCTTTTGTGCAAGGCTGTGAGTGGGCAGTGATGACTCATCAAGGCTTCGGAATCCTTTTGGGTGGCTCGCGTTGAAGACAAAACTTAGTTGGCATCTCTCAGTAAGTACTAGGTTACAGAGGGACTAACTTTTTGTTGCTCTTCCTCCTCCTCTCGTGATTGTTGTCCAAGAACACGAAGAGAACTTCCGGACTCACCTTTGATGCCAGGCTTCCCCGGGGGCTGGAGGTCTCCGCCCTGATCAGGCTGAAGTTGGGAGAAAGACGGGGTGTGGAGCTCTCCTTGCTCTCACCACCCCTAGTTAGTACTACCAGGTATGGATGGACTGACATGTCACTTCAAAGGGTCCCTCTAGTTGCATGTTCAACCTCTGATTCTGATCGGAATGCCAAAGTTGATCCAGACCCTGTCATTTACGTACCTCGAATTGGATCCATCTTCTAGCGGACTGGGCTGGTTTACGGGGCATACTGAAGCAGAGTTATCGATTGTCACAGGGAATGTATCAGACAAGGCACCCGACGGCCCCAACTTCAAGAAGAGTGGGCTAAATCGATCAACGAAACTTAGGCTCGCTCCGAGGCGATCTGCTGCCTTCATTGGCAGATCGCCAGGCTGAAGTCTGAGCTGATCCATCATTCGGGCTCTCAGGAGGGGTACATTTTACGCATTCAGAGTCTATTTCCCACCCATTACCAGCAGCGCCCAAAAGCAGTTGAGAAACCCAGGAGCAAACCAATAATCGGAGGGCGATGGCATTTAAGGCTCACGAGGCGTCACTGATCAGCCTCACGCCAAGGCATCAGAAGCGGTTCCAGACCAGCGCCTCCTTCAGGTGAGCAGGAGAAGGTCAACAGAGCCCTGTTGCACACTTACCTTCTGCTTCCCCTAAACCATTGAATTAAGGCTGAACGATCGGAATGTTTTCTGGGCGACTGTATTGACGCATTCCCAAGGGCCATGCGGCTTCAGAGTCCTTCGCCCTTGTGTTACGTTACAAGGAAAAGATCTGCAAGTTTGTGATAATGCGGTCGACCGGTGTGAATGCAAGGTTTATGGGACGATTACGAGCCAGTAACAATCTATTAGCACTGGCCATTTTCTGCTTGACATCGGATAATGCGACATGTCCAAGAGCTCCCAGTCTTTGGTTATACGAACTTACCTAGGAACCCGGCAAATAGCATTTACAGTCCTCACCGCCCAGATCATAAAACATCGATGCCAATGCCGCAGCAGATATACTTTCTGAGTGTATCTCGTACATTCTCCTGAATTATGGGTCTAGAATGCGGATAAGCACATGCTTCAGCTCCTCAAATCTTCCATTTACTGTCAAGAGCCAGGGCCACGGCAGCTCGGCCTGTTAATCCCGTCTTCAGACACGATATGGCGGCGTCTCATTGTGTGATACAGCATGCGACGGGCTGATTCTTGCAGGTCGGGACGCTTACTTGCAGTGCGATATGTCCGACCTTTGTTACAGATTGCTGATAGCGTAGAAAGTCAGGGTACAAATAACATCAATACAATATCCGCTCCTTTTCTGCAACGACTCAAGTGTGATCCTTCTCGTCATCAAGTTCTAGTTCTAGTACTCAGCTATCAACCAACTATTCAAGAATTTTGACTATCCTGAGACGTCGTTGGGAACAAGATGTCTTCTAACATTGTCCTCAACGGAAAGAGCGTTGCGAAGTTGGAGCTAGAAAAGGATGCATCAGGCTCAAACTACATCCTTATTCAAACTAATGGGGACCCTCTCAACAACACGCAGAAGAAGACACTGAAGGATTTAGGAGTTCAAATTCAAGAGTTTGTTGGGGATGAAGAGGGACAGCAGCTGTATCTTTGCGGGTACAAAAAGGAGCCCCTGGACGTCATTCGGGACCTGGATTTCGTCGACTACGCCAACGTCTATGTGAATGATTTCGTTGTGCCAGCGGACACGGTTCCAGCTTCCGGAAGGCAAACTACAGACGCTGACGCTAGTCATCCTGATGTTATTGACGTTGACATACTCTTGCATCATGATATCGAGCCCGTCTCCTATGGAGCTGCTTCGGAACTTGTTTCGGAAATTGCAGCAGCGGCTGGGGTGGACACGAATGCAATCACTGTTGAAAATGGTGTTTTGAGAGTCAAGGTTGACCCAAGCAACCTGGACAGCATTGCAGCCATTGATCAAGTCCGGGTCATCCATCCAGTCAAAGAACGAAAGCTATTCAACAACATCGGGCGAAAAATCCTGAATGCCGATGATGTGAAGCTCAACGGTACCACATACCGTGGCGAGGGACAGATTGTTGCAGTGGCCGATACCGGTTTCGACAGAGGCAGTGAAACAGATGTACATGAAGCATTTGATGGCAGGGTGTTGAAAGTCATCCCCTTGGGTCGTCCGCCTAGGGGTTCGGTAAAAGGAAATGCAGATGATCCAGACGGACATGGGACGCATGTCTGCGGCTCGGTCTTAGGTAGCGGCACATCGGAATCTCAAGGGAAGCTTGAGGGCACTGCTCCTGGTGCAAAGTTGATTGTGCAGTCAACATTGAGCAGGATTACCCAGGACGGAACTCAGCTTGGTGGGATTCCTCGAGATCTGACCGAGCTCTTCAACCAAGCTTACCAGCTTGGTGCTCGGGTCCATACCAACTCCTGGGGTACCCCGTTCAACGATCGAACTGGCATACAAGACCCTTACGAGGGAGGCGCTGAAGGCATCGACAGGTTCGTGTGGAATAACCAAGACATGACCATTTTGTTCGCGGCTGGCAATGATGGACAAGATAAAGGACCTGGCGGCGTCATGGACGGCAAAATCAATGAGAGATCACTCGGTGCTGAGGTTTCAGCTAAGAATTGCATCACTGTTGGCGCTACAGAGAATCTACGGCCAAGTCTCCAATCTGCCATTCAAGGACTTCCCTATACTTACGGGGCATTCTGGTCGACATCGTTCCCCAGGAATCCTCTCAAAGACGATCTGATGGCAAACAACCCGGAGGGACTTGCTGCCTTTAGTAGTCGTGGACCAACGGCCGAGAATCGACTGAAGCCTGACGTCGTTGCGCCTGGAACGGCCATCCTCTCCACGAGATCGAGGAACATTGTCAACACGGCTGACATTGGCGACTTTGGTGCCGTATCAGACGATAAATACTTTTATTTGGCTGGTACAAGCATGGCAACACCGCTTGTGGCCGGTTGTTGTGCTGTGATCCGTGAAACTCTGGTCAAGAATGGCTACAAGGACGTGACAAATGGAGTCAAGAACCCCACCGGGTCCCTAGTGAAAGCTCTCCTCATCAACGGAGCAGCGCCCATTCATGGTCAGTACATGCCTAAAGAAGTTGGCGAGGACCCGAATCCACACTCTGGATTCGGCCGTGTTAATTTGGCTGGCTCTATATCACTGCCCGGCGACAAGGCTGCAGGATATGGCATTGGCATTATCGCTGACTCCCAACAGCCCTTCGAGGTCTCTGTCCCCGTCCCGCCAGCATCAGCTTTGCACCAGCAAGTGCCAAATGGGCAAACCAACGGAGGTGCCTTGCCTGCAGGCCTCACCCTCAAAGTCACCCTGGCATACGCTGACCTTCCTGGTGCCCGTTTGTCCAATGATCTCAATCTCATTGTCGTGGCTGGCAATAAGGAGCGTCACGGCAATCAATTGAACGTCGAGTTCGATGTTGGCTCTCGGCAGGCATTCGATCGCCGCAACAACGTGGAGCAGATTGTATGGGCCAATGTGCCAGGCAATCAAGTGAAGATCGTGGTCAAGGGATGGCGTTTGACTAGTGACCAAGTTCCTTTTGCGTATGCGTGGAAGTTCTTCTAAAGCACGTTGTCTTGGCCGCGCTCGTGGAAGGCGCAGTGCAATGAATCAAGTTATGACATGATGGATTTGGCCGGGAAGTGTGAAAAGCCTTGACACTCGTTTTCGCTGTGGCTAGCACAGCAGAATCTTTGATATTTCCGGCTCATTTATGACAATGTGCTGTGTTGCAAAAAATTTTCGGGTTGTTGTAGTCAAATTTGACCAGTATGAGTCGCTGGTACTTCATTGAAATTGCTCTGAATCCCAATTTTCCGTGCGATAGTTGGGAATAGCTGGAGCATGTAAGAGAAGTAAATGTGGAATCATCCTATCTTAGGTAAAGGAGGATTGGCATCGTCTTCGATCGCTTCCTCGACTGCCTGATCCTCAAGCTGCTGCCAATCTTTCGGGATAGAAGGAGCATCCGTTCCCATCCATACGCTGTCTCTCCTCTTTTTGCCCTCCACTTCCCACCAACAGGGCGAGCCCTTCGGACTCTCTGCGCCAGGGCTTTGGCAAGTAACTGGCTGGCAGGTCTCGTTTGCTGGCGCCGCCTCGTCTCTATTCTTTGGGCTTAAATCAGTACGGCGCCACACCTGTAATCGTTCCAATTTGGCTGTGGATATCAGAGCTCGACCTCTGGCTCGCCTCCAGGGTCGCTCCCGGTATGAGAAGACCGCTGCATCGATGCTTGCTTGGAGGGCAAGAACAGCGGTGACAAGTGTCTGTAACCAGAGAGATTGGCGTTCGAAATTGGTTCCGGTGAATTGAAGACATTGTGAGACAAATGGGAAAGTCCAGGCAAGCATATACGAAACAGGGTAAAGGAAGAGGATGCGGAGGTGTCGCTCGATACTACGCCGATGCGTCAGTAATTCTCCGGTTGCGCTGTCCGTGCCTGAGGATGGTGCTCTGAGACAGTTGTCGCCCATGTCGTCTGTAGCGTCTGTCGCGAAAGAAGCCGGCACCGATGGGGTTCGTACGCTTTGTGCACAAGGCTCTGATGAAGGTCCCTGAGGGTCGTTCAGAACCACTGAATTAATGCGTGGAAGAGTAAGGGAGGTGGGGGCAAAGTCCCTGATCCTACTGCTCGGATGTAGAACTCCTGATACATCACCGACTGAGTCTCGATTAGCAAAGCTGGCTTTCACAACTCTCATCTCGTCCCCGGATTCCACATGACTAGCGCCTGTTCCACCTTCAGTATGCCCAAAACGTTTGAATTCGAGATGCACATGTATGGTGACTGTGAACGCAACAGATAATATCGTGACGAAGACGATGTACCGAGGTATCCAAGCCAGGGCCATACGATACCAGACCGGCTGTTCAGGGAGATAACAAACTGGACCATAGGTTACGTATGCGCTATCGGTATTTGTGAAGGCGAGAGATGCTGCAAGTATTGGTAATAACACCCAAAGAAGATAAATCAATCGTCTGAACTTGTATAGCCCCCCTTGGCGTTTTCTTTTCGGAGGCCGAAACACACAAGATACAAGATGGAGCGCAAGCATAAGAGCAGCAAAATCCGAGGCCTCAGTGGCTTGTGCGAGGAGAAATCCGCTGGCCTCGCAGAAGGACGACGAACTGCTCACCGGGCCCCTAGCTAAGTATACGAGAGGGACAACGAAGAACCAGACTGCCTTGCCCAAATCGCTTATGATGAGAAGCATGATTAGATGATGCCGAAATGTTCTCTTCATCTTGGCGAACCAGAAGCAGGTGAGGAAAGCGGCAATTACGCTGATTGATGCGCATGCCATTGCCACAATCAGCACCGATCGAGGAGGGACAGGAGATGATGGAGGAGCCTTCACCGCATTTTCTGTGCCACCCAAAGCTCTGATGAGTCTCAAGTCATCCATTGACGGCTATTGGCAAGGTCTATCTCTTTCGATAGACCTTTTTGAGCAAATCCTTCAAGCCTTAGATCTCATTCGATTCTTCAGGTCCTGAGAATAGCAGACAGATGCTAGGGAACTCCAATGATGGGGCGCCGTCTCGACTCGGTGGCTGGGCCATGGGTTATAAAGAGTCGAGATAGCCTTATTGTGCTGTATCGGACGAAGCTAGAATGTCAATAACATGAATTCCGAGTCCCAGATCCACATGAGACTAGAAGATTTATAACGAGGTCGAGATAAGGTTGAAGGAGTGGTGGAAGGGAAGAAACGGCATTCTTCGAACTTAATGCCATCCAAAGGTGCAAATTTGACTCTGAATTATTAATAGTGGACCATTCGTCTTCGGGATGATTGACCGTAACTGGTCGACGGTCCAGAGCGTCTCTGAATACGAGCGATGACATTGAACTCTATCTCAACCACCCACCCCCCCTTCCCGCCACACAGATCCAAGATTCCCAACCCCGCAGTACTGGGTAGATAGATCTCTTTCGTCTTCGAGGCATTATTTGCAATCTTCATCGTAGAGAACATAATCATATCGTCAACTTAGTCATGTCATTTTGCCGGCTCTGCAGCTTCGCGAATCCCTTCAACGAGGCCTACGGAGGAAGCCTTCAGGAAAATGTATCATGTTGGAGTAGGAATGTGCTAGCTAGATGGCATCTGTCAAAAAGAAATATGGCTTGTCATTCTCCAAAGATAAGGCGTTCGTCATCGTCTGAAACCCTCTCAGTGCCCCCAAGGCAGTTCACCCTGACGGTAGCAGCAGTGGAGAAGTTCCTATCCTGGGACCTGCACATGTTCATGGAAATGGATTATATGAACCATTTCCATAACACACCGCTTGCACAGAATTGCCGTCAACCTGCTGGACTGCCTTTCCATCCGCTCCAAATCGGAGCAATATCCCGCCATTACCATCAGTTGGGTCATATTGCGGCCAGCCCGCTGCAGGTGGGCCGTTCCAAGGATCTTTGATGAAAGCCAGCAGCATGTCTTGCATTGTCTCACTCGTAGTGACTTCCAATTGTTCCTTTACAGGACCTTCACCTTCGTCGTACGCACCGAAAAGCATAACCAAGTCACTGGAGTGGAACTGCCAGCCGTCAGTCTCTTAGGCTTGAAAGGGGGATATAGGATGACATACCGCTCCCATCCATGGCAGGGGATCCTGGTTAGTCCAATTACCCGCATACTGATAGCGATATGTTGGCAGATCAATACTATGTCTCAGCGCACCGGCAGCTGCAGCGCCACAAATCACGGATATAGTCACACGATTTGCGGCAGTCTGATTAATACCTTGCTCTGGGTTAGCCGCGGGGAACGGTGACAGACTGCCTCCTTCATTTGCGACACTGGAGTATATCATTGGAGCCTTGGTAACCCCTCCAGTCAGATATCGCTCCGTATAATTGCTGAATACTAGCTGTTGGTCTGGCACCGGGTTGAAGGCGATCCTTGGCTGCTGAGGGTTGACCAGAGTGTTATTATCCTGGTATTGGCCCATGAAGTTGATGATATCGTTATAGTCCTTGCCTTGCATACACATTAACTCCTGCGTTGCATTATCGGCAAAGTCGCAGCCGACATTCTTGGCCACGAATGTGAAATTCGTGTGATCAGTGTCAGAAGGCCCTCCTGGAAAGCCAAGGGCACTCCCAGACTGCGCAAAGAAGGCATGAGCAATCGGATCCTCATGGAAGGCATAGTTATGGTAATCAACGGCCGCGGCACCTGAAACGATAAATCCTTTATAAGACTAGCGATTCTCACAAATGATCAGGCTTTCCTCACCTGCTGATTGTCCCCATATCATGATGCGAGACGGGTCACCGCCGAAATATGCAATGTTGTCTCGAACCCACTCTAGAGACAAGCGCTGATCCATGATTCCTAAATTTTGGCTTTGCAAGCCGGCGGCATTGGGAAAGCCCATGATGTTCATACGATAATTTATTGTCACGACAATATGGCTCTGTGACCGACTGACCCATCGTTGGGGCAGCTGGCCTGGAACAAGAATGCCGTTGGTTTGCCAGCCACCTAGTAGGAGGTCTTAGCATATTTCAACAAAGAAAGTGAACTATCTCACCCCCTGTCCAGAACTAAGCAGAGCGGTCAGTACCCAGTGCATTTCTTTTGAACTTTAAGGCTTACCATTGCCACTGGCAACCTCGACGCACTCGTCGCATTTGCAGGCGTCCAGATGGCCAGCTTCAAACAGTCTTCTGAAGCAAACGGAGCAGAGATTCCAGCCGAGAGATTCGTTACACCCCAATACTGTAGGTACTGCGGGATCTCTTGATTCCAAATGTTTTTGATCCCAGTCACATATTGGGGGCAGGCTGGCGGATACTCTGTCGCATCGATGTGTCCACCAGAAAGGGGGACCGCCAGTGGTGGCATGAAACGATTCGAGCCTGAGGTGTCCCGACCATAGGGGACGCTGACAAACGCACGAACATTGGGAAATGTCGAGTTAATGAGACCAGTATAGACTCCAGTCGAAGCACGAACCGTGACAGAGTTGGGGGTTGGTGCAGCAGCTGCAAGCGCATTCAGCACCGACAACGAAAAGAGGAGACTTTGCATCTTCATCCAAATGTATGGCTAATACAAGAGAAGGCCAAGTACTTGGGCAGATAAAAGTGTGAATCCTCGTCAGCGAAGCATTTCGCCTTCTCTTTGTATTGCTTGTCTGGCTTCATTTTCCAGATATTCGATGCCGTTCACCCCGTTACCCCGCGCGGGAGGTTTGTGAGAACGAAGATGTCCATTTCCTCCAGCGTGACGGCAGTTACAATTAAGATTTGATGCGCAATGCTAAGCAATCCCACCCTAGGAGATGACATCAAGCCACTTCGATTGCGGAGTCAGACAATCCTCGAAGCCGGAGTCGGGCATAGGCTAAATACATGCGGACCATACGGGAGATCGGCACAGGATGCATAATCCTCGTACACCAATACCTGCGGTCGCAGGCAATGCTTGTCTGTAGCGAGTTGCTGCTGTTGCTGTTGTCACCACCGGCTTATTCCCCTTTCGGCGTATGTCAACAGAGTCAGTTGACGTCGTTGTGGAGGAATAGAGGCTTTGAGATCAGAGCGCTTTACAAGGATGCGGGGAATGGTTCTTTTGGAGCCGCTCCAACTTCCAGACTCTAGAGACTACTCAGGAGGAGGCCCCTCGGCCCTCACACCTACTTGCAAGACGTCCTGTTAATTGCCGATACTTGAGTCCTATTTAAGAAAGATCGTCATCGCGTTGTGCTTCAGTTGCAGTGCAAATATTGGACGTTAACTTCTTTGATGTTTACAACGAAGTAGGTAAGGAAGGTACATAGTTTGCGTCTCTGGAGTCTAACAGGGCTTATATCATTTAGGGGATATCCGGGATTTTGCTGATAGGTGTCCTACCTTCTCATAGCCACTAGCAATAGCCTTAGTGAAGTGTCTATTAACATGCCACATTGGATCAGCCTCACATGCTTCATGTCTTGGTCCACAATAGCAGAAGGCAGTGCCGAGATGCGTCGTGGACAAATTATATCCTGAAGGAGGCGCCTTAGAGTACGCTACTCAGCCCAGACATCCCCCCTTTTATCTAAGCACTGCAGACTTAATGGAGGAAAAGTTGGAAAAGTTGGCCAGCAAAACATTCCATAAAGGACTCTTTACTAATGATAAGCAGCAAAGCCAAGTGATGCTCTACTTTCTACCACATACACACTGTCTTTTGAAAGAGGAAGATCTGTTGTATAGGCGTTCAAGCAGATGTATGCTTCCTGGTCTTCAAGACCGCTAACCAAACGCCGGTTCTTGTTTAGCATCCCCAACGTTCGGCAAATACTGAACACGATCCTTGGTGTAGAATTCAACATCAATCTTGTTTCCAAGGCTCGCCCCTTTCCCATCGAGCCCGCCTGCTTTCACACATGTCATATCCGGCATGACTTCGAGCTCCGTGTAGAGGCTGGATCCACACCTGGAACAGAAGAAATGTTTATTGATCTTGCCCGAGTCTCCAATCGTGTCCCATGACGAAGGGTTTCCTGGAACCAGTCAGTAAAATCCCAATGTCTATGCACGAGTTCAAGGTTCTGACCTGTAGTGACCTTGAAAGAGGTACGAGGGACGACGGCGTTAGAAGTGAAAGCACCTCCAGTCCACTACCGGCAACGAAATGGTCAGTATCAGAACGTCCCAAGGCAGGGCTTCTCAAGCCACGAGGACGAGACGTTGTTTAGCCTAACCTTTTGACAGTCTGTGCAGTGACATAACGCGGTTACAGCAGGTGTGCCAGTAAATTCATACTTCACGGCACCACACATGCAGCCCCCAGTGGTGGTCATCGTGAAATGCTGTTTGATTGCGCTGATTCTGCTTTGAGCGCTTTTCATCCGTGGCGCCAGGTGCAAAGTGATTTTAGGGCGATTAAGTCAAGAATTTGCGGGGACAACCAGGTTAAATAGAAAAATAACCTGGGGCACGGATATCCACGCCTCAACTACGAATCCATAGCGCTGCATCCGTTAACCCGGGCATGATTAGCAAATAACTGCCTCTGCCCGCAAGAGTCATGCCTAACACCGCCGAGCACCCCACTAATTGTATACTCCGTACCTTGGTAGAGTTTTCTGGCGTCCTCACGAACCAACCACTAAACTTAAGGATTCAAAGTTGGGGTTGCCCCTAATGCATGAGCGCCTCGGCGTCTGGAGCATCTTGTCTTCTCGTTAGACGCTCAGTAGATTGAACATAAATCAAATCTATTACTCATTTTCAAGTCTCATCCGTTGCGTAGTAACAAATAGGATATCGCCATCAGGCGAATAACTCCACCGAGACTCGCCACCTGTTTATATTTTTAATTGGGAGGTAGATTGGCGAGCGGATTTACCGTGCGGAGCTGAGGACAGATCTGTGGGCGGATCTGTGGGCGGACTCGTGAGCGGGCCGGAGAGCCATTGGTGGCCTCTTACCGGCCTAGAGACATCAACGGCATACAGACTCGAAGACAGAGAGTCATACCGAATCTAGGATCTATCCTCGGTCGAACGATACGAAAAAGATCTTCTAGCTGACTTAAAATGCCTATCTTCCACACGATGGCCCTTCACAATCCACCGGACAGTACGTAGGGTACTGGAATCCAATCATGAAAATGCCGCGAGACTTAACTTGGTCTGCGGCCCGGCCGCCGAGGATACAGAACCCACATGCAAGCAACATATGGCGGTGGTGACATGAACTGTGCTGAAGTATTGGTATAGCCAAGTGTTGCGACGATGGCTGGGAGGAAAAGCGCCACGCAATAGACGGGAGTATAGACCGTAAGCAAGTGGTTAGCTTCAACTGATTCGGCTAGAAGACGCGTACAAGAATGTGATGAGCAGCTGGAGCCAAAATTTTGGATCCTTGACAGCTTGCAAGGCGTATCTTGTTGCGTATTCGATGGCCAAGCCGTCTTCACCCTCCTTCAGCCGCTGAGTGTGCAAACGACTCCTCACGCAACCATGATGGAAGCAATCCAGATCGATGGACGAACCTTTATTAACATGATATTGGATAGCGGTTCGACGGCGACATAGAAATCGGAAGAAAATTGCCACCGAAACCTGAAGTTTTTAGGTATGAAATGAGGGAGTAAAAGTAAGACTCACTTTATAATCAAAGCCTGTCATGCCGATATCTTTTTCAAGTTCCGCCAACCGTGCGTTTCAGATAGTCGCACAGTCGAGGTAGCTGAGAAGATATAAAACCGGCACAACCAGGAGTAAGTTGCGGTCAAGCTTGCGAAGCAATCTCATACTCTATTTAGGGTCAAACCCGGTATCTTCTGTTGAACAGAACTTAATGTGTTCTGGATTTGTTACCTTCTCGGTCGTGTCGATATCGCCTGCGGCCAGGGTGGTTGAAACACTGTGGAGACACTGATTTGATTGATTGGAATGAAAAAGGGGCAAGGGGACGGAGCCTTGGTGAATCTGCAGGTCGAGGAGAGAAGCAGTGAAAGTCTTCAAAGCGGCCAGGAAAACCTCATATAGGTTCAGAATACTAGACCCAACTTAAACGGCAAGATACATCAAAATCCCCTTCCAAAATCACTCACGCCAACCAGGGGTAAGGAGGTGAATTCCTTTAACCACGTATTCGTAACCTCCTGTGTCACCGATTCTATCCAATTGGAAACTTTCGATGGAATAAGTAGTCTGGACCTCTTCCGTTCTAGAATGGCCCGACAAGCTCTCGACCATACACCGTGCCCCCTTTGCATAATGTAACTGCGAACAGGCCGACGAATCTGGCGGATCGATTCCCGCCAGCGCCTGCAAATCTCGAGACTACGCAATCATTGAGTCTGGCACTATGGAAGCTCTGTAGTCTTGCAACTCAAAACTTGAAAAGTTAAACCGTCACACAGTGCGGCATGTAGCTAGGATAGGCAGTCAGTTCATCCGGCTAGCTAACCAAGGTTGATTACACGTCAGCTAGGCAGTAGGCCAGCAGACCAGCCAATGCAGACCCCCGGTAGAAATTAATCCTCCCAGTGGAAACCATGTAGAGTAATGCATTCAATACAGAGGCACCACCCGTGTCAGACTCGAGAACCTTCATTTCGAACTGAACGAGCAAGGAGAGCCAAGTCGAAAGAATGCTGATAGGTCAATGGAAATATTTAGAACGGAAAACAGTTCATTAGCTAGATCCTACAAATTGTCCTTTCCACTTTAGTGGATTAGGCCAACATAAAGGCCTTAGAATCTATAATCTACTTAGAATTATAGATTTAAAAGCTAAAGAAATTAGCATCTTTTCAAACCTGGTAGGCTGCGTAACAGGCCGAGCTAAGCAATTACAATTCTCCGATTAGCAATCGCAACTACATTCCTCCTAGACCAGCTGTTCCTTCATCCCGACTAACTTCTAGTTAGATTTTGGGATAGATACATGCAGTGACATGCAGTGGGTAGTTGCACATATCCATCTGTTTGTATCCGTTTCAGGTGGAATGAATTGTTCCGTCGGAGAAGGCAAGAATGGTTTCTATATAGATCTCACTAGGGAGGCTGGGAATGTCTAAGCCAGGCATTTTGGAACGAGCTTATCCATAGGGGTGCTGGTCCATCGTCGACACCAGCTCTTCCCTATTATAGAGGATACCCTTCGCACAGGTAAAGATGAGGGCGAGTCAAGTAGGCCGGGCGCAGTCTTGTCAATAGGTCTGGGTTTGGAGAAGCTCTCCCATCAGGACAAGTCCTTATACCTTCAAGCTACTCCTGAATATCGCTTGCAACAATACCTCAATGAGACTGATCGGTCAGACCCATCGAGGAATCCATTCATTGCTTCGACCGCTGAATGCTGGCTGATCTTATCCGTCCACAACATCGACAACATCGTTCGAAATTGCAAGAGCGCAAGCATGCCAGCCAGCAGACGCTGCACAGATTTCGTTTCCTGGGTGATGTTATCGTTTTCAAGGAATAGGGAGAGAAAATGTGGATTCCAAGGGCAAGTCATAGTCCGGGTGCCCATGCAAATCGTTTACGTTCTCGTGGGAGAAAGCTCATATTGAGGATGGGCGCCGATCTCAGACAACTGCATGACCCTGTCTATTTGGGCTGATGGTGCAATTCATAATAAATCCTTTTGAAAAGAGTTAGTTAATTAGATTCCGCTCGACGGGTGTTATGTCATGGGGCGACACATGATAGCAGGCACCCAGTAGGTGCATAGTACTGAACAACGTGGGAGACTCCCGGCAGGAAGTTTCTCCGATCCGGAGGGGTCTAAAAGCAGCAAGCCCAAATGGTGGAAAACGTGGTCTTGGCATTGGTCTGCATCTTTTTTCGAATTTGGACTGGAATGAGTCTGAACATTTTGGCCGCGACCACTACCACTTTAACAACTCCTGCAACACTGCATTGCTCTCTGCGACAACTCAAATCCCGAGAACCGACAGCAGAAATCAGCCATCATGGGTTTCACCGACTTTGTTTCCGACAGCGGACTCCTTCGTACGTTCTTCCTGCGCCATGGCTCGCATTGACCATCCCCCACTAACTGTGTGTAGTCTTGAACAACTGGCTCAGAACTCGCTCATACATCACTGGGTAAGCCAGATCGCTCCCCAGTATCTATCCTAATCCCCTATTTTTGAGATGAGAACAAATTGGTCCGTGTTGATGAGGCGGCTTAAGACACCGCAAAATGACTACTTCCAATCGCAATTTAATTGCACCACTGAATTTCTTTTTTGAGCAATCCTTGACCTTCTGCCTATTACTCTTGGCTGGACCTCAATAACTAACATGCAATTCTCCAGCTTTACCCCATCTCAGGCTGATGTTGTGAGCTTCAAGGCTCTGAAAGAAGCCCCAAAAGTCGAGCAATACCCCAATGCCTACCGCTGGTACAACCACATCAAGTCTTACGAGGCTGACTTTTCCACACTACCTGGCGACCCATCCAAGCCATTCACCACATATGGCCCTGACGCCGCTGCAGTGACACAAAACCCCAAAGATGCTCCAGCGGCGGAGGATGACGACGACGAGGTTGATCTCTTTGGCTCTGACGACGAAGAGGAAGACCCAGAGGTTGTTGCTGAGCGTGAGAGAAGACTGGCAGATTACAAGAAGAAGAAGGAGGGCAAGGCCAAGCCCGCTGCGAAGTCCATGGTGACGCTCGACGTCAAGCCTTGGGATGACGAGACAAACATGGACGAGCTCACAAAGAATGTCCTGGCAATTGAACAGGACGGTCTCGTTTGGGGAGGTCACAAATTGGTCGCTGTTGGCTTTGGTATCAAGAAGCTGCAAGTCAACGTGGTCGTTGAGGACGAGAAGGTCTCCATTGATGATCTGCAGGCAAGGATCGAGGAAGATGAGGACCACGTTCAATCCACCGATGTTGCTGCCATGCAGAAGCTGTAAAGAGCCGTCGTGTTTGGCGTTACAGTCACAGTCAGAGCAACCTACGTGCAAAGAAAAGTCGGCCTTGGTTGTGAATCTTGCCAACAGCCTCGCTATGGAATTCCGAGGTTGTGGGGGGAAGTTCGATGACACCCAAAAGCCAATGCCTGTTTCTAGACACTTGCGATATGCCTTTCCATGATAGACGAGATGAGATGAGATGACAGATGCAGCCACTGCAAAATACGAGACGATTGCTCTCAAACCCCACTCGAGTTGCGCAAGAAACAGAATTGGAGTCCGCCACCACAATTACATATTTCATACAAACTCATTTCCACGTACAGACTCCGTAGCCACAAACCGTGACACCAACAGAGAAGCACCCTAGGTTAACCCAGCCTTGCGCGCCGACTTCAAAAGCCGAAATAACTCAAGCTAGTATGGATGAATAAACCATATTGCGGGTTTATGACTGCTTACAGACAATGTACCCACTATCACCATCAGAGAATTGATACGTACCTGGTAAATACGTACGCAGGCATGTAGGGAGTACATCTCTAACCCATGCATAAGAGCATTTGCTAGTCACGTTTTATCCATCTGAGACATGCTTTGGCTCACGGACCCCTTCAGCCAACCGCGTCGTCCTGGACCTTCTCCTCTGGTCCGTTTTAAGTAATCGATCCTTCTTTCTTCGTCCTCTTGCTTCCCCACTAACTGTTTCTACTTGGTTCGACTTTTTATCTAGTCTGGATAAGGTACATACATATCAACTCCCAAAGCTTCTCTCTCTCTAATCCACCTTGTGCCCTTGCTTCGTAAGGCGGAAGAGACTTTCAAGACGTACCTAGGTAATTATTGCCTCCGGAGCGAATCCCACGCAGACCAGGAAACGGCTAAACCAGCCAGCCGCGTGGCACACCTGGTAGAACATACGTACCAAACATCCCAGAAGTCATTTCCAGGCTCACAACGACCAGCAGTTATCATCATTGGGTGATTGATTGAGCAAGTAAGCAGCAATTAACTCCTCTAGTGGCAAGTCCAAGTGGGGAACAATACGGGTTATAGTGATACATGATTGAGCCAGACGATTGACTGTTGTGGAACTTCCATTATTCTGTGTGTTGGCTGGCTTCACCCTCAAATCTTCAAATCCACGTTTCAAAAACCCGCTCGACAAAGGTCGTTTGACAGACAACCAGGGCAAGAATTAGGTGCTATAGACCTGAAAGAGCTGATCGAGCGTTTTTCGTAAGCAGGGGTCCCACAGTCTGGGCAGGAAGAGACAGCCACTCCAAGGCTTCCAAGCAAATTTCTCAACCCACGCAAAATCGACTTACCTCTTCTGCGGTCAATAAACATTTCCAAAGAAACACACCGACGAAAAATGGCTTCGACATTGACTTCAACTTCGAAACTCAAAATCGACCCTCCACTCCTGAATGCAGCGAGCCCATGGTCGACAACACTCGAGGACATCAAGGCGTTGTACGACACACCCTTCACAGGTGCAGTAACAATCCGGACCAGTCTATTAGAGGGTTTCAGTCACGACGATGCAGTGCATCAGCACGTCTTCTTCTCATCAGGGAAGACGATTATCCCGGCTGGAACTCAGATAGGCGACGATAGTGCCAAGGCCGTAGATGAGCAATCAACAGCAATTAGCACACTGAACACACAAGGCTACTCGCCACTCACATTATCGGAATACCTAGGGATCATCAACGAGATCGTTGGGCAACGCCACCTGGGGACTGACACCCCCACAAAGAAGCCCTTCATTCTATCCGTGACAGGCACACCGGACGAGATCGCAATGGCATACGCGCTGATCGCGAACGCGGCGGAGATGGATGAGGACCTGCGGCTCGCGATGGAGGTGAACCTGTCATGCCCAAACATTGCGGGGGCGCCCCCGCCGGCGTACGATGCCGCGCAGCTCGCCGAGTACCTCGAGGCCATCGGCGACAGTAAGAGCACGTACCGCGGGCGCATGGCTACGCCGGAGTCCGAGCCTCGCGTCGGCATCAAACTGCCACCGTACACGTACGAAGGCCAGTTCGTGATGGTGGCGGACGCTCTGCGCGCCGCGCGCTCCAGCGAGCCTGGCGAGGGCAGTGTTGTCGATTTCGTGACAGCGACAAACACCCTCGGCTCATCCCTCCTCCTCGATGCGGAAAACAAGCCTGTGCTCAAGAGCGAGGCCGGCACGGGCATCGGCGGGCTCGCTGGCGCGGCGCTCCATCCCCTAGCACTGGGCAACGTCGCGCAGTTGCGGACGCTCCTGGATGCACATCCCGAGACGAAAGACGTCGTCATCATCGGCGTCGGTGGCGTCGAGGATAAGGCGGGCTATGAGCGCATGAGGAAGGTCGGCGCCGTCGCCGTCGGTGTTGCCAGTGCGCTTGGCAGGTATGGAGTCGGTGTCTTCGAGAAGATCACGAAGGGAGAGTAGTTAGAAAACTCGAGCTGAAAACCTGAAGACCAGGAGGGTTGAGAACGTCTCAGAGTCGCCAAGAAGATGGATGGATGGATGTGTGGGGACAATATCAGGCACCCCAGCAACTGCGAGTACGGTAGTATATGTATTGGAGGACATAAATGAACAGTATGGAGTCACGAACGGACAACGAAGCCCAAAGATCGAACACAAAGGCGCAAGAAAATAGAAACTTTTATTCAATACAACGCTAAAAGAAATTACAGCTCCTCTGTGCCCGTAGCACTCACTCCCAATCTCTTCTAACTACTACTAGTATTTCCAGCTATCCATGCCTTCTTTACTCAAATGCTGCCAAACAGGTATCATATTACCAATGAGGTATCGATCGATCGTACAGCTCTTCTCACTCCTGCCCATCCATTACAACGCATATGGATTCATGGATCGAATAGTCAAGCATCTTAAGTCAATCGTTAGCAAATCAATCACACTGATAATTAGAAGTTTCTGGACTTACGGAGGACTCTTGGTCAGATCCGTCTTGAGGATGACCGGTACTCTTGTCATTTCGGTGACATCTTGAATATACTCTCCACCTTCTTCTCTCAATTTAAAGTAACTGCGGTATTTCTCCTTGTCTGTCAATTGGTTTTCTGGAATGTCACTGCCAGACTTCGCAATACGAGAGTCAGATTGAGTTCGTGTTGGTCCGTTGGATGACAAGCCATTTCGGGTGGGTGATGGTGGCATGCTTTGAGTTGAGCGATCCACTGGAGAATTGAGCGAAACACCCGCTGCCATCTCGGTAATCTCAGAAGCACTGTCATCATCGTATAGAGCGTCCACATCGTCAGTAGAGATGGTGTTACTATCAACATTCTTCCTCTGAGCTTCATAGCGTTCCTTCGCACGCTCCTTGGCATTCTCGGAATCACGTGCATTGTTGTTACCTCTGGTGCTGGCTGAAGCGCGAGGTCGCTCGTCCTCTGGCACATATGCCGATGAGGGGACACCTTTCTCCCAGTAAAGTTCAAGAACTCTTTCCTCTTTGCGGAATTCGGCCTTCTTGAGAGGTAGCTGATCACAATGAACACGTTTTTCAAAGCCATATTCAGGAATGAGCACATCGAATGCAGATTCGTAGACACAGATGATGATGCCTTCACTAATGAGGTCGCCACCCAATTCCTTGCTCTTCTTATCCATGAGTCGGCAAGATTCAATGTGAACACTTTGCTCTTGGGCGGCATGGGCTGAGTCTTTCTTGTTATTGCATTGTTCGGAAGTCTTGGCCAGACTCTCGAGATCTTCGTTGAATTCAATTGCACCATCGGAAAGAGCGGCTTCCAATTGTCGATGGACAACAATGTCAGAGTAGCGACGAGTGGGGTTAGTGAAATGGCAATAAATTGGGAGATTCAGAGCATAGTGTTGGCGTTGCTCTTCAGCTAGCTGATTGCCAATGTAGTACTTGGCGCGTTGCAGAGTCTTCACCAACAGAGTTTCCATGCCCTTGCGATAATCAGAATCCTCAACTTTGAAGAGACTATCCTGCAAAGTTCCGCTGCTGCTGGTGTCAATTTCGTAGCCAGCTCGGGTCATTCGGTCTGCAAACGTGAGAAGTCGTCTTGGATTTGGAGAGGCTTGGCGACGTAAGAAGGCTTTGTCGGGCATAGCTGCGAAAATCTTTTGAGCGACCAAGAAGTTGGCTTTGCAGCTGATTTCTTCAATGATCTCATGCGCAGCGGATGTGTTGAAGATATTGTGTTCAACGGGAACATTCTCATCATCAAGCTGATAAAGCAAACGAAGAGGCTCAATGTTGGCGGATCGGTGGCCGAATCGAGCTTCCCTGAATTTGTTGGCAATGGTGTATAGAGTCTTGATATCGTCAATTGTGGCTCCATGTAGATCAACATTACCATCGCCCTTAATGACGGCATCGACTTCATCATAGGCTAATTTACCTGAGCTTTGAATGATTGTTTGTCCAATCCAAGGTTCTCCTTCCACCTTCCCAGTCTTGAGGTCAACTTTGAGGATGACACTGACCGTCAAACGACCCTCTCCCGGAGCGAGTGAACACACTCCAGAAGACAATTTGGAAGGTAGCATATTGACAGCACGAGTCATGAGGTAGACCCCAGTGCCTCGTTTCTTGGCCTCCCTATCGACGAGAGAATTGGCCTTGACGAAATGTGCGATGTCTGTTACGTGGACACCAAGTTCAACGGTTCCATCGCCGAGGTTCTTGACATGAATTGCGTCATCAAGTTCATTGGTGCCATTGGGATCAATTGTGAAAGTGCGCTCACCACGCAGGTCACGACGAGCGGCTAGGCTTTCCTCGGACTCGGTCTTCAGGGACCAATCATCCCAACCAACACTCTTATGAACAGCATCAGAGAACTCATCAGATCCAAAGTTGTTGTCTCGGAGAAGAGCATCTGTCTCCACACGCAAGTCGCCCATCTCGCCGAGTTGTTCGACGAGAGTTCCGAACGGATGCAACGATGTGATAGGCCAGCGCTTGATGCAAGCAACAAAAATTCTGTTTGCATAGTCTTGATGCTTCTCGACAAAATCGCGAGGAGCTTGCTCTGTAGGAATAGCGATGAGAGGGACACGCTTGTCGGTTGGCTTGAACCAAACAATCTTGGGCTTGTCTTGTTGACGAGACTCGGATCGTCCATGACCTGCTCCGTCACGGGCGTGACGCTCAGCTTCCTGCTTCTCTTTCGTAGCTTGGCTACTTGGTCGCAAGAGGCCAAGGGTGCCCGAGAACATTTGTCCGGCAACACGTTCGATGACGGCAACCACATGGCCGGCATAGAGAGGCTTCTGTTCATCACTGATTTCTTCTTCTTCCATCAAAAGAAGGCTCTGGCCTTCGACTTCAACATCATCGTTCTTCTTTTGCGTTGGTCGTTGACGTAAGCTTCCACGTCTGCGGATACTGCCGTCGGGTGCAATGGACTGGTTTTCGGTGGAGGCAGAAGAACCGTCTTTGCCATTCTGAGTATTACCAGAAGAGCGAGTATCTGTTATGTCCTTGCGCTTCTTCTTCTCTTCCTTTTCACGTTTCTGTCCCCAGACTTCATCAACGTCCAGCAGCTCAATTGCGACCAGATCACCCTCGAGAGCTCGATTTCGATCTTTGCTACCACAAATAAAGATATCAGCATCGAGGTCACTAGTAGTAACATATGCATCCGACCTATTCTTCTTGTTGACACGAAGAATCCCAGCGACGAGTTGGCCATCGTTTAGGAGGGCAGGCAATGTTGCCTGGGGTAGATAAGGCGTGAACAAGGTCTTTCTCTGTTGTTGTGACTGTTGCATGCCTAGTTGTGGAGCATGCTGGCTGGCCTGAAGGCCTCCGAGCTGAGCTCCCTGCATGGCCTGAAGCTGTGCTATTTGAAGGGCATTCAGTTGCTGGCCAGCAAACATTTGAGGCATGATCATTCCTCCCTGCCCCATCTGCATCAATTGTGGCTGGCCGGGATACTGGAAGCCGCTCATGGAGCCAACCGACTGGTTAATTGAGCCCCTCCCAGCTCTATGTCCTGGTTGGAAGCCACCAGCACCGATGCCTGAAGGTTGGCTAAATTGACCCATCTGTTGTTGTGGTTGATCAGCCGATGGTTGGTTATTTTGCTGACGCCAGTTGCCTTCGAAATTTCGGGAGCCCTGTCTGTTGTGGTTGCTTTGGCTTCCGCGACGCTGCAAATCAGGTTGACCAGCCTGACCAGCATCGTTGGTGGCATTGGGAGGAGGGAACTGGAAGGCTGATCGACCGCCAGTCCCACCACCACGAGTTCCGCCGGCGGCCATGCTTTGGCTCCGACTGTGACCAACCCCTCTGGCGTTACCAGCACGTTGCAGGCCGAGGCCTTGGGAGGAAGTTGGTGTCTGTAGCTTGTCGTCCGCGGGAGTGGCAGGAGTAGCAACAACCGGGCTCTCAGAGATACCAGAGGCTCCAGGAATTGGGAATTGGAAGCCTGCGGCGGTTCTTTTCTTTTCCGCCAATTCCGCAGCCTTTTTCGCCTCGGGTAGTGCTAGAGAGTGACGTCGAGTATGGCCACCCTGGTTCCCACCTCCTCTTCCTCGATTATTTGCGTTCTCACGGTTTTGGGAGGCTGCTTGTTGATTAAAGTCCCCATAGCCGGCACCAGCAGTACCAGCTGAAGGTGCAGGTGGGGGTCCCATGGCCATACCTGGCAGAGCCGAGTTGTTTCTTCGATGAGCAGCAGGCTGTGAAGGGGGGTTTCCGGGGATTCCCATCTGCTGCTGCATTTGTGGGAACTGGAAGTTTGTATTATTGGGTGAGATGCCAGACATGTTGGGTTGGCCTTGGATTGGCGAATACCCCGGCATGTTCTGTAAGGGCTGCTGGATCATGCCCATGTTCACGTATTGCTGGTGAGTGGCAGCAATGTGCTGTTGTTGCTGTTGGAGCAGTTCAATTTGTTGCTGAAGAGCAAGTTGTTCCATCATCAATGGAGTCAGCTCCGATGGGCTGCGTCGATGGGCGATATGGAGCCTGCGCCCAGCAGGACCAGGCACGCCAGTTGATCCCGGTTGTGCCATGTTTGTGCCTCTTGAACCAGAAACGAATTAGACTTCGTCCTGTATTAGGCTGAAATTCAAAGCAGCTGAGCAGAAGGACAGTAGAAGATGGCCCTGAACTGTTCCGGCTGGTCAAGGAGGGATAGAAGGATTGAGACTACTGAAAAGGGGTTTGATGTAAGCAAAGCTGCGTTGTTGTATAGGATGGTGCGAGAAGGCGGATGAAAGAGTGGGGGCAGAGAGCCAGAGTAACACAAATACGATGATATGGATGGTTGGAAGTGAACATACCAGGGATTGTAGATTGGCAAAGGGAGTATCAATGCTGCGCAAAGACTACAAGGCTTTCAAGACCCAATCGTGGCAATGATGGGAGTTGAGTACTGATAAAAGCCCAGCCAGGTAAATGGTTTGTGAGCCCGTTGCCGAGGTGGAGGGGAAGAGACGGGTGTCAAGATTCTGAGACTCTGACAGGACAGTGTGGGGAGGAAGAAGAGGATGATATAGCGTAGAGCTGATGGCGAGTTGTCGTCGATCCTGGTCTCAAGCAGCGACTGCGGGTTGAATGCTGATTCTGGGGAAGGCAGGCTCGACGGGAAGACGCTGGTTGTCTGGAAAGGACAGGAAACGGAGTCGACGGACTGGACGGTGGCCGAGGGAGAAGGGGATTCAAGTAGACTGGATTCGGCAAGCAGCACAAGAGAGTGACTCTGGGCCTTTGATGAAGGATTGGATGCGAAAGCGAACAGCGATGATGTGCACTCAGGGAGGGACAGAGATAGAGAGAGAAGTGGATGGGTGATGGGTGGATGGGTTTCTGAGGGAATGAGAGTAGTGCGAACGAGAAAGTGCAATGTGTAAATAGTGGTTCAGTAGTAGTGCTCCGTAGTAGAGTTAGGCTGCTCAAGCAGCAGCAACTCTACCCGTCTGTACTAGGGCCAGGGCGAGTCTGGGACAGCCGCACATGAATCCTCTTGGCCACAGAAGGGCAAGATATATTGTCCTTGTTTGGGTTTAGGCCAGATGTGACTGACTACGATGCTTCCTACGAGTAGCAGGCGGCACGAGGAGGCCGCTGGAATACGGAGAAGGGCAATTGAATGCCCTTGGACCGTGGATGGCTAAGTGGGGAGGGGGAGTGGATGTCCATATCTCCAACAAAAGGTCTCAGTCTCAGATTTCAAGCAGTGGTAAATACCTC
>Ga0105239_10000828_pt1 | contig 43998 bp, 40 predicted proteins | sample KBSC44metaG_FD_92761 | JGI IMG/M metagenome (GOLD analysis project Ga0105239, IMG submission 92761) | Corn rhizosphere microbial communities from Kellogg Biological Station, Michigan, USA - KBS C4-4 metaG | ecosystem: Host-associated > Plants > Roots > Rhizosphere > Soil | place: Michigan, USA...
CGTCACCACGCTCGATTTCGCCAAGGCGATGATCGACGAGGGCTATCACCCGATGACGATGTATTTCCCGCTCGTCGTCCACGGCGCGATGCTGATCGAGCCGACGGAATCGGAATCGAAGGAATCGCTCGACCGCTTCATCCATGTGCTGCGCACGATGGCGCTCGAAGCCAAGGCCGGGAAGCGCGAACGCTTCGAAGGTGCGCCGCGGCTCTCTCCCCGCCGCCGTCTCGACGAAACCGCCGCTGCCCGCAAACCCATCCTGCGCTGGAAACCGAAGGAACTGCCGGAAGCGGCGGAGTAATGGCCGACAACCCCTACGCCGGTCTTCGAAGTTTGGCGCTTGGCACGACAGCTGAGACACTGAAGCTCGGAAACTGGGGACCCGACGATTGCTACGGAATCTTGATGGAAACTGGCTATGAGAAAGCCGTTGCCACGCTGGTCTGCTTTGTGACCGGCGACACAAGTCTCTATTTCAGCAACGGCGGCGGCGTTATCGGCGCGGGAAAACACGCCAACGTCGCAGATGCCGCAAAGCGCTTTGTGACAATGGGAACGAAATTTGTGCACGAAATGCGGGAAGCAGCAGAATTTCCCTTGCCTGCCTTAAGCGCAACGACGTTTTACGTGCTCACGACACGAGCGCGCTACGCTTTCGCGGCGTCAGAAGCCGATCTGGGAAACGGTCGTAGTGCGTTGTCGCCGCTATTCCATGCGGGACACGAGGTGATTTTCAACCTTCGTCGGTTTGCGCCATAGCATGCAAACGTTTCTGGAGCGGGAAGCAGCTTCCGCGCGGCGTCGCCAGGCGCGGTTCCAAAGCGTTCAAGGAATTTGAGGTGCAGCAGAAGCGCATCCGGAACGACATCCTCGTGCTCGGCACCGAAGCCGGCATCGACACCGCGCTCTACTGGAACGGCAAAACCTTCGCCCTTTTCGACCCACGAAGAGCCCTGAAGGGGAAAAAAGAACCCCGGGCGGTACATCCGCGCCCGGGGTTGAGTGAGCGTCCTTCGGAGGCAACCGAAGTGCTTAGGAACAGGTGTGCACCGCCAGGCCCTGGGGCACCGTGGTGTGGGTGTCGCCGCAGGCGGCATCGAGCTGTGTCTGGGTAAGACCCTTCACCTTCGTCAGGTCCGTGCCCTTGATCGAGGTGATGGTCATGGTGGCGCCGGTCACGTCGGCGCCGTCGAGATCGGCGAAGGCGAGGTTCGCGCCGGAGAGGTCCGTGCCGCGGAACGTCGCGCCGGAGAAATTCGCATAGGACATGCACATGAGAGTTGCGTTGGCGCCGTCGAAATCCGCGCTATGGAGGTCGCGTCCCTTCACGCAGGTGTTGGAGAGATCGGCGCCCTCAAGATTGCAGGCGGGGCAGTCGACGATGCCGGCATGGATGCGGGCAACCGCGTTGGGATCGGCGGCGGGGGCGGCCTGAACAGCGCAGCCGAACATGAGCAGGGCCGGGGCGAGTGCCAATCGGAGCATTGGGGGCGTGTTCCGTGTTGATACGCATGACACAAGGTCGCAATCGCCATGCCAGCAAGAACCGGGTCGATTGCGGGCGGCGCGTGCCTCACAACCGTCCGGCAATCCCAGTGAGAACCGCCCATGTTCCGCGCCATCGGCCTGCCATTGTCCCCTTTTGAACCGCTCTTCGCGCTTGGTAACGAAGACCTTACCGCCCGCGGCATCCAGCGGATGACCGTCGATGAAAAGCCGGGTTTTCCCTGCCGTATAACGCTCGAAGACGCCGAGCCCGGCGAGCGCGTTCTGTTGCTCCCCTATGAGCACCAGCCGGCGCATTCGCCTTACCGCGCCTCGGGCCCGATCTTCGTGCGCGAAGCCGCGCGCGAGGCGTTCGATGCGGCCGATATCGTGCCGCCGGTCCTGCGCGGACGGCTGCTGTCGTTTCGCGGCTATGACGATGCCGACTGCATCGTCGAGGCCGACGTCGTGAGCGGCGACGACGCGGAAGACGCGATCGCGCGCTTCTTCGCCCGCGACGACATCCGCTACATCCACGTCCACAACGCCAAGCGCGGGTGTTTTGCTTGCAAGATTGAGAGGGCTTAGCGTCGACCCTCCCCTTGAGGGAGGGTCGAAAAATTCGAAGAATTTTTCGGGGAGGGGTCACGCGCTCGTGTCGTACCCCTCCCCGAAACTTGTCTCGCTACGCTCGCCAAATTGTCCACCCTCCCTCAAGGGGAGGGTGGAGCAGCTCTACACTTCCCGAAACTTGTGCCTGTCCCGGATGTGAGTGTTGAACCAAGCGCCTTGCGAGTCCGCCTGCATCAGCGCGGCATACTCTTCGGGCGAGACGCCTTCATAGATGTAGCGCCGGGACTTGCGGCCGCGGAAGATCGCGAACAGCTCGCGCTTCTTCTCGTCGTAGCGGACGAAAGACAGGGCTTCGGAATCGAGCGCCGGCATGGAACCGAAAACGCTCTGCGCGCGGTTTGGCTCCTAGCGCACGCAGCGGGCGCGGAGGTGGATGTATTCCTTCTCCGCGACCACGCCGCCTTTTTCCGCCAGGATCAGTGCCACTTCCTCGTATTCGGCATCGACACACTCCTCGTGCTCCAGCTCGACCGTGTAGCGGTGCACGACATGACCTTTGCGGTCGATCACTTCGACGAGTTGTTTGGCCATCAGCGCTTTCGTCTGTTGTAGGGCGATTGGTTTGCCGGCATGAGACTGATCCCTTCGCGCTGGGCTTTGCTGCGCACGCTGGTCTCGGAGCGCTGAAGCTTCAGCCCGATGACGCGCGTCGGCGTGTTCGCACGCGCCAGCGTTTTGAGTTCTTTCACCTGCGCCGCCGTCCAGCTCGTGCCGGTCTGACGGGTGTATTTCGGGTTCGCCTTTTTCTTCGCGGGGCGCAGATTGGCGAGAGAGCGTTTGGACACTTTGGCCATCGATGTTTCCTTTCCGGCTACCTGGCCCAAACGCGCACCCCTGATTCGCGTTCCGTCGTTCAGCTGCACCCGCTCGTGCTGCCGCAGGTGTTGCACTTCATGCAGGTGCCGTTGCGGACGAGGGTGAAGTTGCCGCAGGAACCGCAGGCGTCGCCCTCGTAGCCTTTCATGCGGGCTTCGGCTGCGCGGCGGGCCTGGAGGTCGCGTGCTTTGCCGGTCTTCTCGATGGCCGCTTCAGTGCGCTGGATGAGCGCGGTGCCGACGGCGGTCATCAGGTCGCCGACCGGATTGCCGGCCGCTTCCATCACCTCGGCGCGGATGTCGGAGAGGTCGACCATCACGGCCGCGTCTTCCTCTTCGGCTTCAAGCAGGCCGTGCACCATGTGCGGTTCGTGCTCTTCCATCATCTTGGGTGCGGCCCCGCCGCGCACCACGCCGATGCTGGCGAAGCGTCCGCGCACGAAGCCGTTCGACGTCACCTTGCGGACGATCTCCTTGCCGCGCGGATTTTCGTCCACGCCGTCGCCGATATCCTCGTCCTGGTTCGGCGGAACATGCGCGAGATCGTTGCGGCCGAGATATGAGATCGCCAGTTCCCGGAAGATGTAGTCGAGCACGCTGGTCGCGTTCTTGATCGAGTCATTGCCCATGACCATGCCGGCCGGCTCGAAGCGCGTGAAGGTGAAGGCCTCCACGAATTCCTCGAGCGGCACGCCATATTGCAGGCCCATCGAGATCGCGATCGCGAACCCGTCCATCAGCGAGCGGAACGCGGCGCCGTCCTTGTGCATGTCGATGAAGATCTCGCCGATGCGGCCATCTTCGTATTCGCCGGTGCGCAGATAGACCTTGTGGCCGCCCACGACCGCTTTCTGCGTGTAGCCTTTGCGACGGTGGGGCAAGCGCTCGCGTTCCCGTTCGCGCACGCGTTCGACCACTTTCTCCACGATGCGCTCGGTGACGACCGTGGTGCGCGCCACCATGGGCATCTCGTCCAGTTCGTCATCCTCGTCGTCGATCTGGAGAACCTGGCTGGCAAGCGGCTGGCTGAGCTTGGAGCCGTCGCGATAGAGTGCGTTGGCCTTGAGGCCGAGCTTCCACGACATGATGTAGCTCTCGCCGCATTCCTTAACGGTCGCGGCGTTCGGCATGTTGATGGTCTTGGAGATCGCACCCGAGATGAAGGGCTGTACCGCGGCCATCATGTGGATGTGGCTCTCGACCGAGAGCGCGCGCTTGCCGATACGGCCGCACGGATTGGCGCAATCGAACACCGAGAGGTGCTCGTCCTTCAGATGCGGTGCGCCTTCCAGCGTCATCGCGCCGCAGACATGCAAATTCGCCGCGTCGATCTCCGCGCGCGAAAAGCCGAGCGTCTTCAGCAGGTCGAAATCGGGCGCGTCCATCGCGGCCGGGTCGAGCTTCAGCATATCGCTGCAGAACTCGGCGCCCAGCGTCCATTTGTTGAACACGAAACGGATGTCGAAGGCCTGCTCCAGCGATGCCTCGACGGCGTTGATCTGGTCGTCGCCGAAGCCCTTGGCGCGCAGCGCGCCGTGGCTGAGCGCGTTCGAGCCTTCGAGCGTGCCGTGTCCGACGGCATAGGCGATAATGTCGTCGATCTGGTCCTGGCTGTAGCCGAGCGTCGTGAGCGCTTCGGGCACACAGCGATTGATGATCTTGAAGTAGCCGCCGCCCGCGAGCTTCTTGAACTTCACCAGCGCGAAATCGGGCTCGACGCCGGTGGTGTCGCAATCCATGACGAGACCAATCGTGCCCGTGGGCGCGATCACGGTCGCCTGCGCATTGCGAAAGCCGAACTCCTCGCCCATCGAGAGCGCATCGTCCCAGGCGCGCTTGGCGGCGTCAGCGAGGTCGGCCTGCTTGATGGCTTCGAGGTCGAGCGGCACGGGGTTGGTCGCGAGCTTCTCATAGCCTTGCGCCAGGCCATGCGCGGCGCGGCGGTGGTTGCGCATCACGCGCAGCATCGCATCGCGGTTGGCGCCATATTCCGGGAACGGCCCAAGCTCGCCCGCCATCTCGGCCGAGGTCGCATAGGACACGCCCGTCATCACCGCCGAGATCGCGCCCGCGATCGCACGGCCCTCGCGCGAATCGTAGGAGATGCCGGCCGCCATCAACAACCCGCCGATATAGGCGAAGCCGAGACCCAGCGTGCGGTAATCGTAGGAGAGCTGCGCGATCTCCCGGCTCGGGAACTGCGCCATCAGGACCGAGACTTCGAGCACGATGGTCCACAGCCGCACGGCGTGTTCGAACGCCGGAACGTCGAAGACTTTCACACCTTCGCCTGTGCGGAACTGCATCAGGTTCAGCGAGGCGAGGTTGCAGGCCGTGTCGTCCAGGAACATGTATTCCGAGCACGGGTTCGAGGCGCGGATGTCGCCGCCAGCCGGGCAGGTGTGCCAATCGTTGACGGTGGTGTGGAACTGGATGCCAGGATCGGCACAGGCCCACGCCGCGTAGGAAACCTTCTCCCACAACTCGCGCGCCTTGACGGTCTTGGCGATTTTGCCCGAGCCGCGATAGGTGAGGTTCCAGTCCTTGTCTTCCAGAACGGCGCGCAGGAATTCATCAGTCACGCGCACGGAATTGTTCGAGTTCTGGCCCGAGACCGAGAGATAGGCTTCCGAATCCCAATCGGTGTCGTAGACCTTGAAGTCGATGTCCTTGTAGCCCTGCTTCGCAAACGAGATCACGCGCTCGATATAATTGTCGGGGATCATCGCCTTGCGTGCGGCTTTCACCTCGCGGCGGAGCGCCGGGTTCTTCTTGGGATCGAAGCAATCGTCGCCCGAGCCGTCGCAATTGATGCAGGCCTTCATGACGAGCTTGAGGTGCTTCTCGGCGAGCTTCGAGCCCGCGACCATGGCGGCGACCTTCTGCTCCTCGATCACCTTCCAGTCGATGAACTGCTCGATATCGGGATGGTCGACGTCGACGATCACCATCTTCGCCGCGCGGCGCGTCGTGCCGCCCGACTTTATCGCGCCCGCCGCGCGGTCGCCGATCTTGAGGAAGCTCATCAGGCCCGAGGACTTGCCGCCGCCCGACAGCTTCTCGTTCTCGCCGCGCAGCGCGGAGAAGTTCGTGCCGGTGCCCGAACCGTATTTGAACAGGCGCGCCTCGCGCGTCCAAAGGTCCATGATCCCGCCTTCATTGACGAGATCGTCCTTCACGCCCTGGATGAAGCAGGCATGCGGCTGCGGATGCTCGTAGGACGACGCGGATTTCGTCAGGCGCCCGGTCTTGTGGTCGACGTAGTAATGGCCCTGACTCGGACCATCGATGCCATAGGCCCAGTGCAGGCCGGTGTTGAACCATTGCGGTGAGTTGGGCGCCGCCTTCTGCGTCGCCAGCATGAAGCACATCTCGTCATAGAAGGCGTGGGCGTCGGCTTCGCCGTCGAAATAGCCGCCCTTCCAGCCCCAATAGGCCCAGGTGCCGGCAAGACGGTCGAACACCTGCTTGGCCGAATGTTCGCCGGTTGTCTCCGCGCCCTCGGCTTCGCGGCGCCACAGGAATGCAGGCACGCCTTCCTCGGGCACGGCTTTCAGCGCGGTGGGAACGCCAGCCTTGCGGAAATACTTTTGCGCCAGCACGTCGCAGGCGACCTGGCTCCATTCTTCGGGGACTTCGATGTCGGTCTGGCGGAAGACCACAGAGCCATCGGGATTCTTGATCTCGCTCGACGCTTTGACGAACGCGATGCCTTCGTAAGGATCGCTGCCTTCCACCGTGAACTGACGCCGAATACGCATGCCGTACCCCCAAATCCCTGAGCTGTTGATCCCGCCTCCCGCGCCGTCGAAACACCCTTCAGGGGACAGCTTTCCTCGCGCCGGGACGGTGCCTGAGTGGCAATGTCTCCGGCGGTGAGGTGTTTTCGGTCCGCCCAGATTTGGTGTCGCGATCGGCGACAGGCGCAAAGTATGGACTTGGGTCTAATGCCTTCGCAAGAACAAAGTAGTTAACCAAACCTTACCTACCAGATGTTGTGGCTTAACGCTGGCGCCAAAAGCCGCGAGTCAAGCGGGGTTTCGGAATCGCGCCGATATTTTTTTCAGCCTCATGACATTCACAGGCAAAAACTTGTTGGGGAATGATTGTGGATTTTCTTGCTGCGGCCTCTGCGGAGGGCGAACGAGTCGCTTGGGAACCCGCGCTGGGAACCGGTGCGCATGCCGTTGATTAGGGTATCCGAGAAGCCCGAAAGGATCGGCAGGATGCGCATTGCGAGAACACTGGCTCTGGCCGTTACCGTTGGTTGTCTTTTCCTTCCGGCCTGGGCAGGCGCCGACGTCCTGCTCGGCGTGTTCGCGAACCAGAACGGCAAGGCGTTCAACTTCGCGTCGCCTTCCGACAGTGAGAACAACCTCTTGGCGGTGGAGAAAGCGGCCGGGCGCAAACTCGCGATCGACAGCCAGTACATCACCTGGGACGGCTTCTCGACCGCCAACCCGCCGCTCCAGATGCAATGGGACGCGCGCAACGGGCGCACGCCGCACCTCACCTGGAAGTTCAACATGCATGGCGGCCGCGCGCGTTGCGCGAACTGGAAGGAGATCGTCTCCGGCGGCTATGACGCGCAACTCCGCGATCAGGCGAAGGTACTGGCGGCCCTGAACACGCGGGTGATCATCCGGCTGTGGCCGAACATGGACCAGCGTCTCTTTCAATGCGTCTATGACGTCGATCCGACGGTGGATGCTGCGACCGGGGCGCAGCACTTCATCCAGGCCTGGCAGCACATCGTGACTTTGGTGCGCGGCATCGCACCCAGGGTGGAATGGAACTGGTCGCCCAATCTCCACGCCTTCACCGACAATCGCGGAAATCCGTCCACGAACTGGAAGCGATTCTATCCAGGCGACCGCTATGTCGATTGGGTCGGCACCCAGATCTACAACAACGGCTACCGCAATATGACTCTGGAGGGCGATCCGATGTTCCGCGCGTTCTATGCGGCCGCTTCGTCGACGGGCAAGAAGATCATCTTTTCGGAGACCGGCGCGCCTGGGCCCGATCCGCAGGTGGATGCTGAAGGGCATGGCTGCACCGGCGCGCATATCGCTGCGTCGCCGAGCCCGCAAGCCACTTGGATAGATTCCTTCCGCACCGATCTCCCGAAATACAAGGACGTGAAAGCGGTCGTGTATTTCAGCGGTGCGGCTGGCAATGTCGGGCCGGAGCGCTGCGACAACTTCATCTTGCGCGGCGATGGGTTGAGCGCGTTTTCGAGGCTGGCGAACGATCCTTATTTCAGCGCGCATTGAGCAGCCGCTTTCGGGAATCGGCACGCTTGCCTATAGGGTGATCCGCGAACACCGATCGCGGCGAGACCTATGGAGCGTTCGAAGGGGACGGAGGCGGCGCAGAGCGCGCTTCTCGATGCCGTCGCCGCACATCGCCGCGGTGATCTCGACAGCGCCGAGAACGCCTATCGCGCGATCTTGCGCGCCGAGCCCAAACATTTCGACGCGACGCATCTTCTGGGCGCGGTGCTCGCGATGCGCGGGCGCAACGCGGATGCGGAAGCGGTGCTACGCAAGGCGATTGCGCTCAATCCGAAGGTCGCGGCCGCGCACAACAATCTCGGCAATGCCGTCAAGGCGCAGGGGCGGGTGGAGGAGTCGCTTGCGGATTATACGCGCGCGGTCGAACTCGATCCCCGGTACGCCGACGCCTTCAACAATCGCGGCAACGTCCATCTGGAACTGGGGCGCACGGGCGACGCGCTCGTAGATTACGACTGTGCGCTGGAGATCCAGCCTGGTCACATCAATGCGCTTCAGAAGAGCGCGCGGATCCACGCCGAACGCGGCAACTATGAGGAAGCACTGTCCCGCAATGGTCGCGCGCTGGCGCTCGATCCGCGCTCCGTGGACGCTTGGGTGCGGGGCGGCGCGGTGCTGTCGCGCCTCAAGCGCCATGCCGAGGCGCTGGCGAGCTATGACAAGGCGCTTGCGCTCGATCCCAATCACATCGATGCGCTCACCAATCGCAGCGCGGCGCTTGAGAGGCTCGGCCGGCCGGAGGAAGCGCTGGCCGGCCTCGACCGCGCGCTCGCGCTGAAGCCCGACAGTGCCGGTGCGCTCAACAACAAGGGTACGATCCTCAAATCGCTCGGACGTCTCGCCGAAGCCTATCCCGTCTATCGCGCGGCGCTCGCGCTGGCGCCCGACGATCCGGAAACGCGCCTCAACTATGCGATGGCGCTCCTGATGGATGGCGATTTCGCGCAAGGCTGGCCGGAATACGAGGCGCGCTGGAAGAAGAAAGCGAACATGTCGCTGCGTCCGCCGCTGAACGTCCCCGAATGGCGGGGCGAGCCGCTCGCGGGCAAGAGCATTGTTGTGTTCGCGGAACAGGGGCTGGGCGATATCGTCCAGTTCGCGCGCTATCTGCCGCTCCTCAAGGCGCGCGGCGCGGAGGTGACGTTGCTGGTCGCGGAGCAGATGCAGGCCATCCTGCGCGCGGCCTTTCCCGATATTGCGATCGCAACGAAACTCGCCGGGCGCGAGGCGCGCGCCTCGGATTTCCAGTGCGCGATGATGAGCCTGCCGATCGGATTCGAAACGCGCGCGGACAGCGTGCCCGCCGCCGTGCCCTATCTGAAGCCGGATACTGCGCGAGTCGCGCGCTGGCGCGAACGGATCGGCAGCCACGGATTCCGCATCGGCATCTGCTGGCAGGGCAGCCCCGATCCCGACGTCGATGCCGGCCGCAGCGTCCCGCTCGCAGCGTTCGCGCCGCTCGCGGCCCTTGCCGGTGTGCGGCTCTTCAGCCTGCAGAAGCACACCGGCACCGAACAGATCGCACGCGTTCCGTTCTCGGTCGAAACGCTGGGCGAGGCCTTCGATGCCGGTCCGGATGCGTTTGTCGACACGATTGCGGCGATGGAGTCGCTCGATCTGATCATCTCGCCGGACACGTCGATCGCGCACGTCGCGGGTGCACTCGCGCGGCCGCTCTGGATGGCGCTCAAGCGCGTTCCCGACTGGCGCTGGATGCTCGATCGTCCCGATAGTCCCTGGTACCCGATCGCGCGCCTATTCCGTCAGGAGAGGGCAGGCGACTGGGGCGGCGTGTTCGCGCGGATGCGCGAGGCCCTCATGCCGCTGCTGCACCGAAGCGGTTGAGTTCAGACCGGACTTAGCCGTGCTTCCCGCGTGTGGCGCGGAGGGTCTGCCATGCGGCCGTGCATTTCGCGGAGAGTTGGGACTTGTGCGCCATGAGACAACGCTTCGGGGCGCCGCAGCCGCGCGGGACGTTGCTGCAATAGGTGGCCATGTCGGCCGCGCAGGCCTGGTGCATGGCGTGGCGCGCGGCCACGAGCTGCGGTGACGGCGCGGCGCCACCAGCTTGATGCGGTGCGCGGTCGCAGGTGGTCTGTGCCGGCGCGGGCGCCGTGGTCTGAGCCGACGCACCCAGTGCGAACAGCAAAAGAGCGGCAAAAATCGCGTTGAAACGCATGAGACCTCCACGAACGGGGCGGTGACGTGCGCCATTAACGCACTACCCCGGGAATATCCGTCGTGAATTCGCTGTTACGACAGGTTTCTCTGGTGTCGTCTGGATGGGCAGAGGAAAATCTTGTTATGGCCTCCGACCGCCGCCGTGTGCTTACCTTGAGTAATTATGTTGCGCGGCCGGGGTGCCACCAGCAAATCGCAAGAGTTCAGAGGCCCAATGGAGGCGTGTGAGCGAATTAAAAACACTCTTCACTGTACATCCGGCCCGCGAGTTCGCTATGCGTGGTGCGGTGCGAGCCTGCCTTTTATAGTCGCTGCGAATCCCCAAAGGTGCCGGTGATGCCGTTCTTTTCCATGCTGTTTTCCTGGTGGCGCGGCGCGACCTACGGGACGCTGTGGACGACCTGGTTGTCCGGCCAGGCGGTCGGCACCGACCAGTTCGGCAACCGCTATTACCAGACCAAGGACGCCAAGCGCCGCTGGGTGCTCTACAACGGTACGGTGGAAGCGTCACGCGTGCCGCCGGACTGGCATGGCTGGCTGCACCACACCTTCAAGGATCCGCCGACCACCGCGCCTCTTAAGGAGAGGCCGTGGGAACAGGCGCACACGCCCAATCTCACGGGAACGTCCGGTGCCTATCGTCCGGAGGGAAGCCTTGCCCGCACCGGCGTACGTCCGCCGGCGACAGGGGATTATCAGGCATGGAAACCGGAATAGCGGCGCACCCTATGCAGAACAACACGGTCGAAACGCTGATCGGCGCGGTGGTCGTGGTTGTGGCCGCGGCGTTTCTCTATTTCGCCTATACGAGCACCAATTCGTCGGCGATGGACTCCTATGAACTCGATGCCAAGTTCCAGCGCGTCGACGGTTTGAGTGTCGGCACCGATGTGCGGCTCTCGGGCATCAAGATCGGAAACGTTTCCGCACTGACCCTCGATCCCAAGACCTATCAGGCGACCGTACATCTCAGCATCCGCAACGACGTGAAGCTGCCCGACGATTCCTCGATCATGGTCACCTCGACCGGGCTACTCGGAAATTCCTATCTGTCGGTTTCGCCCGGCGGCAGCGACGCGATGCTGGCTGCGGGTGGCACCATTCACAACACGCAAGGCTCGGTCGATCTGATGAGCCTGATCGGCCGCTTCGCCTCGGGCGCGAACGGCGCAAGCGCACCGCCGGCGAAAGCGCCGGCCCAGACCACGCCGGCACCGGCAGATCATCTATGAAGACGGCGCTGAAAATTCTTGGCGTTGTGTTGGCCGCGACGAGCGTTGCAAGGGCCGATCCCGCGCCGAACACGGCCCTCACGGCGAAGGCGGTTTCGCAGGCGCCGTCAAAGCCGACGCTTCTGCTGCGCGGATTGGACAAGATCACGGGCCGCGCCTTCGACATCGTGGCGCCGCTCAACACGCCGGTGAAGTTCGCGACCCTCACCGTCACCGCGCGCTATTGCTATTCGACGCCGCCAAGCGAGACGCCGGAGACCGCGGCCTTCGTGCAGATCGAGGACAACCGTCCCGACAAGCCGAAGCGCGAAGTGTTTTCGGGCTGGATGTATGCCTCGAGCCCGGGGCTCAACGGCATGCAGCACCCGCTCTACGATGTGTGGGTGATCTTCTGCAGGACCAATGCGCCTGCGACTGCGCCGGTCGTGGCCTCGCGCGCGCCGGTCAAGGTCAAGTCGCCGGATTCGACCGACAATGAGGGGCTCGCGCCGCTGCCCGAAGGCGCGGACCAATAAGCCTCGCGCGCGATCGCGCGGCGCAGAAGCGTCAGATACTCCGTACGCGGGATTTCAACCGTTCCGAAGCGCGCCAGATGCGCGGTGAGGAACTGGGTGTCGAGCAGGGTGTAGCCGCCCTCGATCAGGCGCGCGACGAGGTGGACGAGCGCCACCTTGCTCGCATCGGTCTCGCGGCTGAACATGCTCTCGCCGAAAAACGCGGCCCCCAGCGACACGCCGTAAAGCCCGCCCACAAGCTTGCCCTCGCGCCAGCACTCGACCGAATGCGCATTCCCGCTCGCATGCAGCGCCGTGTAGAGGCGGATGATCTCGTCATTGATCCAGCTCTGCTCGCGCCCGGGCTTCGGCTCCGCGCAGGCGAGCATGACATCGCGAAAGGCGGCGTCGCTCGTGACCGCGAACCGATCGCTGCGCACCGTGCGCGCGAGGCGCTTGGGAATATGGAAGCCGTCGAGCGGAATGATCCCGCGCCATTCGGGAGAGACCCAGTAGAGCTCCGGGTCTTCGCGCCGCTCCGCCATCGGGAACACGCCTTCGGCATAGGCGCGAAGGACGATCTCCGGCGTCAGGCGTTGAGAACCGTGCATGGGCCGGAGCATAATCCGCCGCGAGCGGAGATGCGATATGGCTGAAGAGAAACGTCCGGGGTTCATGCAGCGGCGGCACTGGAGCGACACGGTGCTGGCGGTCGCGGCCCTGTTCGTGTCGGGTGTCTCGCTTTGGGTCGGTATCCGCACCGAGAACGCGAACGAGCAGCTTGTCACCGCCAGCACCTGGCCATTTGAGCAAGTCGTGGTTAGCAACGCCGATCCTGACACAAGCCTGAATCTGAAATTCCAGGTGACGAACGCCGGCGTCGGACCGGCAAAGATCGAAAGCTTCGAACTGTTCTGGAGAGGCAGGCCCTATCGTGGAGGCATTCAGCTTTTGCATGATTGCTGCGGCTACAAGCTCGTGAAGGCCACGTCGCCGGAAGCCAAGAACCATATGCCTCTGGCAACGGGAACGGTGCAGGGAATCGTGCAGCGCCCAGGGGAAGTCGAGACCTTTATCGGCTACCGGCTGGGCACCGACAATCTCGCGGTCTGGAGCACGCTTGATAAAGAGCGCAGCAATATGAGCTATCGCATCTGCTATTGCTCGGTGCTGAACGAATGCTATCTCAGCGCGCTACGCTCGGAATTGTCCGCGCCGGGTCAGCTCCATCCTGAAAAGGTGAACGCCTGCCCGGTGCCGACCGTCGCCTACACCAATTAACCTACGGGCTGACCTCTCTACTGTTCGTTTTGCGAGAGCGCGCCACCGGTATTGACATAGAGCGGTTTGACATTCGCAGGGATGCCGGAAGGGTAGGCGGGGCGGCGCGGTGACTTGAGACGGCCCTTCACGACCCGCGTTATTTCCACCTGATCGCTTTCATTGCCGCCCAGAACATGGAATGCCTCGTCGTCTTCGGCGACATAGAGGCCTACATGCCCGCCAATGAGCTTTCCGTGCTTGTCGTATCGGTTGAACACCAGAACGTCGCCAAGTGCTGCCTGGGGTGAAAGGGTACCGAAATTCGCCCAGCTCAACGCCCACAGCGGATCGTTGGGAAACGGTTGGCCCGTCGTGTGCGCAAGGTGCGCCATGAACAGGCCGCACCAGGCTTGTTTGGTGTCGTCGGTGTAGACCGCAACGCTGCCCTTTCCGGGGATCGCCTTGATTTCGTCCACCCATCCCATGATGACAGGATTGTTGCCCGGTCCAGGGTCTTCGTGGAGATTCCAAAACCGCAGGGCCTCCGCCACCATCAGCGGCTGGCCGTGATTGTCGGAAAGCGATGTTTTGAGCCACGCGTATTGATCGGGAAATGCCGTCACATCCGCCCCCACGGCTTGATGCCACGAGGTATGCTATCCGATGCACAACTTGCGGTGCAATGCTCCCTAAAGCCCTAGGTCTGCTTGTGCTTCGCCAGCCAGTGTTCGAGCCAGTGGATGTGATAGTCACCATTCAGGATGTCGGGATCGCGCACGAGCTGCTGGAACAGCGGAGTCGTCGTTTCGATACCCGCGACCACGAGCTCGTCGAGCGCGCGGCGCAGGCGCATCAGGCATTCGTTGCGATTGCGTCCGTGCACGACCAGCTTGCCGGCGAGGCTGTCGTAATAGGGCGGGATCTTGTAGCCGTCATAGATCGCGGAATCGAAGCGCACGCCCAGTCCACCCGGCGAGTGGAACTGGGTGATCAGTCCCGGTGACGGCTGGAAGGTGAAGGGGTTCTCGGCGTTGATGCGGCATTCGATGGCGTGGCCGGAGAACGTCATATCCTCCTGCGTCATCTCAAGCGCGCCGCCAGCGGCGATGCGGATCTGCTCGCGCACGATATCGATGCCGGTGATGGCTTCGGTGATCGGATGCTCGACCTGAAGACGCGTGTTCATCTCGATGAAGTAGAACCGGCCATCCTCGAACAGGAATTCGATCGTGCCAGCGCCGAGATAGCCAAGTTTCTTGAGCGCGTCCGTCACGACAGCGCCGATGTCGTCGCGCTGCGCGGCATTGAGCGCCGGCGACCCGGCTTCTTCCCACACCTTCTGATGCCGCCGCTGCAGCGAGCAGTCGCGTTCGCCCAGATGGATGACGTGACCGTGGCTGTCGGCCAGCACCTGCACCTCGATGTGGCGCGGCTTGCCGAGGTACTTTTCCATATAGACCATGTCGTTGCCGAACGCGGTCTTGGCTTCGTGGCGCGCCGTCGAGAGCGCGAGCGAAAGATCGCCCGGCGTCTGCGCCACCTTCATGCCGCGTCCGCCGCCGCCCGCCGTGGCCTTGATAAGCACGGGATAGCCGATCTCCGCGGCCACCGCTGCGGCGTCCGCGTCCGACACAGCGCCGTCGGAGCCGGGCACCGTCGGAATACCGGCCGCTTTCACGGCCTGCTTCGCGGTGATTTTGTCGCCCATCATCCGGATGTGCTCCGGCTTGGGCCCGATGAAGGTGATCTTGTGCTCTTCGACGATCTCGGCGAAGCGCGCATTCTCCGAAAGAAACCCGTAGCCCGGATGGATCGCTTCCGCGCCGGTGATCTCGCAGGCAGAGATGATGGCGGGGATGTTGAGATAGGATTGCGCCGCCGGCGGCGGGCCGATGCACACGCTCTCGTCCGCAAGACGCACATGCATGGCGTCGGCGTCGGCGGTGGAGTGAACCGCTACCGTCGCGATCCCCATTTCCTTGCAGGCGCGATTGATGCGAAGCGCGATCTCGCCGCGGTTGGCGATGAGGATCTTGTCGAACATCAGGCGATGATGAGCAGGGTCTGGCCGAACTCGACCGGTTGCGCATCGCTCACGCAGATCTCGTGGATCTTGCCGCTGCGCGGTGCGGTGATCGGGTTCATGGTCTTCATCGCTTCGACGATCAGAAGCGTGTCGCCTTCCTTCACTTCGTCACCGATCTTCACGAAAGGCGCTTTGCCCGGTTCGGGTGAAACATAGACCGTGCCGACCATGGGCGAGGGCACGGCACCCGGGTGCGGACCCTTGTGCGCAGCGGGCGCCTCGGCAGCCGGTGCAGCAGCCAGGGGCGCGGGCGCGGCGGCCGCAACCGGAGCTGCCATAGAAGCTGTCGCCTGACGCGATACGCGGATGCGCGCGCCGTTGCGCTCGATCTCGATTTCGGTGAGGCCCGTTTCACCGAGCAGCTCCGCAAGCTCGCGGATCGCTTCCGCGTCGATGTCGGGCTGTCCCTTCCCGCGATTGCCGTTTGCCAAGCGTGCTCCGATATTTTTCATGGTGTCATGCCGTCTGGTTGAGCATCTGTGCCAACGCGTCCACCGCGAGCAGATATCCGGTCGCGCCCAGCCCGCAGATCACGCCATTGGCGGCGGCGCTGATGTAGGAGCGGTGACGAAACGGTTCGCGGGCGTATGGATTGGACAAATGCACCTCGATAATCGGATGCGATAACGCACGACAGGCGTCATGGAGTGCAACCGATGTGTGGGTCAGTGCGCCGGCATTGAGGATCAGCCCGCGACCCTTGGCGCGGCACTCCTGAATCCAGTCGACCAGCACGCCTTCATGGTTGGACTGGCGGAACGTGGTCGCGAGACCGTGCGCCTTCGCCCGGGCCGAAGTCATCTTGTCGACCTCGGCCAGGGTCGTGGTTCCATAGACCTCCGGCTCACGGGTTCCCAAGAGGTTCAAATTGGGTCCATTGAGCACATAAATCGGCAAGGTCTTGGATTTTTTGGGCATTTTTCCTGTCGAAATGCGGTGATCAAAAGGATTCGATCCTTATAACGGCCCACAAACCGGAACGGAAACACTTAAGCGGTGAGGGTTGTTGACTTCGGCCGCGGTCTGATCACCATCCGTCCGGTCCCAGGGGCGCCCATTTCGGGCTGAGACCGTGCTTGCCACGGGTCCCTTCGAACCTGATCCGGTTCATACCGGCGTAGGGAGTGGACGGCGCTATGCCGTCGCTCTCCATTGGAGCAAGGAATATGGCGCTGACAGTCACCATCAACGGCGAAGAGCGGAGCCTGAACGGCGCGTTAAGCGTGCGCGATCTGTTGTCCAGTCTAGGCATGGACCCGTCCAAGATCGCGGTCGAACGCAATCTGGAGATCGTGCCGCGCTCGCAATATGGCGCGGTGATGGTGGGCGAAGGCGATAAGCTTGAGATCGTCCATTTCATCGGTGGCGGCAACGCCCCGGCCAAAGCGCCGGTCGACAAACCGTTCGTCGTCGCGGGCCACACCTTCAAATCGCGCCTGATCATCGGCACGGGGAAGTACAAAACCTATGCCGAGAACGCCGCGGCCCTCGATGCCAGCGGGGCGGAGATGGTGACGGTGGCTGTGCGGCGCGTGAACCTGACCGATCCAAGCCAGCCCAAGCTTGTCGATTTCATCGACCCGAAGAAGTTCGTCTATCTGCCGAACACCGCAGGGTGCTTCACGGGCGAAGATGCGGTGCGCACGTTGAGGCTGGCGCGCGAGGCGGGTGGCTGGACCTTGGTCAAGCTGGAGGTGCTCGGCGACAGGAAGACGCTCTATCCCGACATGATCGAAACGCTGCGGGCGACCGAACTTCTGATCAAGGAGGGCTTTCAGGTGATGGTCTATTGCAGCGACGATCCGCTGATGGCGAAACGGCTCGAGGACATGGGTGCGGCCGCGATCATGCCGCTCGCGGCGCCGATCGGCTCCGGGCTTGGCGTGCAGAACCCGGTCAACATCCGCATGATTATAGAAGAAGCAAAAGTGCCGGTGATCGTGGATGCCGGCGTCGGCACCGCGTCGGACGCGGCGGTTGCGATGGAACTGGGGTGCGACGGCGTGCTGATGAACACCGCCATCGCCGAAGCGAAGAACCCCGTGATGATGGCGCGCGCCATGAAACATGCGGTGGAGGCCGGCCGGCTCGCCTATCTCGCCGGCCGCATGGCGAAGAAGCGCTACGCCGACCCGTCCAGCCCGCTGGCGGGTTTGATCTAGGTCTTTACGGTCTCGATCCAGGCCGCGAAGGCCGTGAGGAATTTCGAAAGAAACCCGCGCGTGTCCCCGTTGGTGAGCTTGCCATCGGCGTCGAACATCTTGCCGGCGCCGCCGATGTAGACTTCCGGCTGCTGCAATGCCGGCATGTTCAGAAACACCAGCGATTGGCGCAGATGATGATTGGCGCCGAAAGCGCCCATCGCGCCGGGCGAGACGCTGATGACCGCCGCAGGCTTTCCCTCCCACGCGCTTTTGCCATAGGGCCGCGATCCGACGTCGATGGCATTCTTCAAGACACCCGGAACGCCGCGATTGTATTCCGGTGTCACGAAGATGACGGCATCGGCGCGGCGGATGCGTTCGCGAAACGTTGACCACGCGGGCGGCAGGGTTGCTTCCAGATCTTCGTTGTAGAGCGCCAGATCGCCGATCTCGACGATCTCCAGTTTCAACGCGGGCGGCTGAAACTCGATCATCGCCTTCGCCATTTTGCGATTCAGCGATTCCTTGCGCAGGCTGCCTACGACAACCGCAACATCGCGAACGGCCATGGTGTCCTCAGCTTTCAGACATCTGTTTCAGCAATGCCTCGTCGACCTCGCCGGAGTGCACCTTGCCGTTGATGATGAAGAACGGTGTGCCTGTCACGCCGCTACGGCTGGCCAAAGCACGCGCGGCCGCCATCTGCTTGTCGACATTCTTGTCCTTGAGATCGGCCGTCAGCTTGTTGAGATCAAGGCCAACCTTCCTGGCGGCATCGATCATCTGATTGGTTCCGATCGCGCCGTCTTCGCCCATCAGGGCAAAATGATACGCGACGTATTTATCGCCTTGGAGACGCGAGGCCAGAGCCGCACGGGCGGCGTTGTTCGACTGCTCGCCGAAAATCGGGAACTCGACAAAGGCGAAGCGCGTGTCGCCCTTGTGTGCGTTGTAGAACTTCTGGACCAGCGGGAAACTGTTGCGGCAGTGCGCGCAATTGTAATCGAAGAACTCGACAAAGGTTTTCTTGGCGTTCGCGGGGCCGGTGACGAAAGCCACGCGTGGATCGAAGTACCGGTGAAGGCCGACCTTATCGACCGCCGCCTGTAACCCGCGCTCTTCGCTGTTGGCCTGATCGACCTGCGCCTTCTCCGACATCGCGAAAACGATTCCGGGATGCGACATCAGATAGTCGTGAAACTGTTTGTCCGACGGAGACGGGAAATAGCCGAGCCGCGCCGCGCCGAATGTGAAAACTACGGCAACAACGGCGCCAACCAGGCCACCTGACAAAGCCGATCTCAATGGATGCTCCTTAGCGACGCTGGTGCTGGATCAGAGGGGTCACGATGGCCACGATGTCGTTGGCGCGTTGCCAGTCGGGCGAGCCTTTATCGAGGGCTTTTTCCGCGCGCTGCGCGAAGACCAGGCAGCGTGCGTCGCTCGCCGAGTAGTAGCGCTCCGCGGTTGCGAGATCGGCCATGGGCTGATTATCGAGCAGGCTGTAGGCCTGCGCCGCTTCGTACCAGGCGAACGTGTTGTCGTTGTCCTGCTGCAGCGCAATCTTGAGGTTGTCGAGCGCAGACCGCGCCAATTCGTGGCGGTCCGTCGCGAGCTGCGCCGCCGCGAGCGCCACCCGCAATTCGGGCGCATCGGGAAGAATGTCCACCGACTTCTGATAGGGGGCCAGACCTTTCTCCGGCTGGCTCATCTGAACATAGGTCTGTCCGAGGACCTCGTAGAAATAGGGATTGTTCGGCTCTTCCTTGACCAGGCTGTTGATTTGGGCGAGGGCGCCTTTGAGGTCGGGTTGGCGCATATACGCCATGGCGCGGGCGTAGCGCGCGGGCTTGCTCTGGTTGCTGACGGGATAGAGCGCCAGCACATCGCGCACCGGAAGCATGAAGCCGATGACCTTGGCCTTCAGCATGTCGAACTCATGCTGCGCTTCGGGGGAGTCTTTCACGTTGGCGTAGGGCGAAGAGTCGGCAACGTTTTGGAGTGCCACGACGCGATCGCGGTCGGCGGGATGATCGCTCGCATAGCGATCGGGGTGTGCGGAGGCACGTGCCTGCTCGTCGGCCATGCGCTCGAAAATGTGCACCATGCCTTCGCCGGACTGGTGCGTCTCGCGCAGGAATTTCTGGCCCATCTGGTCGGCGGTGGCTTCCTGGGCGCGGCTGAACTGGTTGAACTGCGCCTGAGCGATCTGTTGGCCGCCTTCCATGATCGCCATGCCGGCTTGGCCGGCGCCCGCGATCATCGCGGCGACGCCAACGACCATCGAAAGCAGCATCGGTACGGTGGCCTTGGCCATCGCGTCGGAGCCGCGCGCGAGATGGCCGCCGGCCATATGGCCGGTCTCGTGCGCAAGTACGCCGGTCAGCTCGTTGGGGGTCTTGAGATGGATAAACAGGCCGGCATTGACGAAGATGTTCTGCCCTTCGGCCACGAACGCGTTGATGCTCGTGTCGTTGACGATATACATCTTGACGGCTTGCGGATCGAGACCGGCGACCTTGAGGATCGGATCTTCGTAAGAGCGAAGCGTTTTTTCGGTTTCGGTGTCGGAGAGCAGCGAAATCGCCTGCGCACCGGCCGGAACGGTGAAGACGGCGAAGCTGCCGAAGAATCCGACCAGGAACGCCGCGATCCGGAAGGCCGCCTGAGGCCGTTGGGGGTTGCAAAACGCCAAGGCTTGAACTCTCCTTTTCCGCCCACCCTCGGTCTCAAGGACCGTAGAAGTGCGGCCGTATTGCGTCAACGGAAATGCCCGATGCCTGCCCGAAGCGCGAGGCGTGCTGCAGATGGATTTTTCTTCACCCTGACGGCGTCACCCCCGGATAGGTTAATCAAGCAGGGATAAAGATGTTTCGTTCGCGTTTTATCGCCAGTGTGGCTGGCTTAAGCATCCTGTCGGGCTGTTCGACCGGCCCCAGCTTCGGATTGGGTCCGGAGCCTATCGCCAAATCCGGCGCCGTCGTCGTTGGCGACGAACCGTATGCCGTGAAAGCCGGTGCCGCCGTTCTGGCGCAGGGCGGCAACGCGGTGGATGCCGCGACCGCGATCTATTTCGCATTGGCGGTGACTTATCCGGTTGCAGCCGGTCTTGGTGGTGGCGGCATCTGCCTGGTGTACGATGCGGCGAACCAGAGAAATGAAGAGTTCGATTTCCTTGCGCGCGATGCCGGCGGCGCTGGTTCTTATGCGATCCCCGGGAATGTGCGCGGCTTTGCGGCGATGCATACCGCCTATGGCGCGCTCTCCTGGCAGAAAGTGATCTCGCCTGCGGAAGGGTATGCGGCTGCGGGATTTCCGATCTCGCATGCGCTCGCGACACGTCTCGGCGCCGCGCAGGACGTCATCCGCCTCGACGCCGGGCTGGCCGCGGAGTTCATGGACGAATCCGGGCATACGAAAGCGGAGGGCAGCACGGTCTTCAGCCGCGAACTTGCAGAGACGTTGGCTGCGATCCGCGTGAAGGGCGCCGACGAAGCGTATTCCGGTGCAGTGGGCGCGAAGATCGTCGCCTATTCCCAGGCGCAGAACGGCTCGATCACGCAAGCCGCACTTGCCGGTTATCTGGCGAGCCGCAATCCGCCGCGCGCCATCACCTTTGGCAAGCAATATCTCTTGCTGCCCGGTCCGCAGACCGGCGCCGGTATCTTCTCCGGCGATCTGTTCGAGCAGCTTGCGCACGCGCAGACGAAAAACACCGAGGCCGCCGTTGCCGACGCGACAAAGGAAGCGCTGAACGGATTCCGCGTGACCGATCTTCCGACCGATCTCGGCGCTACGGGGTTTGCAGCCACCGATCCGAACGGTCTTGCGGTCGCGTGCGCGGTGACGATGAACGGCCCCTTCGGCTCCGGCCACACGGCACAAGGGACTGGCGTCACGCTGGCGCGCGCGCCGTCATCCGGACCGGCGGGACTTTCGGTCGCGTTCCTTACGCCTGTCATCGCGACGGCGACGGACGGTCAGCTTCTGATGGCGGGCGCGGGTGCGGGCGGACCGGTCGGCACGGCATCCATGGCCGACGCGCTGGTGCGGCTCGGCAAAGGCGAGATCGTGACGCGGCGCGGCAGCACCAAAGGCATCACGCTCTACGACACGGTCAACGCCATCGTCTGCCAGAGCGGCAATTGCACGGCGTTGCCGGATGCCGGCGCGAGCGGGCTGGGGGCGGCTGTGCCGTCGCCCTAAACTCAGCCTTCGGTCCGGAATGTACGCTGCCACCAGCCCTTTTTGGGCGGTCCGGCCGGCTCCGTTGAAACCGGTTCGGGGGCCGCTTCTTCCGAAACAGGCGCCGCAACTGGTTCCGGTGCGCGCTGTTGCGGCGATGACGGGACTTCGCCCGCGTCGGCGGTCAGCGACCACACCGGACTGGATGCCGCGTTCGGCATCGCGACGGGCTCGTCGGCGGTGGCTCTCTCGACCACGGGCTGTGGTCTTGGCTCCTCGCGGGGCGTCGTATCGATCTCGTCCGGAATGCCGAAGCGGTCGTAGTCGGTAGAGGGTCCAGCGTAGGAAGAGTTGGCCTCGGGCTGCTGCGTGCTCGCTGTGCCGCTGGCATGCGCAGTTCCACCACGCTTGCCGCGACGGCGGCGGCGCTTGCGTTTTGCCGTTCCCGGCAGGTCGCGTTGCTCCGGAGTGATGGTGGTACCTATGTCCCCACCGGACGCATCGACCGGCGCGGCAGCGGCCACGGAGTCGCTGATCGCTTCGACCTCCGAAGTCGGCACGGCCGGCTGGTGCGGCTGATGGTGCTGCCCGTGAAGTTGCTGATGCGGCTGCTGAGTGTGCGTGCGGTCGCCATGCCCGCGGCCTCCGCGGCGCCGGCGCTTGCGCTTCGACGACGACGTTCCACCCGTCTGCTCCTGCACGCCGTGCGCATGAGACGGCGCGGGCCGCTCTTCGTCGATCTGCTCCTCTTCCTCCACCTCTTCGACAATCTCGGGCTCCTCCTCCTCTACGGGGGCGGGAGCGGGTTCGGTCTTGAGCGCCGCGGCGAGCTTAGCCGTCTCCTCCGGCGTCTTCTGGGCGGTGCGCTCGATTTCGAACGAACCGGCCATCAATCCTTCCTTCGGTTCGAAGGCGATGGTCATGCCGTAATCGGATTCGATGCGGGCCAACTCGCGGCGTTTCTGATTGAGCGTGTAGATCGCGACGTCCGAAGCGACGCGCACCAAGACGGACGCGGATTTCAGCTTCTGGCCTTCTTCTTCGAGGCCGCGCAGCACGCGCAGAGCCGTCGACTCGACCGAGCGCATGATGCCCTGGCCGCCGCAATGCGGGCAGGGCACTGTCGATCCCGCGATGACGCCGGCGCGCAAACGCTGACGCGACATCTCGAGCAGGCCGAACTGGCTGATCTTGCCGATCTGCACGCGGGCACGGTCGTTCTTGACGGCGTCGCGCATGCGTTTCTCGACATCGCGGTCGTTGCGGCTGTCTTCCATGTCGATGAAATCGATGACGATGAGGCCGGCGAGATCGCGCAAGCGAAGCTGGCGGCCGATTTCGTCCGCGGCTTCGAGATTGGTCTTGCGCGCGGTGTCTTCGATATTGTGCTCGCGCGTGGCGCGGCCCGAGTTCACGTCGATCGAAACCAACGCTTCGGTCTGGTTGATGACGATGTATCCGCCGGATTTGAGCGTCACGGTCGAGGAGAACATCGCATCGAGCTGGGCTTCGATGTGATGGCGCTGGAAGAGGGGGACCGGCTCCTTATATTGCTTCACGTTCTTGGCGTGGCTCGGCATCAGCATCCGCATGAAGTCTTTGGCGTTGCGGTAGCCCTCATCGCCTTCGACGACCACTTCGCCGACCTCCTTGCCGTAGAGGTCACGAATGGCGCGTTTGATCAGATCGCCTTCTTCGTACACACAGGCCGGAGCGTTCGACTTCAAGGTCAGCTCGCGGATCGAGTCCCACATCCGCAGCAGATATTCATAGTCGCGTTTGATCTCGACCTTGGTGCGGTTCTCTCCCGCGGTGCGGATAATCAGCCCCATGCCTTCCGGCAGTTCCAGCGCCTGCGCCGCGGATTTCAGACGCTTGCGGTCATTGGCGTTGGTGATCTTGCGCGAAATGCCGCCGCCCCGCGGCGTGTTGGGCATCAAAACGCAATAGCGGCCGGCGAGCGAAAGATAGGTCGTGAGGGCCGCGCCTTTGTTGCCGCGCTCTTCCTTGACCACCTGAACGAGGATGATCTGGCGGCGCTTGATGACTTCCTGGATCTTGTAGTGGCGCTTGCGCATCCAGCGCTGAGGCGGACGCGAGGCCTGAAGTGGTTGTGCGGCAGCCGTGTGTTCCGCCGGAGCCTCAGTCGTCTCCGAAGTGACGCCATCGGGTGTGGCCCCCGCAGCTTCAGCGAATTCCGATTCCGGAGCTTCGGTTTCAACCAGACCTTCGACGTGTTCCTGTTCCTCGGGCTCGGCGGACGGTTCGTCGCGCTCCGGTCCCGCGACCGCATCATCTGCGTCACCGGGGTGGTTTTCGTAAACCGCGTCTTCGCCGGCCTGTTCTTCGTCAGCCGCATCCGTAGCCATTTCGGCCGCAGGCTCATCGGTGCGGGCGGCTTCCGCGCCGGACTCATCGGAAGCCCGCTCTTCTGACGGTTCTTCCGCGTTTTCGCTCACGGCTTCGACGATGTCTTCCGCCGCGTCCTCCTCGTTGGAGATATCGGCTTTGGGACCGGGTGCGATATCGAACGACTCGACATCGTCGTCCGAACGGCGGCGGGCTTCGGCCTCCTGTTCGGCCAGAAGCGCCATGCGGTCGGCGACCGGGATCTGATAATAGTCCGGATGGATTTCGGAAAAGGCGAGGAAACCCTGGCGATTGCCGCCATATTCCACGAAAGCGGCTTGGAGCGACGGCTCTACACGCGTCACCTTCGCGAGATAGATGTTTCCTTTGAGCGGCCGCTTGCTGGCGGCCTCGAAGTCAAATTCCTCGACCTTTTGACCGTCGAGAACGACCACCCGCGTTTCTTCCGGGTGGCTGGCGTCGATTAGCATACGTCTGGGCATTGAGATCTCCGGGCAAGCACCACTGGCGCGCCGAACGTCATGGCGCTGGCGACAGGGTGGGCTTGATTGGGGTTGGAGACAGCGAGCGACGCGCTTCCACCCGTGGGATAACCGCCGGATCGGGGAAGCAAGCGCGCAAACTGTCAGTCATCGAAAAATCGCAGTCTTTGCCGGCGAACCGGCGATACGGAATGGCCGGGGCGAAGCCGCCTGGCCGGGCGCTGCACGGCGCGGGAAAACTCCCCGACTGGCGCAGCAATGTGAATCACTTGTAGGGTGCCGGGCCTGCAACAGCAAGGGGAACCCTGACTGGCTATTCTGTCGCTCCTTATGGTCAACAAATCGTTGACGGCTTTCAAGCTGCAACCAGATCGGGTGTTAGAAAAGGGGTGTGTACCCTACGGATTGATTTCTGTTTTCGGTTTTTCCGGATTTTTCTTGCCACCCCCCCCCGGGGGGCTCGGCCCGTCAGGGAGTTTGGCTGCGCGAGACCAAGTTCCACCTTGGAGATGGGGGCGGCGCTCCGGAAACTCAAGATCGTGCCAATTTTCCGCACGTCCTATTTCCCAAAGGGACCTTCTGGCGCCGCCATCGAGCGCATTGTCCGGCTCCATCGCTGCCAGGCACGCATCGATGTCTTTCACCATGCCCACAAGCTTGAGAACCGTTGGACGGTCCCAAGCCTTTGAGTGGGCAGGTGTCCTAAGTAGCTCAAGCTGGCGTTTTATTTTCTGGCGCGCTTCGATCAACTCGGCGCGGGTGGGTTTGTCCTCGTCTGCCATAGAGACTCCAAGCACCTATCGACCCTATGCCGATGGCGGAACTCCAACAATCTCGCAGAAATTCAAGGTGAGCGGGCGCCCAATTTTTTGGGATGCGCCGTGACCACCCGTGAAATGTGGTAACCAAGCATAAACCATCCGGGCGTGAGTCTTGGGGTTCTCGAAAATGGGCAGGCCAATGCGGCTGGCATTCAAAGCGCGTGCGGTCGCGGTCGGGCTGGTGGCCTGGGCGTTCGCGGGCGCCATGGATGCGCAGGGCGCCGGCCAGCAGAACGTCGACGACGTCATCGCCAAGATCCTGGAGAGCGACCCCGCCACCGCGACAACGCCGCGCAAACCGGCAGCCGCAAAGCCTGTAGCGACCACCCAGCAGCCCATCGTGATGAGCGCACGGATCGCTGAGCACGCGGACCGCACGCGGTTCGTCGTGGAACTTTCCGATCCGGTCGATATGCGGACCTTCACACTGAGCAATCCCAACCGCGTCGTCATCGACATGCCGGCGGTGCAATGGCACCTCGACGGTCCGCCGAGGCCAACCGGGCATGGCGCGATCAAGAGCTACCGCTACGGCCTGTTCCGTCCGGGGAATTCGCGCTTCGTCATCGATCTCAATCAGCCAATGACCGTTTCCGAGCCGCTCGTGATCCCGCCGGAAAACGGCATGGGCTATCGCGTCGTGATCGACCTGTTCCCGGCAGCGCAACCGAAATTCGATCAGGTCTCCGGCTGGCCTCCCGATCTCAAGGCACGCGAGGCGGCTGCGGAGAGGCTGGCGTCTCTCCCGCCACCGCAGACGCCGCGCGTTGCGAGCGCCAAGAAGGTCATCGTCATAGACCCCGGCCATGGCGGTATCGATTCCGGAACCAGCGGGGTGAACGGCCTTCTGGAGCGCGAGCTGGTGCTGGACGAGGGGCTTCGGCTTGCGAAGGTGCTGCGCCGCAATCCGAACTACACGGTCTACATGACGCGCGACAGCGACGTGTTCATTCCCTTGCGCGAGCGCGTCAACATCGGGCGTTCGCATCACGCCGATCTGTTCGTCTCGCTGCATGCCGATTCCAATCCGGATGCGAGCGTGACGGGCTTGTCGGTCTATACGCTTTCGGAATCCGGTTCCGACAAGGAAGCGGCCGCGCTGGCGCGCAAGGAAAACCAGTCCGACATCATCGCCGGTGTCGATCTCGGCGGCGAAAACTCCGCCGTCGCGCCGATCCTGTTGGACCTCGAACAGCGCGATACGATGAACAAGTCGTCACGCTTCGCCAATATGGTTGTGAACACGCTCGGCCGCGCGACCGACATCCTGCCGCGCCAGCCGCACCGGTCTGCGGCGTTCGTCGTGCTCAAGGCCCCGGATGTTCCCTCGGTGCTGATCGAACTCGGTTACCTGTCGAATTCTGCGGATGCTGCCCAAATGGACACAGCGCGCTGGCGCGACGGGGTCGCGGATGCTATTGCCGCGGCTGTGGAACGCCATTTTGATGCGGCAACGGCTGCGGCGCCGCAGCCCATGGCAGCCGAGTGACGCCGGGAACCATTAGCGCCATAATTGCAGACCATGAACGAGCGACCGAACATCGTCGAAGACGCGCCGGATAACGATCCGGTGCCACGCCGCGGGAAAGCCTCGCGCCGGTCCAAGCCGCGCAGTCTTTGGCGGTCGTTTCTCCTTTATCTGGGGCTCGCCGGCGCTGCGGTGTTGACTGTCGCGCTGCTGGTCGTCGTTGCCTATGTCTGGCAGGTGACGCGCGATCTGCCGAGCGTCCAGGCGTTGCAGAACTATTCGCCGCCCGTGACCACGCGCGTCTATGCCGGCGACGGCACGCTGCTCGGCGAATACGCGCACGAGCGGCGCATCTTCGTGCCGATCGCCTTCGTGCCGAAGCGGGTTGTCGACGCGTTCACCTCCGCGGAGGACCGCAACTTCTTCAGCCACCCGGGCATCGATCCGGCCGGTATCATGCGTGCGGCGGTGAAGGACGTCTTCAACGTCATGCAGCACAAGCGCCTGGAAGGCGCTTCCACAATCACGCAGCAGGTCGCGAAGAACTTCCTACTCAACAGCGATGTCAAATTCTCGCGCAAGATACGAGAGGCGATCCTCGCCATCCGTATCGACGCGACCTATCCGAAAGAAAAGATCCTCGAGCTGTATCTGAACGAGATCTATCTCGGTGAGAACTCCTATGGCGTGGCCGCGGCCGCGCTGAACTATTTCGGCAAGTCGCTGGACGAACTCGATATCGCCGAGGTTGCCTTCCTCGCCGCGCTGCCCAAGGCGCCGAGCAATTACGATCCGGTGCGCAACCCGCGCGGCGCGACCGAGCGGCGCAACTGGGTCATCGGCCAGATGGCCGACAATGGCTACATCAGCGACGCCGACGCCCGGGCCGCGATGGCCGAGCCCTTGATCACGCAGACGCGTCCGCTCGGCAGCCAGGCGCAGGACGTCGACTATTATGTCGAGGAAGTGCGCCGCCTGTTGTACGCCAAATACGGCGCGCATGAGCTTTACGACGGCGGGCTTCAGGTTCGCGCGTCGCTCGACACTCGTCTTCAGAACTACGCCGTCAGCGCGTTGCGCAGCGGCCTCGTGCGTTACGACCGCCGCCATGGCTGGCGCGGCGCCACGAGCCATATCGACGTCGCGGATTGGAAGACGGCGCTTGCCGCCACACCGAACCAATCCGGTATCGACACCTGGCGCGTCGCGTCCGTGCTCGGGTTCAACGACGACAGATCGGTGCGCATCGGGATCGCGGGCGGCACCGAAGGGATCATTCCGTTCAGCGAACTCTCCTGGGCGCGCCGTCAGATGCCCGGCATGTTCGTCGGCGCCGCGCCGTCGAAACCGCAGGACGTGGTGAAGGTTGGCGACGTGATCTACGTCGAGCCGACCGGCACCAAAGACAGTTACGGATTGCGCCAGGTTCCGCAGATCAATGGCGCGATCGTCGCGATGGATCCGCACACCGGCCGCGTGCTCGCGATGTCCGGCGGGTTCAGCTACGCCTCGAGCCAGTTCGACCGCGCGATGCAGGCGCAGCGTCAGCCCGGCTCGGCCTTCAAGCCGTTCGTCTATGCTGCTGCCCTCGACAACGGCTTTACGCCGTCGAGCCAGGTATTGGATGCGCCGGTCGTCGTGGATCAGGGGCCGGGCCTTGGTCTCTGGCATCCCGCGAACTTCGGCCACAAATTTCTCGGCGCGGTCACGCTGCGCCGCGCGATCGCGCTGTCGCTGAACAACGCGACCGCACGTCTGGCGCAGCAGATCGGCATGAAGAAAGTCACGCCCTATGCGGAGCGCTTCGGCGTCTACGACCATCTGCCGCCCTATCTCGCCAACGCGTTGGGTTCCTATGAGACGACGCTGATCCGGCTGACGACCGGCTATTCCGAGTTCGTCAACGGCGGAAAGAAGATCAGCGCCTCGCTCATCGACCGCATCCAGGACCGCCTCGGCGATACCAAATGGCGCCATGACCAGCGCATCTGCGAAGGCTGCAACAACGCCACCTGGCGCGGGCAGACCGAGCCGCTGCTGTCGGATGTGCGCGAGCAGCTCATCGATCCGCGCACGGCGTTTCAGATCGTGTCGCTGCTGCAGGGCGTCGTGCAGCGTGGAACCGGCCGCTCCATTCTCGCGGTCGGTAAGCCGCTCGCCGGCAAGACCGGTACGTCGAACGAGGCGAAGGATGTCTGGTTCGTCGGCTTCTCGCCCGACCTCGCCTGCGGCGTGTTCGTCGGGTTCGACAATCCGCGCACACTCGGCAAATTCGAGCAGGGCGCAACCGTAGCCGCACCGATCTTCCGCGATTTCATGAAGGGCGCGCTCGCCGATGTGCCGCCGACGCCTTTCCGGATCGCGCCGGGCATCGAACTGGTCCGGACCGACGCCATCACCGGTCAGCCGGCTGGCGAAGGCGATCCCAACGCGATCGACGAAGCGTTCAAGGCCGGTACCGCGCCGGGCGAGCCCGGCGCGCCTGGCGCTGGCGTCATCGGCGCAACCTCCGCCGCCGCGCAGGGTACGACGCCCTCCGACGTCGGCGAAGGCACGGGTGGTCTTTACTGATCGACGCTTTGACGAACCTGCGAACGCTGCCTATATCACCGCCGCCCAAACGAGTGTGCCATGCGCCCCGAAACCGAACGCGCCGTCGAAGAAATCCAGCAGGCCGTTGCCCTGCTGAGGAGGCATCTTTGACTGGGACAAATCCGTCCGTCGCCTCGACGAGCTGAACGCGCGCGCCGAAGACGCGTCGATCTGGAACAACCCGCAGGAAGCCCAGAAGCTGATGCGCGAGCGTCAGCGGCTGGACGAGGCCATGTCGGCCGTGCGCGCGCTTGAAAACGAGCTCGCCGATGCAACCGGCCTGATCGAACTCGCGGAAGCTGAAAACGTCGCGGCCATGGTCGCCGACGCCGAGAAGGCTATCCAGGCGCTGGCCAAACGCGCAGACGAGCAGCGGCTGGAGTCTATGCTGTCGGGAGAAGCGGATGCCAACGATACCTATCTCGAAGTCCATGCCGGTGCGGGCGGGACCGAGAGCCAGGACTGGGCGGAAATGCTCTTCCGCATGTACACACGCTGGGCTGAACGGCGCGGCTTCAAGCTGCAGCTGATCGAAGAGAGCGAAGGCGAGGGCGCCGGGATCAAATCGGCGACGCTGCTTGTGAAAGGGCACAACGCCTATGGCTGGCTGAAGAGCGAGGCCGGCGTGCACCGTCTGGTGCGCATCTCGCCCTTCGACTCGAACGCGCGCCGCCACACGAGCTTCTCGTCGGTGACGGTCTATCCGGTGATCGACCAGTCGATCGAGATCGACATCCCCGAGAAGGACGTGCGCATCGACGTCTATCGCGCGAGCGGCGCCGGTGGCCAGCACGTCAACAAGACCGAAAGTGCTGTGCGCATCACCCATCTGCCGACCGGTATCGCAGTGTCGTGCCAGACCGAACGCTCGCAGCATCAGAACCGCGCGATGTGCTGGGATATGCTGCGCTCGCGCCTCTATGAGATCGAGCTGGAAAAGAAGCAGGCGGAGACAGGCGCCTTCATCGGCGAGAAATCCGACATCGGCTGGGGCCACCAGATCCGCTCTTATGTGCTTCAGCCCTATCAGCTCGTGAAGGATCTGCGCACCGGCGTCGAAAGCCGCACGCCGCAGGACGTGCTCGACGGCGACCTGGACCCGTTCATGGCCGCAGCCCTCGCGCAGGCCGTCGGCGGCAAGAAAACGGAAGCGATCGAGGACCTGGAATAGAAGAGTACTGCTGCGGATCGGCCGCAGGTCGCACCCGCACGGCTATATCCGGCAACGCGATAGAACATTCACGACGGTTGACGCCGACGGAATGCGATGCGGGTGCCAACGGACCCAATTCCGACGGCGGCACCAATGCATTTGGCATCACAGCTGCGCTCGAGAATCTGTGCGCACGTTTTTTTGAACCGCGCACATGTTCGTGACTGCAGTTCCACGACGAATTCACGACATGCTGACATTACTGACATTCTCTGTGATTTTTTTGCGCGGTGGAAATCGTTTAGCGAGAAGGAGTGATATGTTCCATTTTAGGATGCTTCGATGCGCCCGCGCCGGCGTCACCGCTTCGTGATGTTCTGACGGCTGATGTTTGCAAAATTCCGCCGCTAGTTTTTCGCGGGCTGCGGGCTGCGGCAGAGACCATTCAGAAACAAAAAAGGAGACTCTCATGCACGCATTGAACAAAATCCTTCTCGGCGCCACGGCGCTGGCTTTGCCGTTGGTATCTCAGGCACAAGCCGCCAGTCTGGTTACGGTGACACCGCCCTCCGGAGCGGTGCAGACCTTCGTCTTCGGAATCAACTCGCATAATGTGATCACGGGCAGCTTCCTCGATGGAGATGGCGTCGAGCACGGATTCTTCGGCCCGCTCAACGGCGATTACACGACCTTCGACTACGGGGGAACGAGCATCGGAACTGAGCCGCGCGCCATCAGCGACAAGGGCGCGATCAACGGCTTTGCCGCCGATCCGAACTTTGCTGTCGGAACCGAGTTCTTGCGCAACCCCGACGGCACGATCGAAACCTACACGAAAGACGGCGTGCCGCTCGATGGCATCGCGCAGGGCCTTAACAAAAAGGGCAACTCAACCGGCGATTATATCGATCCCGATAGCGGCATCAGGACCGGCTATCTCGGGAAAAACGGCAACTACGTATCGGATGTGGATCTCGGGCTGGGCGCGACGCGTACGAGCCCGCGCGCCATCAACAAAAGCGGAGCGCTGGCCGGCTTCTTCGTCGATAGCGGCGGCGTTACGCATGGCTTTATCCGGGACAACGGCGTTGTGCAGGTTATCGATGCCGACGATAGCGGCACGACCTCTCTGGAAGGATTGAACAAGAAGGGATTCGCCTCCCTTCAGGTCGTCGACGCGGACGGCAATCCCCACTCTATGACCTATGACAGCGTCAGCGGCGAATTCACGACGATCGACGTGCCGGGCTCCACGTTCCAGCAGGCTTACCAGGTCAACGACAACGGGCTGGTCGCCGTCCTCACCGATGTCGGCTCCTATATTTATTGTCCGAAGAAGGCGCATTGCCCCAACGGCGCGAAGGACATCGGCGAAGGGCGCTCCTGGCATGCCAAACCCGGAAGCGCGTTCGTCTATGACCGCAATGGCCGCACCGGCGTAAAGCCGGCCAGGATCGTGCAGCCCGTACGCGGCGCGAAGCAGTAGCGGCGGCCTAGAACAAAAAACTGCGACGATACCTGTCGGCTGCGGAACGACCCCGGCTCCGCAGCCGGTTTTTTCATGAGAGCGCCGCGGATCGGCCGCAAGGCCGCAACCGTCGGCGCAAGTTGCCCCGACGCATGAACGTCCCGGCCATTGACCAAGTGCCTACGCTTCAATTCCGGGGCTGGCTGTGCGACGGCGTTTTCGCTTTTGTTCAAAACGCGCCAACAGACGCAATGGCGGAAAAGAACGATCTTACGCCCATGACATGCAAGATCGGCGAACCCGCGCAGGCCATCGGCGGCAAGAAGACCGAAGCGATCGAGGACCTGGAACAGAAAACCTCGCCGCGGCGCTCCGTTGAGCTGTTTTTACCGAACAGTTGAAGGCCGGCAAATACTTAACGAGTCTTTCAACTCACGCGGGTAGGGTCGCGCCGATTCAGAGCGGAAACCTCAGATGCTGGCGAACTACTGGAACCTGGGCGGCAAGCTCGCTTGTCTTTGTATCGTGCTGGTGCCACTCGCGCTTGCGCAGCCAGCCGAAGCGAAGCCGGTCCTCACGCTGCTCCCCAAGAACACAACGCCCATTGCCATCAACGACAGCGGAGTCGTTGTGGGCCGGGACGAGGCAGGCATGGCGTTCGTGCGCACGCCGGACGGCAGGATGACCAGGTTCAAGGCCGAGAGCCTCGCCGCCGCCACTTACAGCATCACCGTACCCACGGCTATCAACAGTTCGGGCGCCGTAACCGGACAGTTCTGGGACTATAAAAAGCTGGTGCACGGCTTCGTGCGCGCTGCCGATGGCACCGTCACCGTTTTCGATGTACCCAATGCAGGCCATGCGTCGGGTTTTGAAACATTTCCCTACAGCGTCAGCACCGAGGGCGTTATCACCGGGTATTACAAGGGCTATAACGGATTAGCGCACGGCTTTGTCCGCGCCGTGGATGGCACGTTCACGTCCTTCGATGTGCCAAAAGCGGTTCAGACCTATGCGATGGCTGCCAACGACAAGGGCGAGGCCACGGGGTACTGGCTCGGCTATACCTGCTACTGTGGATTTGTTCGATCGGCCCGGGGTGAGATCACAACCTTCGATGTGCAGGACTCTACGGTTACGCGTCCGGTGGCCATCGACAGCAACGGGACCGTAACCGGTTATTACGACGATCAGCAGAACGGCGTGCATGGCTTTGTCCGGCAGCGCGACGGCGAAATCACGACATTCGACGCCCCCAGTGTTGCCCTCGCCATAGCCGATGGTGCCGTCACAGGATATAGCCACTACGTGAACACGGGTTTTGTCCGGCACAAGAACGGTCGCGTGCGTGCGATAAGCGCCAATTCCCGCGTCTTTCCTCTTGGCATCAACACGCACGGTGTCGTCGTTGGATATTTGGCGAATCAATACGGCTTCATCTGGACGCCGTGAGCACAGAAAAGATAGGGATCGGAATAGAAAACCCCGCCGCGGATTAACCGGGCGGGGTTTCTCAAACTGTAGAAAAAAAGTCAGGCGCCGCTGTTGAGGGGTGCGAACGTCGCCGTTGCTGCCGGACGCGGCACATCGGCCGGACGCGCTGCAGTCGTGATCGGCGTTACGGACGCGACCGGTGCGGATTCGCTTTCCGGTTTGGCTCTGCCCGGGACATTCGCGAGCGGATTGTCGGAATGACGGCAATTGCCCTCGAAGAAGGCGCCGGTCTCGACCGCAAACGCTTCGTGCAGAATGTCGCCTTCGACATGGCAGGTCGACGCCAGGAGAACCTTGCGCGCGCGGATGCTGCCCTGAACGCGGCCGCGGACGGTCACCTCTTCGGCTGCCACGTCACCCTGGATGAGCGCCTTCTCGCCGATCACAAGGTTCGAGGTGTTGACGTTGCCTTCGACCTTGCCGTCGATCTGGATATCGCCGCTCGACGTCAGTGTGCCGGTCACCACGAGGTCAGCGCTGATGATGGACGGCGCCGAAGACGAGCGGGTCGCGCGTCTCTGCGGCTGTGCGACCGCCGTGTTCGCCGCCTGCGGAGCCGGGGTTTCCTTATTCCAGCTAGAGAACATGGTGACCTGCCTCGATGAACTTGCTCGGGTTTCTCATGACGTTGTCGTACCAGACCTCGTAATGGACATGCGGTCCTGTGCTGTGACCGGTTGAGCCCACCTTTCCGATGGGCGTCCCTTTCTCAATTCTGGCACCAACATGTACGAGAATAGATGACAGATGGCCGTAACGGGTGTGGATTCCAAGGCCATGGTCAATTTCGACCAAATTGCCATACGCGCCCTTGGGTCCTGCCCAGACCACCACGCCTGGTGCCGTGGCATGAACAGGAGAGCCCCAGGGGCCGGCGAAATCCACGCCCGGATGGAATGACCACCGCCCATTGATCGGATCGACGCGCGGCCCGAAGCCGCTGGTCCGGTCGAACTGAGCGCCGTTCACCGGGATGGTGAGCGGAATGTGGCGCATCGCACCCAGCAGCTCGTCCATCTCGGTCAGCACGGCCGACGCTTTCAGATAGGCGTCCTGGAAACCGCGGTCGGAAATGCCCTGCACCTGCACCGCCTGCAGCGGGATCTCCGGGCCGCCGACGCCGTGCTGCGCTTCATATTTCTGGGCGAACTGGTCGGCATCGATCCCGGTTCCGCGGATGAGGCCGCGCAAACTGCCGATGCCGTCGGCGACCTCGATTTGGGTGCGCGTCATAAGGGTGGTTTCGTCTTCGCCGATCTTTCCGACGCGCGCGGTTTCCGCCGCCAGCACGCGAAGCCCGGAATGACGCGCGAAGGCATCCGCTTCCAGCGCCGCCTGACGCTGCTGCTGAGACGGACGTTTGCCGAACAATGCCCCGGCGAGGCGTCCCAATGAACCGCCGAAGTCGAGCAGGCTGGCCTTGTTGGGCTTGGCGGTGCGCGGTTGCGGCGGCACCGGCTGCGGCATCACCTGCAAGAACGAGCCGCCGCCCGCGTCGCTGTCATCGTCGGCTACGCCCGCCGGTGGCGGCGCAGATTCAGCACCGTCCGTTGTGGGCTGAGCCTGACCGGCTGTTCCAAATCCCGTGGGGGCGGGATTATTCCCAAGACCACCAAGCAGCGCGTCGACCTGATGCTTGCGGTCGAGGAATTTCACGATGGTGTTCTGTTTGGTCTGAAGCTCGTCCGCCTTGGCTTTGAACCGGTCCTCGGCCGACACCAGTGCGCCGTTCAACTCATCATACGACAATTGCAGATCGGCGACCCTGTTCTCATAGGCCGACTGCATCTGCTGATAGCGATGATCCTTCGCGGAGATGATGCGGTCTTTGAAGATCACGTTGACCGTGGCGAACGCGACCCAGGCCAGGAAGATCAAGGTTATGCCGGCGAGCGTCGCCTGCAGGGAAGGTCCGAAGGTGAAGAATTGCACCCGCCCATCGCTGCGGATGTAAATCTGCCGTTCTGGGAAAGTATCATGGAGCCACGCCCAGAGGCGCTCCACGAGCGTTTCCGCCATACCCGAACTTCCCTTATGGGCGTCTAACGCGCCAGCCCCAACCGGGTCAGTCTGACCCAATTGTCGCCGCCCGATCAAGTTCTTAGCCCAGAAGAACGACTGGGACGTTAATCTTGGGCGGAAGAATTGCGCCAATTGGCGCCGGCTGATCAAAGCGATTTGGCCGCGGCGAGCACGGCCTCCACATGTCCGGCAACCTTAACCTTCCGCCAGATTTCGCGGATCGTCCCCTTGGCATCGACCAGAAAGGTCGCCCGTTCCATGCCCATGTATTTTCTCCCATACATGCTCTTTTCGACCCACACCCCGTAGGCCCCGGCAAGCGTCGTCTCGGGGTCGGACCCCAGGATCACCTTAAGCTTGTGCTTGGTCTTGAAGCGGTCATGCGAAGCCACGCTGTCTTTCGAAACACCTATCACAGCGACGTTTAACTCGCTGAATTTATTGATTTTCTTTGAGAAATCGATAGCTTCGGCGGTGCAGCCTGACGTATCGTCCTTGGGATAGAAGTAGAGGACGTAAGGGTTACCCTTCAGACTAGCCGACGATATGTGACCACCGCCATCAACGGGCAGCTTGAACGCGGGCGCTTTGTCGCCGGGCTTGAGGTCCATGCGGGCTCGCGGAATGTTTCGTGTGGTTACAACAGCGTACGCGATAAAGCTTATGTCGTTTTTGTGCAAGAGGGGCCGTTCAGACGGTGTTGGGAAGTTATGTCTCAGGCTAGCGGCCTAGCTTCGGCCCCAATCGCCCGCGATAGGACCCGCCCCATGGTTATGATCCGGGAAGAGGAATTTGTTCTTTAGGCAGTACATCAAGGCCCATCACATCAGCCATGCCGCCCTTGTCGCGGGCGGGATCGGGGCGGCTGTCATCTTTTTTGCGATCGGGGCCGTGATCCGGCTGCTGGTCGGGCCGGTCTCTCTGGGGCCTCTTGGCGGCACGCTTTCCAACGCGATCGCCCAGGCGCTTCCGGGCATTACGGTGACGTATGACCAGGCGGCCATCGAATGGTCGCGCGACCAGGGGCGGGTCAATCTCGTCATTCTGGGGGCGCGCGTTTTCGATGCTGAGAAGCGCCTTATCGCGGAAGCCCCAAAAGCTGATATCGATCTCGCGGCCCAGCCGCTGCTGGAAGGCAAGACCGTCGTCCGCCGCATCACGCTCGTCGGCGTGCAGCTGACGCTCGTCAGGAACGCCCAAGGCGCGCTGCGGCTCGGCACCGAAAAGGACAAAAACCAGCACGACATCCTAAGCCGCATCACCGATGCCATCACCAAGCGGAGCAACAGCACATCGTCGCTGCAGTCCTTCGCGGTGCGCGACGCAAGGCTCGCGTTCTTTGACGAACCGAGTGGCCTGCAGCTTGTGGCGCCGAAAGCCAATTTTCTGCTTTCCACCGCCGGCGCGAACGTCAAGGCGTCGCTCGACGGCGCCGTGCAGATCGCGCGCAGCACGGCTCATCTCACCGGCGAATTCACGATCCCTCCAGGCAAAGGCGCGGTAACGGCGGCGCTCGCGATCAAAGGACTCGATCTGCGGTCACTCGCATCGGACGGCAAGAGCTTTGCGGCGATGAAGAATGTCGGAATGGTCGTCGACCTGTCGGCTTCGATCGTGCTGCAGGGTGTGAAGCTGCTCAGCGCGGATTTCGGTGTCGGCGGAAAAGGATCCATCGTCGTTCCTGGTCTGGCCCGCGGTCCTTTGCAGGTCCGTTCGGTTCAAATCGTTGGCCGCTATGATGGCCTTGCGCACAGAGTCCTGCTCGACGACGCGACCTTCGATGGCGACCGCGCCTCGGCCCATCTGACGGGGCGCGGTGAGCTCGTCTATGACGAGTCCAACACGCTGACAGCCGTTTCGTTCGACACCAAGGCCGACAAGTTCGCGCTCAACATGCCCGGCGTGTTCGCGGCGCCTGTCGCGTTCAAATCCGTCACGCTCCGCGGCAGCTATTTGCCGGCGACGCGGGATATCCTCCTCGATCACGCCGAAGTGGCGGGCGGCGCACTGTCAGCACAGGCCTCAGGCAAGATCACGCTCGTTCCGGACCAGACCCCAGCCGTGAACCTCAAGGGCCTGACCGCACAGCTTCCAGTTCGCGATTTGCTGCATTACTGGCCGCTGAATGTCGGTGAAGGTGCGCGCGCTTGGATCGATACCAATATCGCCAAGGGAACGATTGGGCCGATCGCGTTCGAAGCGCACATGCCCGCGGGCATGCTCGATGCCGATGTCCTTCCCGAAGGTGCATTGAAAGTCGTCATTCCGATGACGGGCGCGGACGTGACCTATATCAAAGGGCTCACGCATCTGACCGAGCTTCGCGGCACGGCTACCCTCACGGGCGATACGTTCAAGGCGGATATCACGGGCGCGAAAGTAGGTCCGCTCACCGTGACCCAGGCCCATGCCGTGATCTCCCAGCTCCACATTGCGGCAGCGCCGGGCGATATCACGGCGCATGTCACCGGCTCGATGCCGGATATCCTCGCGCTGGTGGATCTCAAGCCGCTCAACTATCCGACCCGCTTCGGCATCAACCCCTCGCAGACCAAGGGAACGGCAGGCGTCGATCTCTCTTTCCATCTGCCGATGCGCAAGAATCTCAGCGTCGACGACGTTGCCGTTGGCGTGAAGGCGAATGTGAGCGGATTCGTGATTGCGCTCGGCGAACAGACAAAGCTGACGGACGGCAACGTCAATTTTGAGATCGACAATGCGAGACTTCGTGCCCAGGGCACGGTCACGCTCGCGGATTCCCGGCTTGCCGTCGACTGGACGGAGGAATTCAAATCCGCATCGCCGCTCAGCACGCATATCAACGTCAAGGGAACGCTCGGCGAGGGCGGAAGGGAGACGCTCGGATTCCCTTCGGCCGGTCTCTTGAAAGGTCCTGTCGAGGTCAACGCCGTTCTGACGGGGCAGCGCGGCCAGCTCAGAAATGCCGACATGGCGATGGATCTGACGCCGGCGGTCCTGCGCATCGATCTGCTCGGTGTGAACAAGACGGCGGGATCTCCGGCGAATGCGCATGTGAATGCGACGTTCGGCGGGCGCAGTGTCGTTCGCTCTGAAACGCTGAAGCTCTCCGGTCCCGGGATTGCCGCCACCGCCAGCGCAGTGTTCAACGAAGAGGGCCATCTCGCCAATCTGAGTATCCCGTCAGTGCGGGTCGGGTCGAACGAAGATTTTTCGCTCAATCTCAAGCGCGACGGATCGGGGACAGACATTGCCATTCGCGGACATTCGCTCGACGGGACGCGGCTCGCCAGCAAGGGCAGCGGCGGCAACGGTGACGACGATCAGTTGATCGAAGGGCCGTTCCATATAAGCGCCCGGCTCGACAAGCTGATGCTGCGCGAGGGTGTGGCGGTCGCGCCGTTCATGCTCGAAACTTCTGGCATCGGTGATCGGTTGTCGGCGCTCACGCTGAGCGGGTCGCTCTCCAAGACGGCAACGGTCAGCGGCGACATGGCGACGGACAGCGCGCGCCATCTGACCATCTCGACCAGCGATGCCGGTCTCCTGATCAAGGGACTGTTCGGCTCGACAAGCATCCGCGGCGGGAAACTCGATCTGGTGGCCACGCTCCCCGGCCGTGGCAACGATCCGCCGAAGGACCCGAAGGTCTCGGAATTCCAGGGCAAGATCACCGCGCGCGACTTCAAGGTGCTGAACCAGCCGCTGCTCACGCGCCTGTTCACGGCAGGATCGCTGGGCGGCTTGATCAATCTAATGCAGGGGCAGGGTATCGCGGTCGACGAGTTGGAGGCGCCCTTCTCGTCGCGCAACGGCGTGATCTCGGTGCACGATGCGAAGGCGACGGGCCCGTCGATCGGCGTGACCGCCGACGGCTACATCGACAGGCCGAAGAACGATCTCGCACTAAAAGGAACGCTGGTGCCGATGTTCGGGCTGAACAACGTTCTGGGCAACATCCCGCTTCTTGGCGATGTGCTGATCTCCAAGCAGGGTGAGGGCGTGTTCGGCATGACCTATTCGGCGCATGGCAATGCCGATCAGCCCGAGATCAGCGTCAATCCGCTCGCGATGCTGACGCCCGGAATCCTGCGGCGCATTTTCGAAGGCAAGATGCCCACCGCCGCGCAGGCGCCATCGAACGCGCCACAGCCGAGCCCGAATTAGACCGGCTTCACCAGCATGTGTTTTTTGCGTCCGATGGAGAGCTTGATCACGCCGTCGGTGAAATCGGAAAGACCGATCGTTGCCTTCACGTCTTTCACCGCCACGTCGTTGAGACGCAAGCCACCGCCCTCGATCTGACGCCGGGCTTCGCTGGAAGATGACGTAAGACCGGAAAGCTGCGCCAGCGTCGTGACGGGGATCCCTGCCGCGAGTTTGTCGCGCGCGATCTCGAAGGTCGGAAGTCCTTCGGCCATCGCGCCTTCTTCGAACGCCCGTCTCGCGGTTTCGGCAGCCCCCTCCGCGGCCTCGCGGCCGTGAAGGATGGCGGTCGCTTCGGTTGCGAGTGTTTTCTTCGCGTCGTTCAGTTCCGAGCCCGAAAGCTTTTCGAGGCGCGCGATCTCGTCCATCGGAAGATCCGTGAAAATGCGCAGGAAGCGCCCGACATCCCGGTCTTCGGTGTTGCGCCAGAACTGCCAGTAATCATACGGGCTCTTCTGCTCGGCGTTGAGCCACACGGCACCGGCCGCCGTCTTGCCCATCTTGGCGCCCGACGCCGTGGTGATGAGCGGCGTGGTGAGACCGAAAAGCTGGACGTTCTCCATGCGGCGGCCGAGATCGATGCCGCTCACCACATTGCCCCATTGATCGGAGCCCGAGGATTGCAGGCGGCAGCCATAGCGTTTGTAGAGCTCGACGAAATCGAACGCCTGCATCAGGGAGTAGTTGAACTCGAGGAACGAGAGCGGCTGTTCGCGGTCGAGGCGCAGCTTGACGCTCTCCATCGTCAGCATGCGGTTGACGGAGAAGTGACGGCCGACTTCGCGCAGGAACGGAATGTATTCGAGCTTGTCGAGCCATTCGGCATTGTCGACCATGATCGCGTCGGTCGGGCCGTCGCCGAATTTCAGGAGATGCTTCACGCCCTTGAGGATGCTCTGCTTGTTGGCTTCGATCTGCTCGTTGGTCAGGAGCAGGCGCGTTTCGTCCTTGCCGGAGGGGTCGCCAGCCTTGGTCGTGCCGCCGCCCATGAGCAGGATGGGGCGGTGCCCCGCCTGCTGAATGCGGCGCAGCGTCATCAGTTGGACAAGGTTTCCGACATGCAGGCTCGGTGCCGTGCAGTCGAAGCCGATATAGGCCGTGACGCGTTCCTTCTGGAACTGCGCGTCCAGATCCTCGGGCGCCGAGCAGTCGTAATAGGCGCCGCGCTCCACGAAGGTGCGGAGGAAGTCGGATTTGAAGCTGTGACCGGCGCCGGACATGATATGCAACTCACGATGAAAGAGGCGGGTCTGTAGCACGGATGGCTGATATTCAAAAAGTCATTGGGCTGATGAGCGGCACCTCGCTCGACGGCATCGACGCGGCCCTTGTCGAAACCGATGGCGAGGAAATTGCCGTGCCCGGCGCGGCGCTGACGATCCCCTACGATGACGACACGCGCGCCATGCTGCGTGCCGCGCTGCATGACGCCAAGGATGTCGCCGCCGGCGAGCCCGTGCCCTACGCGATCCGCGAGGCCGAACGCCGCGTGACGGAAACGCATGCGGCGGCGGTCGCGGAGTTGCTGCGCGTGTCGGGGCTAAGGCCTCGCGACGTGGCGCTGGTCGGCTTTCACGGACAGACGATCCTGCATCGCCCCCATCAGCGCTGGACCTGGCAGATCGGCGACGGCAAGCTGCTCGCCCGGCTCACGGGTATCCCGGTTGTCAACGATTTCCGCAGCGCCGACGTGAAGGCCGGAGGGCAGGGCGCGCCGCTCGTGCCGCTTTACCATATGGCATTGGTGCGCAAGGCCGAAAGCCTTTCGCCCCCGATCGCGATGATCAATATCGGCGGCGTCGCCAATGTCACCTATGTCGGGCACGATGAGATCCTCGCCTTCGACACCGGTCCCGGCAATGCGCCAATCGACGATTGGGCATACCGCCACACCGGAAAACCGGTGGACGAGCACGGCGCGCTCGCGAAGCAGGGCCGCGTCAGCGATGAGATGCTCACCGATATGCTCGATCACGATTTCTTCGTGCGCGTTCCACCCAAATCTCTCGACCGGCTGGATTTCACGACCGAAGCCGTCGAGCACTTAAGTCCGGAAGACGGCGCCGCGACGCTGACCGCATTCACCGCAGCGTCCATCGCACGCGCACGCGAGCATTTTCCCGATCCCGCCACGACCTGGATCGTGATGGGTGGAGGGCGGCACAATCCCAAGCTCATGGAAGAGTTGCGCGCACGCGTGAACGCGCCGGTGCTCAGCGCCGAAGACGCGGGCTGGCGCGGAGATTTCGTTGAAGCGGAAGCCTTCGCCTATCTGGCCGCCCGCTCACGCAAGGGCCTGCCGCTCAGCCTACCGACGACAACCGGCGTCGCCGAGCCGGTCACCGGTGGACGGTTTCATTTGCCCTGATCCGGCCTGTCGGCGAATATCTTTGCGACATCGGGTTGAAGCGTCACCGCGGCCTTGATGTCGGCATCGCCGCTTTTTGCGTCTCCGGATCTGCGTTTGGCCAATCCGCGCAAATACAGCGATCCCGCCAAATCTGGCTGTGCCGCGAGCGAGGCGTCAAAATCGGCGATGGCTTTTTGATCCTGACCGCGCTCGAATTCCAGCATGCCGCGCAGGCCCAGCGCGCGGGACGAATTCGGCTTCAGGGATACCGCTTTATCGCAGTCTGCGAGAGCGTCATCGCCCGCGGGATTGCGGTCATGCTTTTGCGCACACCGGATCAGGAACGCTACGCCCAATGCGTTCTGGGCTTTTGCGACAGCCTGCTTGTATTCGTCGGTCTCGTGCTCGTCTCCACGCGCACGCGAGGAATCGTGCTGAGTGCCATATTCTATATCTGTGAAGTCCATGCGGACTTTCGAATGATCGATCTTAATGAGCCGGGAATAGTCACCCCAGGCGCCATCCAGATCATGCATCGCACCGCGCAGCATGAGCCGGTCGAAATAGGCCTGCCACTGGTTCGGTTCGCGCGTGATCGCTTCGTTATAGGCGGAAAGCGCTTTTGCCTTGTCACCTTTGGCCTCGTAAGCAGCGCCAAGGTTCATTTCCGCGAGTGCGTATTCGGCGGGCTCGAGGCCTTTGGCGTCGTAAAGCTGCTGGCAGGCCTCGATGCGCCGGTCGGGGTCCCGCGTGCGGTCCGCGCAATGGTTGATGATTTGCTGGAATGATTGCGCGCTTGCTGCTGTCGTCAAAATTGCATACGCAACAAGAGTGATGCCCCAGCGGCGCATCATCTTCCCACGCGCGGCGAGCTCATCATGCGCGAGACGTATTCCTTCACGACCTCGACGACGTCGGCTTCGTGTTTGTCGAAGAAGTGGTTGGCGCCGTCGATCTTGTTGTAGGTGATCCGGATACCCTTTTGGGCCGTCAGGCGATCGACGAGCTTCTGCACGTCGGGTTCGGGCACGACTTGGTCCTTCGTGCCGTGTACGATGAGGCCGGAGGCGGGGCAGGGCGCAAGGAACGCGAAATCGTACATGCTGGCCGGCGGCGCGATCGACACGAATCCAGTAATCTCGGGCCTGCGCATCAGAAGCTGCATGCCGATCCAGGCGCCGAACGAAATGCCGCACACCCACACATGCGACGGGTTCGGATAAAGCGTGTTCATCCAGTCGAGGATGGCGGCCGCGTCGGAAAGTTCACCCGCGCCGGAGTCGAACGTGCCCTGGCTGCGGCCCACGCCACGAAAGTTGAAGCGGACCGCCGTGCAGCCGAGCCCGTGGAACATGTGGAACAGGTCATAGACCAGCGGATTGTTCATCGTGCCGCCGAACTGCGGGTGCGGATGCAGCACGAGCGCCATGGGGGCGCCAACAGCCTTCTGGCGCTGGTAACGGACTTCGATGCGCCCGGCGGGACCCGGCAGAATGATGTCAGGCATGGGGGAGACTCACAGTGCGAATTTCGGGCTTTTGTTGATGATTTCCATGGGGTTTTTGAGGGTATGAGCGGTCAATAAAACCGTTTAATTTCAGTATATTATTTATTTCAGAAATCATTACCGTCTCAATACTTGACCATGGCGGTTGGGAATTTTATATCCCGCATGAACGAATGCCATGCGCGTGGGGGTTGCTTCTACACCAAAGGCCCCCCTTGGAAGCAAGAAAAACACGCTGGTTTGCCCGGAGTTTATGCCATGCGGCTGA
>Ga0105239_10000829_pt1 | contig 43959 bp, 33 predicted proteins | sample KBSC44metaG_FD_92761 | JGI IMG/M metagenome (GOLD analysis project Ga0105239, IMG submission 92761) | Corn rhizosphere microbial communities from Kellogg Biological Station, Michigan, USA - KBS C4-4 metaG | ecosystem: Host-associated > Plants > Roots > Rhizosphere > Soil | place: Michigan, USA...
CTCCTCCGCACCACTGCGTGTCGTGACTGGTGGAATACTGGGTGGGGCTTCCTTTTGTGTCGAGCCTGCTTCTCCTGGCACTTGGTCTTCCGTCGTCTTGATCTCATAATGAGCAGCATGTGCAGGAAGTTCAAAGATGTTTTCAGCTGCAAAGGTCGGCCTGTGTTGGGGCATGGTGATGTCAACTACCGTTTTCTCTTCTAAATCCTCTTGATCCTCCTTCGTTTCCATAGGAAGTGGGATACTGGCGACTAGGACCTCGGTGGGTACCTCTGGAGAGTCCGTAGTCGTCGCAGGAGTTGCTTCCGATGCTTCTTGATGCCCATTCATTTCCATGGACTGACTCTTGAAAGCTGGAGCTGGTTGCTCCTCAAGCACTTTTGCTGCATTCGAAATCGTCATGTTCGTCGCTGCCGGTGCTTGTTCCTTCTCAACCTCTTTCTCATCAGTCAAGCTGGTTACGGATCCCTCGTCGGCTTTGTATTCCGAATGTTTTGGTAAGATAGGCCGCTCTTCATGCTGATCTCCCTGAGTGCGTGCCCATGACCCTGTGGGACTTGGGGCACGGCTTCGGGCCTGGGATTTGCGCTCCCGAAGAGCATCATGCTTTTTCCGCTTCCTATCTGGAATCATGAACTTTGCCCAACCTTTCAACCCGGATTTCTTGGTGCGTTCGGGTTCAAGGGCATCGTACGATCCAGTGCATGGTGACTCTACTGCCTGGTTGACCTCAATACTCTGGGTGACTAGTGGCGAGCTCTTCCGAGATCGAAGTCCCCGGAGAAGGCCCTTTGAGTTGTCAACACGACTCGTGTCCTTTTCGACAGCTTTGGTCTCATTCTTCATGGCGGAGCCAGGACGAAGATTTGCCGAAATTGATCTAAGCGTCCTGAGACTTGCACGCGCTTTGTCTCTAGAGGAGCCATCACGACCAGTAGGCGACACTCCATAAATCTCAAAACTGGTCAATTGCTTCCGAGTCAGAGACCTCCCTCTGAACAAAGGTGAGGAAGTCCAGTCATAGATTTCAGGGTAACCCTCTGAGTCATCGTCTTCATCATGGAGGTCATACGTAACTCCTGGCGGAAGTGCGAAGCCATATCTCTTGGTTCGGTAGTTGGGTGATAGAGGTGAATCTGAATCCTCCATCAACGATGAATGTGATCGCGTTGCGGATGATGGGAACCGTGGCGAAGATCCTTCCTCATCAGAGGCATTATAAGCATCAGGGTCGACCTTGATATCGATATGACTTCCAAGTATCCGTTTGTCGGCTTCTTCATCGTCCGTAAGTGCCCCGTCGTCAACTCCCTTCCCCTGTGGCGGGATCGTTTCAATTTGCATTTCCTCTACCTGAATCGTGACTTCACTATCCCAAATGAGGCCTTCGCCGCTTTCGAGATTTAGGCAATGTGGCTGTTCATCCGTGAGCGACAGAGGCTGTATATCTGCCTCACGTATGAGGCAATCGTCGCAGATTTGATTGAGGAACGATCTTTGAACAAAGGCGTGCTGAGGGCAGTTTTGAGGTTCAGTGGGTCTTCCTGGCCTTCTCGCTTGTGGGTATGCGGCGTTGTCGTTCGAGGTCCTCTGTTGTCCTTGCTGCTGTTGTTGCCACTCTTCAAGCGAGTATTGGATGTTCGGGGCGAAGCATGGTGAGCGATTCCTTCGAAATGAACGACAGAGTAGACTGTGATTGTAGTGACAACCGCATTCACGGTACGTCCAGACTTCAGTTATGCACATTATGTCGACCCCTGAACAGAGCGATCTTCAGGGACTTGAACTCGAACTAGGAATGAAAGGACGGGACTGTGTTCTCCACAGAGTCTTATGACATTCTTCAACTGATCCTAGGAAATTGCTATGTCAAAGCGTTGACCACCACGAGGCTGCGGCGCATGTCACAACAAAGTGTCGGCCTTTTGATTAAAATTACTGCCGTATTCCTCATCGACTTTCATCGCTCACTTTAAATAGACTTCCCAGGGTCAACAACTCGACACACAAGATGTAGTCTCTACCCCTTTGTACGACTTTAATCCGTTAGCTCTGTGCTTTCCGGTCTGCGGCTACCTGCATGAATTGGCTTCTCGGCCAGTTCAAAGGCATTGGCGCCTGGATGTCGCGACTCGCACCCCGATGCCACAAGGAGCCGAAGGGTTCAAGTCCAAGATGACTTTGCTCTTGTCTTGACAATCAGGGATTTGTCCGTGAATAATTTGGAGCTTTGCGGTGACCTTGATTACACGTGGGCGCGCAGGGTTAGCAGTTAGAGTTTCTGGAAATTAATCCAACACTCGTGCTCGGCCATCTTGGGCATGGTTTCGTCGTGAAAGATCTCAAATCTACTTGTGATACCTGGCGACGTGTCCGGATGTCTTGCAGATGTCCTGTACTTCCGGTACAGCGCAGCCATCAAGGTGAGCATCTCGGCGTTGGCCAAATGCATCCCGATACACATTCGTGCACCCGACGAAAACGCCCAAAAGTACCTGTTTCGTGGATCCGACTCTGGGATAAGCGCTCCAGATGGTGTCAGCCATCTTTCTGGCTGAAAGCTCAATGGGGATGGATAGACAGTCGCGTCTCTGTGCAAGCAGAATGGGGACATGCCCACAATCGTGCCAGCCGGGATATGGTACCCATCGATCACGGTATCAACGAGCGCGCTGCGAGGCTCGAATGCCGGTAAGGGCGTGTACAAACGCAGTGACTCGCGAATCACTGCGCTCAGGTAAGGAAGTTGGGTCAACTCGCGTGGGACGGGAAGTCCTCGAGCATCCACGGAGATGTGCGACAACTCCTCCCTCAACTTGTTTTGAATGGCGTCATGCTCGGGTAGAGAAAGAGCCCAGATCATGAACATCAAGGAATCAGATGTAGTGTCAATGCCTGCAAGGAGATGGTCAGAGCATTCAGAGGCGATATCCAGATCAGACATGTTTGTCTCTTCTCGAACCTTGAACAATCGACCGATGACTGTGGTTTCTGCGACCTCCGCCTTCTCAGCTGCCGGAGCGTTCTTGAAACTGTAGAATGCTTCGAGCGCATGTTTTCTGATACCAGAGTATGTGTATGGCTTCCTCATTGGCAGTAAACCCAAGGAACCGAGTCCCTTTTCGAGCAGACCTGTTCGAGTAGTGACCCACGAAGTCCAAGCCGGAAAATGAACTGCAAACCACGCCAGTCTTCTCCTCGCAGGATTCAAAATGTCTGCGATTAGGTCTCGATTGGGGCCTGACAGGGCTTTGGTGCCACCGTGTCGAGACCCATAGACAAACTCGGAAATGGCATCAAAGGAGAAATAATGAAGGCTGGAGAAAATCTCACTGGCGACTGCGGGTTCTCTTTCCAGAAATTCGAGAAACCCGGCGACTTTCCTTTGGACGAGCTGGGAGAATTCCGTACCCAGCACGGTCTGATTTGCATAGATGTGACTGACAAGCTTCTTTCGCTCACGGTGTTCCTTGCCAGAAGCAAAGGTGAACAGGTTGGCGCGGCCATAGGCATCGAACATCCGGTAGAAGGAAGTTCTCTCGAACCCACTTCCCGCACCATAGATTGTTCTCAAGGCCGTGAGGCTGTTGAATGAAACCTCATTGGGGCCAATTCGAACCACGGGCCCATGTCGTCGATGCAGATCCAGTATCGCATGAACGGAACGTGCCCTCCACGCATCAAGGGCCAATCTATACCTTGTGACTCTGTACAGCCATGGACCTGGGATCTTGCTGAGGTCCGGGTGGTGGGAGGATCGAAACAGCAGATATACAATGGTACCCAGAAGGACCCAGGCGCTGATAGGCATTCCAATTATAGAAGATACTGGATTCGAGGTAGTTAGCTTTGTGGCCAGCCCCCCCGAGTACGGAGTACCGGAGCAATGGTAACCTGACTGACCTTCGGTAAGCATGGCTGTGGCTTTATCAATATTGACGAGATTATGTATCTGATCGGCTATCCTTCTTGATGATTGAGCAGGGCAACAGAAACAATTTCAGACAAGCATAGACTCGACATGCGAAGTCCTCACCACTAAATCAAGCTTACTGTCAGATTCCAAGCCGCCCCAGGCCTGGTCTTTGAGCGCTCTTGTCCGTGAAGGTTCATTTCAGTCTCTCTCAAACACGGCTCAATCGCTGGGCACTGCCACGAGTTTGTTGCTAGGCATCGCGAAGGGCCAAAGGCAATCTCATCGCATGCACGCGCATCTCCTTCTCATCCAGACGAGTAGTAAGTAGCGCATTTTAAGCTTCTGGATGGTCTTCTCTTGGCCGTTTCAATTCAAAACGCTCTTAATCATTGGCCAAGTCACAGTGCCGGAGTACGTCTGTATTGTACATAAATATCAAGCGAAAATGGGTCAAGATTATCAAGATTAAGTGGTTCAATGTGTCCAGATTACACAGGTGGACATTCCCGCCTTTGCTGGCTGCCCAGGTAGATGAGTCTGTCGACGGCAGGAATGTAGACAACGTAGGTATGTATTTATACTCCATACTATATGTGTGTGTGTGGGTTCTCTAGAGAACCTTGGAAGCTTATTCTGGATCGCGGAGTACGACGAGCGGACATTTCCTCGAGATAACAATCATCCCCAGGTATTCAATTGCCGATGGGGATGTGTTTGTAATTCGTTGCGGCCTCCTGTTAAACCTCCAAGGGGCCGAATCTAATTAACTTTCTGGGCGTAATCATTAGCAGATTCCGGGGGCGTCGGGTAGATGCACACGAGTCTGGAGTCCTACTCCCTAGGTATGGAGCACTATCATCTATGGGCAAATAACTCCTCGTACTTAGTATTAGTATGACTACTCTCGGGAGAATCTGGCCTGGTCCGCACATACAATAATAGCCCTTGACAATGTTCAAGTAGGATCACCCTACTTGTCATATCAGGCGACGGTTCTGTTGAGTGAAGTCGTGCCAGGTCTTTCGGCCTTATTCTTGGTCTTGCTCCATTCATCTCGCAGATCCAGGCTCAAAACGCAGCCGGGGCTTGGAGGATCGGACATCAGCTTGCACTATCGAGATGCGGTATCTCCTGTGACTTGTCCTTACGCACGTGGAAGCTGCCCGCGTCAGCGCCTGCAGCAACACACATGGTATGGTAGAACCACCCGTCGGGACCCTAGCCGCATCCTCAGATGTTCGAGAATAATGCCGCAAAGGTCCAACTTCCCTGCTTGTCTAGCTTATCTCGCCAAGGGACCCAAACAACTGGAGCCTGCGATGACCCGGCCGGGTTGTGGCTGCCAGAAGGAAACAGAATAAATAATAATCAGGCGATCTCAAGTGTGGCCACTGGCCACACGACTACAGCGAACAGGGGCAGAGGGTGATGCAGGCTATAAATGCTGAGGTAGGATTGTCCCTCATCGAAGCAATCGAGGTTAATCCATCTGTAGCTAGGCCCGAGGCTTCACCACCTCTGGGCCGGGCTTATCGCAGCCTTTTGCGGGCTTGTCATGCCTTGTCTGGCAGGCCGATCCAGCCCAGTTACGAAAATCCAATCACAAACCAGGTCGGACTGGAGCACCCCTGGATCTCCCAGATATGTAAGTGGAGGACGCATGGTAAGATAGCCAAGGCCTCAAGCAACATGAGGAATGGCGCGGGCGGAAGCCTTTCTTATCAGACATCCAGGTAACGAATACGCCTCGCCTCGCCTCATGCCTCCTCCACCCTTCAACCCGTGGCTGGCAGCTGCTAAAGTGCTCGCACATCCCCAAAGCCATGTTACCCTTGCAAACGAGGTCACACTACCTGGAGCGACCATGCAACCATCAATGCCAGTGCCATTGGATCCATCCAAGTGTCGGGAGATGTATAAAAGACCTCTCGATTCTCGCATAATTCTCAAGGCTTCCTCCTCTCATCCCCTCTCGGCTTTTGCCCCAATATCGCGGACCCATTAGGTACCCATTGCGGGTCAGGGTTCTGTATACTGGTTTAAACTCCACTAGAGCTGTTGTTGAATCACGATCACCTCACTACCAGCCATGTCGAGCTCACCTGAATACTCGGACCCTGAAAAGGGTGTCGAGCCGATCAAATCACGCACAAGTGACCGAAGAGCCTCTTTGACTGGGCGGAAAGCCTCGGTGGCCGAGTCAATCATTGCCGCCGACCTACTCGATGAGCGATATGCTACTACTCAGCGAGGTCTGAAGAGTAGACATGCTCAGATGATTGCTTTGGGCGGAACCATCGGAACTGGGTTGGTGCCGAGTTGACACACGACACACGACTTGACGCTGACCTTGAAATTTTCTAGTCTCTTCGTTGGGTCTGGCTCGGTTCTCGCCAAAGGAGGTCCTGCTTTCATTCTTGCAGCTTACTGCATCATGACCTTTTTGGTCTACTGCGTCGTCACAGCCATGACCGAGGTTGCAACGTATCTGCCAGTCCACGGTGGTACAATGTCCTACTACGGCTACAGATACGTCTCTCGATCGATGGGCTTTTCTCTGGGCTATCTGTACTGGTATGCATTGGGCATTCTAGTGCCTTACGAAATCACCGCTGCTGGGTTGGTCATCAACTACTGGCCAAACGATGTCAACATCGCCGTATGGATGACAATCATGACGGTTGTCATTGTCGCCCTCAATTTCATGCCCGTCAAATACTACGGCGAGACCGAATTCTGGTTTGCCGGCACCAAGGTCATTCTCATGATTGGCCTACTCCTACTGTCATTCATCCTCTTTTGGGGAGGCGGTCCTAACCACGATCGACTCGGCTTCAGATACTGGAATGATCCAGGAGCGGCACATCCCTTCATCAAGACAGGTGATGCCGGACGAACCATCTCATTCTTCTCAACCCTGGTGTCTTCGGTCTTCCCTTTCACCTTCGCCCCCGAATTGCTAGTTGTAACCGGCGGAGAGATGGAATCGCCCCGTCGCAACCTTCCCATCGCTTCCAGACGCTACTTCTACCGTCTCGTCATCTTCTACGTACTGGGCGTTTTAGCAATTGGCGTCACGTGCCCCAGCAACGACACAAGATTGACCGACGGCGGAGCCGGTGCTGGGTCTTCCGCCTTCGTCGTGGCCATCGCTGATGCTGGAATCTCCACCCTCCCATCAATCGTCAACGCAGTCATTCTCATCTCCGCCTGGTCGTCGGGCAACTCCTTCCTCTACATCTCCAGCCGTGCTCTGTACAGTTTGGCAGTCCAAGGATCCGCACCAAGGATGTTCAAAGCCTGCAATCGCTGGGGCGTGCCATACCTCGCCGTCGCTGTTTCCTCGCTTTTCTGTGGCCTCACCTATTTGAACGTAGCCACCAGCGGCGCGACCGTCTTCAACTGGTTCGTCAATTTGACCAACACATGTACGTATTCAATCCCCTTCAAACCCCGTGATAACCAGCTTTTCTAACTCTACGATCCCAGGGGGTATGACATCATGGGTATGCTGCATGGTCATCTACCTACGCTTCCGCAAGGCCACCGACGTACAGGGCGTGGAGAGGCCCTTCAAGAGCTTCATGCAGCCATACGGCGCATACATCGCGATGGTGATGTTCACGCTACTGTGCCTAATCAACGGCTTCACGGTGTTCTTCCCCGGCCGCTTCTCCGCGTCAAACTTCCTGACCGCCTACATCGGCATCCCCATCTTCTTCGTCATGTACTTCGGCCACCGCATCATCTTCTGGCGCGACAAGTGGGCCTGGTCCCCCGACGAGGTCGACCTTCAGACCGGCCTGCAGGAGATCATCGACGCCGAGCGCCCGGTCAAGCAGAGGAAGGGCCTTGCGAAGATTTGCTACATTATCGAATAAATTTGTACCGAGTACTACTATCCGAGAGTGAGTGCGGTGTATTTGTGTCGTGTGCCCAAGTGCAGACGGGACCTACCGAGGTTTCACATAATATTTAAGTATGTTCATAGCGCTCATACAAAAACAAAACACTACTTTTCTTTCCTTCTTTTTTCAAACCTTTCTCCATCAGACACATGCACCCGCAGCACATCCTACACTGCTGTAGCCTGTCACACAGTCAATTCGCTCTTCCTGCTTAGGATTGAAGTCAAGATAAACCTCCCGCACCTCCGTCCCAGACCCTAACTTAATACTTAGCACACCTACTATTACAGTACTACTTACTCCGGTAAAATCCCCCAGAGATCCCTCAAATCGCCAAAGAAGAAAGTCCACGCAAAAAGCGGATATCCGTGACTAACAGAAACTGGCGCCGTGTCCCGTGCTGATAATACATACAGTATTATTATTATTATTACCAGGTAATTAATTACTTGATTCAAGCTGATCGACAGGCACAGACAACCTGGAAAATCACCCCCAAGTGCGATGCCGTCATTGCCATTTGGCAAAAGGCCAGCCGCCAACCTCGCTTTTCCCTCCACTCCACCCCACTACACTCCGATCGACTTTTTCCAACACTATTACTAGGTATCCAAGTATGTACGTATTATGTACCTTTGTTCTCTTTTTGAAGGTCGCGGATTTGCTCCTACAAGCCCCACTCGGAGTGTATCTGGAGGTTAATTAGATGCGCCTGGCCAGATGTCCGATTTGAGATCCGTCCTTGCAGCTATTAAGGGTTCCAGGCAGGAATCATGGCTTGTTACTGGTAATTACTTTTACGCTGGGCATGACATACATATTAAGTACACGACAAGAGAAAAGTTGAGCATGTCTTAGGACTCGTAGCCCCCAGGGAGTGGTACATCATTTGTGTATATCCAAGATTTCATTAATATCCTAGTCCAAATACCTAACCAAACCTATAAACTCTCTCGATTGGGGTATAAGTGTGAATAAATGTACAAAGTCCTTTCCAACCTTGGTTGAATGGCAATCAATGAATGATATCGGACAAACTCATGGTCTCCAATCAGGGGGTATAAATATGCTGGCGAGCTGATAATGCTCGGACAAATCCATTCAAAAAACGTATAACCTGTCACATGGGAATGTGATGAACCAACGCTGGCGTCTGTATCGCCTATGTGCAGAAGTAGAATGCCTCCAGTCTCAGAGGGCTTCTTGGAAAAGGAAATTCGTAAATGTTGCATGCAGCCATCCTCAAATTCTTCAACTCATCATTCCATTAATGCAACCTCATTCTTCAAATTCTCACCATTTGAAGCACAGGGACGTCTCCAAGGTCAACTCCATAACCGGCTCTCAACGGAACACCTTTCCTGGTAGCCTCTGCTTTGCCACTCACGGAACGTGTCCCAGCCGATCCACCGAAACCATTTCCACGTTCATAACCGTAACCCATGCCACCAGAATATCGACCGAACTCAGGGGCAGGCTGAGGACGATCGAGATGCTCTGGGTGAAGTTCTTCAGCAAGAGACGATGCTTGGCTCCGAAGACTTGGTGCTTGCGAGTGTGGACGTGATCGATCATTGCTTTCCGTTGTTCGTGGATTAGGGAGGGGTCTGCGTTGAACTGGACCTAGTGAGCTTGTGAAACGCCCAAGATCAGTCTCGTTGTTAACTGTGCAGTAATCCTGATAAAAGCGGCCACCAGATCCAGTATCCTCCTGGAAATTCTCTTGGACACGAGCGTGAGAATGGCCTAAATAATATTCTGGGCGAGATGGTTGATAGAATTCATATTGTGGTTGATGCGAAGGGGTATAGGCCTCTGGCGAAGCAGTATATTGCGGCCAACCAGCTCCCACCGGTTCGTTTCGCGGTGGGATAACAGGATAAAGAGGCTCTTCAAGCTGATGCATCGACTCCTGAGCCCCTGAAAAATATCTAGCTTGCTCTCGGAGTGCTTCCCCAGCTGATTCTCTTCGAGCTCTCCAGGTCGCCGCTTGAGCAACCCACGGATCTGGGGTAATATCAACAGGTCGGGGTGAGTGGGATGGCGGAGGCGGTGCAATCACCCCCTCGAATGAGTCCTGATATTCCACATAGACTGGGCGCACATACGCCGGATGTGGCGAATGTGGCGGAGGTGGTGGAGCATGGTCAGGCTCAGGTGGGGGTGAACTGTCATAAGCCGGGCGAGGTGAATGAGGCGGTGGAGGTGGTGGAGGAGTACGATTAGGCGCAGGAGGAGCCGGCGTATCATCTCCGGGGCCTTGGGACTGCATCGAGGAACTGCGATATATTTGAAGCATCTCCTGGGTGATCGGCGGTGCTTCGCCGATGAAGCTAGCCGGACGAAGAGTCTTGCCGGGGATACCACCCCTGTCATTGAACGAAGGCCGCCTTTCAGCAAAAGCTTCGCGCTGCTGAAGAGACTGTCTGCGAAATTTGGCAACTGCAGCAGCCATTCTATCATCCATCATGGATTTGTGTCTGGTTGCCTTTGAACGTGACTTGTGAATTCCCGTAAGCGGGTCCAAAATGAAGTTATCATATGCAATTGCGTATGGACTGTTGCCCACTGAGGATGCAGCAGTACTGAGATCGTTGATGATAGCCAGAGCATCAGTCTGACTCAGATCGGAAACACGTCTCGACTCTGAATTGTCCTCCTTTGACCGACTGATCCACGACCGGGGCCGGCTGATAGATTTTGGGCGATATGACATTCCACGTGCTTTTGGTTCTGGCTCAGGTGAAGGAAATCTAATTTCATTCATGGGGAGAAACATTGTCGACGAGCTCGCTTGAGCATTCAACTTGGCGTAGGTCTGTTCGAGTTCGGGCACTTCCTGAGTTCGAATTCTTAGATTCTCCCTAGCATCTGAAGGAATAGCTGGGATGGTCTCTGCTTCGAAGGATCGAACTCTTGTGATGGCGATCTTATCTGCAGGTTGGCTCTTCCTGCGTTTCTTCTGAAGTTTCTTGCGTTGTTTGACGGGCTGAATTGATGCATCCACAATCGAAGAAACGGTTGGTGTTGAGCTAATTGACATCACAGTAGGACGAAGATTTGCAAAAGTTGGAACGGCCGGCTCTGTCTTGCGTGACTTCAGAATGCTTGGCCGATATTGCAGCTGCGATGGCATAGTTCGCAGCTCAGGCTCTGGTGCGCGAGCCACAACAGGAGGTGCGAGCAATGTTTGCGGCACGCTGGTAGTAGGAGCGAATTTTGCCATGCGAAGGGATCGTAATGAATTACTTGAGCTGTAACCACTGTCAGATTTGTCAAGAGTAGGCTGAGGCTGAATTTGAGTTGGTGACTTTTGAACTTGGAACTCGACGGCTGATTGGAAGGGCTCGTGTTGGGGGAAGCTTGGCTCCACTGGGGAATACCAGCTCATTACGCTTTCTCGAGGCTGATCGTCATCCCCAGCCGCTTCAAAGGAGGAGTCGGGAATCACGGCCAATCTTAAACTTGGCCGTCTGACGACTGATCCAGTGTGAGAAAGGCTGGATACCGTTCGAAAACTAACAGGTGACGAAGGATTTCTTGCATGCATTGATTCAGGTGAAGGAGATCTTCGCAAAGAAATCATCGAAGAAGATCCCTGCAAGAATGGCATTGACGGACTCTTCTGCAAAGATGTCGTTGAGGGTATCCTGTAGAGAGAGGCCAGCGAAGGGGACTTCTGCAAAGAGTGCATTGAGGGACTCTGCTGGAGGGATTTCATGGAAGGAGTCTTCTGCAAAGAGTCCATCGAGGGGGTCCTCTGCAATGAGTGCCTTGAAGGAGTCATCTGCAGAGATTTCATAGAAGGAGTTTTCTGCATAGATCGATCGGACCCAACACGCCGAAGCGAACCTGGTACAGAGCTCGAGCCATGCAACACATAGGGACTCAGGGGCAGTTCGGCCATGTATTCCTTTGCCATCATGGATGCCTGATCATCGTCGACATCCATATCTAGCGGGATTTTGGTTCGGACGTCAATCTCTGACTCCAAATCCGCAGTGTCTTCACGGTCAGCCACAACGCTCTCCCAGCTGAAGGTTCGAAGCTCTTTGGCTGCATTGGGCGTTCCGACGCGAATAGGGTCCTCGATGGGAACGGTTTCATGAGTCATCTCATCTGCATCACCATACTCGCTGGAGACGTCTCTCAATATTTTAGGCACCGCGAGAAGATGTTTCGAGAGCTTGGACAACTTGGACGCCTTGGACATCTCGCTGAAAGCAGGAGAAGCTCGTCCATTCATGACCTGCAAGGATCCAATTCTGAGTCCTGTGAGATGAGAATAGCTGAGATCATCTGCAGGAGTGCCAGCTCGTCCGATCATGGTCGGAGGTCGAGGTTGCCAGTCGAGATAATCGGATCCCACGAGGCTTTTTTCGTCTGCTTCTTGGATGGGTTCGTGTTTTGGCTTCTGCTCGCCGAACAGAGGGCCGGTTGGCTTCCTTGTGGCAACCCCCGGAGTGAAAGAAGCTCGACGGGTCGGAGGAATGGCAGGGGAGTCCACGACCCTATCCACTGAGGAGCTAGGTGATAGAACCACGGCTTCGACAGGTTTGGAATTTGCATTTTCTTTAATCGCTGACAGGGCCAAGTCAGATGAGTTCTGGGCAGAAAAGCGTCTCAACAAAAGCGACCTTCTCTTCTTAGGTTTGCCGGCAGGAGGTGAAGAACTCCGAGAACCCTCAGACGTTGTAGGAGACTTATCGAATTGTCTGATCATCTGAGCGACGCTCAACGTTGAGGAACTCTTGAGGGCATCTTGCGGAGAGAGTCTATCGGTGTCGAAAACCTCATTTCGGATCTGTTTTCTCAGGTCAGGCTTGCTTTCATGAGAAGAAAGTTGGCCACTGGTGACCAGATCTGAAGTGCTTGGGTTGCGGCTTTTGGTGATGGTTTCTTGCAGACTCAGACTTGTGGTTGAAGCATTTACTGAGACTTTGCCGTTTGTGAGTGGTTTCGACAGTCGATGCCTTCGACGAGGTTCTCTTTCTCTTTCCCTCTCTCTTTCTCTCTCCTCTTCCTGCTCATCAACAGGGTCAGGAACAATCTCAACCTGCACAGAGGGTTTCCGTCTCCCAAACAAAGCCATGTTGGAGAAACGGCTGAAGCAGTTCTGGGGGCAAATGCTCGAGTCAAGAATGCGAGGTGTGGTCTTAATGAGACACTATACCACAGCCATGACGGTGCAATGCTGCAGCTCAAGAAGGGCGACGCCCGTGCACACGGCAGCACGGCAGGGATGGCTCGCAACGGCGGTGCGTGACGTGAGGCTGCTCGACCTTCCTGTCCTTAATGTAGAAAGTCTCGCACGGCCTGGATGGGATGTAACGGCTAGCCCCCCGAGTAGATACGTAGCAGCTTAGCGAAGGGCAGGGTCAGTCAAGCCAGCGACTGTTTTGACTGCAGGCCAGAGGATAGAAAGAACGAGTGACGATGGGGGAATCAATGCAAGAAAGAAAGAGAGCCCAGGGCAATGACGACTTGAGCAAGCAGATGTGTATCAAGAACCTACACCGGAACTTGCAACTCGGTCATGAGAGCTTGCTGTGCAGGATGAGGAGCTCATGGCATGGCTCGTTTCAAAAAGCAGAAAAGCAAGCATTTGGACGCGGAAAAGGTCATGTCCTGCCTCATGGTGCATGGACGAGGCGGAGGCGAGGATTGAGCACAGTTGGGCAATGATCCACGGGACAGGGATGATGCCCGATGCATGGACGGCCCCCCGGTTGTGCAATCTTTGGGAGGGGTTGATTGGGTGGAAAGCAGGAGATATAAACAAGCTGGGTAACCTTTGGTAGCCATGGTGAGCGAAACTCAATGACAAGCCACAAAAGGCACCCGGGACACGCTGGGTGGCACCCTGAGAGGACGGTTCGTTAGGCATGGGCTTAGGTACCGAGCACCTCCGATAGGGGAGAGAGGTACCCGCAAGCCAACCGTCTGCATGCACCTGCGTGTGCTTGGAAGCTGGCATACTGGGGTCAACTCCACCCCAACCTGCCACCAATAACTTGGTGCACCACAGGCTGCATAAATTCAGGTCCCAGCAAGGCCAGCACAAACTAAAACCAAGCTTGAGCGACGACTAAGCTGCCAAGAGAGCCTGTGACACCTCAAGCGAGAACCACCCGTTATTTGTTTGGGGGCCACCCCTCTAAACAGTTAGTGTACCTTAACCGTCCCTCGTGCCAACCAGGCCAGAGATCACCTTCCCAAGGCCCCCTTCACATCATCATCGGTCACTATCAGTAACTAGTCCGTCCTGCGGAGAAAAAGCAAGCCGCATGGTCCCCGAAGCCCACAGTCCAAAACGCCAGCGCCACCGCACGCCTAAGGCATTCCTGGATGTGGGCTACGAGTACGCGGTGTGTTTACCTAGAGGAGCCCACAAATCTCGCTCTTCCGTTGCTCATCAAACTACGAGTGCCCATTTGCTGTAGCAAAAGGCCCAGCCCTCGTCTGCATCGTAAATCCCTTGAAGTGATCGTCGATGGCGATCGACATTGGAAATCGAGTCTACTCCAGACACATTACGCGAATGACAATCTCTCCCTCACAAGTATTCCGTACTCCGTATACTCGTAAATCAAGGTGGCTGGATGGTCCCCATCGAAATGCACACATATCTACCTGGATGACACAACCACCATTCAAGACTGCTGCATCAGTCACGATAATAATGCAAAGACCAGCAGACTCGGTAATGCAAGGTTCTGGAGACGCGGCAGTGCTTGGTCGCTTGCGTAAGCTATTTTTACGCTCTGCACTCTGTTTGGTGGCTTCGGGGAAGCACAAAGGGTAGGCCTTGGAACCTTAGAGTGTGAGGGCACTGAGGGGACGCCTCAGCCGTGGTCATTACGGAGTGCCTCCTAACTACTACACTACTACTACTGGACGGCTTCACCTCCGGCACGGGTAGGTACCACTGCCAGCATCGCGCTCCGCCCTTTTGGCCCGGATTCTTGTTATTTCAAGCACGATAGCTGTACCCGTGTTGTGTGTGACTTGGAATTTGCGACACATGTCAGTGGGTATCTTCCTGTTACTACGTTAAATACGAGGATGGGGTACTTTGGTACATCATCCGGTCTACAGCATGAACGCCGATGAACTAGCACAAAGACACTACTGCGCAAACGCACAGCGAATATGATGGAGAAAAGTTCAAGAATCAATCAGAGGATTATTATTGACACATATCCAGAGTCTAGATAAGGGACCATGAGCAGTCGTACATACAAAGGTAGGCGAGCAGAGAGATCCGCAATCAAGTACCAAGCACTACTCCGTACTTGAACATACAGAAAACACCCACCCAAACCCACACATGATATCGCCGAGTCGAGTCGTAATATGCCACGCAATGAATGACACATGACACCATCAACACCAAAACGGCCCAAAAACCTGACTGTGAACACCGCCCGCTATGCTATGCAAGTCATCTAAAACATGCCGATAGGACATAGGGTTCCGATTGACTGGTTCCATCCATCCATGACTATCTGTTTGGTCCTGGTGCTTCCTCGCCCGCTTGCTTGCGAACCCAGGTAGGATCAGGATCCGGCATGTATGTTGTTCTTTTAAAGTTTGTTGTTACAAAAATATCTCGCCGGCACTAGGTGTTTGAAGGTTTGCCTGGTTGGTTTCCTTTTTGCATTGTGTGATGTCCAACTTTTCCGAGTCGTTTACTCGATGTTGATGCGACGGCTTTCCGGGACGGGAGCCTTGGGAACGACGATGCTGAGAATGCCGTTCTTCAGCGACGCCTTGACCGCGTCCTGATTCACGCGCGCTGGGAAGCTGAAGCTGCGGGTGAATTCTCCGACGCGCCGTTCTGAGATCCACCGATGACTCTGTGGTGCTGCTGGTTCCTCAGTCTTGGCTGGCTCGAGCACTGGGGTAGGTGCTGCCACTTCAGCGCCCGCTTCCGCAGCAGCAGAGGCGTTGGCGGGCTCTTCTTCATCTTCCACAGTAGCCTGGTGAGATTTGACGCTGCTGGTCTCAGAGACGGGAGTTTCTTCGATAGCATCCGCCTTCCTCTCGCTTTCGACGGATTCAGGACGGCGACCAGACTCGGTATGCGATTCGGTGCGCCCCTTGATGGTCAAGGTATGCTCATCGACAAACTCAATGCTGAGATTCTGTTGGTCGATTCCAGGGAGTTCACCCTCAAGTGAGTATGCCTCCTTAGTCTCGTTTACATTGAAGCGGGGATTAAACGGTCTCCGGGCTTGGCGAGATGCTCTCTGGAGTTCATTGAAGGTGTCGTCAAGGAGACTAAACAACGGAGCAACCTCGTGGCGAGCGGGAGCGCATCGCACGGGAGCGTAGGCGATTCTGGGGAAGAGGAAAGACATTTTTCTTGATGGAGTGGAAGTGAGTTTGATGATTTTGGACGATGATGATCGAGGAATACTTCTTCTTGCCGAGTGCATGAGACTTGTTCTTGAAAGATGTCGGATTCCAGGAAGTGCACCGTCGACTAGGACTTTATAGCCATGCATCTTGTCAGATGGAACATACTAGGCTTACTGAGTTCGATGAGCAAGCAGTGATTATTTGAGCTTCCTGATACTGCTGGATGCTTCTGTAAGACGCAAGCATGGTCGTGCCTATTCTCGAACACTCCGGAAGTGGCGATATGTTTCTCCGAGATACCATGAGTTTCCATCACGTGACGGTGCTGTCCAAGGTATCACTCGTAGCAATCTCGAGTGTTGCCACGTTACCGCCCGAGAGCTGGCATTGGTGAGATCCTGCATCTTGATATCGGGTATCTGGCATGAGATCTGGATGCTCAACGCTCAATGGATGTCCTTGACTCCAGGCGACGCGTAGAGCTCGAGTTTTCGACGCCCCATTCTGAGCAAAGTTTCCACGGCGCCAAAATCCTTCTTATCAACATTCTGGTTCTTGCGGAATTCTCGTCTATGGTGTTGATCAGTCTATCTCCAGCCGAGGTTCGACCCTGAGGAATAATATGATACTCACTGGGCGGCGTTGCGAAAGTTCTGCCTTGTTGCCTGAAAAGGGGGACCTTAATAGGGTGTTTTTGGGCGACGAATGATGGCTCGCAAGAACTTACCTCAGGCTTTTTTCTAGCCTCACGTAGGCATTCACGATATAATTTTAGAACCTCCCGCTGCAATCCTGAAAGACGCACCGCCATTACGAGAGATGGAATTAGTTAACTTCAGAATAGACCTTGAACGAGGAGAAATGAAGCTACGGGAGATGTTTGCACTCGCCGTCATTTGAAACTTGTCATTCACATCTCGGCTGCGAATATGTCCAAAGCCTCACAACTCACACCGTCCGTAGAGTACCTAGGTAATATTGTTCATGTTCTGGAAGAAGACCTATATGATTGGTGTACTATGGGTTAGCTGGTTACCTATATAATTGGATATCATGAAAATGAGCGTTGAGCATACGAACCACAAAATTTGCACAATATTAATATATCTGTGGTCCGACCCTCCCTAGATGCGGATATAATATATTCCTCAGTAGCATCCTTTCCTCGGAGGAGGACCATTCTAAAGTGAAATTTCTGATGCTGGCCTGGACCTAGCTGTCTGGCCACGTTCAGCATCACATCCTATCATCTCTGCCGGCTACTGGAGAAGAGTCTCTTGTTGCAGAATATCTAGGAAGGGTGACTCAGCTGTTCTAACTATGTCTCAATCATTAGGTTGAATCAACCAGTACACCCGCCGCTATGCTCGCTACATCATTCCAACATGGGGTGTTTTGCTTATATTTCCATTCAAGTGTCTCGGTACATCGTTCCTTCCTCTTCCTCATGCCCTTTCAGCAAAATATATTCCATACCATCCAAAATGGTTGTCATTCACCGGCCATATTCCAAACTTGGTACAACCACTGGTCCAAACTTAACAACGTTCCCATAGGCACCCTCACCCTGAACAAGGAAATCTGCCGCAAGGCTCAACTTGCCCGATCCCCGATTCATACCTGTTTGCCCAAATGTGCCATTCACGATCTCCGGGTCATACACCACAACCGCTACGTAATTTCTCCGTGCCATTAATTTGCGATTGTTGGTGGGTTGGCCGTTGACATCATGACTGAATATCTCCATCATATCTTCCTTAGTATCGGTTGGTTGTTGGGGAGTTGACCTCTGTCCGTTTGGCGGAATATAGAGTGGCTTGTTGTTGTTTAGTAATTTCATGACGTAGCTTGGTGGCGGTGTGTTGACTACAGATGATGAAATGAGTTGATACATGGTCTTGTGGTCCGATGGATGAGATGGATCGTGGACAAGTCCTGCTCCGCATGTATTCACTGCGCCAGAGAGGAATGTGAAGCGTATTGATCGTTGATGAGAGATCCCTTGCAGGGTTCGGATAAAATAGGTTCGCTCGAGGTCCTGCGAAAGGTTAATCAAGGGGTTCAAAAGTCTGCTTTTGTAAACATACCTTGGACTCATGCGTCCATTGATCCTTTAGTTCATCAAGAACATCTATATCTCCGAATGGACTCAAGATACCTCCCATCAAGCCCGACTTTCCAACAGCTCTCTTGACAGAATCAAAGCCTGACCCGACGGCGCCTTTCGCACCAACAACTCCGGCCACGGAGCTTGTCACCTTTCCAAGAAGGTTGTAGGTTCCAGTTACGGCTTTCTTGCCAGTTGCCACAGTGTGTGCAATAGACTCGGCAGCATCTAATCGTGGGTAGATCAGTGGGACAGCTATCATTAGAATACAATGTTGGATCGTCGGCGGTAACAAAGCGATCTTTGGGAAAAGACCCTGATAAGTCGGCCCAGCCATAACTTGGTGTGGATTTCTTTCGCTTCTTGTATCTGGTCCAACAATAGCTACTGCTGGCCCAAGGTATTTGACAAAATGCCAGCCAGTGCCTGTGATCGTAAACAGATCCCTGTCATCAGAGACGTTTCGGAGTAACTCCAAGGTCGTATGGTGTTGAAAGAGCAGGTACATCTCGATGCCAATGCGGCCGATATTCTTGAACATGTTGCTGAATTGCATATATTCAGGGTAGGAACCAAATCCATCAAAACTGTGCTCTGTTAGCTTGTGGCGCTGGGCAAGGCCAATCGAAGGAATGTACTCACATATCATGGTCATCAATCGTTAAAACATGGGGTATCTGTGCAAAAGCTTCTCGTAGATATGGCTGATCGAAATGACTGGTATAGTAATGGAAATAAGCGTGTGTGACGTCCTCTTCGTGTGCCGCTGTCCAGATTGCATTCTTTCGGTTCTCTTTCCCACTCGTGGCTAACCACTGTTTCAATGAGGGAATTTCCTTCCATAATCTATCGGCAGAAATCTGACCACCTAGACCAAGTTGACAGTGGAAGCCTCCACATTCGGCATGTTTTTGCATAATATCCTTCCACATGAAGCCGGCTCCCCCAAGCCGAGCACGCTCATTTGTACTGACATTCAAGGAAAAGTCATTCCCTGAGGTTGCAATGAATCTCCAATTCGTCTCGTGCTTACCGGCCACCAAAAATTCATATTGCGTACAGCCAAGATGAGATGTGATGGCATAGGTCCATTTTGCTGGTCCAGATTCATCCATTACAAGATCGATGTCATACTTGTAAAAGGTCCAACGTTGGTGAGTAGAGATATTGGCAGCTTTCAACTGACGAGGATTTGGTGATAGGTCGGTGCTTTGATGAATATGGATTGTTGGCGGTTGGGGGGCGTCAGTTACCAGCAGAATTGATCCGTACCAAATGCCTCGATCGATGTCCATATTACTGTACCGCAGATATGGTCCGAAATACACTCCATTGGTTGCAACAATCTTGTACAAGTCTACACCTGCAGTTGGAGGAGGACCTGTGAAAGTGGCCGGGTTTGACAGTCCCATCACACTTTGCTGATCAAATCCCGGCGTCATAGGCACACCGGGAGAAGCTAGGGGCTTTTGAGAAAAGGAGAGACCTGGTGATGCAAGAGGATTCTGGTATATACTCGAAACGGGAGACAGAGGTGCATCAGTCAAATTGAGAGGCGTGGGACCCTTGGGGAACTCCCACTGAGTAGATTGGGTTGGAAGGTGAATATAGTAGTACTGGCCCGAGTTCGGGTCCATATGAGCGATCCAGCCCTCTGGCAGTGGGGGAGGAGAGGCTGGAGGTATCTGTGAAGGCGTCTGGGGTGGCTGTTGATATTGCTGTGATTGCAACTGGCCATCGACGGCAGGCTGCAGTACCTGGCTTGGGGTTCCCTGTCGGGGATCGTTGGCAAACGCTGGGTGATCGGATTGATTTGGCATTTGAGCACCGGGAGCCGTATTCACCGGTAATTGTCCAACGCCGGTCGAGGGTGGTAGGGAAGCCCCGGCCGTGCTCCGTCTTTGCTTGTCAGCTGGATATTGTCTACCTGCCGAGCCAGGCACCTGCGAGTAGGCCGGCGGAGGTTCCTCGTGAGGCTGCAACCTGGAAATCTCATTCTCAGCAAGATGGGCTGGCGCTCGCCCGGGAGATTGCACCTGTGCTGCGTGTTGGGACAGTGGTCGCGGGGAAGTCCTGGGAGGGGAAGCACGTGCCTCGCCCATGCCTTGATATACTGTTGGCGCCGGATGAGATGTGCTTCCCGGAGCTTCTGTGGGTGTCCATGGCCGGCGAGGTGGATTTGTGGACTGGGTTTGACTCGGTGGTGGTTGATTGCCATATTGGGCTGCTCTACTCTGGGCCGCTAAACTTTGAGCCTGCAGACTGGTCAAAGTTGCGGTGCCGGCGATCCCGGAGGCGGCGTACCGTGCCTCGATATCGGTCTGGGGACGTGCGCCGAGAACGACAGGGACAGGGCCAAGGCCAGTTATAGGGGTCTCTGGGGGAGGAGGGGAGCCTCTCTGGGCCCTCGTGGTTGAAGTAGAGGCGGTAGAACTTATGCGATTGATGGAAGAGGGATCTCGGATGTTCAACCTGCTCAACGCATCCGCGGTGGAGCCCGCCGACGGAGGAGGCCAATACTGATGCTGTTGCTGACCTTGACTATTTGGCAGAGGGGCAGTAGCAGGCCCAGGGGGGGCTCGTTGAGGAGCACGCTGGAAGAGTCCTTCCTTGTCTGGAGCCTCAGGACCGGGAGATTCTGGTAAAGGCTTTGGAAAGGTTCCTCTCCTCTCGGCAAGTGTTTGCCCAGGCTTTCCATCGCCTGAGGTTGTTCTTTTTGCCTGTTGTCTTCCACTGCCTGCACTCCCGGGCTGCTCGGGGGATGTTACTCTTCTGACATCTGGATAAGGATAGGCATTCATAGCCGGGTTTGGTGCAGGAGCACCATTCGCACGGGCATCAGGGTATGGTAGTGAAGGCATGGGATAATGGGTGGTTTGAGCAGGCTGCTGTGGGGGTGGGCTTTGGGTAGGCAGGACACCAGAGCCCGCACTCGAAGTCCTTTTGTTGATACGCAAAGGTTCGACGATAGTGGGAGAGTCGCGATCGTTAGGACGATTTAAGAACATCTCTCCATCAGGCTTGCCCTGAGAGCGCCCTGAGAAACTCATGGCGACTGTTGAGACGCCCAGGTCTTGGTTGAATGAATCAAGGTGATGAGGGGTTTTTCAATGCAATCCAGTAGTAAATCGCAAATGCGCCTCAGTGTTTGGAGGGGGCCCTTTAGTTGGTGGAGCCCGGAACTTGGAAAGATGACGCTGAAGTGATTCCGGAGGAGCAGGGGCCTCGGAGACTGATTTAGAACGTCAGATGCTGGTCAGTGGTGACCTGAACAGCGACCAACAAAGGCACGTATACACTCGAGTTGAAACAAGCGCTGGGCAGGTCGGGATGGGTGGGATGAGTAGTATATGTATTAGGATTGTCACAATGGAGGAGAAGAGAGGCGAGGTGAGAAATAATGGAGGAAGGAGGGCGAGAAGGCAGGAGCAATAGATAGTAAAGAGTGCAACAAGGCAAGTGCGACTTCGCAAGCCCCGACTTGAAGGTGCTTCGAGAGCAATACGGATCGCTCCTTCCCAACCTGTGAGGTACAAGTACAATAATTAATACGTAGGTGTGTGTAGCTTTCTATGAGCAGAAGAGTTGCTCCCTGACTGACTTTACACGCGTCGAGGCCCCCATTTTGTTGCAGCAAAAGGTGACTCGACAGGCACTGAAGAACCGAGACGGCTAGCTAAGTATTAGATGATGCTACCGAACATTGTGCCTCCCAAGCAGATGCTGATGATCCATGCTCACAATGCCATTTGTGCCACGGGCTGCCGGCAGGACGGGGAGGAGGGGCTTCGTCTCTACCTAAACTTCTCTACCCGCCCGTGTCCATGTTGCTGGCTTGGTGCTGGCTTGCTGTGTAGCCGCCCAGCCAAGCGCTGATTTCGACTTTCTCCCACCTCTTGCCCCACGTCTCTCACACTTGGGCGTCAATTGTCCATCTCTTGTCAACTATTGGACACTAATCATCTCTCCCCTGCAGGCCTGCTCGGTTTTCACTTCGATAGCCTTGTTGTGTCGGCACGCTCCTGGCCGAGGGGAACATCAATTTGTGCGTCTTGACCCACTGACTAACCTCTCCCTTGAAGGAAGTGTGAAAACATGCCTTGCCAGTTCAAACATATGCTTGGTTTGATTGCTTCCCTCAGTTTCATCGATCTGCCCACGTGACGACAAGTCAACGAAAGCGAAGTTCATAGGAAACATTGGAATTTGCTAGAATTGAGACGATATACGCGATCACTACCAACAACTACATACTTGTACTGGACAAGCCGCAATGCCAACAATTCGTTTCATTCTTCCCACCGCTTTTCAGTGTACCAGAAATGTCATTCGAAACCCTATGTTGCGATAAAAGTCGACTAACCCTGTGACCAGCTCCATTGAAGGAACCACATTGCATCCATGCTAGATAGTGCGCGAGCATTACAACATCCAAGCCAAGCAAGAAACCACAACAGCAAACACTGCTGATAGTGCGAACGCTGTCTTGTTGGCAGAACCCTCAAACTTAGCTGCTGGAGTAATAGGTGGCGATACGGTGCTGTTGTTGTCTCCTGAACCATGACGGTCGCCCGATCCAGAGCCCGATCCACTGCCTGAGCCTGAGCCTGAGCCTGAGCCTGAGCCTGAGCCTGAGCCTGAGCCTGAGCCTGAGCCAGAGCCTGATCCACTGCCAGCGCCAGATCCTGATCCAGAGCCCGAGCCCGAGCCCGAGCCAGATCCTGATCCAGAGCCCGAGCCCGAGCCACTGCCAGCACCTGAACCTGAGCCAGATCCGCTGCCAGAGTTGCTATTGGATGACGAGGAACCACCAGTGCTGCCTGTAACCGTTGCATACGGCCCAGTAGGACAAGGTGTAGTGATAATAACGGAAGTTGCACCACCATCGGCGCCACATGCATTGCAGGGGACCTCGATGGTTGTGAAGCCCGATGGGATGGCGGTTGCCGTAGGGTGAACCTGGCATCCGCAAGTCTCAGTGATGATATAGGTCGCTGGCTCGATGCAATTGCCAGCACTGCAGACCTGGTCGAAAACCCAAGTTTGCTGTCGAAGAACAGTGACCTTTCCGTCCGCACCGGTTCTCGTGTAGTCGAGAACAGGACCAACGTTCCCGCTGGGGAGGGGAGTCGTCATTGGTGGTGGTGTGATCGTGGGAGAAACACCGTTGCAGAGAGTCGATCCGCAGAAGGTCAGTGTACTGGACAAAGTAGTGGTGGTTGTCAAGGCTGTTGGGCACACAGGATAAGTGACAGTGATGACGGCCGTGTCAAGCGGATCGTTGATGATTGTGGTCGTCTGCGCAATCACACCGGCGGCCGCCGCAAGCAATGCCACAATGGGCATGAATCGCGGAGAGTGTTTCATTTCGAGGGATTTTGGGGCAGTGGTTGATGTCTCCGACGTTAGGAGAGACGATTAATCCCGGTGTGAGCGGAAAAATTGTATGGAAAACCAAAAATCAAATGGTCAAAGGAGTGACTAGAGCAGGGGTAACAAGCTCCAAAACGAATGTACGAGATTCAAGACAAGCTGGCGAAGAAAAGGGAAAGTAATAAGGAGGCTTTGTAGCAAGGAATGATATTTACCTTGGAACTGATCCCCCGTGTGAAAAGGTGCAGGTCCACATAACATAACCCTCGACTGAGGAATGCAAAATTGATCATAACAAACCCGCCCTCTTTTCGTGAGAGGAATGTAAGCACGCACCATAGGATGGGCCAAGCATGCTCTGCTAGGGAGGGCTACTCGCACTGTAGGCTCTGAATTAGCCAATAATGCATAAATTCGTGCGGCGGTGGCCAGATCAGAAAGATCAGAGAGCGATGTTTGATGTCTTCGTTGCCAAAGGGGACAGGAGGGATGGTCGTATGATCGATCCAAACTTGTAAATATTCAAGTTGATGGCCGGTGTAGTAGTAACACATTCAACTTATAGAGCCTGCGGCAAGAAGACAAAACATATACATATGATATCGAATGTTTCCTATTAATCGACATTCCAAGCCCATCGCCCTCACTGAAGAGGACCCAACGGGAAAGAAACTTCCTACAAGGAAAAGAAATTACTCTCCAGAGCCACTGAGCTCAATAAAGAGCCCATGGCAACACATCGCTGTGAGAAAATACGGAACGATGGTCGTGGCTGGCTCTGTTGCTTTTTTTGATCTGAAGAGAAGAAAAAAAGGAAGAGGTGGAAGATTGCTCGAAGGAAGAGGTTTTTAGCCACTAACCCAGTGCCAAGCATCGGTCACGTGTTAGTTTTGACCAGCCGTGCAAGGCTGGCACGCGAGGCTTAACTGACAATGAGGAGTTGCTGATGCTGGGACCATCCTTTTTTGTTTTGTTTTTTTTTTAAAAAAATAGGGTATTCAGGCTCTAGCGACATCAAGCGGACTACGACTTTAACAGCGGCACTTCAAACACCACTGCACCGTTTTTGCCTTTGGGTAATCTCATCCACCTCCCAAGTCTCATCTGCTTCCCGGTGCCAACCACAACGCAAAGTCCCTCAGACTCGCCCTCCTTCTTGCCTCCAAATTCATTGACTATCTCTTTCCTCCGTTCAAACACAGCGATCGAGTTGATGAAGCCGTGGATCACATGTTGACTTGACTCGCCGGCTTCAGATTCCTGCGGAGCATCGCTGGTCGATTCGGGAACGCCGTTCGAATGCCCATTTGGTAGGTCGTTGCGAGGCTCAGCCTCTCCTATCGCGCCAAGAGATATCAATGATCGTTTGTCGTCACTTAGCTTCCACACTCGGACTCTCCCATCCCAACTTCCACTCAGAATGATATCAGTGCCTGGCACTGCTGCTAGAGCCGTAATACCCCGTGGCTGGGGTGGTCGTCGATCGGCTTTCTTCAGTCGCTCAATTACGACCGGGTCCATCTCCGACGTGACTTCCTCAAGGGGTGGCGGTTCTTCCACACCATGCGCAGTCTGAACAGTAAACACAGCCTTCTTCCGATGAACATTCCAGAGAGTAATTGCACCTGAGTCAGAGCCAGTGACGAAATTGGCAGGAGGGAGTGCAGCTACACAATCTAGACTTCCTGTCTGGTATTCTTCGCTCCTGGAACTGTCGCCGAGAAATTTTGTGAGTGATTCGTCAACCACTTTCCACCACAACGCCTTTCGATCTCTTGCGCCAACCGTGACACATTGGTCTATAGAGACTGCTGAGACATCGACAATCTGGTCTTGATGGCCAAATAGAGTCTCAACATATGCGAGACTATCCTCTCCAGCCAGGCTGTAGGTCTTTAGAGATCGATCCTTGCTAGAACTAAACAATTGCGCTCCGAAGCCAGATTGAGACGAGGTAGGGGCAAACGCCAGACCGGTAACAGCATCCCTGTGTGTCGTGAATGTCTTCAGTGGCCGTAAGTCCTCCGCAGACCATATAATGAGTTTCTTATCCGCTCCACCTGTAGCAACGTACTTTCCGTCTGGTGAAGCTGCAACAGCCAATATTTCCCCGGTATGCCCATGTTGCTGTGGTGCTGATGCTCTGATCTTGATGCCTCGAACATATGCACATTGCTTGGGTTTCTTCCTCCGCGGTGCTGTAGATTTCTTACTTTTGGATGGTGCATTGGGAGGGATCAACTCCCATTTGATCAAGGTCTTATCTCGACTGATAGTGTAGGCATAAGGCTGGCAAACTGCCACTCCAGTTGTACTCTCAGTGTTTGCTCTGAATACCGAGTGCGACGCATTTGGGAAGTCCAGTCTCGCCGCAATAAGCCTGAACTGTCTCCCTTTTGCTTCATCCACATCCTCTTTTAATCTTTGTGCAATCAAGTCTTTGTCAAGGTCTTCTGCATCGAACCCAGCCTCATCCACCTCATGTCTAATATTGTCGAGGTACCGCTGAGCAAGCCTGATGCGGCGGTCTGCATTGTTCTCGTCTTCTTCGGAAGTCGCTTCTGATTCTTCTCCAGATTCTGGGTCGATTTCAGCCTCAGATTCGCTCCCGGAAATAGATTCGTCTCGTTCACGGTCTCGAGGTCTCGCAGGCTTCCGGCGGGCGGAATCGTCGGTGGCATCTCTACGATCGTTCTTTTCCACTCCTCGCCGTTTTCTCGCCGTGCCCGCAATATCTTCTCCCCGCTTTCGCTTCCGCTGCGAAGCTGGGAGGGTGAAGAAAGACGACATGTCAAGTCCCCTTGAAGTCGGCGGGGGAACAAAATTGACTGGTAGTATCAGAAGATTGAATATTTGCTCACTCTAAGTTCATGGCTCCCACCGTTGATTCTCCAAAAATTTTTGTGAAATGCGGCAAAAGATTACCCATAGTACCGACTGGCCAATCGGAGATTGTACTTGTAAAATATATTGTCTGACCGCGAGGCTGGGGGAATGTACCCAGCCAAGACCCTCACACCCAAATCAATCTGACAGTCATTTGTAATTAGCGCAATATCTCGTAGGCATCCTAGTGCTTCGCGTCTCCAATACTCATGCAGCCAGACAGCAAAATACATCAAGATTACCGCAACCCACTCTTCACACTGTTGTACAGTTCATCTTCTGTAATCCTCCTAGAGACTATTTCTAGCAGTCTTCCCTGACGAACACCTCAAACCAAGCCTACCATGTAAGCCTATCCTGTATCTGCTCTCTCCCTCCAATCAATGTCCCAAACTGACACCTTACCTCCACCACAAAAGGGAAGTCCTCCTCGGCCTAACAGGGCGAGACTTCACGATCATCGCCGCATCGAAAGCCGCGATGCGGGGCGCCACGATCCTCAAAGCATCGGACGACAAGACACGGGCGCTGAACAAGAACACACTGCTCGCCTTCTCTGGCGAGGCAGGTGACACAGTACAGTTCGCTGAGTACATCCAGGCCAACATTGCTCTATATACAATGCGCAACGAGACGGACCTGGGTCCGAGCGCCGTTGCGAGCTTCGTCAGAGGAGAACTTGCGAGGTCGTTGAGGAGCAGGAAGCCCTATAATGTCAACCTGCTGCTCGGCGGCGTTGATCCCATTACTAAGGAGCCCAGCCTATACTGGCTCGACTACCTCGCCAGCAGCGCCAAGGTACCGTATGCTGCTCACGGTTATGCTCAGTATGTTGCTCCAAATATTATCCGTTCCATTTTTCCATCAAAACCACTAATCAACAAATCTTACGATAATAACAGATATTACTGCCTCTCGATCCTCGACAAGCACCACCATCCAGACATATCATTCGAGCAAGGTATGAAGATCCTGCGCATGTGCACGGACGAGCTGCAGCGCCGTCTCCCCATCGACTTCAAGGGCATGGTCGTCAAGGTTGTCAAGAAGGATGGTATTGTCGACGTGGAATATGACACTAGCAAACAGGTTTTGGCTGCTTAGACCTCTGGGACTCTGTTTGTGCTTCGAAATGGCTGGCAGGGAGGAAAGGGGGCAGAATCCTAGGACGGGAAAAGTGAAGGGGAACAAAGAAAGCCTCTTAGAGAATGCATCAGGCCAATCGGTGTGCCCTATATACTAACTTCTCCTACAAACTATTGCATAGCGAGGGCGTAAAAGATGTCAGGTTTCGTGATTCATTCAAAATAAAACTTTCAGCACAGATTCTGTCTGTAATCCGAATGGAAATTAGAAAACAAAACTCATATTTCATTTGGGGGGGTATCTATTGGGGTGATGCGGTTACTGGCATCTTGAGAAAGTCCCTTTCGCTTTTACTTTGCCCCTAGACTCCTCGCTTGATCCATTTGCATTACATTGTATTGTAGCCAGTCTCAATCCAAAGCAAACGAAAATGTCTCCACACTATCCCCCGTTGAATGTTGAATAGCATCAAGTATTGGATGAAGGAGGTGGCCGCTTGCACACACCTGAAAGTCCCTAGAAAAGTACCAGCAGACTTGCTGTAGCCACTCCGCAGGCTCGACAAATCGCTTTGGATTTCGTCGAGGTTTAGTCATAAATCAGGACACAGCTATAATCAAAGCCTTCCATTACGGCGTCGGCCATCGATGGTGGCGATCTTTCTCAGAAACCATGAAGACGTCGAGAAATGAGATTATTGCTTGCGCCATTCCACCGCTTGGGATGACCATATGCCGTCGGCCTATGGCTGTTGTAATGCAGGTTGCTGCTTCTGGTATCGCCCTGCTGCTGGAACCGATTGTCGTGATTTTGAGATCGGTAAGCATGTTCGTTCCGTCTTGCTCGCATACTTTGCAGGTGTTCTCTTCGACGGGCAAACGATTGCGGAGTTTGTATTGCAGTCCCATCCGATTCATCCGATTCCGAGTCACCGCCTTCGGTTTCGTCTTGGTCTGTAGCCTCAGAATGCCCAAATCCGTCTTCGTCACCATCGGATTCATCCTGTCCGGAGCCATCACTACTGTCTTCATCCTCGCTTTCCTCTTCTGAACTGCTTGACGTGTCATTTACATCGTCATCTTCATCATCACTGATAACTATACGCCTAGCTCTTCTTGAAGATCTCTGGCTTGGTCGAATATCATCCTCCTGATCCGAGGCTTCAGTTGGTTCGTCGTAATTAGTCGCAACATCTGATTGATCGTCAAAATTCGTTGTTTGTGTGCCTGTGTCATCTCTTTGATGGGTGGCGTTAAGGTCGTGGAGGTCGTGGTGGAGGTGATGATTCTCAGGATGATGCCCTTCAGTTAAAGTTGCTTGGCTGCCATGCTCATCTTCGTCTTCGTCTGGTTCGTCATGTTCGTCGTCAATGAAGTCGTCCATGTCATCATCATCTTCGTCGTCGTAATCGTCAGGGTGATCTCCTTCGCTATCGCCAGGTGAACCGAAGTACTCCCCTCGAAGTCCTCGAAATATCGCATCGACGGGAGACATTAGCCCCTCCGAATCGTACTCTGACTCCCTTAGAGAATCTGAGCCTTCATCGGAGTCAGATTCGCTATCCTCACCTGCCTCGAGTTCGTGGAAGCCACACTGTAAGCATGCGCCGTCTTCTAACTCCCAGTGACACTCCGGACATCGCACAACATTATCATCCACGTCAATAACTCCATGACTCAGCCGAATAATGTGTTGAGGTCGTCGGAGGAAAATACCTTTGAACAAACCGGGCCCAGCTCGGTCCGCCGCAAGTAGGCTCGCTTCTTCTTCCTTTGCCTGTTGATGCTCCTCTATTGTCTCATCTTCCGGCAGTAACTCGACTCGACCGATAAACATGTGAACCAAGTCGCGAAGCAGGTAATTGGGTGACGGCTGGATTGTGACGACGGCTCTACAGTCAGGGCAATTCCGATTTTTCTTTCTTCCTTGCGCTCCACCAAACCAGTTGGCTAAACAAGAATAGCAGTAGGTATGGCCACATCCAAGAATGAAGGGTTCGTAGAAGGGTTTGATGCATATCTTGCACAGTGACAGATTGCGCATGTCTTCAATGTGTTTCTGGAACGTCCCCATGAGGGAGTCATCGACGCCTGCCATTATGCAATACTATAGGGTACGACAATATCGAGGGAGAGAGTAGAAATGAGATGATGGAAGGCGTGGCGTCAATATCCTGACAGGCGGGTTACCGAAATGTCGACTTCATTGACAAGTGGCGACCGTCCGTTGTCGTGGAGATCTCGAGGTATGAAAGGGTGGTAACAGGCTGTAATGGGTTGTAGATCGGTTGGTAATAAGGTTGAGGTTGTGGTTGGGTTGTCTGTTGTTTTGTGAGCGCGTCTTTGAAAGCGACCGACCAGATGCTGCCGTGCCTATCGCTGGTCATGATCGCTCCCCGAATATCAAATGTCTTGGCATTACCATTACTTGTTCTGTGATTGACTGTACTATTAGTGGGGTAGCTTATACGGCGCCGCATGAACCCTCTAAGCGCATCATCGACACAATTTTGGACTGATGTTGCCTTCCAGTTCCTTGAAGATCCAAGTTCCAGACTCCCAAGTCTGCTATTAGCAGCAATGTCGAAGACTATCTCATTTGGCTTCAGCAAGTCTAAGAATTCGACACTAGGGAAAGATGCACCTACTCTACTTCGCAAACCGGCTGCCTCCAACCGTCCGCCAAAGGCGACCCTCGAGCATGATTCCGACCAGGAAGATGAAGAAGAGCCGAGACACGAGTCAGTCACCGGCTTTTCATCAAGTGGTGCTATTCTAAGCAAGCCTCTACAGGAACCAAAAGAGCGAGTCATAGAGAATGTCGGCAACGGCGATTGGCGCAAACGTGGTCGCAAAAACCTCCTACCAGCTGAAGTTCAGGCACAACAGGAGAATGGCAATGTCGCTAGGATTGAAAGGGTCGAAGTGAGCAAAGCGAGTGGGTTACAATTTGCACCAGAGACGGACAAAGAAGAAACAAACGAACACCATGAGAAAACGCAGTCAGACGAAGCACAAAGCCCACCACGACAACTGACCGCAGATGAGGAAGCGCTTAACGCGTTACTGGACGATGGCTCTGGAAAGCCAAAGTCTACTGCTGTTATCATACAGCAAGGTAACACTAGGCTCAGTTCAAGGGACGAGACAGAGGAATTCAGAGACGATGTCGCCTCACGGCCTGAATCAAGTACGTTAGAAGAATACGCCGCAATGCCTGTGGAGGAATTTGGCATGGCCATGCTGAGAGGTATGGGAAAGAAGCGGCGCGCCAACGGAGAAGTCATCGACCTCACTCCGAAAACGGAAGACCCTCGTAAGACGCGCAAGCAGGAAGGTTTTCTTGGTATTGGAGCAAAGGCTGCCCCGGGCACTGGTGTCGAATTAGGCGCATGGGGGAAAGCCGATATGAGGAAAAACAATAAGGGCGAAGGCTTCTTCACTCCTCTGATGCGTGAAAACAAAGCTACAGGCGAGCGGATCACCGAAGACGAATTGCAGAAGAAGATCGCAGAATCAAAAGGCGAACAGAAGGAAGAGGACTGGAGGAAACGACGTGATCGAAATCTGGAAAACAACCGACGTGACCGGGACCGAGATCGAGATCGTGAACGCCCGCCAACAAATGGGAACAGCAGTTACCGAGACGAGATGAACTCTTTCTCTCGGTCGTCGAAAAGGGATAGAGATGAACGTGACCATGAACGGTCACGACCTCCGCGAGATCGGAGCAGATCGAAGGAACGCAGGCGGCGTGGTAATGATGATGACTACGATAGTCGTCATCGCGACCGGCGGAGAGATCGTTATCGAGATGAAGAACGGTATGATTCAAGTTCTTCCCGACGGAGTCACCGAGACCACGATAGGGACAGTGACAGGGGTGATGGACGACACCGGGATAGAAGATGACCTTCTGATGGGCATCCTAATTTGATATCAAATCAGGATGAATGCATCTATAATCTAGGACCACTTGGCCTACACCCTTCAGAACTTGTATCCGGAGGCGATTCCACGTGGAGCTATTCTGATTTCATGGGACGCCGGAGGGAGATGCAAATCTCATGCCTGGAAACCATATCAGTTGGCGTGGAAAGGCCGCGTCCAAGGAAATGCCGCATGGCATTCTCCAATGGGTGGGTGACCGGGCCAGACACTACAGGCCAATGATGCTGCCGATAGGCCATTCAGGGGGGCACAGTTGCAACAAGCAGTGCTGAACAACCAAAGCCTACTAAAAGCCTCCGTGGTTACACACCTGGAAGCCGCTGGTACTGTACCAACCTCAGGAGCTGCATCATGTAAGTTCCTTTTGGGGAAAGTTCGACCTGAAGCGAAGTTTGGGCCAATAGTTAGTATCAGCCAGAGCGTTCGCAATGCTACCTCAGCCTCTCTCTCTCTCTCTCTCTCGGCTGTCCAATTCCTATACTTGAGCTCGCCATAAGTTCCATTTCCCACTGTAATGCATACGTATCGTGCCTAGTTCTCAGATACTAAGTAGCAATTTGAGTGTAGACCATGAAGAAGTGATTCCCCCCCCCCCATATACGTTTACTATGTGTACCATCCATGCTTTGCGCGCGTGCAGTGCCTTTTCCATTGGTTTTTTTCCCATATGACAGACAATCAATATTGACTCTATTTCCCTCGTAAGCAGCATCAATCAGGACTTTTCTTTAGATCCACGGACCCGTTCCACGGCGGATCTGCTGGCCGCCCCGGTTACCGAAGAAAACACCCCCTAATATATAGTTTAGAGAGGAGGAGGAGGAGGAGAAGAAGAGGAAGACTCTAGGTCTAAAAAGATAAATTCCTATGTTATTATATAGGAGAGTAATTTAGTAGGTGCAGAATGAGCAGACGATATAGAACTAAGAGCGTGTTACATATTATGTAACTATATAAGTGAGTATCTACCTAGGTATTATTTAGGTAGCTACCTCCTCCTGAATAGTCGTGCTATGGCAAGGAAGAGCGCCGGCATAAATGAAACATAGAAGTATTTTCACATTGCAATTTATATGTCTTTATCTCATCAAATAATACAAAGCATACATACATACACTCGGTATATAAATAACAGCGAATGGTCTTGGGAGGTATCAGTTCCGTCTGGGGATAACATCATCATCGTGATCAAGTCACATCACATCACATCACATTACATTCATGAAAGTCCTCTTCAAGGACTCACTCAATTTCAGGTATTGGCAGCTGCCAATTCTTCCCACTTTGCCAATACATTTTCCTCCGGGCTATAGAAAGTTTCTCGCTCGGATTTCAAGGATAGAGATATCCCTTCTCGAAGTAATTTCCATACATGTCGACGACACCGGTGCGACCCTTGGGCGTAGAGTTTCTGACGACCTTGATCTCGCCTTTCCAGTGGCCCTCGGTGAACTTCATGTCGATGTCGTTAACATCACCCGCGGGCCCTGTGGATGTAGAAGGGCGAGAGGCTGTGGCGGCAGAGAGTGTGCCATTTGTGTGCCCTGCGCCACCACCATTCGCGAACGAAGTCGCGCCGGGGTCGTAGCCGTAGCCGTAGCCTCTTGGACCTGCCGAAGAGGACGGGCGGGAACCTGTGCCGTGGAAGCCATTGGCGTGGCCGTTCAATTTACTGGCACGATGTCGCGCCAGTTCTTGTTCGTATGCTAGCTTGCGTTCTTTTCTCCAAGCAGCTAGCGAGGCAACAACGTCAACTTCTGGCTCGTCTTCCTCGATCGCAGAACCTTGCATAGGATTTGATGTTGGTGCTAATCTATTCTGCATGAGGTTCGGCGACGCGGGCGTGCCTTGCATTTCCGCCCAGGAAATTCTCGTGTCTCCATTTGGGAGGGGAGGGCTCATGCCACTCCGCTGACTCTCATTAGAAGGCCTCCTATTTCTCCCCAGAGGTAGATTTCTTGGACTTCGCAGCGTGGAATTGCCGCCACCATAGTTCATCGAGAATGGGTTTAGCGTGCCGTAGCCCTGAAGACTCCCATGGGGACTGTTTGTACCACTGTTATTCTCGAACGAAGCATCATCCGGCGTCAGAAGGATTTTGTCGTCAAACCGTGCAGTTGGGAAATATTTTTCAGGGTCATGTTGATAAATACCACACTCGTCCTTCTCTTCGCCTTCTTCTCCGAAGAAGCTGAAATCATTTTCTGCAGCAGACCACAGATTCTCACTATCCAGGTCCCCAGTAGAAGACTTGCTCATGCTGATACGTTGGCGTGAGTGCTGCCAGGCCCGCTGTGCAGATTCATTCTTCTTGGTAACTGGTTGCTCCATTTCAAGAACTACAGTCCGAAGGGCAAATAGGGAGCGGGCATGCTCGATTTCGGCTAAATGACGAGCCCGTCCTGGAGGAAGTGAGTAATCTGTTCGTGCAAGGAGATGTGATAAAGCAGATTCATCAGCGCAAGCGGAGATGAACGCTTTCAAGGCAGCAATCACGGGTGATGATTGTGGCACTTTCAGCGGAACATTGGTGAGAACCAAGGTTCGGAGATTGGGGAGGAGACAAGGGTGAAGAATGCTCAAGTTGTTTGCAGTGACCTGAGGCACCTTCTGACCTGGTTGGTACGTTTTAGAAGACGTCCCAGGTGGTCGTTTCGAGAGCAGGGTTTCTATTAGTGCATGCCGGTGTTGGTTGAAGGGTGGTACAATTGTTGCCCTTTTTGGTGGAGGAGGTGGTGGTGGTGGTGGTTGCTGAGGAGGTTGGGAAGTGCCCCCGGGAGCGTGAGAGCCAGGCGCCGAGGTAGGCGCTTTCGCAGCTGGCGGTGTGCCATTCGGGGAAGATGACCTAGGTCTGATTTTCAAAGGAGCAATCAGGGGTTGAAAGGCGCCGTGTCCTGGGTGGGGAGTCATAGGTGACACGGGAGACATAATAGATTTTGTTGAGCTGTTAGTTCCTGTACCCTCAGAGACCTCGGAATCTGCTATTGTGTCGTGGTCGCCTCCATGTTCGCTTTCAAGCTCTGTGTCACCGACAACTTCGGGTGCATAAGGACCCTCACCTCTAATGGGAGTTTGTGTCTCAACAACAGGACTGCTCTCCTCTGGCCTCTCGCCCACGGGAGGGCTGAGGGCAAAATAAATGACATCTCCGATCAGCTCGGCTCGTGGTGCGGCAGGGGTAGCGTCCATTTCAAAGATCTGGTCACCGGCGGGCAGCTCGACAGCATAGTGAGCAGGGGCCGGGGCTTCCAGCACGTGTCTTTCCTCCGATGGCAATTCTGCTGCGAGTGGTGCCGAGCCTGCGAGTTCCATAGCGGTGCCTTTTGGCTTAGGCACCTCTTGAATAGCCTCAAGCTTCCCTGTGATCAGAGCATGATCAACTCGGAGGTAGGTCAAATTTCTCCTTGCTGACTTTGCAAGAACTGGAATAAGTTTCTCGGCACCGGGGAAACGAACCTCGTCAATATAGCCGCTCTCGGTGTTTAAAGAGATGGTGCGTGCAATGGTCTTGACGGTATCTACTGTGCCTCCGTCGAGAATATGTAAGCGTTCGGATTTAAGCAGGCTTGACAGTCCTTCGACAGATAATCGATTTCCAGACACATATAAATGGGTCAAACCTCGGTGGGGGATGTCTTCAATGGCAAGCCGGCCAGTGAGCGGATTGGTTAATTGCTTCAAGAGCTCATGATCGAGTTCTTCATTCCGCAGAGCATCAAGACTGAGGAAGTTTGGACCGGGCGCCATTCCTACCGGCCAGTCCTCGACAGTGAGGGAACCCAGGTTGGCAGCGTCAGCAGGGAGGAAACAAGCCTGCATCAAAGATCTCACAGCCATGTCGGTCAATAGATTGTCTCGAAGATCCAACAGCCTGACCCGAATACCAATCGCATTGGCTAACACTTCGGCCTCACCGTCCTTGAGACCGACACCGCGTAGTTTCAAAACCTGAAGATCGCGCTGGTGCGCCAGGGCTGCAAGGACTGCCGCATCGCGAGCAGGAGGGGTATATGATAGGTCAAGATAGACGAGATAGGGAAAGCGTGGTAGGGCGATGGTCAAACCAATCGAGGTGCTATTGGGTTCGCTGGATGCGAGCAAAAGCTTCAGACCAAAAGGAGGCAGTACATTCTCTTCTCCCTGAGACAATCTCCTGTTGGCGGTTGTATATTTGAGCGCGGCAAGGCTGTGATGGTCGAAGAAGGGCAGTTTTGTTACAATGAGACTTTGAAGGTTTGGGAGGAACTCGAGGACTTCACGCAGCCAGGTGGGGTTGGGGCCGCCATAAATCTCGCTCAGGGCGGGCGGTAGGTGGAGGGTGTGGGTGAGGCTTCTCGTGGACAGGCGGGCTTTGCGTAGGATCCTCTTGAAGCGAGTAAGCGCGACATAAACCGCGTCGTTGGCAATGCCAAAGTGAGAAGCGGGATCACCCCAGAGGAAGGGAATGAAGACAGAATACCATTTCTGGCATACGAGGCATGCTGAACAGAGGTCGCGCGAGGGAATCCAAGGTGCAATGATAGACCAGGCCTCACGGCTTACTGCTGTTTCGTAGGAGGGAGGTACATCAGGTTTCATCTTGACAGGTGAGGAGAGGGTGTCGCATGATGGGCTGTGGTGGAGGGTGAGACAGTCGTGCTAAGTACTGCGTACTGCGTAGTAGTCGAGTCAAAGATCAGGCAGCAGAGAGAGGAAGATGCAATGGAGGTGTGTCAATGTGGTTTGGATGAATGAGTATTCGGAGGCCCAGGATGCCAGTACCAAGCGTTCCCAAGACCTTTTGTCAGTTGTTGCCCAGGTTAGTGTGGGATGAACGGACCACAGAAATTCGTGAAGATATGACGGAGCGCCGCGTAGGTTGAAAAAGAGCAAGGGTTGATCGGCACGTCGTAACCGTACCTAATGGAGATTTGGATTCGTCTGCGGTCGGGCGGTCTCTACGGCCAGTGGGACACGGAATGATGAGGAGGGATTTGGGAATGAAAATGGGTACTCCGTACTCCGTACTCCGTCCTCGCACTCGACGTAAGGCAGTAAGTGGGCAGTGGGAGCATTGGTGGGCTGAACTTTAGTGTGCTGGTGGTGGACGAGAGCACGTGCAAATCAATAATGACAATCACTGGGGCCACCTCGGTGCCCACGACCGCTGGGCGCTGGCACACCCGCATCGCTTCTCCTTCTGGAACGCGGAGGGGAGGCGGAGTTAATTGGGCAACACCTTCGAGGACGTAGGATAGGGTGTCTTTTTGGGATTCCAGAAATAGCTCGCCACGCACGGAGGCCACAAGGCAGATCACCAGATCACATGGCCTGTTGATCAATTATGACTCTACCTCAATTACATCCCCATTGGAGGGATGTGTCTATCGTTGAAGTTGTATTATTGGTATTGCCAAGAAGCCAGTCACTACAAAAGCTGAAAGGTATGGAAGGGGTGAATGGAAGGGGATGCATTAGAAATGGACTAATCAATGGATGACCATGTCTTTCCATTCGTCCTCTGGCTCTTCCCAGTAATAGACTCGTAGATTTGCTGGAGTAAGGCTTCCATCTCCCCATACTCTTGCATTCAATAATGATAAACCAACATCACTTCCCGCCCGTTCAACAGCTCAAGTTTCATAAGCAGCCTTGCAATATACTTTTGCCTCGAGTCCAAATGCAATTCCATCCAAAAGTAAAGAGAGCCTCATGCCCCCGGGTATCGATCCTTCCTCATCCGTTCGTTTCCATCTTACATGACGTACAATAAGTCGGTATCTGGTTTTGTGTTAGCATCCAATGTTGGTGTCCAGAATGGGGGGCAACACTTACTCAGTGGGTGTGAGCAGCTTAGCTGTGGTTTCTGCGTGTATTTCGTCGCTAATTCGTCTCGAATGCTGTTCAGGAGCTGCACATAGCTCTGGTGTGGGTTTTTCTTCAAGGACGTAACAAACGCCCAACTCATGGCACCTGTTGCCTCTCCTCCAATGGTAGCATCTTGACTCGTCTGCTCGTCCTTACTGCCGGACCACATGATTACATCGGCCGGGGAAGTCTTGGTTTGTTTGTTGCGCTCGTATGTTGAATTGCCTGTCGTCACCTTTTTGAACAGTCCCATGGCACTCGATGCCATACCACCCATATCGCCTCTGGCATATGACGAGACGATTGAAAGTAGCCCTTGGCCGGCTTCCTTGGCCAAATTGGGTTCCTTGAGCACACCTGATGTCGAGTAGATGTATGGAAGATCCAGTGCGGATCCAGAGTGGCACGAGTCAAAGATAGCCGTCAGTCGCACTCCGGCAGCTAATGACTTGACCATGATTCGGTGCATCTCGTCGTCGACAATGTGACCTTGCGTTCGGAAGTCCACGGGATAGATGACTTCATCATAGCCGTCGTCTTCGTCACCATCTTCATCGGGAGTTTGACCACCGTGGCCACTGTAGTGGAAGAATAGAGAATCATTCGGTCGGGCGTCCTTGACGAGCCAGTGCATCGCCCGGAGAATATTGGCCTTGGTGGGTTGTGACATGGGGTTTTGTTGGTCATCCGTCAACAGCACCATATCTTCTCTTGCATAGCCAAAGTTCTGGTTTAGGTAGGTGGACATGTTCTTCACATCGTTGATACATCCTCGTAGTTGACCTCTTTGGCCGAAATAATTGATACCAATGAGCAAGGCTTTGCGTTTACCCGTGCAGTTCGAATATTGAAAGGTATAGTTTGAAGGAGCGCCGTGGGCAAACTGCTGGGGTGCGGTAGGAGGGGCGGTAGGGCCTGGGCGGCCGCTTTGAGTCGGTGGTGGCCCTTGTTGGTAGCCAGAGTTATTATTGTATGGCATTCCGGGTCGAGGTCCTGTACAAGTCAGTCAGTCTCTTTAAATACATGCTTTCATGTGATTTCACATACCCGGATAGCCGTTTGGTTGTGGGGGCGGTGACCCGTAGCCACCATATCCTCCCTGGGATGGGGGAGGAGGATTGTTATATCCATAAGGTGCTGCCTGTGGTGGTGGTTGACCATAGCCAGGTCCATAGTTTCCATATTGTGGTTGAGGTGAATGCGATGGAGGAGGATATCCACCCTGGTTATAGCCGCCACCTTGGTTGTAGCCTCCAGGAGGATATCCAGGCTGAGGCGAGTAACCACCATAGCCGCCTCCTTGGTGCGGTTGGGCACCGTAGCCACCCTGGCCTGGATAATAGGACATTGCCTTGACAAGTGTGATCAGTCAGCAAGCGAGGATGGTTGTTGTTGTTGTTTTTGTGGTTGTCGGTCTGGAAAACGTGTGGAGGAGGAAAATTGAGGAAAGAGGTGGTGAGTGGTAAGACGGGCACCAGATCCTGCAGGCTCAGAACTAGCTGGAGTTGTGGTGGTGGTGCTCCTGCTGGGCCTTTTGTTCACTGAAAGCGGAAAAATGGTTCTGGGATGTGGAGTAATCTTAGAACTCGGTGACGATGGGTGATGGCGCGATTGACACGTGTGGGCGGCTATTCTCGCAGTAAAGAATGGGATAGGGAAGCGATGAGGAAGCGAGATGAGTATTGTGTTGTTACAGAGAAGGTGAGTGAGAGAGGATATCTAGGTAGTTGAGGTATGTCCGTTAAAAGCGGGTGATGATGAGGTGTGGAATTGATCAGATCAAGTACTGGATAGAGAGGTGGAAATGGGCGGGAAGAAACGACACGAAGCAGCCAAGAAGGTGGAGGAAGAAGCTGACGAAATCAAAGCAGCGGTGCCGCAGTGCCAGTGGGTGGTTATTAGTGGGAGGTTCCTTACCTACTGGCCTAAGTTAGTGGGTGGAGGGAACGAGGCATAGGCTGAGCACAGCACAACCAAGGCCGACGAGTAAGGCTCCTCCGTCCACACCAAAAGCCATTCTCTCAACTAGTACGGAGTACCTACTAACAGTACGGAGTCGTGTCTGCCAGTTTGTCATCCCCCCTGTCCAGATCCCTCGGTTAGTCGGAAGCATCCCCTGCCTAACACGGTCATGCAATAGGTGCCAGAGGGGTGCCAGACTCCCCGTCATAGCCCGGGCCAGTCCCTCACCAGTCAGCTCTAGGCGAGGGCAATGCCCCAAACGGCCCCCATGCTGCTTCGAGAAAGTGTTTGACATCAACGAGGCCCTGCCTGAAACTGCAAAATAGTGCCCAGAGGGACCTGGGGTTGCGGCCATTCGGTCCTGCTCCTCGTATCCCTGGCCCCTGCATGAGCAGATTGGATTGCTACTGGTGCAATAATTAGTAGGGCCAGCAGCCGATTTAATCACTTGCTCTAAACAACCTCATATTGGTGTAGAGTCTCTATCTAAGTAGTCCTCCGTCCACAGCTGATCCAAATAATCATCATTGATCGACTGAGCATAGACCTCCGCCCATTTTAAGTTCGATCTGGCGGGACACCTGTCAGCGGTTGACGGGCTGCTCGATTTCACCTATCGCCTGGATTTACAGTCAACGACCTCGAGTCAACACGGGAGCAGTCACACTTTTCGGTGCCTCTGGAGATCTGAGGATGCTCTACACTCGTGTATAAGCCCGGTGTGCTGTCCTATACCCCGTAACTCAGCGACTTGGTAATTATCTGCCGAGTACTCAGAGTTCCCTACTACATCCTCTGTATTCCGAACATCCTCGCTCAGCCATGCCGCCCTGCCCATCGCCCACGTGGCAGGTTCCCAGACCAGAAATCCTAAGCCCATGGACGAGCCTGGCCTCTCGCTTCCCAGAACCCCTCGGCCCATTCGCTAATATTAATACAATATTAAAATTGACGAATCTATCCGTGGATGACCCATTTGACTTCTACAAAGTATATATCGAGGAGTGCTCGTCTCTTCCTTCAGCCGACGCCACCACCCTTTTCCGAGTGTTGGCTCATCCCTATTCGCTCTTGCAATGACAGCAAGCTGCATCTTCCCTTCAAATCTGCATGCGCGAATCTCCACAGGGCTCAGCTCGGGCCTGCATGCATGCCTATCCTTCCCAGTTCACCCCAGTCCCTGAAGCCCAATCGAGTCAAGACTCCAGACATGCATGCCAGTTCGAACGGTCGGCAACCTCAATCGAGCAGTCCCAGCCCTGACCGAGTCTTGGTCCTGCTCTTCTAAGGTCGCTGCCCTGGGACTGCCACACGTTGAGGCGGTGTCATGTTCATTCATGCTTGTGCATCTCCCGTCAATCCGAATATGCAATTCCCATTCCTGACGGCTGTACCCCAACCTCCATGATCGGCACTCCCGTCTTGAAGCTTGCTCGCCCAATGCTTAGCAAGACTTTAATTCTCCCTGACTAGCAGCGAGGTTTAGTGAGTCTTCTCACAGCTCTCCACCCAAGTCCATGCACGGGGGGTCTTTACATTTCCAGTAAGTGTTGAGTTGCGGTTTTTGGTTTTAACTCTACCCTGCCAGCTCTTCTATTTCCTGACTATACCTTGTATCTATGATTGGAAATGATCTTTCCAAGTGGTTGGAATCAGTCAGTCAGTCAGTCAGTCAGTCAGTCAGCCACGCCTCGCAGTACTGCGATACTCTGTAGCAGAAACACTTTCCATTCTATCGCGTCTGCATGCGACGGTTGATCCAGCTGTGGAACGACGCGATCATCTCATCCTGTCCAATCTCGCGTGGATCATGCCTGGTTGGTCTTGCCAACACCTATCTCCAGACTTCACAGGGTGATTTTCTGAGAATTCCCATTGATCATTTCCATTGCGATCTAGTTAGTACTGGTATCATTGTTCCTCTCATACGAGAAATCCCAAGTCTTTGGTCGAGGGGCCATATTCATGCTCGCTAACAATTGGCAAGTCCCGTTTTCATCATGCACTCACGCATCGTAGACGAGGCCATTTCTTTTTCTTCCAGCTACCTTACTTCAACACATTGGCTCACCTTCTTGGCATACCTCGACCTCTTCCCCTGAGTGCTCGTTGCGCTGCTCCAGGGGGAAGGCCTCTCGCTGGCGCCTGCGGCCCTTGACTCTCCTCGTTCTTGATCGTCTCGTCCACACTCAAAATCAAACACGCCGCCTCCACCGCTGCAGATATAGCATTGACTTTAACCAAAGCGGGCTCCCACACGAACGCCTCCATGTTATTTCGCACGCCCTCATTGTCAAAGTCCACACCCGCCCAAGTATTCCCCTTGCGGTGCTCGACTCTCAGTCTGTTCAGGATATCCGTTGCATCGAACCCAGCATTGTCGCATAGCTGTCGGGGAATAATCTCCAGAGCTTTTGCAAATGCTTTGACCACCGCTTGTTGCTTATGTGGCACGTTCTTATCTGCGAATTGATGAAGGTAACCTGAGATTTCCATCTCCGTGGCTCCGCCGCCAGCCACAATAGTGTTGTTCCTCAACGCTCGTTTGACAATCATGATGGCGTCGTGTAGTGACCGCTCGACTTCGGCGATGAACTGTTCAGCTCCACCTCTTAGAACCAGCGTGCACGTCTTCGCCTCAGGGCAGTCGCTGAACAAGTTATATCGTTCACCACCGATTTGACGTTCCTCAAACACACCACAAGTACCCAGATGTGAAGGTAATATATCGGAGCATGTCGATTGTGTAGTGGCGCCTGTAGCTTGACACACCCGCTCCAGATCCTCCGCTGCCACTCGGCCCGCACAGAAGATATCTCTGTCCGCAAAATATTGCGTAGCCAGATCACCAATGGGTAATCTCGACAGTACCACTTTCGCACCGGTCTTGTACAGGGCTTCCATCTTGTTGTAAATGATCTGCCACTCGGCATCGACGATCGCCTGGTATTCCGACACCTGCTCCACTCGCACCTCTGCGTTATCCTTCTCCGCCTTTAACTCCAACTCGACATTTAATGCAACGATCTTGGGGTTCTTGAATGATTTGGGCTGTTGTTCGAAGCCTGCGTATGAGAATGTTTTCTTGAAGGCCACACCATCAATGAATAACGAGTCTTCCAGTGCTCCTCCTGTGATCTTCTTGATTCCGATCAGCTTTTCATTCAAGTCGTCTTGGTCGAGTGAGAGGACGGCATCGACAACCACTGTGATATCCCGTTAGTAACTCCCCGACTAGTCAAGATCTACACGCCAATATCCAAAAAGAAAGAAAGAACTTACTCTTCGTAAAGAACCCAGCATTGCGATGAATCAATTTACTGCTCATGGCGGTCGCAGCCAACTTGCGCAACGTCTCGGTCTTATTCCCCTCATTCGTACTGACACTGATCTCTTTGACCTTATTGATCGCCATCTGTGACGCCCTCCGCAATCCCTTGACGATTGTTTGCGTACTGACGCCCTGCTCGACCTGCTCTTTGATCTCCTTGAGGATCTCGCCCGCGAGGACCACCACGGAGGTCGTGCCGTCGCCGACCTCCGCATCCTGCGACCGTGCGATGTCCGTCAGGATTCGGGCGGCCGGGTGCACGATGTCGAGCAGCCGCATCACCGTCGCGCCATCGTTCGTGATTGTCTGCTTGCCGTTGGCGTCTACGAGGAGTAGGTCGCCGCCGTAGGGGCCGAGGGTTGTCTTGATCGTGTTCTGCACCGCGAGGCATGCGTTGATGTTTGATATTACTTGCCCTTTTCCCTGAGAGGCGTCGGTGCCTGTGGTTGTGGAGGAAATTGAGCATTAGTGATCTGGTCGGAATGTATTTGCGGACGGAGTCCCAAGAGGAGGGGCAGCGAGCTGGGGAAGATATATACCTTCTTTCAGGACGACAATCGTCGGTGTCTGTCCTCCAAATGCTGCCATTTTGTTTTATGTTAGTTGGAAAGGAACAAGAGAGAGTTCAGAAGTCGATGGCGGGGTGGTTTGACCTCGTCCGCCTGCCTGCCTGCGTTTCCCACGAGCCTCACGAAACTTTTTTGATAATGGCCCTCGATGGAAATCTTGGCATTTTCTATACGGTAGGCCATAGAGGCCTGAAACGCCTGACTGTTTTCCCGATCCCCCATTGCCCCAGCACTCCTCCATGACGGCTGCAACATAAGTACCACCTTAGAGCCATTCACAACCTATCAATAACATAATGATGCCAACATCCGAAATGCATGCACTTTGAAAAGGTGAGTCATTTTCAAGGGCACTTATTAGCATAACAAATACTCTACTCGTAGAGGAGCGTTGAGGAAGAGGAGCATTCTTTCCCTCCCCTTTCAATGAGTATCCCGGGCGCTGAGCGATTATATTGATAAACTCGTCCCAACCTCCTTGGTTCCCTCGCCTCTTAACAACAGGAGTATCACAAGCTTTAGCGAAGAGTTTCAAACGCAACAGCAACCGCTTTTCACGAGAAAAAGAGGAATCAGATAGGGGAAAATGGCAGCAGCACCAGACCAGCAATCCTCTAAGTCCGTTATCCCAGATGTTCTCATTCCCCTTCTACAACGCAC
>Ga0105239_10000830_pt1 | contig 43916 bp, 43 predicted proteins | sample KBSC44metaG_FD_92761 | JGI IMG/M metagenome (GOLD analysis project Ga0105239, IMG submission 92761) | Corn rhizosphere microbial communities from Kellogg Biological Station, Michigan, USA - KBS C4-4 metaG | ecosystem: Host-associated > Plants > Roots > Rhizosphere > Soil | place: Michigan, USA...
CCGCCCGGGCGGCGCCGTATCCGTGTTTCGGCCCGGCTGGACTACGACGACATGGTCGAGCTGCGCGTGGCCGATCAGGGCATCGGCATCGACGAACAGGGCATGCGTGAGTTGTTCAAACCGCTCTACACCACCAAGCCCGACGGTCTGGGGATCGGCCTGGCGATCTGTCGCTCGATCGTTGAGTATCACGAGGGCCGGCTGTTTGCCGAACCCAATCCCGAGGGCCAAGGGGGGTGTGCGCTGGTCTTCACCGTGCCTCGAGGAATCGCACGATGACGGCCGGTGCAGGCAACCGCGTCTATCTCGTCGATGATCATCAGGAGTTTCGCGAATCCTGCGTATGGATTCTGGAGCAGGCGGGCTTCGAGGTGCGCGATTTCAGCAGCGCCGAAGCCCTGCTCAAGGAACTTGCACGCGAGGCACCCACTTCACGCAGCTGCATCGTCAGCGATATTCGCATGCCGGGCATGAGCGGCATGGAGTTGCAATGCGAGCTGGGACATCGCTCGCTCTCGTTGCCGCTGATCTTCGTCACCGGCCACGGCGATGTGCCGCTGGCGGTCGAAGCCATGCGCCATGGTGCCGCCAACTTTATCGAGAAACCCTTCGACGCCCCGTTGCTGGTCGAGTCGATTCACACCGCGATGGCCAACCACGCGCCACAGGTCGCCCCCGATGCGCTGGCGAGCCTGACCCGGCGCGAGCGGCAGGTGCTGGACGGCATCATGAGCGGCAAGCTCAACAAGGTGATCGCCGACGACCTGAAGATCAGCCCGAAGACCGTCGAACTGCATCGCGCGAACCTGATGGCCAAGCTGGGAGCGCACAACGTAGTGGAGCTGACACGTGCCGTCCTGGGCCACAGCTGATCGCATGACGCCGGCAGCGGATGTTTCCTCGCACCGCGGCGACCCGCCTGATGTGCAGGCACAGGTCCTGCACGAGGCCACGCGGGTGTTGCTCGGTCGCGGCAATGTGCTGCGCCACGCCGATGAACGAGGCAGCCTTGAGCTTGTCGCGTGGTCGGGACAGGGGCGCAGCTCCAGTCTTTCCACCGTACGCCTCGATGGCGCACAGGGAAGCCTCCTGCTCACAATCGAACGCGAAGATGGGCCGAGCCCGCTTGGCGACCTGCATTGGCAAGATTACGAGGGCGACGCGCGACTGCTCGCATGGGCGCTGGCGCACGAGATCCTGATCGACATGCTGGGGCAGATCTTCGGTGGAGCGCTGCTAAGCAGTGCGTTCCTCGTCGCGCCTGTCGAGCCGGCTCGCTGCTGGCTGGCGCTTTCCTTCAGGGATGCCGACGGCGGATCGCAACAAGGCTGGATCGGACTCGGTGCCGACGAGGTCCGCCAGCTGGCATCACGACCGCAATGGCAGCGCGATCCGGCACGACTGGCTGTCATGGGCGATGTGTCCACGTTGCAACTTGAGTTGAGCCTTGCCGGACGCACACTCGATCCAGCGGCCTTGGCCAGGCTTGATACCGGCGATGTACTGCTTATTGGCGATGCCACCGAATGCATGGGACGTTTGCAACCCGATGCGCAAACGGCTGGCTCCGTCTTCGGCCTGCCCGACGCCTGGACCGTGCAGCGACGGCAGGGGCAATGGCTGATCGTCACGCGACCGCTGACCGATTCGAGCGAGCCCTCGCAGCGCCCGCGATTCGTGCTCACGCACTTGAACCTGCAGCTGGAACACGTCGCAGCACTGCAGGCAGGCAGCACGATCGCCTATGACGAGCCCCTGCTCGGCGCGTCGGCGGAGATCTTTTTTGACCAGCGCCGATTCGGTCAGGGCATCGTCGTTGCGCTGGGCGAATGGCTGGGCGTGCGCATCACCCACAAGGTAGCCGAGCATGGATTTCAGTAGCTTCTCGCCTGCACTGGTCATCACGCTGGTCGTTGCGCTGGCAATGGCGCCGTTCGTGGCGGTGATGGTGACCTCGTTCACCAAGATCGTGGTGGTGCTCAGTCTGCTGCGCAACGCGCTGGGGTTGCAGCAGGTGCCGCCGAACGTAGTGATCAACGGCTTGGCGATCATCCTGTCGATCTACGTGATGAACCCGGTCATCATGGATACCTATCAGGGCGTGCAGGCGCAAACGAGCACCCAGCCCACCGGTCCCTTGACGCTCGACAAGCTCGGGCAGATGGTGCAAGCCGGCAAGGAGCCGCTGCGGCAATTTCTGATCAAGCACAGTCACGAAAGCGAGCGCGGCTTTTTCCTGCAGAGCGCCAAGCGTCTGACCCCGTTGGACAAGCAATCGGATCTGTCCGCCAACGATTTCCTGGTGGTGGTGCCGGCCTTTACCGTGAGCGAGCTGACCGAAGCGTTTCAGATCGGCTTTTTGCTGTTCCTGCCGTTCCTGGTGATCGATCTGGTGGTGTCGAACATCCTGCTGGCGATGGGCATGATGATGCTTTCGCCGACCATGGTCTCGTTGCCGTTCAAGCTGCTGCTGTTCGTTCTGTTGAGCGGCTGGGCCAAGCTGATCCACGGCCTTGTGCTGACCTATCAATAGGACCGGCCATGTACGATCAGGAAATCCAACTCGCACGCGAAGCACTCTGGCTGGTGCTGGTGCTTTCCGCGCCACCGATCCTCGCGGCGGCGATCGCCGGCCTGTTGGTGGCGTTTCTGCAGGCGGCCACGCAGATCCAGGAACAGACGTTTCCGTATGCGGTGAAATTCATCGTCGTGGTTATTGCCCTGCTCGGCACCGCGGCCATGCTCGGCGGCACCTTGTTCAAGTTCGCGGACCGGCTGTTCAGCGGCTTCCCCGGCATGTTGCACTGACGTCGCGCATGGCCGCCTTTCCCGTCGAATATCTGGGCAACCAGCTCACCGGGGTCGCACTGACACTGCCGCGCATCGTGGCGGCGTTTCTCGTGTTGCCGCTGATGACCTCCGATACGGTTCCCTCGCTGGTTCGCAATAGCTTCTATGTCAGCCTGGCGGTGCTCGCCTATCCGCTCGCTGCCGCGGCCAGCCCGAGCATCACCATCATGACCGGCGCAACCTGGATCATGGTCCTGGGCAAGGAAGTCTTTATCGGCCTGCTGATCGGCTTCTGCTTCGGCATGGTGTTCTGGGCACTGGGTGCGGCAGGCAGCGTCATCGACACCAAGGCAGGCGCGTCGATGGCGATGGAGCTCGACCCGATTTCCGGCCAGCAGACTTCACTCACCAGCGTCTTTCTGATGCAGCTGGCCACATGGCTGTTCATGGTCAGTGGCGCGTTTACGGTCTTTCTCGATCTGCTGATGTCCAGTTACACGATCTGGCCGGTCGCCAGCATGCTGCCGCCGTTGCGGCCCGGCGGCATGAACTTCTTCGTTGAGCAGTTCAACTACCTGATGACGGCGGTGCTGGTGTTTTCCGCCCCCGCGCTGGTGGTGATGTCGCTGGTGGATATCGCGCTCGGGCTGGTCAACCGCTACGCGCAGCAGCTGAACGTATTCGCCCTGGCGATGCCGATCAAGGCATGGCTGTCCGGCTGGGTACTGCTGCTTGCACTGGGCGCGATGGTCGAAGTGGTGATGCGCAAGCTCTACGAGAATCGGGATCTGCTGCAGGCGCTTCGGCGCATTCTTTGACTACTTGCCATCGCGCGATTCACGGATCGATTCGGCCCAGCGCAACAGCTCGGCGACGGCTTCGAAGAAGTCCGACGGCAGGTATTGATCCACTTCCACTTTCTCGTACAGGCTGCGTGCGAGGGTGACATTGCGCATGATCGGCACGCCGGCTTCTTCGGCGGCCTGCCGGATCAAGGCTGCTTCGTAGTCTTCGCCCTTGGCGACGATCATCGGCAGGTCGTCTTCGCCCAGCTCATAGCGGATGGCAATCGCCAGGTGGGTGGGATTGGTGACGACCACGCTGGCCTTGCGCACGCCCGCCAAGGTGTTCTGCTGCGACCATTCCTGATGCAACTGGCGCCGACGGCCCTTGATCATCGGGTCGCCCTCGTTGTCCTTGAGCTCCTGGCGGATGTCTCGCCGGCTCATTTTCATTTTCTTCGTGAACGCGTAGCGCTGATAGAACGCATCCAGCACCGAAACAAAAAAGAACACAAAGATCACCCCGGTAGCCAGACGCTTTACCGCCACCCAATGCGCTTCGCCCATCGCCTCCGGCGACGCATACGGCAATTTCACGAACTGGCCGATCAATGAAAACAGGACCCAGGCAAACAATCCGATCAGTAATGCGCTCTTGGCAATCGCCTTGAGCACCTCCACCACGTTTTCCTGCGAGAACAACCGCTTCATTCCTTCGACCGGGTTCATCCGGCTGGCGTCGGGCTTGAGTTTCTTGGGTGCGAATACCGGCCCGACCTGCAGAAATTCGACCATCACGCCGATCGCCATCGCACCCAGCAGCAAAGGTACGGTCAACCACAGGAAAGCCTCCAGCGTTGCAAGACCAACCTGATGCAAGGCCTGGCCAAATGGCTGATTGAGTCCACCAAGGGTGATGTCGAACAATGTCTGCAAGCGCGCACGCATGTACGGCATGCCCAGCATCAGCATGAGCAGCCAGGCCAGCACGAGCGCCGTACTGGTCAGTTCGCGGCTTTTGTGGACATCGCCGTCCTTGCGCGCATCGCGTAACCGCTTGGGCGTCGGTTTTTCAGTGCGGTCGCCGCTGTCCTTGTTCTGTCCGGCCATGATTCACCCGCTCAAAGGCATTGCGACGGATGGCCAGTGTGCGCGGCCGTCGCGTTGGTAACCACCTAGGGAATTCCCCAGCTGTCCCCACCTTTCAACGAGCCTAGACTTCACCTGACCGGCCAGACCGATGACGCGGATCGATTCCCCTCCCGACCCCATGAACCTTGGCAACCTCCAGACACGCACGCTTTCGCCTTCGCTGGATCAAGCCGGCGCCGTTCGCGCGCTGGGAACTCAGGAGGTCTCGGAGCAACTCCATGCGAGCGGTAGTCGCCTGCTGGGTCTCGATGTGTGGGCCGGCTCCAGCGCGATCCAGCGCACACTCCATACCGGCACAGGCAACCTGCCTGCCGGCAGCTCGCTCGACCAGCTAGCCGCGCATATCCTCGCCCCGCTCGGCCATTGATCGCCATGCGGACGGCGGACGCCGTCTGCCGGTAAGCTCTGCTCATGTCAGCCGAACTCCAACCGCTTGCCGAGCCGCTGCTGGAAACCACCCGGCGCATGATCGGCGCCCTGCAACAGGAAAGCTCGCTCGAGCTGCGCCTGGCCTTGGCTAAACGCATCCTGCGCCAGTTGGGTGACGAGGCCTATCCGGTTTTTCTCAAGCTGCTGATGATCGTTGCCGAAAGCGAAGACGACGCAGCCAAGCAACTCATTGCCGACCTGCTTGCCGCTGCCGCGCAACGCATGGACCTTCCCAGCGGACAACTCAGCGCATGGGGTGGCTCGCGCACCGGCACTGCCGACGAAACCGTGCCCGCCAGTGGTGCCATGAGTCGCCGTCGGCTGCTAGGCCCGATCGAATATCTGACGGTGTGGTACTGCCAGCAAACTCAGCGCCCGATGCTGGAAGAAGCGCTGTATGCCGACGCGATTCGCAAGCTGGTCACGCTGTTCGATCTCAATCCACAACTGCGTGAGTTGTATACGAGCAAGCTCGCGGCCGAAGCCGGTAACGAACTGGAAGGTACCTACACCTGCGAAACGCGACAGGTGCTCAGTCGCCTGGCGGAACGCTGGAAAAAACCCGGTGCGACACCCGACGATGTCGTGCAGGCAGCGATTCGCGGCGAAACCCCTCCCTCGCCGATGCCGCCGGGCTGGATCATTCACCGGCTTTAACTATAGAGACGACGCGATTCGCGCCAACTCGACGCATCCAATACATAGCGGTTCGCCGCCTGCTGGCGGTGCTCGCAGGGACCCATGTCGCGAAACCCGAAATGCAGCAGGATACGCCGCACCGCATGATGTTCCGGATGGCCAAACGCAAACACGCGTGCAAGATCCAGCACTTCAAAAGCCTGACGACATAGCAGATGCGTTCCCTCTATGGCATACCAGCGCCCCCAGGCCTCGGGAACCAGACGCACATGTACCTCGACGTCGTCACTGTCTGCTACCGGCAACAAGGAAAACAGGCCCAGAAAATCGCCATCGAGCGCGTCCGCGCGCCACACCCCAAGGCCGGGAGATCGCACATAAAGCTGATTGACGCACGCTACCAGCGCCGCCACATCGATAAAGCGCGTGGGACTATCGAACAGCAAGGGATAGTTTGACGTTTGCGCGTAGAGACGGCTGATCCGTGGAATATCGGCATAACGCAGGCCACTCAAGCGCAAACGGCGGGAACGCGCCAACTCGCTGCCGGAAAAATCTTCCGCCGGCGGATGGCCGTCGAATGCGGACACATTGTTGTCGCGTTGCCCGGTAAGGGGTGTCTCGTGTGGCGAACGAGAAGAATCGAGTCGGTTCACGGCAGCCTCGCAGTAGCTGGCGACAGACATCACGCTGCGTATGACCGCCGCGTGACTTCGACCCTCACTCTCCACGCTCGGCGTCGTCACGCCAAGCTGGGGTTTTCCCTAGAGCACGTTTAAAACGCGCGACGGTTCATGGCTCGGGCACGTAATCCGCATCGCCGATATGCAGCAGCTTGTGGCCGTCGTTATAAAAAAACAGTCGGGCACTGCCACCGGCATCGTAGACAAGATCGATGGCGTAGCCGTCGACCTTGTAACGACCCGAAGAAGATGGCGATGAAGAAGCGACACTCGCATTTGCACTGGTCAACCCGGCGCTACTTCCACCGCTGAAGCGACCGTCGGCATGGAACTGCAAGTGATCGATGCGCATGAACGACGTGGCGCCGCCACTCGCCACCGTACCGCCGCCACCGACGTGCTTGTAGCTGCCTTCGAGCGACAAGCCATCAGGAGCCGGCGCGATACGTTGATCGCCTTGTAGCACCTGGGCTGCAACATGCGGCATCTGTAACGCGATATCGCCATCATCCCGCGTCCAACGCCCCCAACGCTGCGCCTCTGTTTGCCGCGACAGCGCCATATTCAAACTGTCCGGGGCCCATTTGGGATCGGCGTAGGCCGTCCCGTCCCTGAGCAAGAGATAGGGCTGGAATCGAGGCCAGCGCGAACCACCGACGCCGACACTGAATGTCTTGAGCAGATAGACGCCATCGATCGCATCGGCGGCAATGCCTTGCCCGACAGGAACCCGCAACGAGCTTGTCGTCGCCACCGCCGAAGCTGTCGGCACCGCGCCACCGTTCAAAGCCGCCAAACCGGCCGGCTCGCGTTGCGCCAGATCCATCGCCGGTTGGTGCAGTGCCTGCGGCAGCGCCGCGCAAACGTGAGCCGTTTCCGCGCCGCTTTCCAGGCGTTGACGAAATTGTGCGGCGTATTCGGACAACGACTGCTGCAGCACGTCATAACCATCGCCCGCATACGCTTTGAGCCGCGCATCGACGTCTTCGATGCCATAACCGGCAAGCCACGCTTGCACTGCCCGCGTGCTCCGGTCGCCGCGATCGGACACATGCTCTCGGCAGTATTCGGCTGTAGAACGCGCGCCCGTCACCAGAAACATCAGGCGCATGACCGATGTGGCTTGCGCCTTGTCGACAGCATGCGTGGCGGCGGCCACTACCACGGATAGAACGAGACACAGCACGCTTGCAGCAGCACGCATCGGCAGGACTCAACTAGCGATACAAAAACGAGAAAGCCGGGACACGTAACGTATCCCGGCTTCCCGCCCCGGATCAGTCGATCAGTTACTGCTTCTGCACCATGGTGTCCATCGCCTGGCCCATGGTCTTGATGACGTTATTGACCGCATCCATCAGCTGCGCGAATTCCTGTGCCTGAGCGCTGAGCTGCGTGGTATCGCCCGGGCTCTGCGCGTTGATCCCTTCGGCGGAACTCTTCAGGCTGTCGGCGGCCTGATTGAGCTTGTCGCCAAGCGCCTTGGCCAAGGCTTCCAGCCAACTCCCGCCGCTCTTGCCCGAACTGCTGGTGAGCAGCGAGATCAACGGCTCGGAGGCCTGGTTCTGGAATTCGGTCAACGCATTGCGCACCAGCTCGGTGGCATCGGCACGACTGATGCCGTTATTGGTGATCTGGACGACAGGGGAATGGGCTGAAATGGGGCTGACGCTCATCGTTAAGTCCTCTCGGAAGCGGTTGTCGCAGACGAAGAAGGGGGTACGCCGCGCCTGGATGGATCGGCTGCGGCATGGCGTCCTGCGCTCGAAGTCACGATGGGAGCCGTTGGGCGGGCCAGGACGTGGAGCGAGTATGCGAAGCGCCCGACAGCCTCACCAGCTAGGCCGTTCCCTAGCTAGGGTTTTCCCGATATGGCGGGTAGACACACGCGAATGCAGCGCCACATGGGGGCGCAGAGGGGATGGCACGCGGGGGAAACGAACGGATTTGCAGGGTAAATGGTGGCTAGAGGCGGGATCGAACCGCCGACCTCAGCATTATGAGTGCCGCGCTCTGACCAGCTGAGCTACCTAGCCACTGTACCTTGCGAGAGGCCAGATCTGGGCGATCCGGCCGGGGCGCGGCAGTTTAGTCGGATTGAACCCCTGGTTCAACCCTGTTGCTTGCCGCCGCTTCGGATGCTGTGGTTGAATCGACCACGGGTCAGACGCCATATATAAGTCACCGGCGCTCCGTACCCAAGGAGACGAGATGATTGACGTTGATGGCTACCGTCCGAATGTGGGGATCGTTCTGCTCAATGCAGACGGCCGCCTGTTCTGGGCGCGCCGTGTCAATCGGGACGGCTGGCAGTTCCCTCAAGGCGGCATGCGCAGCGACGAAACACCGCTGGAAGCGATGTATCGCGAACTCGAGGAAGAAACCGGCCTGACGCCTCAGCACGTCGAAGTGCTGGGCAGTACGCGCGGCTGGCTGCGTTACAAGCTGCCGCATCGCTACGTACGCCATCACCAGCACCCCACCTGCATCGGCCAGAAACAGGTCTGGTTCCTGCTGCGCCTGGTCGCCAGCGAAGAGTCCCTGTGCCTCAATGCCTGCGAAAAACCCGAGTTCGATATCTGGCGCTGGGTCGATTTCTGGTATCCGGCCGCCCACGTGGTGAACTTCAAGCGCCAAGTCTATGAGCGCGCCCTGCGCCAGTTCGCGCCGGTGGTGGAAACCCTGCTCAGCATCCATATTGGCAATCAGCCCCAGCAAGCCGAAGGGGACGAGCTGCCCTGCAAAGAGCCCAAGGGCGGGCACGCCGCTGCCTGAACGGCCTCGACCGGCTGTCGATGAGCTTGTTGACAATCATTCGCATTCGCGTTCTTATACGCGCCATGTATATCTGTCTATGCAATGCCGTCACCGACCATGACATCCGCCGCGCCGCGGCCGATGGCGTGCAGAGTTTCGCCCAGTTGCAGGCCCGCACGGGCTGCTCGGATTGCTGCGGCTGCTGCGAGCAGGAAGCACGCGCCACGCTGGACCGCGCCGTCGAGCAAGTGATGAACCAGCTGCCGATCGTCGCGATCGCCTGACGCTCTCCTTTTGCTTCGATAACAAGGCCGCGCCAAAAGCGCGGCCTTTGTGTTTTTGCGGCAGAAAACCATTTCCATTTGCGTTCCGCCATCGTCATACGCTTGTGCGTATAGTCCCCGGCTGTACCCGCTACCCCCGCTAGGAGACGTGCCATGAAAGGCGACGCCAAGGTCATCGAATTCCTCAATAAGGTGCTCTACAACGAGCTGACCGCGATCAACCAGTATTTCCTGCATTACCGCATGTTCAAGGACTGGGGTTACAGCGAGCTGGCCGAGCACGAGTACAAGGAATCGATCGAGGAAATGAAGCACGCCGATCATCTGATCGAGCGCATCCTGTTCCTCGACGGCCTGCCGAACCTGCAGCACTTGGGCAAGCTGCGCATCGGCGAAAACGCATTGGAATGCATCCAGGGCGATCTGGATCTGGAGATCGCCGCGGTGAAAGATCTGCGCGAAGCGATCGCCTACAGCGAAGGCATCGCCGACTACGTCAGCCGCGATCTGTTCAAGGGCATCCTGCACGACGAAGAAGAGCATATCGACTGGCTTGAGACGCAACAGAGCCTGGTCAAGGACATCGGCGCCGAGCGCTACCTGCAGAGCAAGATCAGCAGCTGATCCGCACATAGCCGCCAGATGTGGACGGGCGCACAGCCCGTCCACAAATCGGACCCTTTTTCTTGACGCTGGCATCACGCGGGGGCTATACCGGGTTTTTGCCCGGAACTGCTCCGCATGGGTTCGAGACCGCCACCGCGGTTCGTGGTGCGCCAGCATCATGACGACGCTTATCACCGCCGACGCCTGATCTGGCTGGCCGGTGGCTGGGCGGCGAGCCTGTTGGCGACCGGCCTGATCGTCGGTGCACTCGCCAGCCGTAGTACCCCGGCTGCCGTCGATAAGCGCCAGGTGCGCGAGCTCACCGCGCAGAACGAAGACCTCAAGCAGCAGTTGGCCAACGCGCAGCGCGCACAGCAGGTCAACGACATCGCCGCCAAATCCGTGCAGGGCACCTTGGCCGAGCGCGAGGAAGAGATCAACGGCCTGCGCGCCGACCTGGGTTTCTATTCCCGTCTGATCGGCGGCGATGCGCAACGCCAGGGTCTGAAGGTGCAGGAGCTGAAGGTCAAGCCGATGGCCGATTCGCCGCGGGCCTGGAATATCAACCTCAGCCTCACCCAGAGCGCCAAGCGCGGCGACGAGGTGACCGGCAAGCTGCTGATCAGCGTGGACGGCTTGCGCGGCGACAAGGTCGTCCAGCTCGACTGGACCGCGCTGGGCGATGCCGCTCAAAAAGACGGCATGCCGTTCCGATTCAAATATTTTCAACAATTACATGCCACCGTAGTGCTGCCGGCCGACTTCAAGCCAACGCGTCTGCACGTAAAAGTTCAGCCCGATGACGATACGGCCATCAGCCGGGCCGTCAGCTGGACCGACGCGCTGGCCGGCAATCTGACTTCAGTACAGGGAGACAAAGATGCTCAACCGTAATAAGCGCAATGAGCGCCCCGCCCACACGCCCAGCAGCGATACCAGCCTGATTGCCCGCGGCACGGTCATTCGCGGCGATCTGCGCTTCAGCGGCGCGCTCCATCTGGATGGACGCATCGAAGGCTCGGTGCTGGCCGAGAACGCCGAGGCGGTGTTCACCCTGAGCGAGCACGGCCAGGTGCAAGGCGAAATCCGTGTGGCGCATGCGGTCATCAACGGCCATGTGCAGGGCGATATCCACGTGAGCGACCGCCTGGAGCTGGCGCCGGAGGCCCGGATCATCGGCGACGTGCACTATCAGACGCTGGAAATGGCCGCCGGCGCCCAGGTGAACGGCCGCATCAGCCACCAGGGCACGGCCGAAGTCCGCCACCAGTTGTCCGCGCCCCAGAAAGAACACAAAGAAGAGGAACCGGCGCTGGCCTGATCGCGGTATGCTTGCCAAAGCCCCGCCTCAGCCCCATATCCAGCGCATGGAAACCCTCGTCTCTATTCCCGATTACCGCCAGGCGGTTGCCCCGTTGGTGTTTACCGACGCGGCTGCGCGCAAGGTGCACGAGCTGATCCTCGAAGAAGGCAACCCGGAGCTCAAGCTCAGGGTGTACATCACCGGTGGCGGCTGTTCGGGCTTCCAGTACGGTTTTACCTTCGACGAAGCCCAGGCCGAAGACGACTTTGCGCTGGCTCGCGAGGGTGTGACCCTGTTGGTCGACCCGCTGTCGCTGCAATATCTCACCGGCGCCGAGATCGACTACTCCGAGAGTCTCAGCGGCTCGCAGTTCGTGATCCGCAACCCGAACGCCAAGACTACCTGCGGTTGCGGCTCGTCCTTCTCTACCTGATTGGGCCCGGCAAGGACTCCCATGACCCTGCCGCGTACCAATACCTTCGCCGGCCTAAGCCTGATCCTCGATCGTCTCGCCGAGCGACGCGACGAGCTTGACTGGGTCGCCGAACAGGCCGAATCCGAGCAGGCACGCTATCTACTGCTGGACGCACTGGGCGAAACCTATCTGCTGCCGGGCAACGAAGCCCTGCGCTGGCTCACTGCCGAAGAACGCAAACTGCTGGCCGACGCGCCAGCGAGCTTTCTCGGTTTCGCCCAGGATCGCCCGCATTTTCTGTTGACCGTCGAAGACGCCGATCTCGCCCGCGAGCTGGAAACGCAGCTCAGCGCGCGTCGCCTGGGGCTGCGCGAAGCCGGCTTGCTGCTGCCATCGGATGAGGCCGGCCTGTTTGCCTACGCGAAAGGCCTGGTCCATTGGCAGCGCGAAACGCGTTTTTGTGCGTATTGCGGCTCGCCACTGGTGCTGGTTTCGTCCGGGCACCGCGCCCAATGCACCAACGCCAGCTGCGGGCGTATGCATTTCCCGCGCACCGACGCCGCCATCATCGTGATCGTCGAGCACGAGGGCGCCTGCCTGCTCGGCCGTCAGGTCGGCTGGCCCAAAGGCCGTTATTCCACCCTGGCCGGCTTTATCGAACCGGGCGAATCGCTCGAAGACGCCGTGCGCCGCGAAGTGGCCGAAGAATCGGGCGTCATCGTAGGCGAAGTGCACTACCACTCCTCACAGCCGTGGCCGATGCCTGCGTCGTTGATGGTCGGCTTTACCGCCAAGGCGATCGATCCGACCATTCACCTGCGCGATCGCGAGCTGGAAGACGCGCGCTGGTTCACGCCGCAGCAGATCGTCGACGGTCTTGCCGATGGCAGCTTCGGGGTACCGTCGCGCCTATCGGTGTCGTATCAATTGCTGGCCAGCTGGCTGCGTCTGCGCGCCAATCTGGAACTGGACGCACTCATCTAAGCTCCGTGCCGCTTCAATGCGGCTGCGGCCTCGCTACAATGCGGCCAACAACGGAGAGTCATCGATGGCCGTCAGTTTGCTCACTGCCCTTCTCGCGCTTGGCCTGCTGCACTTCCTGCCGCAGCTGGCACATTGGCGTGGCGCCGGCGGACTGCGTCGCTGGGTAGCGCAGTTGAGCGATACCAGCGGCGCGGGCCGCATCATCATCACGTTGCTGGTTCCCCTTGCTGCCTGCCTGCTGATCCAGTGGCTGCTCAGCCTGCTGCCACTCGGTGGCGTGCTGCGCATGCTGTTTGCGCTGGTGGTGCTGCTGTACTGCATGGGACCGAATGCGTTCGAAGCGGATCTCGAAGCCATCCTGCGCGCACCCGATCGTCCCAGCCGCGAGGCGGCCGCCCAGGTGCTCAGCGACGATGGCGAGCCGGTCGCATGGAACGCTCCGGCGCTTGGCGAGGCGGTGGTCTACGCCGCGCTGCGTCGTCGCTTCGGCGTGCTGCTGTGGTTCTTCCTGCTCGGGCCGACTGGCGCCTTGCTCTATCACCTTGCTCAGACGCTGGGCCGCGATCGTTCGCTGGGCCTGGATGCCGATGCGCAAACCACTGCATTTTCGCTCGCCAATGTGCTCGACTGGCTGCCGGCGCAGCTGCTGGTGTTCACGCTTGCCCTGGTCGGCCATTGGGACGCCGTGCTCGGCGCGTGGAAGCGCTGGCATAACCAGGCCGCACCGGCGAGCTGGTATCGCGAAGGGCCCGGGTTCCTTGGCGCTGCTGCCCGTGCGGACATCCTGATCGATATCGTCGCCGGTGATGGTTATGCCGAGGACCGCAGCGATCCGATTACCGAGTTGCTCCGATTGCGCGGTGCGCTGCTGCGTGCATTGCTGGCGTGGTTGAGTGTGGTGGCGTTGATCGTGTTGGCTGGGTGGATCAGCTAAGGCTCGCTTCGCATCGCCTCTTGCTTCCCCCTCACCCCAGCCCTCTCCCCCGGCAAAGCCAGGGGAGAGGGGGCACATTGAGGCAAGTTTGAACCTTGCGCGCTTTTAGCTCCCTCTCCCTTGGCTTTGCCGGGGGAGAGGGTTGGGGTGAGGGGCGCTCTTGCTTACGCCATATCCCCACGCAATTCCCGCACTCGCGCTTCCAACGCCGCCGCACTCGACTGCTCCGGCGAGCGCACTGCATCGACCACCAGCTCCACGCGCGCACGAAACCGGCGCGGCAATCGCAATTTGCGTCGACGACTCCACATGCTGCCCCACAACCCACGCAACGCCATCGGCACCACCGGCACGGGCCGACGAGCAAGAATCTTTTCCACGCCTGGCCGGAAGGTAGCGATCTGTCCATCGCGCGTCAGACCGCCCTCTGGAAAGATACATACCACTTCCCCATCGGCCAGCGCTGCATCGATCGCCTCGTAGGCCGCGTCGAGTATGGCCGGATCTTCCTTATAACCGGCGATCGGAATCGCCTTGGCCGTACGAAACACAAAGCGCAGCACCGGGATATTGAAGATCTTGTAATACATCACGAAACGCACCGGCCGGCGCACGCTGCCCATCAGGATCAACGGGTCCATGAAGCTGATGTGGTTGCACACCAGCAGCACCGCACCCTCTTCCGGGATCTTTTCCGCACCGTCGACGCGTGTGCGATACAAGGTGTTGGTCAGCGCCCAGGTGATGAAGCGCATGATGAATTCGGGAACCAGAGTGAAGATGTACACCGCCACCGCGATGTTCAGTAGCGCCGCCGCAAGGAAAATCTGCGGCGCCTCCAGCCCCAGCATCGACAGGCCCAGGCCAAAACCCGAGGCGATACAGATCAACAGGGCGTTGATGATGTTGTTGCCGGCAATCACCCGCGACAGCTGCGCGCGCGGCGTGCGTGCCTGTACGAAGGCAAACAGCGGCACCACGTAAAAACCCGAAAACACACCCAGCAAGGCGAGATCGAGCATGACCCGCCAATTGCCGGCACCATGCATGAAGACCTGCCAGGTCAGATTCTGTACCGGGCTGATGCCGTGCCGTGCGAAATAAAGATCGACACCGAACACCGTCAAACCAAACGCACCGACCGGCACCAGTCCGATCTCCACGCGCTTGCCGGAAAGGTGCTCGCACAACAGCGAACCGATACCGGTGCCCAGGGAGAACAGCGTCAGAATCAACGTATTGACCGAGCCATCGCCGCCCAGCGTGTAATGCGTGTAGTTCGGTAGCTGTGCCACCAGCACGGTGCCAAAAAACCAGAACCAGGAAATGCCCAGCACCGCGTTGAATACCGCACGATCGGCATGCGTGAGCTTCAGCACACGTGCGGTTTCGGTCCACGGATTCCAGCTGAACTTGAGCTCCGGTGCCGTGGCCGGAGCTGCCGGGATGCTACGGCTGATCGTATAGCCGATCACCGCCACACCGACCGTCAACGCCGATGCGGCGATCGGTCCATAACCGGCAATCAACATCAAGGCGCTACCGGCGATCATGCCGATCAGAATGGCCAGCTGCGTACCCATCTCGACCAGGCCGTTGCCGCCGACCAGTTCCTCGGGCTTCAACGCCTGCGGCAGGATGGCGTACTTGATCGGCCCGAACATGGTCGAATGCAGACCCATCAGGAACAACACGACCAGCAGCAGACTGGTGTGATGGGTATAGAAGCCGAACGCCGCCAGCGCCATCGCGCCGATCTCGAACAATTTGACGTAGCGGATGATGCGCGTCTTCTCGTACTTCTCCGCCAGCTGCCCGGCCATCGCGGAAAACAGGAAGAACGGCAGGATAAACAGCGCCGGCGCCAGGTTCGTATAGAGCCCGACCGTGTGTTCGTCCAGTCCCATCTGGAACGCCACCAGCATGACCATCGCGTTGCGGAACGCGTTGTCGTTGAACGCCCCCAACGCCTGGGTCCAGAAGAACGGGGCAAAGCGACGACGGCCAAGCAGGGAGAACTGACTCATGCGGATCCTGGCGTGAGGCGGTGGCGATAGCCTAGCGTGAAAAAGCTAAGAACGGATTTGCGATTCGTTATCTTTGTCGTCAATCGCCATTATCGATGTTGTCGTCGATAAAGCTGGTGCGCTCGCCGACCCAGGCCTGGACGATGTTGCGCGCGGCCTTGTCGGCATCCGCGGCGGAAAAGCCGCGCTGCGCAACCAACCACCTTGCCGTTGCCTGACGGGCCGGCCCCATGGCCGCAACCACTTCCGCGCGCTCGCTGCCGGGCCATTGCTTGTCTTCGTATTGGCCCATCAGCTCGTGTTCCGCATCGCCCGTCTCGGCCTTCGCCAGCGGCTTGAGAAAATCGCGCGGCGTGGTTGTCGCACGCAAATCCAGCACACCCCAGTCGGCATAGCTGGCATAGCGAATGGTGCCGGCACCTTTATTGGCACGCATCAGTGCCGACTCCATGGCTTTATCCATACGCTTCCACACCGCTTGATCGAACAGGCCGGCGGCGGGCGGGCAAATCGGCGCAAAGCTGTCGCGCGTCGATCCGTAAAGCGACCCAAAGGCCTTGTAGGCGGCGTCGCCCCAGCGTGCAAAGAGAAAGCAATGCACATAGGGACGTTCGACGGCCTGATCGTAGCCTTCACGTTCGATGATCATGCGCAACAAGGTCAACGAAGGTTTGCCTCGCGTGGGATCCTTGTCGTGCTCGACGTCCATGTAAACGCTTTTGGCGAACTCGTCGTCGGAAAGGCCGGCCAAAGCAGCGTCGCGTCGGGCACGTGCCTCGCTGTCGCTGACGGCGGCCTTAGGCTCGTAATCGTGCAGATACACCAGCCACGCCGATGCCAACGGGCCGTTGTACTGGCGCAATTGCGTTGCTGCTGCCGACGGATCGGCGGGGATGCCAGCAATGACACGATCCAGCGCGGCATTGGCCGCATCGGTCGAGGTATCGAGCTCTTTTTCTCGAGCGGCTAGCTTGGCCTGCAGGCAGACCTTCAAACCTTCCGCAGCGCCTTTGCAACCATCACGGCCGGCAAGCCATGTCCGTTGTGCAGTGCGAATATCGGAAATCTTCGAGGCGGGGCTTTCCGATAGCAAATGGCGGTAGTGACCGCTGATCTGCTCGTCGAGCACGTTGAGCTTGGGATCATCGCAAATGGCATGCTCGACATCGGTCGACGCTTTCTTGCACTCGAACGACGCGGCATGCGCGCTCGACACGATACCCAGCAGGCAAACACCAACCATCGCCACCCAGTGACGGGCTTGTTTCAACGCACGCATCCCTTCCCCCTGTTGATTGATCAGTGTCGATGCAAGGCCCGATGTGCGATGTCGCGACGAAAAAATGCACCATCGAAGCGGATTTTCGATGCCGCCGCATACGCATTTTCACGTGCGGCGGCAATGTCCTTGCCCAGAGCGCAAACGGTAAGCACACGCCCGCCCGCGGTGACCGGCTGTCCCTTGTCATCGAGTTTGGTACCGGCATGGAACACCTTGGTTTCCGAACCGAACTCGGCGCCGGCGCCTTCGATCACATCGCCGCTATGCACCTTGCCCGGATAGCCGCCGGCAGCCATCACGACGCCGAGCGACGGCCTTGGATCCCATTGCGCCTTGACGTCATTCAGACGTCCATCCAGCGCCGCCTCGATCAGTTCGACGAAGTCGGACTTCAGGCGCAACATGATCGGCTGGGTTTCCGGGTCGCCGAAGCGCACGTTGAATTCGATGACCTTCGGCGTGCCGCTCTTGTCGATCATCAGACCGGCGTAAAGGAAACCCATGAACGGCGCGCCCTCGGACGCCATGCCACGCAGGGTCGGCTCGATCACTTCCTTGAGAATGCGTTTCTCGACCTCGGGCGTGACCACCGGCGCGGGCGAATAAGCGCCCATGCCGCCGGTATTGGGGCCCAGGTCGCCATCGTCGCGGCGCTTGTGGTCCTGGCTGCTGGCCATCGGCAACGCATTCACGCCGTCGCTCATCACGATGTAGCTGGCTTCTTCGCCTTCGAGGAATTCCTCGATCACCACACGAGCCGAGGCATCGCCAAACGCATGCGCGCCAAGCATGTCATGCAAGGCCAGCTCGGCATCGGCCAGCGTCAGCGCAACCACTACACCCTTGCCCGCCGCCAGACCGTCGGCCTTGATGACGATCGGCGCGCCGTGCTGGCGCACATAAGCGAGCGCCGGATTGAGTTCGGTGAATACGGCGTAGCGCGCGGTGGGAATGTTGTGGCGGAGCAGGAAATCCTTGGCGAAGGCCTTGCTGCCTTCCAGCTGCGCGGCAATCGCGCGCGGCCCGAAGATGCGCAGGTTCGCCTTGCGAAAGCGATCGACCACACCCGCCACGAGCGGCACTTCCGGGCCAACCACGGTGAGTGCGATTTTTTCGTCCTTGGCCAGTTTGAGCAGGCCGTCCAGATCGGTCACGGCCACATCGGCATTGCGCAGGCCGCGCTCACGCGCCGTGCCGGCGTTGCCCGGCGCGACGATCACCTCGCTTACTCGCGGCGACTGCTTGAGCTTCCAAGCCAGCGCGTGTTCGCGCCCGCCGCTGCCGATGACGAGGATTTTCATGGGTGCTCCGGAACCTGGGGATTGCTGGGAATCGCCTATTGTAAAGGCTAGTGCCATTCTGGGGCCTAAAAGCCCCCTCACCCCAACCCTCTCCCCCGGCAAAGCCAGGGGAGAGGGGGCTAACTGAGGCAAGCCTTCAACCTTGCGCACCTTTGCTCCCTCTCCCCTGGCTCTGCCGGGGGAGAGGGCTGGGGTGAGGGGGAAACAAGAGGCGAAGCGAAGCGAGCCTACCGCTCTAATGCCCGATCAACGCCAGCAACTCAGCCCGTGGCAACTTACCCGTCTCATTGCGCGGCAACGCATCCACCAGCCGCAAGGGCCGCGGCAGGAACACCGGATCGATCGCACGGCGCAGCACGTCGACAATCGCGTGCTCGTCCAGCCCAGGCGCCACCACCAGCGCAGCGATGCGCCGCACGCCGATCGCATCGGCCTCGTCGAGCTGGAACACCACGCCATCGCGCACGCCCGGAATGGCCAGTAGACGGCGGGTAAGATCGCCCAGTGAAGCACGCTTGCCGGCGATTTCCAGCATGTCGGCATGACGCCCGCGCAGGCGGAAGCGGCGTCCCTGATCTTCCAGCGCCACGATATCGGCCAGCGTCATCGGCTGATCCAGCTGCGGCGCCTCGACCTGGGTACCGTCGGGCTGGGGATGCAGCACGATGCCGTCGTAGAGACTCCACGCTTCGTCCAGCGCGGCCCGGCGGGTCGCCAGCACGCAGGTTTCGGTGGAGCCGAAAACTTCGCGCAGCGGGGCGCCGAAGCTTTGTTCCGCGCGCGCGGCCAGCTCCGGCGGCATCGGCGCCGTGGCCGAAACGATAGCCGCCAGCTCCGGCAGCTCGACACCGGATTCGACCAGGGCACGCAGATGCACCGGCGTGGTGATCAGCACGCGCGGCGCGGGTATCTCGCTCAGAGCCCGCGCCACGTCCAGCGGGAAAAAAGGCCTGCCGGCATGCACGGCGACATCGCCAAACAGCGGCAGCAGCACCGACATCTCCAGCCCATACATGTGTTGCGGCGGCACGGTCGCAACCACGCCGAAGCTCACGCCAACCTGTTCCCGATACATCCGCAGGTTACCGCCGGTGCTCGCATGGAACTGGCGCCAGGTCTTGGCATTGGCCTTGGGTGTGCCGGTCGAACCGGAGGTGTAGTTGATCGCCACCACCTGAGCGGCAGGAATGGACGGTACGTCGAAAACCGAATCGGCCGTTTCAACGTGTTCGAATGCCGGCAGCAAAACATAATCTTGCGGCGCGGGATCGAGTACCTGCTCGCCCAGCGCATAGCAGCCGGGATGAGCCGCCATCACATCTTCAACCGCCTGGGGAGCGCGCGATGACGGCAGCAGATTAGTCTGGCCGCGCAGCACGACCGCGCAAAAAGCCACCAGAAAGGCGTAGCGGTCCTCGCACAGATTTACTGCCGCCGACGACGATGGAAGCGACGATGCCACGCGACGCACATCGGCCAGGAAATGCGCAGCATCCACCGCCACGCCGTCATGCCAGGCCACGATGCGCTGCGCGCCGGCGACCGCCAGCAAGGGCAGCGTGGACGCGGCGTTTTCCTGCAAATAGGCGTCGTGGACGATGGACAAGCGATGCTCCTGGTTTTCGGACTGCGCGTTGACTGCCGCACCCGTCAGGGCCGAATGATAACGCCGCTCACTGCATCGCGAATAAGCGTGGGCGAGGCCTGACCGCCGACGGGGGCATCGACCAGCCCATCGAGCGCTTCGCCAAAATAGGCCTCGGCTTCGGCCGCCGTGCGCGCCGGCGGATGGCCATGCGGATTGGCGCTGGTCGAGACCAGTGCGCCGCCGAAAGCACGGCACAGCGCCGCGGTCGGTTCGTGTGCGGTCACGCGCAGGGCGATACCGGCATGGCCGCCGGCGATCCAGGCCGGCACCGCCGGGCTACGCGGAAACACCCAGGTGTAAGGGCCGGGCCATTCGCCACGAATACGGTCGAGCGTGTCCTCGCAGATCTCGGCATTGTCGATGTAGTGCGCGATCTGCCTGAAATCGGCGGCGATCAACAAGACGCCCTGCGAGGCCGGTCGTTGTTTCAGCGCAAACAGCCGCTCGAACGCCGCGTGATCGTGCGGGTCGCAACCCAGGCCATAGACCGCCTCGGTCGGATAGGCCACGACGCCGCCGCGACGCAATAGCGCCGCGGCCGCATCGACTTCATCGCGGGCAAAACGTGTGGTCACGCGTCGCTATGCACCGCGCTCTTCTTGGCCGCGGCCTTCTTGGTGGACGTTTTCTTGGCGGCGGTTTTCTTGCTCGCCGTGCTCTTGGAAGCCGTTTTCTTCGTAGCGGCCTTCTTCGCCACAGCCTTCTTGGCAGCCGGCTCCTTGGCCACCGCCTTCTTGGCAGCGGCTTTCTTCGCCGGCGCCTTCTTGGCTGCCTTCTTAGTCGCACCGCGACCTTTCTTTACCGGCGCCGCGGCCAGCAACTCGATGCATTGCGCTTCAGTCAGGTCCTTGGGCTCCTGATCCTTCGGTATACGGGCGTTCTTTTCGCCATCGGTGATATAGGGACCGTAGCGGCCATTGAGCACCTGCACGCCGTTGCCAAAATCCTTGATCACGCGGTTGGCCAGCATCTCGAGCTTTTCCTGCACGATCTGCAAGGCGCGCGGCAATTCGATGGTGTACGGATCGTCCTCGACCTTGAGCGAGGCATAGGTGTTGCCCTGCTTCACGAAGGGCCCGAAACGGCCCACACCCACACTCACTTCGTCGCCATTCTCGGCCTGCCCCAGCTTGCGCGGTAGCTTGAACAGCTCGATCGCCTCTTCCAGCGAAATCGTGTGCATGCTCTGGCCGGGACGCAGGCTGGCGAACTGCAGCTTTTCGTCGGTGTCCTTGTCGCCGATCTGTGCATACGGTCCGTAGCGACCCAGACGTACCGACACCGGCTTGCCGCTCTTGGGATCGTTACCCAGTTCACGCGCGCCGGTGGCTTCGCTACGATCGACCGACTCGGTCTTCTCGTCGACCTGCTGCTTGAACGGCTGCCAGAAGCGCTCCATCAGCGGCACCCAGGCTTCTTCGCCACGGCTTACCGCATCGAGCTCGTCTTCCAGGCGCGCGGTGAATTCGTAATCGACGTACTGGGTGAAATGCTGGGTCAGGAACTTGCCGACCGCGCGACCCACGTCGCTGGGCTTGAAGCGCCGGCTATCGAGGAACACGTACTCGCGATTGAGCAGCACCTGGATGATGTTGGCGTAAGTCGACGGGCGGCCGATGCCGTATTCCTCCAGCGCCTTGACCAGGCTCGCTTCGGAATAGCGCGGCGGCGGCTCGGTGAAATGCTGGTCGGCCAGGATGTCCTGCACGGCAATCTTTTCGCCCACCTTGAGCTTGGGCAGGCGACGGCCTTCGTCTTCGTCCTCGGCGCTCTTCTGGTCGCGACCTTCCTCGTATACGGCAAGGAAGCCCGGATCGATCACGGTCGTACCGGTCGAGCGGAACGAAGCGTCTTTTCCGGCGACGTTGGGGAGTGCGAATTCCACCGACACCGTGTTCAAGGTGGCGTGGATCATCTGGCAGGCGACGGTGCGCTTCCAGATCAGTTCGTAGAGCTTGCGCTGGTCGTCGTTCAAGAACGAAGACACCTCGCGCGGCGTGCGCATGGCCGAGGTCGGGCGGATGGCTTCATGCGCTTCCTGCGCGTTCTTGGACTTGGTCTTGTAGACCTGCACGCCGTCGGGCAAGGCCTTGTTGCCGAAGTCGCGCGCGATCAGCTGGCGCAGCTCGCCGGTGGCGTCGTCCGACAAGGCGGTGGAGTCGGTACGCATGTAGGTGATCAGACCCACATTGCCTTCGCTGCCGATCGACACGCCTTCGTACAGGCCCTGCGCGATCTTCATCGTGCGGCTGGTGGAGAAACCGAGCTTGCGCGCGGCTTCCTGCTGCAGCGTCGAGGTGGTGAACGGCGGCGCCGGGCGACGCTTGCGTTCCTTCGAGCCGATGTCGCTGACCGTCAGGTGGCCGGCGGCGGCCTGCTTCAACGCGTCGCGCGCGGCCAGCGCATCGGCTTCGTTGGTCAGGTCGAACTGCTCGAATTTCTTGCCGTACAGCTTGGTCAGCTTGGCGCTGAAATCGCCGTCCGGATGACGCAGGCCAGCCTCGATGGTCCAGTACTCGCGCGCAATGAAGGCTTCGATCTCTTCCTCGCGCTCGACGATCATGCGCAGCGCAGGGCTCTGCACGCGGCCGGCGGACAGACCGCGCTGCACCTTGCGCCACAGCACCGGCGACAGGTTGAAGCCGACCAGATAATCGAGCGCGCGGCGCGCCTGTTGCGCATCGACCATGTCGTGCGACAGCTGACGCGGCTGGGCCACGGCGGCCTTGATCGCCTTCGGGGTGATTTCGGAGAACACGACCCGGTGCAGGTGCTTGCCCTTGGTCAGCCCGCGCTCTTTGAGGATCTCGCTGATATGCCAGGAGATCGCCTCGCCTTCGCGATCCAAGTCGGTTGCCAGATAGATGTCGTCGGCCAGCTTGGCGGCCTTGGCGATGGCATCGACGTGTTTCTCGTTGCGCTCGATCACCTCGTAGGCCATGGCGAAGCCGTTGTCGGTGTCGACGGCGCCCTCCTTGGGTTTCAGGTCACGCACGTGACCGTAGGAGGCAAGAACCTGAAAGTCCTTGCCGAGATATTTGTTGATCGTCTTGGCCTTGGCAGGCGACTCGACGATAAGCAGGTTTTTCGCCATGTAACGGGTTTTCCGGAAACGGGCCACCGCCGTCCTGGACGGCGGGCTCTATATCTAGTGAGACCACGTCCGCTCGATGGCTGTCAAGCTGGATCGTGTGAAACCCCGGTAGGCGGTCACATTCAGCCAGCCTCGGGCAACCGCTGGAAGCGGTTACCGGCAAGGCTTTCGACCAAACCTTCCAGTTCGAGCATCAGCAACATGGATGACAGGGCGCTGGCGCTCTGTCCCGTGCGTCCGACCAGATCGTCCATGTCTGTCGGGTCGTACCCCAGCGCCTGCAGCAGCGCGCCGTATGCCGGGTCGCCCCACCAGCCGCCGGCTGCCACAGGTGAGCTGCCGGCTCGTTCCAGCCGTTCGTTCAGCTCCAGACCCAGCGCGCGGGCGGCTGGGGTCAGGATCTGGGTCACCTCGGTGGGCGTCTCAACCAGGCGTGCGCCATCGCGGATCAGCTTGTGGCAGCCTCGGGCGAGCGGATTATGAATGGAACCGGGGACGGCGAATACCTCCCGGGCCTGCTCGGCCGCCAGTCGGGCGGTAATCAGCGACCCCGAGCACAGGTCGGCCTCGATCACCAGCGTGCCCAGCGAAAGCCCTGAAATGATGCGGTTTCGTTGCGGAAAGTGCTCGGCCCGCGCGCTGGTGCCGAGCGGAAACTCGCTCACGATGGCGCCCTGTGCGGCGATTTGGCGCGCCAGCTCCCGGTGCTTTCGGGGATAGACCACGTCCAGGCCTGTGCCGACGACCGCCACGGTCGGCAGATCGGCCGCCAGCGCCGCCGCATGGGCCGCGCCATCGACGCCGTCAGCCATGCCGTTGGTGATCACGAACCCGGCGCCACCGAGCGCCTGGGCGAAACGGCGCGCCGTGGCAAGGCCGGCGGAGGTGGCGTTGCGCGACCCGACAATGGCCACCTGCGGATACAGCAGCAGGTCGGCACGCCCTGCCACGAACAGTGCCGCCGGCGGCTTATCGATGGTTTCCAGTTGCGGCGGAAAGTCCGCGTCGTCACAGCACAGCAGGCGATGGCCGGGCTGTGCCAGCCAGGCCCGGTCGGACGCCAGCAAGGACGCGTCGGGCTGTCGCAGCCAGGCTCGTGCCCGTGCGGCACCTCGACCGGTCGCTTGTTGCTTCGCTTGCGCGAGCGCTGCCTGGATATCGCCGTCGGCTGCCGCCAGCCGCTCACGCACGGTGGCCTGGCCGAAGCCCGGCGCACGAAGCAAAGCCAGCCATGCATCGATGTTGTCGCCCATCGCTGCAGTTTATGGGCACCGTCCAAACGACAACGGCGCGGGATAACCGCGCCGTTGTGTCGGAACTGACCGAAATCGTTATTGCGGCGCGACGAGGTGGTCGCGGATATGCACCGGCCGCAAGCCGTCCATGATCAGGCCGTAGCTGACGCGATCGAAGGTACGGAACACCATCACGTGGCCGACGAACTCTTCCGGCAGGTCGACGCGATGGCCGGTACCACGATCCCAGCTGTCGCTGCGCACGTCGTCGGCAATCGTTTCGCCCGGTTGAAAGATCGAGAAGGTCTGGCCGTTTTCCACGCCATCCTTCGCGCCGATCGACAAGGCCACCACCTGCGTCGGACCGGCGGCGTCGAGTGCATCGGCGCCGGAGAAGGCCAGGACGTGGGCGTTTTCAGGCACCGACTTGGGTGCATGCGGGTAGTAGTAGGCGTCGTACGGCTTGTCGTCGACCGGCATCAGGCGATCGCCCTTGCGGATTTCCTCGGTCGAGTTGAGCAGCAGCACGGTATCGGCATCGTGGCCCTTGCGCAGCACCTCGACTTCGCCGATCACGCTGACTTCGACACCCAGGTCCTTGCCGCGGCCGTAGTGGCCATCGTTGCGGAAGTCCTCGTGCCACGGGCCCTTGAACATGCTGACATCGCTGTCGATCACGTGGCTGACCATGTCGTCGTCGTGGTTGTCGACCTTCTTGTCGGAACCGAAGTCGCGATAGACGTGGGTCGGACGCACGACCGCCCAATGCTGGCCGGGCTCGCTGTCGAGCTTGCGCACGTAGATGTTCTGGCCAACGGTGCCACGCAGGCGGGCTTCTTCGAAGCCGACCACGTAAGGCGCATCGTTGACCGCGTTGGAATCCATCACGCGCATGTCTTTCAGGAACGTCCGCAGCTGCGACAGCGGGATCGCCGGTACGGCGTCCTGCTCAGTACGCACACGCGGCTGAAGGCTCAGGCGCGGGCCATTGTTCATGAAGGACAAATTGAGCACGTCACCCGGATAGATCAGGTGCGGGTTCTGGACCTGCGGATTGGCTTGCCAGATCTCCGGCCAGAGCCAGGGCTTGGACAGGAAACGAGCGGAAATGGCCCACAGCGTGTCGCCGCGGCGCACCGTATAGGTGTCCGGGTGATCGGCACGCAACTGCGCCCCCGCAGCGTAAACGGCTACCGTGACCAGCATGCCGGCCAGCAGCCCAACGGACTTTCTTATCATAAACGGGAATCCCCCATCCCCCGATGCTCGGGCGAGTGTAACCGAACAACTTATGTCCGCAACTGGCACCAGTTGGCAAAATGGTCTGCCAGCCACGGGGTTATGGCCTTACAATAAGGCACATTCTAGATCGCGCGCTGGCTTGGTTTTCACCAATTCGCCCGCATTTTTGCGCGCAAAGGTGACCTTATGACGACGCTGACCATCCTTGAATTCCCCGACCCGCGACTGCGCACCGTAGCCGCCCCGGTCACCGTGTTCGACGCCGAGCTCAAACAGTTCGTGGCCGACATGTTCGAAACCATGTACGCCGCCAACGGCGTCGGCCTGGCCGCCACCCAGGTCAACGTGCATCAGCGCGTGCTGGTGGCCGACATGAGCGACGACCGCAACGAGCCGATGGTGCTGATCAACCCGGAGATCCTGGAAAAGGACGGTTCGCAGGTCTATCAGGAAGGCTGCCTGTCGTTCCCCGGCATCTATGCCGACGTGACCCGCGCACTCAAGGTCAAGGTCAAGGCTAACGATGTCGATGGCAAAGAGGTCGTCATCGAGGTCGAAGGCCCGCTCGCCGTGTGCATCCAGCACGAGATGGACCATCTGGCCGGCAAGGTCTTCGTCGACTATCTCTCGCCACTGAAGCGCTCGATGCTGCTCAAGCGGATGGACAAGCAGCGCAAGCAGGCAGCCAGCGCTTGAGGCTCGTCTTCGCTGGCACCCCCGAATTCTCCGTCCCCTGCCTTGAAGCCTGCCGCGCCAGCGGCGCCGATGTGGTGGCTGTCTATACCCAGCCGGACCGCCCGGCCGGCCGCGGCCGCAAGCTGACCCCCAGCCCGGTCAAGGAAGCCGCGCTGGCTGCTGGCATTCCGGTCGAACAACCCGAGTCGCTCAAATCCGCCGAGGTCCAGCAGACGCTGGCCGCCTATCGCGCCGACCTGATGGTGGTGGTGGCCTACGGCCTGATCCTGCCGCGCAAGGTTTTGGCCCTGCCGCGCCTGGGTTGCTGGAACGTGCACGCCAGCCTGCTGCCGCGCTGGCGTGGCGCCGCGCCGATCCAGCGCGCGATTCTTGCCGGCGACAACGAAAGCGGTGTCGACCTGATGCAGATGGAAGCCGGCCTCGACACCGGTCCCGTGCTGCTGGAGCGGCGTACCCCGATCGAGCGTCACGACACCGGCGGCAGCCTGCACGACCGGCTTTCCGCGTTGGGCGCCGACGTGCTGGCCGAAGGCCTCAAGCGCGTCATCGCCGGCGAAACGCTGGTCGCCCATGCGCAACCCGAAGAAGGTGTGACCTACGCGCACAAGCTGGACAAGGCCGAGGCCCGGCTCGATCTCAGCCGCACCGCGCAGGAGCTCGAGTATCAGGTCCGCGCCTTCGATCCCTGGCCCGTCGCCGAAGGCGAGATTGCCGGCGAGACGCTGCGCATCTGGTCGGCACATGCAATGGACCAGGCGCATGACGCCACGCCCGGCACGGTCGTCGCCGCCGGTCGCGAAGGCATCGACATCGCCTGCGGCAAGAACATCCTGCGTGTCACTGCCGTGCAGCGTGCCGGCGGCAAGCGTATTACTGCCACCGACTATCTCAATGCGCGGCCCGAACTGCGCGGGACACGATGAACGACACACGCGCTCTTGCCGCCCAGGCGCTGGCCGATGTCGCCTTGCGCGGCGTCTCGCTGCGCGAAGTGATGGAACGCCAGGCGCCACGCCTGCCCGATTCGCGCGACCGCGCCCTGCTGATGGCGCTGGTAAGCGACGGCGCGCGCTGGTGGCTGCGTTTCGACGCCGCGCTCGACCGTCTGCTGGAGCGTTCGCTGCGCGAGAAAGAACCGCGGATCCACGCCCTGCTGGTGCTGGGGCTGGTGCAGCTGGAAATTCTGCAATTGCCGGCTTACGCCGCCGTCGCCGCCACCGTGCAGGCCGCACGCGAGCTCAAGCGCCCGCAGCTGGCCGGGCTGGTCAATGCCGTATTGCGCCGTTGGCAGCGCGAACGCGAGCAGCATCTGGCCGCACTCGATGCCCAGCCCCGCACACGTCATGCGCATCCGGCGTGGCTCGCCAAGGCGATCGTCAACGACTGGCCGGACCAGGCCGACGCCGTCATGGCTGCCGACAATCGCGAGCCGCCACTGATGCTTCGCGTCAACGCGCGCCGCGCCACGCGCGATGCATTGATCGAACGCCTGCAGGCTGCCGGCTACGAAGCGCAAGCGCATGACTGGCTGCGCGACGGCATCGTGCTGCCGCACAGCAGCGATGTGACGCGCATGCCGGGTTTTGCCGAAGGCCTGTTCGCCGTGCAGGACGGCTCGGCGCAGGTTGCCGCCGATCTGCTGGATGCGCGGAACGGCCAGCGTGTGCTCGACGCCTGCGCGGCGCCGGGTGGCAAGGCTTGCCATGTCCTCGAACGTGCCGATGTCACGCTGACCGCGTTGGAGTTCGATGCGCATCGCGCCGAACGCGTCACGCAGAACCTGGATCGCCTCGGCCTTTCCGCACAGCTGGTTATCGGCGACGCCGGCAAGCCGGATGCGTGGTGGGACGGTCAGCCTTATGACCGCATTCTGATCGATGCGCCGTGTTCGGCGACTGGCGTATTGCGCCGGCGACCCGATGTACGGCTACATCGTCGCGATACCGATATCGCTGCGCTGACTGCTCAGCAGCGGCGGATTCTGGACGGATTGTGGCCGACGCTCGCCGTTGGCGGGCGATTGGTCTATGTCACCTGCTCGCTGTTGCGGGCGGAGAACGAAGCCGTGATCGAGGCATGGCTCGGTGCGCAGAAAGATGCGCATGTGGTGGCGTTCGAGTTGCCGGTCGGGCAGCGCGCCGCGATCGGTTGGCAGGTGTTGGCGGGTGATGGCGATCTTGATGGTATGTATTACACGGTGATTGAGAAGCGCTGAGGGCAGAAGCCCCCCTCACCCCAACCCTCTCCCCCGGCAAAGCCGGGGGAGAGGGAGCTAAAAGCGCGCCGCGTTGAAATCTTGCCTCGGTGTGCTCCCTCTCCCCTGGCTTTGCCGGGGGAGAGGGTTGGGGTGAGGGGGGTGCAAGAAGCGATGCGAAGCAAGCCCACGCTCTAAGCCTCCCCAAAGAGCCGCAAACCCACCTCCATGTACTATGCCGCTCTGAAGCTCTCACGATCTTTCGCATGTATTCATCCACGCCAGCCACCTCCAACGACCGCCGCACCTTCTGGCTGATGCTGCTGTTCGCCATCGTCGTGATCGGTGCCGGCATCGGCCTGCGCGATCCCTGGCCGTCGGACGAACCGCGTTTCACGCTGGTTGCCAAGCACATGGTCGAAAGCGGCGACTGGCTGTTCCCGCATCGCGGCTCGGAGCTCTACTCGGACAAGCCGCCGATGCTGATGTGGCTGGAGGCGGCCAGCTATCTGGTTGTGCGCAGCTGGCGCGTCGCCTTCCTGCTGCCTTCCCTGCTCGCCGCGCTGGGCAGCATGCTGCTGATCTACGACCTGGGGCGCCGCCTGTGGAATCGCCGCGTCGGCATGTATGCCGGCATGGCGCTGCTGATGTGCTTCCAGCTCGTCTACCAGGTCAAGCGCGCGCAGATCGACCCCCTGGTGGTGTTCTTTATCACCGCGGCGAACTACGGGCTGCTGCGGCATATGCTGCTGGGGCCGAACTGGCGCATGTACTGGTTCGGATGTTTCTGCGCGGGGCTGGGCGTCATCACCAAGGGCGTCGGCGTGATCGCGCTGCTGATGCTGATTCCCTACGCGGTGGCCGCACGCTGGCGCTGGAGCGGCATTCCCGCGATGGGACCCGGTGCATGGTGGCGCTGGATGCTCGGCCTGCCCGCCGTACTGATCGCCATCGCCTTGTGGCTGGTACCCATGCTGGTGACCGCGTACACGCGCGGCGAAGCCAATCCGGAATACCTCGCTTACGTCAACGACATCCTGTTTCGCCAGACCGCGGGCCGCTATGCACACGCCTGGCATCACGTGCATTCGCCGGTCTATTACATCCCGATCCTGCTCTTGAGCTGGCTGCCTTTGTCGCTGACCTATCCTGGTACATGGCCGCGCTGGTGGCGAGCACTCAAGGCCAAGGACGCGCGCATTTTGCTGCCGCTGGGATGGATCGTCTTGATGCTGGTTTTCTTCAGCGCATCTCCGGGCAAGCGCGACGTCTATATTCTTCCTGCCGTGCCGATGCTCGCACTGATCACCGCACCGTATCTGGACGAACTGCTTCCGACACGCTGGCTGCGCACGCTCGGCCTGGCTTTTATCGGCCTGCTTGGCGCGGCGATGCTGCTGCTCGGGACCTATGCGCTGGCGGCGCATCCGAAGTTCGCGGTCACGCTTGCGACATCGCGCGGTTTCGACGAAGGCGAGAACTCGCTGTGGTGGATGTGCATCACCATCGGCGCGCTGCAGTTGCTGCTGGCGGCGATCTTCCGGCTCAAGCGTGCCGTCTGGGCCGTAGTCGGCGGGGTTGCGGTGCTGTGGCTGGTCTGGGGCTTCTGGGCGTCGCCGCTGCTCAACGATTCGAGTTCGTCCGCCGGCCTGATGCGCGATGTGCGCAGCAAGCTCGGCCCGCAAGATGAGATCGGCCTGGTCGACTGGACCGAACAGAACCTCTTGATGCTCGAACGCCCCGGCGTCGACTTCGGCTTCAAGCAGCCCACGCGCAAGCAATACAGCGCCGGCGTGCAATGGCAGGCACAGGCGCCGGCGACGCGCTGGCTGTTCGCGCAGGACGCTGCATTGGGCGACTGCGTGCAGCGCGACAAAGCGATCGACCTGGGCCATGCCAATCGCCGCCAGTGGTGGCTGTTCAAAGCTGATGCCGTGGTGCCGGGCTGCGAGCCGAGCAAGGACGACAACCTGCAAGTAGATCCGGACAATGCCGAGCAATAAGCGTTGCCAGCTGATCGCCCGCGATAACGGCGCAGGGCTCAGCCGTGACCTGCAACGGCTGGCCGAAGCGTTGCGCGAAACCGGCCATACCGCGGACATGCTGGGGCTACCGCATCGTGGCCGCTTCGCCGAATGGCTGACGCGCCTGAGATTGAAAGGCAAGACACCAGCCTTCGACGTCAACGTGATGCTCGAACGCATCCGCCCTGAATTCATTCCGGCGGCTACGCGCAACGTCGTCATTCCCAACCCCGAATACTTTCGGCCCGAAGACCGTGAGGCGCTGGGCGCGATGGACGAAGTGTGGGTCAAGACACGCCATGCCGCGCGCCTGTTCGATGCACTCGGCGCGACGACACGCTTTATCGGTTTCGACAGCGAAGATCGCCTGCTGCCCGATGTGCCAAGAAAACGAGCGTTCTTTCACGGCCCGGGCAGAAGCGGCAACAAGGGCACGATGGCCTTGCTGCAGCTTTGGGCAAGCCATCCCGAATGGCCCGTGCTCACCGTGATCTGGCGACGCAAACGCGTGGATACCAGCGATATACCGGCGAATGTCCGCCTGGTGCGCGAGCATCTCGACGACGATGCCTATCGCCGGCTACAGAACGAGCACCGCTTTCATCTATGCCCGTCGCAAACAGAAGGCTATGGCCATTACATCGCCGAGGCGATGAGCTGTGGTGCTGTGGTGGTCACGCTGGATGCGGAGCCGATGAACGAGTTGGTGAGCGACGAGCGCGGTGTGCTGGTTGCCGCGCATGCGACGGGGACGCAGGATCTGGCGACGTTGTATGCGTTCGATGATGTGGCGATGGAAACGGCGATCGAGCGTTGCCTTGGTATGGACGAGGCGGCGATGGTCGCCTTGGGGCAGGCGGCGCGGCGGTGGTTTGAGGAGAATCGGGTGGGGTTTCCGGCGCGGGTGGCTGACTCGCTTTCCAGGCTCTAGAGCCCCCCTCACCCCAGCCCTCTCCCCCGGCAAAGCCAGGGGAGAGGGAGCAAAAGCACGCAGCGTTGAAAGCTTGCCTCGGTGTGCCCCCTCTCCCCCGGCTCTGCCGGGGGAGAGGGCTGGGGTGAGGGGGGCTCTTACACCCCAAACTCCCCAAAATGCCCATCCATTCCGCGCTCACAACGCGTAATCCTCTGCTCAACCGTCGCACGAAACAGCCGATTGTTCGGCAGGCTCATATCGTCCACATCCGGCTGCGCACGCGACGAATGCTCCAGATGCAACGCCAACGCGCCCCACTTCAACTGCCGCCGCTTCACCCCGGCATTGCCCAGGCGCGCGGCCAGCTCGCGATCTTCCGCGCCGTAGCCTTCCATGCGCTCGTCAAAGCCGTTGACGCGCAATAGATCCTTGCGCCAGAAACTCATATTGCAGCTCATCACGCGGCCGCCATTGCGACCACGCGCCTTCCAGCGCGCCAGCGCCGGCTGACGAAACGCATAAAGACGCTTGATGCCATCGAAGACATGGAAATCGGCGGGCGTCCACGGCGCGAATACCGGTTTGCCACCGCCGAGCAATCGCGCTGTTTCCTGTTCGGTGGTCTTGATCCGCCCGCCCTGCAGAAAATAGCCCGGCTCGGCCAGCATCAGATGGTCGGCGACAAAGTCGCGATGCAGCACCATGTCGCCATCGATCAGGATGATGTACTCGCCATGCGATGCGACGAATCCCCGATTGCGCGCACGCGCTGCGCGAAAGCCGAGATCTTCCTGCCACACATGGCGTAGAGGCACAGGGAAGGTTGCGGCAAAACCCGCGACGAGTTCCGCCGTTTCCGCGGCTGAGCCGTCGTCGGCAACGATGACTTCGTCCGGCAGCGTATGTTGCGCGGCAACGCTTTCCAGCACCCGTCGCAAAGCCGCCGGCCAGTTATAGGTAAGTACGACGAGACTGGTCTTCATGCGCGGCTATTTTTGTTTGCTGCGTGCACCGCGCGACAAAATCGCGATCGCGCGCTCCAGTCGCTTCCACCACACCGCCGGGCCACGCAGCGCGATATCGGCATACATGCAGGCCTCCTTCCAGGTCGGCTGGCTGCGCGACTTGAACTCGTGCTTGGCCAGGTCCAGGGCATGGATGTCCAGCTGCATGCTCTGCGCGTAGTAGTTGATCAGGCAGCGCGAGCGGAACTGGGCCAGGAATTCGCGCGCCTTCTTTTGATCATGCCACCAGCCGTTGCGGCCATGGATGCGATAATCCACCTGCCCCGTCGGTAGGAAGTATTTCTTCGCCCCGAGCACGCTGGCGCCGAACACCAGGCAGTTGTCGGCCGAGATACGCCACTGCGCGACAAACTCGGGCGGCAGATCCAATACTCGCTCGGCCAACCGGCGGCGCAAGGCCAAGGCGGAAGTCGGTGCGCCATACCAGTGCGCGCGCACCCAGGTGCCCAGCACGGTGTAGCCAAGATCGGTCGCCTGCTCGGCATAACCCTGCCGGCCGGATTCGTTGCCGATCAACTGAACATCGGAGAAGACGAAATCAATGTCGTTGCGCGCGTCGAAAACCTCGCCCACCTGGCGCAGATAGTCTGGCCCCCAGCGGTCGTCCGCATCGAGAAAGCACACGATGTCGCCCTTCGCCTTGGCGAGGCCGCGCTGGAAGGCGGTGAGCTGGCCACCGTTCGGCCCGACCACAAGGTTTACTCGCGCATCGTCGCCATAGCGTGCCTGCAGCAAATCCACCGACTCGTCGGTGGAGCCGTCGTCCACGACGATTACTTCGAGCGGTGCGCGACTCTGCGCCAGCGCACCGTCGACAGCTTCGAGTACGAACTCGCGATAGTTGTAGTTGGTGACGACGACGGAGAACGTCAGCGCGGCCATGTTACTGGCCCAGCAGCTGACGGAAGTAACCGATGGTTTCGCGCAGGCCGTCGTCGATATGCACCTTCGGCTCCCAGCCAAGCTTTTCCTTGGCCAGGGAAATATCCGGCTGGCGCTGGCGCGGATCGTCCGACGGCAGCGGCTTGAAGATCAGCTTGGACTTGCCGCCGACCATCGCGATGACTTTTTCCGCCAGCTCACGGATGGTGTGCTCGTGCGGGTTGCCGATATTCACCGGACCGACGAAATCGGGGCCCGTTTCCATCGTGCGGACCATCGCCTCGATCAGGTCGTCGACATAGCAGAAGCTGCGCGTCTGCTGACCGTCGCCATAGATGGTGATGTCCTCGCCCTTGAGCGCCTGCACGATGAAGTTGCTCACCACGCGGCCGTCGTTGGGATGCATGCGCGGGCCGTAGGTATTGAAGATGCGCACCACCTTGATCTCCAGCGCATGCTGGCGGTGGTAGTCGAAGAACAGCGTTTCGGCGCAGCGCTTGCCTTCGTCGTAGCAGCTGCGGATGCCGATCGGATTGACCCGGCCCCAGTATTCCTCGCGCTGCGGGTGCACTTCCGGGTCGCCGTAGACTTCGCTGGTCGACGCCTGAAGAATCCGCGCGCGCAACCGCTTGGCCAGGCCCAGCATATTGATCGCGCCATGCACGCTGGTCTTGGTGGTCTGTACCGGGTCGTGCTGGTAATGCACCGGCGAAGCCGGGCAGGCCAGGTTGAAGATGCGGTCCACTTCCACGTAGAGCGGAAAGGTGACGTCGTGGCGCATCAGCTCGAAGTAGCGGTGGTCGAGCAGATGAACGATGTTCTGCTTGTTGCCCGTGTAGAAATTGTCCAGGCACAGGACATCATGGCCATCGCGGATCAATCGATCGCACAGATGCGATCCGAGAAAACCCGCACCACCGGTCACCAACACTCTGCTCATTCACCGTCCCCATCGCTCCGCACCAGGCGCAGCAGGTTGTCGTTAGATTCAACGGTGAATGATATCCGCCCTGCCTTCGGCGCGCTTGCGCAACTCCAGGGCGATGGCCAGGGAGAACGGCAGCCAGACCAGGATCCAGCCCGGACGCGGGCTATCGAGCAACTGCGGCATATCGAACTGCAGCACCACCGATGCGTAGATCCACAGGCCCAGCAGAATGCGCCCACGCATCGTGTGCCGGAAGCGCCAGCCCTGCCAGCCGACCATGAGCCACATCGCCACCGTCAACAGGAGTCCAGGCAGGCCCAGTTCCAGCGTCACCTGGGTCAACAAATTATGGCTGTGCGTATAGGCCAGCCCGGCAACCCACAGCGTGATCGGCGTGCCCTGGCCCAGGCCCAGCCAGGGCCGCTGCGCGATCTGATGTAACGATTGCTCCAGCAGTTGCGGGCGCAGCGACATGCCACGCTCGGTCAGCAGATGCATGGGCGCGGCAATAGCCAGCACGATCAGCAGGCCTGCCATGACCATCAACCAATGGCGCAGGCGCAGCGACTGCCAAAGCGGCGCCAGCACGATGCAGGTGCCCAGCGCCAGCCACACGCCACGCGTATGCGTCAGCCCGACAAAGGCCAGCAACAACGCGATCGCGACCCAGCGCAGGATCGACAGATGACGAGTCCGCAGGCGCAGCTGAGTCATCCAGATCGAGACCGCGCCCATCAGAGCGGCGGCGTAGTTGGTCGCGGCAATCGTGCCCTCGCCGGCGATGCGATCGGACGGATCGGGTTGCAGCAGGAAGAGCACGCAATAAAACCCGGCGCATAGCGCCACGCCGATGCCGCCGATGAACAGCAGCATGCTTACGTAGTCCTCGGTATCGGAATCCCACAGCTGCCAAGCCAGCACAAAGGTCATCACGCTGAGCAGGCGCCCGAACTCGTCCCCCACATGCCTTAAATGAGCCCAGGCCAATGACAACGTGGCCCAGGCCAGCATCACCAGGAACAGGCGAAACAGGGGCAGCGGCCATAGCTCGCGCCAAAGGCGGCCGCGCTGCGTGCAGGCCAGCCACAACGCCGGGAGATACATCAGCAGGATCAGGCTGCCCTGATAGATCTTGCCGGGATTGAACGAAGCGCCCGCCGGCATGACCACCATGCCAAGCAGCATCCACAGGATCCCCAGGCCCAGCAGGTAGCGCCAGCTGTCACGCTGACTCACCGCGGCCCGCCAGGAAGCGAGCATCGAGGAACCGCGCGAAGCCTCCAGACCGGCCCGCGCTTCTATCAACTCGCGCTGGCTTCCTTGCGGCGAAAGGACTTGCTCGCTCATTCCTGCAGACATTCCTGGCACTGGGCTCCTGGCCGTTAAGTATCTCATTCAAGACGGTTAATTCGCAGCGAATACTGCGCGAGGAGACCTGAAAATCAGCCGACCGCGAAATCTTGCCTTGCCCAATTAACGCACCAAATCACAATTCGGGTGACCTGCGGCTAGAATTCACGCCATGCCGAAGCTCCCGCTCACCCTCGTCGTCATCACCCACAACGAGGCAGAAAACATTGCCCGCTGCCTGGATAGCGTGCCGTTTGCGGCCGAGAAGCTCATTGTCGACAGCGGCAGCGAGGACGATACGGTCGCCGTCGCCCAGGCCCATGGCGCCCGGGTAGTCCATCAGGACTGGCTGGGATTCGGGCCCCAGCGCAACGCAGCGGCCACCCATAGCACTCACGACTGGATCCTGGCGCTGGATGCCGACGAGTACCTCTCGCCGGAGCTGGCCACCGAGCTGGCCGCGCAGCTACCCGGGATCATGGCCGGCGACAGCCCGGCGGTGGTCCTGCGCCGTAGCACCATCTATATGGGCCGGCCGATGCGCTGGTACCGCCCGGCCATGGGCGAAAAGATGGCGCGGATCTATCACCGCGACCGCGCGCGCTGGGCCGACGTGCGGGTGCACGAATCGCTGCGCTACGAAGGCCAGGCCCCGGTGATGCAGGCGCCGTTCAATCACGCCAATAACCCGACCCTGGTGCACAAGCAGCTCAAGGTGCTGCGCTACTCGGAGCTCAAATGCCTGGACTGGCTGGACAAGGGCAAACCCGTGCGCATGTGGCAGGCGCCGTTTGTTTTCTTCCTGGCCTTTATCAAGGACTATCTGCTCCGCCTGGCCTTTCTCGATGGCTGGCGCGGCTTCATGATCGCGCAGACCGCCGCCAGCTATGCGCTTTATAAACGCATGCGCTACTACGAAATGCGGCACAACCCGGACTCCGTACGCATGGCCAAGGCCGCCCTCACCCGCCACAAGATCGACCGCTGACCCATGCCGGATTCCCAGAAGAAGCACTACCTCCTGTACGGCTCGGAGCGCTACGCGCTGGCGATCCTGCGCCCGATCCAGGAGGCGATCCGCGCGCGCGGCCACGAGGCCGCCTGGTTCTTCGACGGCCCGGGCGCCGAGGACCTGGTCGAGGGCGAGCGCCTGCTGACCGTGCAAGAGGTCCGCGCGTGGAAACCGATCGCCTGCATCACCTCGTCCAACCATCTGCCGCACTTTTTCCCAGGCGTGAAGGTGGAAACCTTTCATGGCTTCGATGCCGGCAAGCCGCGGCATATCTATATCCGTGGCTTTTTCGACCTGTATTGCACCACCGGCCCGCGCGACACCGCGCAGTTTCAGGCGCTGGCCGACAAGCTCGGCCATTTCAGCGTGATCGAGACCGGCTGGCCCAAGATCGACCCCTTCATGAAAGAGATCGCCGGTGCCTTGCCGCCCGTGCGCCAGCCCCCGGTGATTCTTTACCACTCGACCTTTTCGCCATCATGGAGTGCCGCGGAAACTCTGTACGACGAGGTCAAGCGCCTCTCGCGCGACGGCCGCTGGCGCTGGATCGTCACCTTCCATCCGAAGATGAACCCCGAAACCAGGGCGCGCTACAAGGCACTGCAGAACGAATACCTGCACTTTGCCGAGAACGACAACATCCTCGAACTGTTCCCGCAGGTCGACATGATGTGCTCCGATACGTCTTCCGCACTGAGCGAATTTCTGCTGACCGGCAAACCGGTAGTCACCTTCAAGAACCGCCGCCCCGGCCCGCAGCTGATCGATATCGACGATCCCGCGCAGTTCGAGCCGGCGATCGAGCGTGCGCTGGCGCGTCCGCCGGAACTGATGCAGGCCATCGCCGATTTCGCCAATGCGATCCATCCCTACCGCGATGGGCATTCGAGCGAACGGGTGCTCGATGCGATCGATACGTTCATTGCCCGCGGCGGGCGCAATCGTCGGCGCAAGCCGGGCAATCTGTGGCGCAAGCTCAAACTGCGGCGGCGGATTGGCTATTGGGGGCGTGCGGGGTATTGAAGAGCACCCCCTCACCCCAGCCCTCTCCCCCGGCAAAGCCAGGGGAGAGGGAGCAAAAAACACGCAACTTTGAAAGCTTGCCTCGGTGTACCCCCTCTCACCTGGCTTTGCCGGGGGAGAGGGCTGGGGTGAGGGGGGGCGCTCTCGCACACGCAACAGCAACTTCCCCAAACCCCGCCCAAACAAAAAGCGCGCAAACGCGCGCTAACTCACTGATCCCTTCACTCAACCTGCACGCTTCATCGCGCGTTGCAGGTATAACCCTCTCCACAGGGTTAAAATCCCGTCATCTCCAGGAAGAGTCTCACCGTGTCATCAAGCGCCTACAGTCGTACCGAACACCTGCGAGCCCTATGGCCCTGGCTGCCGCTATGGATTGTTATCGCGCTGATTGCGATGTTTTCACATGGCCCGATGCCGCTCTATTCCACCCGCACGCTGGCCGTCGCCTGGGAAATGTGGAACCAGCACCACTGGCTGGTACCGCATATCAATGGCGCCCCGTACAGCGAGAAAGTGCCGCTGCTGTTCTGGATGATCCATGTCGGCTGGTTCGTGTTCGGCGTCAATGACGTCTGGCCGCGCGTACTCGAAGTGGCCTTCGGCGCGATCGAACTGATGCTGCTGGCCACGATGGCGCGCCGCGTGTTCCCGAATCGCGCCTGGGTGGCCAAGGCTGCGCCCTGGATGTTGATGGCGCTGAGCTACCCCTTCCTGTTCGGCCTGCAGATCATGTACGACGTGCTGCTTGCCGTATGGGCCTTGGCCGCGCTGCTTTGCCTCACACCCAAGGGCGCTCGCCAGGAGCCGCGCTGGCTGTTGTTCGGCCTGTGTATCGGCCTGGGGCTGCTCACCAAGGGCCCGGTCATGCTGGTGCATGTCGTGTTCCCGTGGCTGCTCGGCCCGCTGTGGAGCACCTGGGCGGACGAAAACCGTAGCCGCTGGTATGGCCGCGGCGTGCTGTCCATTCTGCTTGGCGGCGTGATCCTGCTCGCCTGGGCATTGCCGGCCGGCTTCAGCGGCGGCGATGCCTATCGCCAGCGGCTGTTCTTTACCCAGACCGCCGGTCGCGTGGTCAACGGCCTGCAGCATGCCGAACCGCTGCAGAGCCATGCGCGGCCGCTGTGGTGGTATCTGCAGTGGATTCCGGTGTTGATGTTCCCGCTCGCCGCGTGGCCGCGTGCGCTGGTTGCCTTGGGTGCGCTGCGCAAACCACTGGAGCCGGGTCTGCGTTTCGCGCTGTGCTGGCTGATCCCGACCTTCATCGTGTTCTCGCTGATCAGCGGCAAGCAGTTGTACTACCCGCTGCCCGAGCTGGCCTGCGGCGCCCTGTTGCTTGCCGGCGCAATCGCCGTGCTGCGCGAAAAGCACCCCGCGCTGGCCACCAACGCCTGGCTGGGCACCTGGATTCTCGGCGTCGGCGGCCTGTTGCTGGCGGTGTTCCTGTTCGTGCTGCCCAACCTGGTCGCCAGCGATCGTCTGCATGGCGAATGGTTCGATGGCGCCGCATCGCATAGCCGCGTCTTCAGCGTGGCCTTCGTGCTGCTTGGCGCGTTGCTGTTGCTTCGCGGCCGCGGCGAAACCCGCCGCCTCGCGGTGGCCGGCCTGATTGGCACGCTCGCACTCAATTCGCTGTTTACGCTGACGCTGTGGCACAAATACGACCTGCGCCCGGTAGCGCATCTGTTGGCGGCGGCCGATGCCGAGCATCGCGCCATCGGTTATGTCGGCAATTACGAAGGCCAGTTCCACTTCGAGGGTCGCCTGACTCAGCCGGTCCAGGAGCTGAAGAACGACACCGAAATACAGGCCTTTGCCGTGGCCCATCCCGATGGCCTGATCGTCGTGCCGGTAGGCACGCTCAGCAGCAACGACCTGCGTTATCCGCTGCTGGTCCAGCCGTTCCGCTCATCGTGGCTGGTCACCTGGCCGGCCACTTCGCTGGCCGCGTTGCGCGCGGGCCATGCACCGGTGGAACCCAGCCAGCCGACCCAGGTTTATCAGGCCAACGACTGGCGCAACCGCACCCTGCCGTGAACGACACCCTGATCGCCAACCTGCGCGCGCAGTGCGGCGGCCCGCGTGATGGTGCGCTGCTGCGGTTTGCCTTGGGTAATGCGCTGTTGACTGCGGGCGATGCGGCGACGGCTGCCGAGGAACTGCGCCGCGCCGTCGAGTTCGACGCTGGGTATACCGCTGCGTGGAAGTTGCTTGGGAAGGCGGCGTTGGCGTTGAACGATGCGGCGACTGCGGCCGACGCGTGGAAGCGAGGGATCGAGGCGGCGCAGAAGCATGGCGACAAGCAGGCCGAGAAGGAAATGACGGTGTTTCTGCGGCGGCTGGATAAGCCATAACCCTGAATTACCGCACCTCCCCCTATTCGTCATTCCGGCGAAGGCCGGAATCTATTCCTCAGCGTGGTCGCTTGCCAAAGGTTGTCTGACTAGCGAGAGACTGAGTGAATAGATTCCGGCCTTCGCCGGAATGACGGGTAGGAAGGGTGTCGGTCGTAGTGGTGGTCAATAAGGACTAGGCCGATCACTCCGCGTATAGCGCTTGTAATGCCACTGATACTGCGTAAACGCCAACTCCACGCTTTGCTCGACACCGCGGTTGAGCGCCGTGCAAGCCACCGCCAGGTCACCGTCGGCTAGCCCCTCCGGTGCAGGCACCAGATGGATCCGAAACCCCTCGCCACGCGGCAACCGCTCGGCAAACGCAAACAGCACCGTGGCCCCCGTGCGCGCAGCCAGACGCGGCAGCAACACCATCGTTTCCGCATCGCGACCGAAGAACGGCGCCAGCTGACCCTCGCCTTCGCGCGGCTTCTGGTCGGGCAAGATCCCCACCGTGCCGCCGGCCGCAAGGCGCTTGTACAAGGTACGCACGCCTGCACCTTCCGCGCGCACCTGCTCCGGCGCCAGGGCACCGCGCGCCTTGCGCAACAGACCTTCGACCGCCTCGATGCGCGGCGGCCGATACAGGATCGCCATCGGCGTCTTGCGGCATAGCCAGTAATTGAGCAGTTCCCAGCACCCCAGATGCGGCGCGGCGATGATCACGCCCTTGCCGCTGGCCAGCGCCGCGTCGAACACGTCCTCGCCACGCACTTCGCGCACCAGCGCCAGCGCACGCATCGCATCGCTACCCCAGATCTTGGCGATCTCGGTCACCGACTTGCCGCTTTCGATCATCACCTCGCGTAACAACGCCGCCTGCGCCTCGGCGCCGAGCTCGGGCCGCACGATGCGCAGGTTGGTCGCCGTATGCCGCACCATCCGCGCCTGCCGCCACATCGACACCTTCCCGATCCAGCCGCCGATGGCATGCAGGGTGCGTAGCGGCAGCAGGCCGAACAGGCGAAGGAGCAGGTAGAGAAGGTAGATATCGGGACGCATGCTCTGTTCGTGAGGACGACCGCTATGCGGTCTGTTAGGGGTTAACAGTGAGGAGCAAAGGCCAGATAGTACGCGACACGGCAATCCGATCGCCTAACCTCTAACTCCTGACCCCTAACTCCCACATGATTTCACTCATCCAACGCGTCCAATCCGCCCGCGTCGACGTCGAAGGCCGCACCGTCGGCGCCATTGGCCCCGGCCTGCTCGCACTCGTCGCGGTCCAGCCCAACGATGGCGAAGCACAAACCCGGCGCATGCTCGAACGCCTGCTTGGCTATCGCGTGTTCTCCGATGAGCAAGGCCGGATGAATCGCAGCCTCGCCGATACCGGTGGCGGTTTGTTGCTGGTCAGCCAGTTCACCCTGGCCGCCGATACGCGCTCAGGCATGCGGCCCAGCTTTACCAGCGCCGCGTCGCCCGAGCATGGCCGCCGCTGGTTCGATCGACTGGTCGAATTGGCCCGCGTTGCACATCCGGGGGTGGAAATCGGGCAGTTCGGTGCCCATATGGAAGTACATCTGGTCAACGATGGCCCGGTCACTTTCTGGCTCGATGTGCCTTAGCGACCCGCTGCTCCCAGACATCTCCCGGTTTCGACGAATTCAGCCGCAAGCGCTTGTTTGGCGCGATTTTTGCGTGCGGTCGTCGGGCGAACTTTCACTTGAAAACTGGTCAAAAAAGCGCCACATGGGTATACTGATCGGTTCCTGCATACGCGGCGGTGGGTATGAATAGTAAAGCTCCTGAGCAACAGTCTGAAATTAAAGCGCTGATCTCCAAAGGTCTGGAGCAGGGCTATCTGACTTACGCTGAGATCAACGATCACCTGCCTGACGACGTCGTCGATCCGGAGCAGATCGAAGACATCATGGCGGTGCTCAAGGGCGTTGGCATTGAAGTGCACGACGCCGCTCCGGATACCGACCCGCTCGCCGACAACGGCAGCAGCGCCACCGACGACGAAGCCGCCGCTGAAGAAGCGGTTGCGTTGCTGTCGGCGGTCGATTCGGAAGTGGGCCGCACCACCGACCCGGTGCGCATGTATATGCGCGAAATGGGTACGGTCGAGCTGCTGACCCGCGAAGGCGAAATCGCCATCGCCAAGCGCATCGAAGAAGGCCTCGGCCAGGTGCAGACCGCGCTGGCCAGCTTCCCGCTGACCATCCAGCTGCTGCTGGAAGAGTACGACCAGCATCTGGACGGCAAGCGCCGCCTCAGCGAAATCCTGGCCGGCTTTGCCGACCTGGAAGAAGCGGCCGATGCCGCGCAGGCCGCGGCCGCTGAAGAAGTCTCCGACAGCGACGTCGAAGTCGAAGACGAGGAAGACGACGGCGCCGCGGCAACCGAGGACGAGGAAGCCGGCCCGACCGGTCCGGATCCGGAAGAGGTCAAGCGCCGCATGGAACTGCTGCGCGACTACTACGGCAAGTTCCAGAAGGCGGCTCCCAAGGCCACCGACATTACCGACAAGAAGATCGTCAAGCTGCGCGACCAGATGGCTGAGGAATTCCTCAAGCTCAAGCTGCCGTCCGCGCTGATCGACGGCTTCGTGCGCAAGCTGCGCGAAGTGGTGGGCGACATCCGGCATCACGAGCGCGTGCTGATGGACATCTTCGTCAAGCACGTCAAGATGCCCAAGGCCGAGTTCATCAAGACTTTCCCCAGCAACGAGGGCAACCTCGAGTGGGCGAACGAGCTGGGCCGCAAGCGCCAGAAGTGGTCGCCGAACATCAAGACGCACAAAGAGGCGATCGACGCCGAGCAGGAGAAACTCGCCTCGATCGAGCGCCAGCTGTTCCTGCCGCTGACCGACATCAAGGAAATCAACCGTACGATGTCCGTCGGCGAGGCCAAGGCCCGCCGCGCCAAGAAGGAAATGGTCGAGGCCAACCTGCGCCTGGTGATCTCGATCGCCAAGAAGTACACCAACCGCGGCCTGCAGTTCCTCGACCTGATCCAGGAAGGCAACATCGGCCTGATGAAGGCGGTGGACAAGTTCGAATACCGTCGCGGCTACAAGTTCTCGACCTATGCGACGTGGTGGATCCGTCAGGCCATCACCCGCTCGATCGCCGATCAGGCGCGCACCATCCGTATCCCGGTGCACATGATCGAAACGATCAACAAGTTGAACCGCATTTCCCGCCAGATGCTGCAGCAGTTCGGCCGCGAGCCGACGCCCGAAGAGCTGGCCAAGGAAATGGAGATGCCCGAGGACAAGATCCGCAAGGTGCTCAAGATCGCGAAGGAGCCGATCTCGATGGAAACCCCCATCGGCGACGACGAAGATTCGCACTTGGGCGATTTCATCGAGGACACCAACGCCAGCTCGCCGGTCGAGTCGGCCACGGAAACCGGCCTGATGGAAACCGTGCGCGACGTGCTCGCCGGCCTGACTCCGCGGGAGGCGAAGGTGCTGCGCATGCGCTTCGGCATCGACATGAACACCGATCACACGCTGGAAGAAGTCGGCAAGCAGTTCGACGTCACCCGCGAGCGTATTCGTCAGATCGAAGCCAAGGCGTTGCGCAAGCTGCGTCACCCGAGCCGTTCGGAGCAGCTGCGTTCGTTCCTTGATATCGATTGATTGCGGTTACGTCATCGAGATGAAAAAGCCCCGCTTCTGCGGGGTTTTTTTTATGGATGAAGAGCCCCCCTCACCCCAGCCCTCTCCCCCGGCAGAGCCAGGGGAGAGGGGGCAGGTTACGCAAGTACGAAACATTGAGGCCCCCTCAGTAGGCCCCCTCTCCCCTGGCTCCGCCGGGGGAGAGCAACTGTCTTGATCATGTGGCAGTAAGCAAGGCATCGCGCATGCGTGCGTTGAGGATGACCAACATCTTTCGCATCACAGCGACGAGAGCGACTTTGGCGGCTTTGCCAC
>Ga0105239_10000831_pt1 | contig 43856 bp, 78 predicted proteins | sample KBSC44metaG_FD_92761 | JGI IMG/M metagenome (GOLD analysis project Ga0105239, IMG submission 92761) | Corn rhizosphere microbial communities from Kellogg Biological Station, Michigan, USA - KBS C4-4 metaG | ecosystem: Host-associated > Plants > Roots > Rhizosphere > Soil | place: Michigan, USA...
GGTAGATGAAAGACTGTCCGGCCCAATACATGGGGTTGACCCACATTTGAGCGCCCTTGAAGTTGACCTCGCGCCCTCCGTAGCCGCTCCGCCGGACGCTATCGTCGTGACATATCCCGGTTAGCAGCATCACTTTATCACTGCGCTTCGTCTTACGCTGGCGGACGATCAGTTCAACCGGGCGCTCTTTCAACCGCGCGTACATGATCTGATGACCGGCCGGGCCTGGGAAGCCATGTTCGGAAACGATCGCGTCATAATCCTGCCCGCAATCTTCCTTTGCCCTGATCTCGGTCAGCTGCCATCCTTCACGGGCGCATGTTTCACGGACGAAGAAGCGCGTCCTTTCGACGCCGATTCCGGTATTGATGTGCAGGACTTCGCAGCCCGGCACGTTCTTCATGCACCAAGCAGTGGCGCCGAGGCTGCCATCTCCGCCGGACAGCATCGCGAACACAGCCACCGGTTTATGCTCAAGTGCCCGCGCTACGATCTCGGCCGGAGACGGTCTCTCGACCGCAAACATCTCGAATTGGACGCCGCAGAACTCTCGACTATCCATTACCCTTCTTCCTGCGGCAGGAGGGAGAGGATTGCTCTGGCTTTGGTGAGGGACGGCTCGACTTTTGCGTCTGCCATCGCCTGATAGTGGCGCGACATTGCCCGCCTAGTCCCTTCGGTTTTGTCCATGGCGTCGGCCCAATCCAAAGACAGTTTCCAATAAAATTCCGCGCCTTTCCAAGCCTCCGGATCAATGATCCGCGCTATCGCCTCTTCCGCACCCTCAGATAGAGGGGTGGGGGATTGCTTGGCGGTGAAGGTGGCCACGTCCACAATCCAGGCGTTGCCGAGACAACGTGGACATTGCATCGAACAAGCCGCCTCATCCAAGCCGTCCGCCACTTCGCCTTCGCCCTCACAGACGGGGCACGGCATTACACAATGTTCCAGCTTCCCCTCCCCATCGCTAGCGGCGGGATGGCTGGCGAGAGCGGCGCGGGTGTTCCAGGCGACGATTGCTTTATTGGGCGCGTCACCATCCCGCCATTCGGCATCGGCAACAGGTTGAACCGGGCACTCATTTTCGTCCGGGCAAAAAACCATCGCCGCACCGTAGCTGTTATCCTCGCATACCAGCGGCTGCTTTCCGCAAAATGGGCAAGGCAGCAGCGCCTCCTCTGCCCCGGTCACTGTCCCTGCTCCTGATTGTTCTCGGGCGTCTCCCCTTCGGGGCCGGGCTCTTGCCCTTCGGGTCGAACCTCCTGCGGAGTTTCGCCGCTTCGCGCGGCGATCCATGACGCGTGGTCAGCTCGCATTCTCGCATCGAAGGCGTTCCATTTGCGCTCCTCGACATCGCTTAAGTACGCTAAGCCGGCCTTGGTGATCGTGTATCCGGCGCCCATCTTGCCGTCTTCGGAGCAAAGAGACTGAGCGTATTCAAGCAAGCCCTTGCGAGCGAGAGCGCGGACAGAGCGACGGATTGCCGGTTTCGGCGTCTTGCAATTCTCGGCGACTAGGCGGAAGCCAAAGCCATACCCCTCCTCGCATTCATCCCAGGCGGTCAACGTTTCTTCTTCGGTGGCCGATAGCGTCACTGCGCTAGGGATGCTCACCGAACGGCCAAGACCCGTAGGGGCTTGGGGCGAAGCCTGAGCAGCCCGGTCGGCTTCAGCCGAAGCGCCCTGAATATCCCCGGTCACAAGTGTGTCTCATCACCCGGAAGACCCGTACAGGTGCATCCAGGATCATCACAGGTGGGGGTGGAAGGGTCTTCTGAACCAACGAAGACGAACAGCGCCATGAGGCCGCCAATGGCCGCCACGCCGATGAGGATGGGGATCATGCTGCTTCTCCGTTGCGTCGCCGGGATTCGTTGATCAGGTCCGCGATCGGCACCTGAAGCCAATGTGAGAGGATGTTGGCGCAGCGGTCTGTCCACCGCGCCCGCTCTGGTTCGGTCATCGCGCGATTGCTCGTTGACTGAGGCTTGAACACCTTGTGGCCGGACGGCGTGATGAACGTGTCGCCAAGTTCAAGGCGGCGCTTCAACTCGTTGTGCAGCGTCTCCTGATCCCATGCGAAGCCGGTCTGATCGGTCAAGGCCTCGGCAGCCACGTCGAGCATAATCCAGTAGAAGCCGCGCCGCCGCTCGTTCGCGCCAGATCTCTTGATCTCGATCCGGCATTCACCGGAGAGCGTCTTGATGGCTTCCCGGGCCGCGCTGTTTACCGGATGCAGGGCGCCGAAGCGCTGCACGCAGATCAGGGGTGGCTTGTCAGCCATTTGCTCGCTCCCTCATTTCCTGTTCGATCTGGGCTCGGCGGGGGCTGGCGGCGATGAACTCGCGGATCAGCTTTTCCGGGTCGAGTTTGGCTTCATCACGCCAGAATGTTTCTTCTCCGACCTGATGCTGGTAGCCGTGATGGAATTGGCACAGGCTTACCGCCCGCCAATCGTCTGGCTTCTGGCCGATGCCTGCGCCGCTCCCGAGCCGCACATGCGCGAACTGAATCGGCCGTCCGGTGCAGCCCGGGACGCAGCATTCGTGCGATCGAACGAACGCGGCATGCGCCTGCGACCGCCACCGGGTGGCGCGCTTCGCGGGTTTAGTGATGCGCCTCGGAAGCATCAGGCTTTCCTTGTCTGCAACTTGCGGCACTTAAGGCACCGCCGCGTCTGGAAGCTTGTTGCTTCATGAGCGCCAAGCGGGACAAACAGCGTCAGTCCGGCGGACCACGGGCTCCATTTGTGGAAAATGTGCATCACCGGCAGTCCCGGTTCGCAGCATGCCGCTGCCGTGCGCGCTCAAGGCACTTCTGCCGGTACGCCTCATCATGACGGTAACGCTCGCGCTGGCGGGCGCTCTGTTCGAGCCTGCGCGCCTTCTGCTGGCTTAGTACGCGCTCCCTATATTCCGGGTCAGAGCGATAACGCTCGCGGCGATACCTGTTGCTGAGGGCTTCGTCGGTCATCAGCCGGCCCGCACCAAATCCACCAGCGCTTCGGCGGCATCATTCGCGGGATCGTAGCGGCGGCGAAGCATGGTGACCTTGCGCACAACGTCCGCAAGAAAGGTCATCACCTCATATTCGAGCTTCGTGATGGCCTCCACGTCACGCTCTATGCGCTGGACGAACAGGCGCATCGACGCAGGCATTCGCGGATCGTACGAGACGTAATCGCACCACTGACGGCCAGTGCATGCCATTTGCCAGAGCATTTGGGTCCGATACTTCTCGGGGACAGCGCCGGTTTGCAGGGTGGCGATGTGCGTGGCCAGCGTCGGGCATTTTATCTCGACCAATCCATCGTCGCTGACCAGCCCATCTGGCGAAGCCCCGGCTTCTGGAATGCCCGGATGAAACACGAATGCGCATTCCTCCACGTCCACATCATGCCGGAAGGCGTAGGCGGCGCGCGCCGCGGCCTCGTGCTCAGTGCCCCACTGCATCGCGGCGTTGGTGAAGCCCTGCTCAACGGTTCCGGTCAGCCTTTCGGCGATCAACTGCGCTTCGTATTGAGCGCGCGATGCCGAAGGGCCGCTCTTGGTGCGCGCGATGATATCGGCGACACGCGATGCAGTGACTTTGCCGCAGCGCACCGCAAACCATTCTGGCGATCCCTGGATCACTTGGCACCGCCTTGTGCCGCAGCCGCCTTGGCTTGGCGTTCCGCTATCGTCGCATTGATGGATTCGATTGCGGTGCGATAATCCTTAGCGAGCAAAGCCGGGACATTGGGCACCCCCATGTAAGCGCAGAACTTGGCGGTATTAAGATTGTTCTCGCCCATCATGTCGTTGATGGTCTGGATCTGACGCTCTGTGATGTACTCGGCATTGTCGTTGCCGTCGCTGTCGTCATCGCCGACCGCGACGTTGAAAATGCCCTTGAGCAGGTAGCGCGACCCATAAGAGCCAGCCGCTCCGGCAGCGTGCGTCTTGGTCATCACGTCGCCGCCCTTGGCGCCCTTGCCATCGGCCGGCATGTCGCGATGGTAGGTGCGCGTGAAACCGCCGACATGCGAGACGTAGCAGAGCACTCGGATATGCTCCGGCTTCGGGCTCTCGCCTTCATCAAAGCTTAGCGCGAAGCCGTTCTTGGTGTATATCGGGCGAAGGGCGCGATCCAGTTGGGCATAGCTCGCGTAGTTGCTCTTGGTCTGGGGGTTGCTCGCATCCGCCGACACAGGGCGCATTTCCGCCTGTGCAGCCGTCATGGCGGAGTTGAACGCCTCTTCAGCGTTGCGCTGATAGACGCGCTCCTGCATCGCCAAGAGGCGTTCCATCTTGTCTATATCGACAGACGGGTCACGCGCCGCACGCTCGATTACGGCAAGCAATCCAGCGGAATAATCCTGCACCTCGGCGAGCGGCGTTTCGACCCGCTGCGCTATGGCTTTGTCACTCACGATCAGATCCTTTCTGCCCGCGAAATTCCGGTCTTTTCGCGGGCATTGGCCGGGCCGAAGGGCTTGTGTGCGGCGGGGCTGCTGCACTCACGGCGGCGATCCTTTTTGCCTTACAGCGATGAAAGGCGTCTCGGCGGCAGGCTCGACAGTCGCGGCCACGGTACCCCCTATCGGTACGCCAATGAGTGTTAGCCTCGTCGTATGGGTGGCCATGCTTGCAGACCTGAATAGATTGCCGCGTTCCTCGTCCCCGCAGGGCCATATCGCGCATATTTTCAGCAGTCGTTCCGGGTCTCAGGTGGGCCGGATTGACGCACGGCGGGTTGTCGCACGAATGTAGGATAAACTTAGAACCGATTGATTCGTCTGGATTGGAAATTACCCAAGCTAGACGATGTGCTAGCGCGTATGTCGCAGAGCCATCTGCTGCACGATGCGAGAACACTCCGTACCCACGGAAGTTTTTTGTGCCAGTGAAGACCCAGCATTCATCTTCTGATCGGCAATCTACCAGACTCCAAAATCGTACTTTGCTGGTGTCCGTGATGGCGAGATTAGCCAAGTTGATACGGCGCGCCATTACAGCCACCTCATCCAAACAGCTACGCTCACCGGGAGCAGCCCAAGGACGATCGCGATCGATAACCGCCTAGCCGTCCTATCCAGGAAAGGGACGATGGGGAGGACATCCATCGGTATGATGGGCATAGGAGAGCGGGGCTTGGCGTCCTGCCAATCGTATCCGGGGCGGGTCATGCCAGTTCCTTCCGAAGTTGAGCGCGCAACTCGATCTTCGCGACCAAGGGCTTATCGCCGGCGAGGTTGTTGCAAACCCGGTGAGCAAGGGCGTAATTGTCCAGTCGATTGCCGCCGCCTCTCGACTTCGGAACAAGGTGTTCCAAGGTCGCATCGTCACCCATCGACTTCCCGCAAAACCAGCACTCGTCTCCATCGCGGGCGAGGAGCTTCCGGCGCACCTTGTCGCCGTGGCTTTCGGCTTTCGGGTCCTTGCCCGGCCGAGGGTTCACGGGCTCTGTCGCGCTCGCCGCCTGGGGCGACATTACATCACCACGCAGGAACGCCGCGTAATGCTCGGCACTGCCGCTTGTGAACGTCAGCAGGCCATTTTCCTTGGCGTAGACAACATGGGTTGCAGCCCGCTTGCTGCCGCACCAAAAGGCGCGATAGCGGATCACCTCATAGGGGTTCGTCGGGGTCCCGATCTCCGCGCCGTTCCTCGCCAGCCATGCAGCGAAATTGCCGACCATGAATTGCGCGCGGCGGATTGGCATTGGATGCTTAGCCATTACCGCTCTCCAGCCGCGCATCACGCACGGCCCTGTTGGCTTCCCAGCGCTGTTCAAGTTGCCGGTCTGTGGTGTCCTCACGCATCTGGCGGAGGGTTTCGGCTGCGACCGAAAGGTCCTGCGCGGCATCCAGCGCGGACATGGGGATTGGGTGCGGGGTCATGAATTGGCCTCGACAGCTTTTAAGGAGCCGCCGATCAGTTCTATTTCGAAGCCACTGTTGATCGGAAAAATGTCCTCTGCGGCTTCAAAAGCCTGATCGGCAAGGTTATACTTGCCGTCGTCTTCGAACTCGACGGTTGCAGTGATTTTGAAGTCAGCCGTATACCGGGTCATCAAATCTGCTCCTCGGCCCAACAGTCGTCACACATGCGCTTGCCCTTGTCCTTCGCGCGGACGCACTCAGGACATGGGGTGATCCAGCGGGACCATGCGCGGCGGATGGCGGAGAGAAGGCGGCTCATGCCCCGAACCTCCGCGCATCAGGCATCATCCGCCCATGTGCGTTCCAATATTCCCCGAATGCGTGCGCCCGCTCCTCGCTGACGTGCAGGCTCTCCATACCTTCAGCAAAGGTCCAGTCGTTGCCCTCGCCATAGCGACGGACGGACCAATCCAGACCCCGCCGTGCCGACCAATCGGGCTGCGGCTGGTAGGTTACTCTGTAGGAGCGCTGCGCTACCTGGGTGGGGGTAGCTGGCTTGAGGACTGGTTGGTGGAGCATTATGCCTGCACCTTGCTGGCTTCGAGTTCGGCCAGCCGCTTCATGTCGGCCAGAGCCTCCTCGTTCGAGCAGTAGAAGCTTGGGAAGCGGTCAAGTGTGGGATCGCTGGCGAGGTAGATCAGGCTCGCCGCCGCAGCGGTGCCCATCCTCTCCTCAAGCTTCTTGCCCTCTTCGCCCGCGAGGGTCGTTACCCATCCGGCGCGGCAGTGCGTGGTATCGCATGTGTGCCAGTCGCCCATATTGAGCGCGTTGGGCGTGGCGGTCGCGGCGGCGTAGACCTTCTGGTGGATGTTTTCGATGACTGGGGCATCGCTCAGGACGGCATCGCTCAGGACGGCACCGCGCAGGACGGCACCGCGCAGGACGGCACCGCTCAGGACGGCATCGCTCAGGACGGCATCGCTCAGGTCGGCATCGCTCAGGACGGCATCGCTCAGGACGGCACCGCGCAGGACGGCATCGCTCAGGACGGCACCGCTCAGGTCGGCACCGCGCAGGTCGGCATCGCGCAGGTCGGCACCGCTCAGGACGGCACCGCGCAGGACGGCATCGTTTCGCCTCGCCCACCGCACCGCCAAGCCGAGCTTCATGCCGATAGAGGCATCCGGGGCGCAGGTGATCTCGGCCGTGAACTGGACGCGGTTGGTCCAGCGGTTACGGATCTCAAACTTCTCTGTGGTGGGCGCAGTCGCCATCGTAGAACCCTCCGCCGTGATTGGCTTGGGAGGGTTATGTGTGAGATTTCACACGGCGTCAATAGCCAGTGTGGGATTTTTCACATTTTATTTTTTAGGCATGCGTTGTGGCCGCCAAGAACGGCTTATCTGAGCTCCAATATTTGCTAAGATGTCACGCCCCATCCCTGGGGCTATAGGGTCAACCTGGTATACAGAAAGCGTAAGGCCGGTTGGGGCCTTGGAGGAGTGGCGGCACTGGCGATGGCTTCCCGTTGAGGCTGACGATAGGGTCGCCTTCCGATAAAATTTGGGCTGCGGCCATTTCGCACCGCTTCGCCGTTTCGTACCGGATAACGACAGGGGGGCCATTGCCCCATCGCGCCACCAAATAGAACGGGCCTGGCCCATATTTCCAGTATGGGTTGCCCGCGTCGATCTGGGCAAACATCAGAGCGAGTGCAACCACCCTATCCTCCTAGAATCACCGCCGTGGCATAACAAACAATACGGGTGCGGCCCATATAACCTCCACATTTTCCATGTCGGCGGCGTTGAGCGATCGTAGGGTATAGCGATCGGTCTGAGAACCGCTGGCCAGGATCTTGAGGTAGGTTCCGCCATCGGCCAGATGCACCGCGCAATATCGATTAAGGTAGGCAGGCAGCGCACCGTCATGGTCGCGGCGGACATAGATGATGTCGCCGGGCTCATACTTCGGGAGCATTGAGTCGCCGACCACTTCGAGCGCCATCATCGGGCCGGGGGCTAGGGGTGGGCGGGGCACGAATTGCGGCTCGGCATCCTCGTTGATGTAGGCGACCAAGCCGCCAGCTCCGATACGTCCGAGCAACGGGACCTGTTCCGCTCCGCTGATGCTTTCAAATGGCAATTCCAGGGCTTCCGCTATTTTGAACAGCGTGCCTATGCCGGGATTGTCCGTGCGTTCGAGAAGGTCGCGAACGGATGTCTGGCCGACGCCAGCTTTCTTGGACAGAGATCGGCGGCTGAAACCCTTTGCCGCCATCTCTGCCTCTATTCGGCGTCGAATCTCGTCGATGTTCACGGCCGCTGGCATGGGCGACATATCACACGCGAGAGCGGCGTAATGGGACTGGCGAAATATCAGACGCGACGACCCTTGACCGTGTGAGATTTCACACATACACTGCGCAGCCATGGAAACGCTGCTCTCTGACATTGAAAGCTTTCTTAGCGATCATCCCGAATTGAGTGAATGGCAGTTCGGCGAATTGGCGCTCAATGACCGAAAGTTCATTGCCCAATTGCGTGACAATCGTGAGCCGCGCCGAAAGACGGTCGCTCGCGTCCGAAGCTTCATGCAAGATTATGTCCCGACCGCAGAGGCAGCATGACCCTGCGCCCAACCGCTGCCCCTGCGCATTTCCCTTACGCGCATCGGACGCTCGAAGAGATCGCGCGCGCCGAACACATAACCGAGCAATGCCATTGCACGGTCTGTCGGCTGCACGCTCTGGATGCGCAGACCCACTATCACACCATCTCCCGGAGCGGTTTCGCCATCGCCGCCGAGAGGGCCGTCCCGTCTATCCCTGTGGGCGGGACGGCCGTTTCTTCGCGGGGGCGGGCGTAATGGGCAACTGGACAGACATGTGGGCAGCTTTCGACAAACTGTTCGACAACGAGCCGTCCTTTTGGGCCGATGGCGATCGGCGCACCCGCCATGCGCGGGTTAAACGGCAGACTACGGCCGGTCACGGCTGCATCTGCCCACCAGGAGCCGAAGCCACCTGCAAAGGCGCGCTTTGCCCGCGCCGTCCGATCGGTCCTGCATCGTGAGCGCCCGCCCCACCAACGAGATCAGCGCCACCAACCGCGCATTCCTTCTCCTGATCTGTGCGCTGGTCTGGCTGGTTGTTGCTCCGGTCTTTTTCATTCGCGGCTTTTGCGCGGGAAACGACCCCAGCCGCAGCAAGTCCGATCGGGATGAAATTAATGTCCATAGCGGTTCTTTTATAACGGGAGCGGAACGGGATCATGGCTGATGGAACGCTTCCCGCACGGGATTCCATTGCAGCGCAGCGAGAGCTTTTCCGTAGAGCTGAGGCCGAAGAAGGCCTTTCAATTGCTGTGATTGCGAAGAGAGCGCCGCTTTCCCCCAATACCATGCGGGGCTGGCGTGACGGCTCTGCAATGCCAGCATGGGCCATCGGCGCGCTCAAGCAGGCTGGGGTTCCCGATCACCTGCTTTCACTCATTCTGGAGCCGTTCGCCTGCTTCGTCGTGTCTGACGAAGACGGAGAGGGTGACCTGGATACCGCCGCGAACGACGCGTTGGAGTTCGCCACTGAAGTCAACAAGGCGCACCACCCGAACAGCCCTGGCGGCTTGGCGATCGTACCGCAAGAAAAGGCGGTGATCGAGCCAAAGCGGCAGCGAGCCTGCGCCTCAATACGGAGGGCCGCAGCATGATTGATCTGTTCCACGTAATTGAAGACGCCTTTGCGATCGTGCGCAAGCCGAAGGGCGTCTATGTTCAGGCCAAGTTATATCACCGCGCGGGCGTCGTTTATGTCGCTTACGGTAGCGGGTTCGTCCGCCTTGGCCAGAAGTTCGGCGAAAGCTGGGGCACCTCGCATCCGGACATCAAGGTTCTGGATTATGGCGGCCCCGGCGTAGAGCCACAGCATGACCCTGTTTACCTCTCTTCTCGCGCTCGTCGCATTCGCGCGGTGTCGTGATGGACGCCTATTTCAAGGCTCTAATCGACAGCCCGATCGATACCGCCGCGCGCGCCAACAAACTGCTCCTGCCCGAAGGGGTTAGGGCGTCTAAGCGCCTGCCAAAGCCGGAATATTATGATTCCGTCACCGCGCCGAAGATAGCTAGAAGCGAGCTGGAAAAGCGCAAGGCGGATGCGGCAAGCGCCAAGCTGGTAGCGGTTCTCGACTATTACGCGACCACACAAGTCCCGTTCGACCGCATAGCCGCTCATACCAAGTTGACCGAAGATCAGGTTCGGGAATCAATGCTTCGCCGGGGTCGTTCCGCATGACCCTCCTATGGGAAGCCCTACCCCTGGCAACACTGACAGGGACATCGCTGTATGGCTTGGTGAAGTGGCGTGATGCGCAGCGGGAAGCAAACTGGCTAAGACGTCGCCTTCGTAGAACGTCTTCAGCCAGCAACGACTTCGCGGACCTTTATGGGGCCGCTCAACGCCGTCTCGACGCCATTCGCTTGCAGCGCTCCGAAACCACGCGCCGTGGAAATCTCACCCGCTCCGCCAACCGCAAGGCCGCTGAAGCAGCCAAGAGGGCAGAGACGACCTATCGTCTGGAGGTGGGACGGTGAGCCGCCGCGGTGATGTAAACTGGACCCCCGAGCTTAAGGCCAGGCTGAAAGCCATGGTCGATCAGGGGATCTCGGACAGCCGTATCGGCCACGACATGGGTGTGAGCAAGGGTTGCATATCCGGGGCTCGGACGCGCTTCGGGATCAAATCCACGGTCGTCCTGCACAGCGTCAAGCGCCCGCCCGCCGACTTCCTTGAGGTTGGTCCGACCCTGACTCTTCAGGGCTGTGCAAGGCATTACGGCGCGTCACCATCCACCGCAAAGGCATGGTACGAGCTTCTCGACATCACACCCGCCGCACGGGTCTACGTCAAGCTGGAAAGGACCCCCAAGGCGCCAACGCCACCGCGCGCACCCCAGCGGGTCTATCAGCGCGGCTTCAGCACCATGCAGGCCATGCGCGCTCCAGAGCGGGCGTCAACCTTAGCCTCCTGTGCCCAGCTTCACCTGCAACGCTATTTCCCCGTCTACAGGGCAAAGATTCAATTCCGCAACGCTCCGGATGACGCGTGGATCGTAGCCGGTCGGAGAATTTCCGAAGCCGAGATGATCCAGATTGCCCAGCGCAAGGGCTTCGAGGTGGCGGCATGATCGTGGAATTGCCATGGCCTCCGCGCGAGTTGTCGCCGAATGCCCGCCCGCATCATATGGCCAAGGCTCGCGCCACCAAGGCGTATCGCTCTACCGCCCATTGGGCCGCAAAATCAGCCAACGCGCGCGCTCCTATCGGACTTGAGGACATATCCCTAGAGGTCACGTTCTACCCGCCCAGCCGCCGCCCAGATCGGCAGAACATGCCTGGTTGGATCAAGGCCGGGATTGACGGGATCGCCGACGCCATCGGTGTGAACGATCGTCGGTTCAATCCGACCTACCATTACGCTGAGCCCATCAAAGGCGGCAAAGTTACGGTGGCGGTCGGATGACCGATTGGTTCCGTTCATGGCACGGCGCGCCGACCGACAATAAATGGCTCCTGATCGCCAAGCGCGCAGGCGTCAAACCGATCCACGTATCAGGTACGTGGTGGGCACTTCTCGACCATGCTTCCCAACACTCCGAACGTGGCTTCGTCGGCGATTTCGACGTTGAAACCTTCGCACTGTTCGCCGGCATGGAAGAAGAACACGTGTCACGCATTGTCACGACGCTTCGTGACAAGGGCATGATCGTGGACGACCGCATAGGCCAGTGGTCTAAGCGGCAACCGAAACGCGAGGACGAAACCGCTGGTGACCGCCAGCGCCGTCATCGCGCAGAAAAGGGCGGAAAACCGCCAAATAACGGTGGTGACAACACCCCTGATCGCCCCCTTAATGGCGCCGGTCACGCAGTGTCACGCAATGTCACGCTAGATAAGAGTAGAGGAGAGAAGAGTAGTTCCGTTGCTAACGCAACGGGCACGGTCGTGCCGCACCCGGCAGCAGATTTCGCCAAAGTCGTTTTCGACAGTGGCCTCGCCCTGCTCACCGCCTCCGGCCACACCGAGCGCCAAGCACGATCGATCATCGGACGATGGCGCAAGGCCGTCAGCGATCCCGAGATGATCGTCATCCTTCGCCAAGCAGAAACCGAACAACATAGCGCGCCGGTCGAATGGATCACCGCCGCAGTGGAGGCCCGCAATGGAAGCCGGAAAAAACCTCGCAACAACGAATATCGCGACCCAATCCTTGGTGACGCGTTTGACGAGCTTGCTGCCCGCATGGGTTAGCCCGAGCGATCTCGATGCGGAGCGGTTTTACCTGCCCCAGGTTCCACGCGGCCAAGGGGATCGGCTACGGTCGATCGCAGCCGACTACCGCGAGGCAATGCGGCCATCGACACACGACCAACGCAAGGCCGCGCTCCTCGAACTGCGGCTGGCGACGGTTCCGAGGAACGAGAGCGAGCTTGAGGCCCGCGCGTCCTTCGCCAAGCTGATCGACGATCTGTCGGACGTCCCGGCCGACATCGTTCATTCCGCCTGCCGAGCCTATGCCAACGAGCCTGGCACGCGCTTCTTCCCCCGTGGAGCCGGAGAGCTTCGGACATTCGCCAACCCGATGATGGCCCAGAGGGCAATTCGCGCCCACAGGCTGGAAGAAATGGCGCGGGCATCGGATGAAGTATTCGACGAAAGTACGCGCTGCACACCGGAAGAAGCTGCCGCAATCAAGGCAGAGTTCGGCCTGGTAACAAATCCCTACCCCGAACAGCCAAAGCCGGTTGGGACAAAGCCCCGCATGCCGACGCGAGACGATTACCTCGCCCTTGGCGTGGATCCATCGGTCCTCAACATGCTCCCCGCCAAAGGACAAGCAGCATGATCCTCGTCGTTCAAGGCCGGGCGCGTCGCAGACCAATGGAATACCGGACACGCAGCGCCCAAGAGAGGCCAAAGGGAACCCGCGTTTCCCCTGGTCACAAAATCAGAACGGCGATTAGCCTTTCTCCTGAATTATTTGAAGCGTGCGCGGCGATTGCGCAGGGTGCAAACAAATCTCTTGCGGGCTTTCTCTCTGAAATCGTTGCCGAATGGATCGAGCGGGAAGCTGGAATTTGCGTCCATACGAACCCCATCAACCAGACGCAAAGCGCCGACCAAGCAGCATGACCAAGCGCGAGGAAGCCATATCCGCGATAGCGCACGCCATAGCGGACGGCCCCAACCCCAGCTCGGCCACATGGCAGAGCGCCACCGCCGCCTTCGATGCGGCAATCAAGGTCCTCATGGAGCCTGATGAGTCGATGTTCCTCGCATACGACAATGCGCCGGACAGAAGGGATGGGGAATCGTGGCGCGTGACTGCGCGCAACGAGCTTCAAGCCATGCTCAAGGCCGCTTCAGCATGACCGGCCAAGCGGCAAAACAGAACGCGGACTTCCTGTTGAACCGCTCGCAGGCGATCAGCTTGGTTTGTGTTGCAGCCCTGATCAAAGAGGGGGTGATCACCTTCGCCGGGGAGTATTCCGAACTCGCCACGATAGCCTTGGCCGAGGCCGGTGAGGAATTGGCGCTCCAAATCGGGGGCATGCCGCAATGACCCACCCCAACAAACCACTCGGTAAATATCTCATAAGGAGGATTGGGCTTTGATCGTCGCGTTACTCATTGCTTGCACGGCAGTGGACGGGGACACGATACGCTGCGGGGCAGAGCGCATCCGCATTACCGCGATCGATGCGCCTGAGATGCCTGGGCACTGCCGCAAAGGCCGTGACTGCGCACCGGGCGATCCTTTCGCCAGCAAGCAGGCGATGGCCGGCTATCTCGCATCGGGCCCACTCACGGTCGAACGTTTGGGCATGGATCGGTACGGCCGCACTGTCGCGGATGTCTATTCCAATGGGACGTCTCTGTCCTGCCTCCAACTCGCCAGCGGTCATGCGCGCTACTGGCCTCGATACGACAATGGCGGTCGGATCAAGCTGGAGTGCGGATTCATTCAGGAAGGGAATCGATAAATGCGCGGACGACCAGCAAGCCAGGCCAAGCGGATTCAGCAGCGCGTAACCGAAATGCGCCACGCTGGCGATCAGGTGAACAAATCCCGGATAGCGCGCGAGCTGCATGTTCCAATCAGGACGGTGTTTCGGGTGATGGCAGAAAGTCGCTGCGCCTGAATTATGTCATATGCACAGGACAGAAAATCCCGTGTAACTGGTCTGCCGAGCATAGCCATGGAGGCTCGGCATGACCATCCTGGGTTTGATATTGGTATTGATCCTGCTGGCGGTCCTGCTGCCCGTGGCAGGCGTCTCGCTCGATCCGCAAATCATGCGCATCATCCTGGTGCTTCTCGTCATCGCTGCGGTCGTGTGGCTCTTCACTGGCTCCGGCCTGTTGCGCGCGTAAAACTGTGGGATCACGTAAATCAGACTTGGTTGTGGTCGCGCCACAGGCGGAGAATGGTCGCCCGAGCAAATATCAGCCGGACTTTGCCGACCAAGCCCGCAAGCTGTGCTTGCTCGGCGCGACTGATGGTGAACTGGCGGACTTTTTCGAAGTCTGTGAGGCAACCATCAATAATTGGAAAAGGGATCACCCGGGCTTTTTAGAGTCCATTCGTGCAGGCAAGGTGAAGGCGGACGCTGAGGTGGCCGACAGCCTCTATCGCCGCGCCACTGGTGAGACAGTAGAACTCGAAAAGGTCATGAAGAAGGACGATGGCTCTTACGAGGCCGTCCGGTATAAATCCTACATTCCAAGCGATCCGGCCGCCGCTTACCGCTGGCTGCAAAACCGTCGTTCGCAGAACTGGACGGATAAACAACTCGTAGAGCACACGGGGTCTGTGTCGGTGGTGGAGAGGCGAATTGTCTCGAACCCTGCGAATTGAGACCGCTGCGGTGTTTGAGCCGCTTCTGCAGTCCGCGCGCGACAAAGCGGCCCACGGTGGGCGCGGCTCGGGCAAGTCTCACTTCTTCGCCGGTCTACTTGTGGAAGATGCGATAGCTGAGCCTGGCAACAGTGGCGGCGAAGGACTGCGATCGGTCTGCATCCGCGAGGTGCAGAAGGATCTCGCGCAATCGTCCAAGGCGCTGATCGAAGACAAAATCCGCGAATACGGGTTGGGTGAAGCTGACGGCTTCAAGATATTCCGCGACGTGATCCAGACGCCGGGTGACGGGATTATCATTTTCAAGGGCATGCAGGATTACACCGCCGACAGCATCAAGTCGCTGGAGGGGTTCAAGCGGGCCTGGTGGGAAGAGGCGCAAGGCGCAACGCAGCACAGCATCAACCTGCTCCGTCCGACTATCCGAGCGTCGGGCTCTGAGCGCTGGTGGAGTTGGAACCCGCGCCGCAAGGTCGATCCGGTCGATGTGATGTTCCGTGGTCCTGAGCGGCCAAGCGGATCGGTCGTTGTCGAAGCGAACTGGCGCGACAATCCATGGTTCACGGCCGAACTGGAGCAAGAGCGAAACGACACGATGCGGCTCAACCCCGACCAATATGATCATATCTGGGAGGGCGGTTACATCTCGGTTGCGAGCGGCGCATATTTTGCGCGTGACCTCGCCCAAGCCAAAGCCGAAAACCGGATCGGGAATGTCGCCTTCGATCCGCTGATGACGGTGCGGCTGTTCTGCGACATTGGCGGTACGGGGGCGCGGGCGGATGCCTTTGCCTGCTGGCCGGCGCAGTTCGTTGGGCGCGAGATACGCGTGCGGGATTATTATGAGGCGGTGGGGCAGCCGCTGGCGGCGCATCTCAACTGGCTGCGCGGCAAAGGCTATGGGCCGGAGCGCGCGCAATTCTGGCTGCCGCATGACGGGGCGACGCAGGACCGGGTGTTCGATGTGTCGTATGAGAGCGCGCTGCGAGCGGCCGGCTATCACGTCACTGTGGTTCCCAATCAAGGCAAAGGCGCCGCGGCTGCGCGCGTCGAGGCCGCACGTCGGCTGTTCCCTTCTATCTGGTTCGACAAGCCCACCACTGAAGGCGGTCGGGAGGCATTGGGCTGGTATCACGAGAAGAAGGACGAGCGCCGCGGCATCGGCCTTGGTCCTGAACACGATTGGGCGAGCCATGCCGCTGACAGCTTCGGCTTGATGTGCGTGGCTTACGAGATTCCACGGCAGCGCGCCCAGATCAATTACACTCAACGCCTCGGGAAGGTAGCTTAAGATGGCCCTCGCTGATCCACAGCCGGACTATACCGAGCTTCTCAACTTCCTGACGACGGAAGAGCAGAGCGCGAACGATTCCACACTCAACGAGCAACGGGCAACTGCGCTCGATTTCTACACCGGCCAGCCTTATGGCGATGAGCAGGAGGGGCGTTCTCAGCTCGTCACGCGCGAAGTGGCGCAGACCGTCGATTATGACGTGATCTCCATCCTGCGCACCATCGTCAGCAGCGATCGCATCGTTCAGTTCGAGGCGCGCAATGAGGAGCAGGCCGGGGCGGCTGACGACGCAAGCGAGCTGATCCATTTCAGCTTCATGCGCGAGCAGGACGGTTACCGGATCCTGCACGACGCGATCAAGCTGGGCGAACTGGAGAAGACCGGCGTTATCAAGTCATGGGTCGAGCATCGCCAAAAACCCATGACGGTCGAGGTTCCAGCGGAGGCATTCCAACCCGACGATGACGGAAACGCCCACATAGACGGCATGCGGGTCATATCCGCCGAGCATATCAATCCTGACGAGGTGGCGGATGACGGGTTCGGCAATGTCGTCCCCGCGCCTGAAATCCACCGCGCGACCGTTATCCAGAAGCTTCCGCCGCGCTTCCGTGACGCTGCGGTGCCGAACGAAGAGTTCGGGGCTTCGGCCGACACATTCGAACTGGATGAATCGCCCTATCTGTTCCACGCGCAGCGCAAGTCTCTGTCCGATCTCCAGAAGATGGGATTCCAGTTCGACCCGGATACGCTTTGGGCCAACGAGATACAGGCCCGCGTCATCGCCGATGCCCGCGACCGCGACCAATCACGCAAGGCGATCGACACGACCCGTCGCGGGGCAATGCGCCAAGTCTGGTATCGCGAGGAGTTTGTGCTGTTCGACTTGAACGGGGACGGGATTGCTGAACGTCTGATCGTCCAGCGGGTTGGTCGCACGGTCCTGAACGTTGAGGAGGTTGACGAGCAACCCTTTACCGAATGGTGCCCCTATCCCATGCCGGGGCGTCGGGTTGGGCAATCGCTGTTCGACAAGTGCGGCGATGTCCAGCGCGTCAACAGCGTGCTGCTCCGCCAGGCGATGGACTCGCTCTACCAGTCCACCAACCCCCGCACGCTGCTGCACGAGGACAGCGTCAGCGAGAACACGATCGACGACCTTCTGACGGTTCGTTCGGGCGCCTTGATCCGCTGGCAGGGGGCGCAAGCGCCTACCCCATGGGCGACGATCCCGGTTCATGATCAGGCATTCCAGGGCATCGAGATGATGACCAACATGCTGGAGAGCAGGACCGGCGTGACGCGGCTCAACCAGGGGCTTGACGTCGATACGTTCGATCGCACCGCCTCTGGAACCGCCGCGATCATGGCGGCCGGGGAATCCATGCAGGAATATCGCGCGCGCAACTTCGTCGAGATGCTGCGCCGCCTGTTCGCCAAGAAATACCGCATGATGCGGCAATATGGACAGCCGGTCACGATTCAGGTGGATGGCGAGTTCCGCGAGATCGACCCGAGGAAATGGCCTGAGGAAATCGACATCCGCGTCCGCGTTGGCCTCGGCACGGGCAATCAGGATAAGCGTATCGCCTATCTGTCGCAGACCCTGGAATCGCAGATCGAGGGCCTGCAGCAAAGTTCTCCCCTGGTGACGTGGAAGAACGCCTTCAACACGTCGCGCGCGCTGATTTCGTCCATGAACATCGGGAACCCCAGCGATTATGTGACCGACCCGGACAAGAACCAGCAGCAACAGGGCGACAAGCCGGACCCTGAGACAATCAAGGCCCAAGGCGAGGCGCAGGCGGCGTCTCTCAAGGTTCAGAGCGAGCATGAGCAGGCCATGGCGCGGCTCAGTCTCCAGCAACAGGAAAGCCAGGCTGCAGCCGCACTCAAGGCGCAGGCCAACGAACAGGATCTCGCCGCCAAACGTGAGAAGACCGCGCTTGATATCGAATTGGCCCGTGAGAGAGCGGCGTTTGAAGCGGACCTGGCCAATCGGCAGCAGGGCTTTGAAATGGACCTCGCGGAGCGGCGTTTTCAGTTCGATCAAGAGATCGCCCGCAAGAAGGCCGAGCAGGCCAGCCAGAGCGACGACAACATAACGAACTACAGGCCTGGCGGAGCGCTGGACCAATGAGCCGCTATTGTCGCCAGCAGCCCTCCTCGCGGTTGTTCGTAGAGGACGCCATCTTTGACGGAGAGCGGCCCGGTTTGCCGGACATTCAGGTAGCGAGCCATGCAGCTTGCGACACGGGCCTTCTATGGCCTGACGGCTCCATTATTTGGCGCGCTCCCAACCCGATCGGCTTCGGCGGAGAGTTGGAATGAGCGCCGAAAACGACCTTCGCGATGCGATTATCGCTCAGATGGATCACGTCCGTACCACGGCAACACCGCTGGGCCGCGTGGTTACATTCGGAGATTACGCAGACGCCATTGTCGCGCTCATTAAACGCTGGACCGCCGAGGAGCCCGCATGAACGATAACTATCTTGAGCGCCTCGCCGACGCGGAAGCGGCCGAGAATGCCATGAAAAGGTGGCTCGGGCCCGCCTTCGATGCCGTCAACGAGGTCTATCGCGAGCGCCTACAAAGCATTGCGGCCAAGGAGCCGTGGGAGACGGCCAAAATCTCCAAGGTGGCCGTGGCCATCACGATTGCCGCGGAAGTTCGCAAGCAAATCGAAGCCGTCGTCGCAGATGGGAAGGTGGCGCTTAGCGAGAAGCGTCACCGCCAGCAGATCGAAAATATCCCGCACGAGAAGCGCAAATGGCTGGGGATCTAACGCCGCAATGGGCGATGGACGCCTATAACCGCCTTCTGGACGCGCGCCGGCACCTTTCCGACAAGGAGCTGGAAGAGATGGAGCGCGATAACAAGCGCCAGTTCGAGCGCGCCAGGATCATGCGGCGTCTGGAGAAGGTGGCATGACCTTCGCCGATCTCAACCTTCCGTACAGCTACGGGCATGGCGTCTGGACGCGCTCGCAAGCGGTCACCGGGGAAGACTGGGCCACCGCCGAAGATGCCCTGACGCAAGAGGCCCTGACGTGGATCGGGGACAATCCAGGCAAAGCCAACGGCTACCACATCTTCCGCAACGAGCCCGGGAAGATGCTCACACTCGATTTGATGCGCGGCGCCTGAAGCGCCAGGGAAAGGACTGAAAATGGCTACGCAGCCGGTTGAAACAGAATTGCAGACCCCGACCGTTGAGGGCGCCACCAACGAGAATGACGCCGCGTCTTTCTATGCTGACGATCAGCAGCAGGGCGAAGGGCAGGAGGGGGGAGACCAGTCCTCCGAAGCTGAGCAGCAGGAGGCGGCGCCAGCAGTTGAGGCGCCCAATTCTTGGCCGGCCGAAGACCGGGAAGTGTTCAAGACCCTGACGCCTGAAGCACAGGCCGTGGTCGCCCGCCGCGAAGCTGAACGGGACAAGCAGGTCTACGCCAAAGGGCAAGAGGTTCGCCAGGTCGAAGCGACCGCGCGTGAAGCTGTGATGAAAATCCAGCACAACTATGCAACCCAAATCAGCTCTTTGCTTGGCGGCTCACAAGCGCCGGAAAGACCTGATCCTCGGCTATTGGCCACTGGACAGGAGCAGCATCGCGCGTTATTCTACCAGCAGGAAGCAGAATACCGGTCTTGGGAATCCCAGCAGCAAACGCTGCAGACACACCTAGGCCAGATTCAGCAACAAGCGGCGGCGTTGGAAGCGCAGCATTTTGAGGCCCAAAAGGCCCATGATGAATCTCTTCTGGCGCAAGAGCTTGGCGATATATGGTCTGAGCCATCAAAGCGGCAGAAGTTCCTGAGCGATCTGGAACCCATCGGCGGAGAACTCGGCTACTCCAGGGAACTGATGGCGCAAGCTAACGCCACGGACATCCTTGCTCTCAAGAAAGCACTCGACTGGAAGGCGAAAGCCGCCCGTTGGGATGATCTCCAGAAGCGCAAGATGACCGACGTTCGCGCGGGCAAACAGCCTCCCAAAGTGATGCAGCCGGGAGTGTCTGGCAGCGCGGGGCAGCAAAATCTCAGCGTGGCAGAAACTCTCTATCCGAATGATGTGAGGCGATGACGCGGGCTGACGCTCCCTTCGCCTCCGCGAGATGGGAGCGGCCTTCATGGCTACCGTTGGGAACACCTTCATCGGCATTGCCGATTACTACAAGTCCACGAACAGCAACCGGGACATCATCCCCGTTATCGAGGCCCTGAACATCGTCAATCCTCTCATGGAGGATGCGTATGTGATCGAGGCCAACCAGGGCACCAAGCACCTGTCGGCGATCCGCACGGGTCTGCCTTCGGTGACGTGGGGCAAACTCTACCAGGGCATTCCGCAAAGCAAGTCCGTCAAGCAGCAGGTCGAGGATACGACCGGCTTCGTCGAGGGGCTGTCCACGGTCGATAAGCGGCTGCTGGATATTTCCAAGGATCCGGCCGCGTTGCGGATGAGCGAGGCGGAGAGCTTCCTTGAGGCGATGAGCCAGGAAGTCACGTCCAACTTCTTCTACAGCGACACGCGCACCACGCCGGAGCGCTTCAAGGGCCTCGCGGCCCGCTACAATGCCCTTGGTGGCGACGGAGCGGGTAACCAGATCGTCAACGCTGCCGGGTCGGGATCGGACAACACCTCGGTCTATTTCGTGACCTGGGGCGCGAACCAGACTTCGCTGATCTACCCCGAAGGCACCGCTGCCGGCATTCAGCGCGAGGACAAGGGCGAGGTCCGCGTCTATGATGACCTGAACAACGCCTATTACGCCAAGGAAGAGCTGTTCCGGCAGCATGTCGGCGTGCGTGTCGGCGATTGGCGCTTCAACGCCCGCATTGCCAACATCGACGTGTCCGACCTGATCGCCGGCACCGTCGATCTCTACAAGTTCATGCGCTCTGCATACTACAAGCTGCAGGTTCGCCGGAACAACAAGATCGGCAACGGCGGCATGGTTTCGATGGGCAAGACGGTGATCTACGCCAATCGCACCATCCTTGAGGCGCTGGAAGCCCTCTCGGTCAACAAAGGATCGTCTGACAATTTCGTGCGCCTCACCCCGGATGAGATCCAGGGCCGCGAGGTCATGACTTACAAGGGCATTCCCATCCGAGAGACGGATTCCATCATCAACGCCGAATCCGTCGTTTCGTAACGGCTGCGCGAACAGGAGTATTTGATATGATCTTCGACCGTGCTGAACTTTTCAGCAGCGCGCAGGCCATTACGGCGACTGCCGCATCGACCAATGTTCTGGATACCGGAGCGACCGGCACCGTCTTCGGCGCCGCTGCCGCGCTGGGTCGCGATCTCGGCAAGGGGACCCCGATTCCCCTGGCTATCCGCATCGTCCAGAACTTCAACAATCTGACCTCTATGACGATCGCCTATCAGGTGTCGGACGACGCGGCGTTTACCACGCCTGTAACGGTCGTGACCTCGCCAGCCTACACGCTGGCGCAACTCAACGCGACCGGCAGCAGCGCCGTCCATATCCTGCCTGACCAAGTGCCGGCTGGCGCGAACAAGCGCTACCACCGCTTGCTCTACACCGTCGCTGGAACCGCGCCGACGCTGGGCCAGGTCACGGCGGGCCTCGTCATGTCGAACCAGACCAACTCTCAGTACTGAGGAGGCATAGATGACCAAGAAGTCAGACCCCAAGGCGTATACCGCCCCGCACGACGTCTTCACTGCCGATCAGTACACCAAGGCCGGCGAGGTGTTCGTCACCGATGCCCCCAAGGGCGAGAAGTGGGAGGAGAAAACCACCGCGGAGGTGCACGCGATCGACGCTTCGACCGACAAGGTTCCGGGCGATCCTCCGCTCGAAAGCCTGTCCGTCGATGCTCTCAAAGCGGTCGCGGTGACCAAGCACGTCAACCCCGAAGGCATGAACAAGAAAGAGCTGATCACGGCCATCAAGGCCGCGAGCGAGCCCCGTCTTTGATCATGAGGGCCGGCTAACCCCCGGCCCTTTCCTGCTTAGCGGAGGTTAATATGGCCGTTCCCACCGGGACGAAGAATGCCCAGACACTTGGCGCGGCCGGCGCCCCCATCACGCTTGCGGATGGAACGGTTGCCTATGCGCTGATGACGATCCCGGTCGATTCAACCGGAACGCCCAGTTCAGGGACCAGCCCGAGCAACACCTACACTCTTGCGAACAACATTACGCTTGCCGGCAACACCAGCACGACGCCGGTTGCGATCCCAGCAAATTCATCGGCGAGCTACGGCTTCAGCTACATTCTGGGCGGCACGTCGCCGAACATGAAGCTACAGGCCTTGGGCGCGGACGCGACGACATGGCAGGATGTCGTCACCGGAATCACGGCGTCTGGCCAGCAGGGCGTGGTTGTGTTCACGGGCGCGGCCGGAGCCTCGTTGCGGCTCACCAATACCACGGCCAATTCTATCACCGGCCTGACGGCCACGTTGTCGAGCTGATGCCCGTATCCACCTCATACGGGCTGGCGAAAGGCTGGCCGGTTGCGGCGGGGCAAGCAATATTTGCGCTGGCCATTTCCGGCACGCCCGGAGCCGCGACAGTCGGGTCCAGCTACAGCTTTACGCCGACCGCGACAGGCGGAGTGGGGACGAAGGTTTTCAGCTTCGATAATTCGGCCGGCCTGACTGCGAACGGTCTGTCTTTCAGCGCCTCCACCGGGGCAATCACGGGCACCGCCACCGGATCGGCAGGAACGATCACGGGCACAATCACTGTGACGGATAGCAGCGGCTCCGCAACCCTGCCGATCAGCATCACCGTGTCTTCCACCCTTCCGGACACCTTCGACCGCATGACTGCAACCTTCACCTTCGACAGCATGACAACGCCAACTTTCGACCGGAGCATTTGACATGGGCTTGATCAACATCGGCACCGCCGCGGATGACGGTACCGGCTCGAAGCCGCGCGAGGCCGCGCTTCTCATCAATCGCAGCATGAACGCGCCGCTTCGCAAAGCGGTCAGCGTCATGTTCGACGGCGACAGCAAGGGCGTCGAGGGCTTCAACGTCTACGTCTATGTCGCAGCCGTTACGGGCATCAGCTTCGTCCGCCGCGACACCGGCAATGCGGGCGGTTATGGCATCGGAGGCTCTGACAGCAGCTCCACCACGAACAACCTCACCAATACGACGCGCATGGCGAATTGCCTTGCCGCGCTGCAGGCTTTGACGAATGCCGGCGAGACCGTGGACGTGTCGCTGCGCATGTTCACCAACGACGTTGCGACCGACCCGGCGACGGTCATTTCGCGCCTAACGACCTACCATAACACCGTCGTGCGCGCCGGCGGTGCGCGGTTCCTGATCCTGTTCGCGTGCGAGCCCGGCAATGGCAGTTCGACGTCGGGTCTCAATGCCCAGCGTATTGCCCTCAACCGCCGCCTCTCGGCTTATGCGAACACCAACTCGCATGACACGATCTATATAGATTATACCAATCAGATCATCGACCCCAACGCCTCGAACACTCTTGGCAAATGCTATCCATATACCGCGACCGGCACCGGCGCCCCGATCGGCTCGGTTTTGCGGGATGGTACCCACCACAGCAACAACGGTGATTTCCTCGCCAGCAAGGGCGCCATCGAGGCGCTGAAGGCGATCTATCCGAAGAAGCAGACCCGCAGTCTTTCGCAAGTGGCCACTGGCCAGGATACCAATGGCGCGTCTGGCTATGGCGACAGCCACGACGGTAATTTGTATACAGTGGGCCGCACCGTCGCGATCGGGGGCGTGATCGGTGGCTTCACCGGAACCACGCCAGTCGGGACGCCACCGGCCAGCATGAGCCTGTCCGGCACGCTTGATGGTACGGGCGCGATAACCTTCACTGCTGCAACCGCATCTGTGACCGCCGATGGCCTGCCTATTCCTCCGGGGGATTGGCCGGCGGTGAATGTCGCGCTTACCGGCACGCCCACCACCACGGCGACGTTCACCATAACCTATAACGGGGCGGGTGTTTCGCTGGCGACCAACAACCAGATTGCGATCGGCGATCCGTTGCGTATGTTCGTCGTTCTCAAGGCTAATAACCTCGTGGGCGTGGCACAGTTCAAAGTGACCATGAACGGCGAGGCCGTGTCTGGCCAGTCGCTGCCGACACTCGGCGGCACGTCCGGCGCCAACTCGCCGCTGGCCGATGGGTGGATCAACCGCAACGGATCTGGTGGCCTTGACGGTCCTATCATCATCGAAGGCGATGTCTTCACCGCTGCCGCCGCTCACTCGACCGTCAAGATTGCCCTGATCACGCAGGTTATGGCGAACGTGCCTCTTTCGGGCAGCTTCGACATCCTGCTGATTGGCGTCGAGCGGGCTTATTGATGGCCGCCGATCCGCAAACCTATGACGAGCTGCAATCGGCCATTGAGAGATGGACCGACGATAGCACGCTGACGGCCACGATCCCTGAGCTTATAGCCCTCTCCGAACGGCGGCTATCGCGCCGCCTCAATTCGCCTGAAATGGAGGCGTCCACCACGCTCGCCATCACGGACGGCACAGCGACCTTGCCTACGGATGCATTGCAGATCCGCGCCATTTTCATCGACTATGATGGTCGCAGGGTTCCGCTCCAGGTGATTTCTCAAGCGGATTACGACAGGAGCTATAACAGCGACGTAACCGGCCGGCCGATTTACTACATGGTGAGCGGGGCGTCGATAAACGTCCTCCCTCTGCCCGATCTCACCTATACGCTGGGCCTGCGATACAAGCAGAGCATTCCCGCCTTGAGCGAGACGGTAACGACCAATTGGCTTCTGACTAAATGGCCTGATCTTTATCTTTCCCACTGTCTGCTGACGGCGGCCGACTATGGGTTCGAAGATGCGCGTCTGGACTGGAATACCGCGAAAACGGAACAACTGATCAAGGAAATCAACCAGGCCGGCTCGAAGCTGCGCTATGGCGATGGCCCGCTTGTCCCCACCGCTCCGGTTGGGGATTTCATGCCGCGAGCGCGTAGCTGATGCGCGCGATTTTCGGAGAGTTGATACAGGACCAGCCGGCCCATATGAATGAAGGCCTGCTGATCGCAGACGGCTGTTTTGCCATCAAGAACGGCTACAACCCGCTCAATGGCTTCTCTCCGGCGCCCAACGGCACTCTGGCGGGGCCCGCGCTTGGTTCCGGGGCCTATCGGGTCGGTCTAAGTACTTACGTCTTCGCCGCCACCGCGGGCAATATCTACCGCTATCAGTCGGGAGGCTTCACGAGCCTGATCGGCAGCCTGTCGTCCAGTCAGAGCATCGGCGTCCGGTTTCAGCCCTACAATAATCTGATGCTGGCCACCAACGGCACGGACCCGATCAAGGTGTTCGATCCCGCTTCGCCCACGACGATGACCAGCCTTGGCGGAACGCCGCCCACGGCTCGTTTCATGGCGATCGTGCGCGGGTTCGTGGTGCTGGGCTATGCGGCGGGGGATTCGCTCCGGCTGGCGTGGTGCGACAATGGCGCCCCAACGACGTGGACGGCTGGCACCGGAGAGGCGGGATTCTATGAGATGCCGTCCGGTGGCGATATAACGGGCGTAATCGGCGGCGAATATGGGCTGATATTCCAGGAAAGCCGTATCCTGCGGATGACCTATACCGCCGACGACACGATCTGGCAGTTCGACGAGATCGCCAACGATATTGGGTGCGTCGCGCCGAACAGCATCGCGGTGTATGGCAAGAGCGTATTCTTCCTGTCCAACCGGGGGCTGATGGTCTGCGATGGGACGAGTGTACGGCCGGTTGGAGCGGAAAAGGTGGATCGGACCTTTCTGGCGCAGGCAAATCGCTCCAATTACAGCGCCATGTCGGCGGTGGTTGATCCGCGCAACTCGCTCTATATCGTGGCGCTGCCGTCAGCTAACCCGCCAGCGTCGGTCTATATCTACAACTTCCTGCTGGAGCGATGGACGACGGCGACGGTCACGGTCCAGCTATTGTTCAATTCCATGGCCCAGAGCGTCACGCTGGAGGATCTGGACGCGCTCTATGGCACGCTTGAAGGGGTTCCCGTCTCTCTCGACGACCCGGCCTTTCGTGGTGGAACGCCGCTCCTGATGCTGTTTGACGGTTCGAACAGGCTCGGTTCATTATCCGGTTCCACTTTGCGCGCCACCTTCCTTGATGCGGTCCGAGAGCCGTTTACGGATCAACGGGCGCGAGTGAAATCCGTCCGCCTGCTAAGCGATGCCCCAAGCGCCACGGTGACCTTGCGCGGCGCAAATGTGCTTAGCGAGACGCAGACGCCAACCTCCTACACCGTGCGCGATCGGCAGGGGCGGTATCGCATGCGCGAGAATTGGACCTTCGTGCAGACCAATGTGGAAATCCCATCGGGCACGTCGTGGAATTATATGCAGGGCATCGACATGGACGCCCAGCAAGGCGGTCGCGCATGAGCCTTCCCCCGCTGATCAAGGAAAACGAGGGAAGCGATTCCGAATGGAAGCGGCGGGTCCGTGACTTGCTCAACCTCACAGTCAGACGAACCAGCGGCGCGGGAACGACGGCGGAGCGCCCGCGTAATCCGGCTTTAGGGCAGGCTTTCTATGACGAGACGCTGAATCGGCCGATCTGGTACGGAACCGGGGGTTGGATCAAAGCTGACGGCACGGCGGTATGACCCCGCAGGAGTGGACATCCTATCTTGATTGGCGGCCAGCCTTTGCGGAGGTGATCGACGCCAAATATTATACGCTTGAATGGCTGGACAGACAGCTACTCGATGGAGAAGCGTTTTTCATTTGCACGCCAAATGCGGCCATAATCTATGAGTTGAAGACCTATCCAACCGGGGCTCAAGATATCCATGGGCTCATTGCGGCTGGCGAGCTTTCTGATATAAGAGATGTTCTGATCCCAGTCGCGGAAGACCGCGGCAGATCGCTGAACTGCGTTGGAGCGCTGATTTCCTCCCGAGAGGGATGGGCCAAGGCGCTCCGGTCTAGCGGATACGAACCCTACCAGGTGACAATCCGCAAGTCGCTTTAGCGGATAGGGATCGAAATGGGTTTGTCTTCCAGTAAAACCAAGACCACCAACGACCCTTGGGCGCCCGCACAGCCGTTTATCCTCAAGGGCATGCAGCAGACCAACCAGGTCTTTGATCAGAACCAGCCCACGCTGGAGAAGATGAGCGGACTGGCGCAGGACGCTTTTCAGAAGCTCGCCCCGACAGCATTCAGCCCAAGCCCCTATGTGACGGGGGCGCAGAACGCCGCCTCAAACATCGCGGGCGGGGCCTATATGGGCAACAATCCCGGCGCAGCTACTTACGATGCGATCCAGAATGGCGCAAACCCGGCGCTCGCCCCGCTTTCCGGCCTCGCCAATGGTGGCGGCGTCAATCCCGCCTTCGCCCGCCTCTCGGATCTGGCCTCAGGCACGGCGGTCAATCCGGCAACTGGTCATCTCAACGCGATTGCTGGAGGCGATTATTCCAACCCTGCGGATACCTATGCCCAGTCCGTGGTAGGCGGAAAATATCTCAACGCCCAGCCTTCCGCGGGCGTCTACGGCAACATCATGAGCGCGGACTATCTCAAGGGTAATCCGTACATCGACCAGATCGTCGCACAGACCGGCGCTGACGTGCAGAAGCAGGCCAATCAGCGTTTCGGCGCTGCTGGAATGGGCTCTGGCCTGTCGAGCGCTTTTGCGGATTTGCTATCGAAAAACCTCGCCAAGAACGAGACCGGGCTTCGTTACCAGAACTACAACGATAGCGCGAACCGCCAGCTTACGGCGGCCGGACAGTCGGACGCTGCTTTCAGTGCCGAACGCAACCGGCAGATGGACGCAAATGGCCTGATCTCGGGGAACTACAATACAGGCCAGCAGAACAGGCTGACGGCTGCGAATGCTCTCGGGTCCCAATTCCTGACGGGCCAGCAGAACCAATTGTCCGCCGCTGGCGCCCTGGGCTCACAATTCTTGCAGGGGCAGCAAAACCAGACGAGTGCCGCGAATGCTCTCGGGTCCCAATTCAGTCAGCAGCAGCAGAACCAGCTGGCGGCAGCGGGTGCTTCGGACGCCTCGCGGAATGCCGGTATCGCCCAGATGCTTGAAGCGGCGGGCCTTGCTCCCTCTCTTTCCGCTGCGCAATATAACGGCGTTACGCCCGCCCTCTCACTGCTCAATACGGCGGCCGATATTCCGTATGTCGGCACGGCGGCCCTCAACGGACAGATCCGGCAAGCTTCCAACGGCTATGGCACGAGCACTACCAAGAGCAACCAGAGTATCATGAGTGGCCTCGGACAGCTTGGTCAGGCGGCGGGCACGGCGGCGATGGTGTTCTCCGATATTCGCCTCAAGCGTGACATTGAACCGGCTGGCCAGTTTGACGACGGGCTTGGGATCTACCGCTACCGCTACCTATGGGATGACGAACCGCGCGTCGGCGTGATGGCGCATGAAGTCGCCGTGCATCGTCCGTGGGCTCTTGGCCCTGAGATCGGCGGATATGCCACTGTGAATTACGGAGCGCTCTAATGGGTATGGCATTTAACGGCTTTTCCATGCGGCGGCCGACGATCAATCCGGATCAGCGCTTCGGCGACGGCTTCGATCCTGTCACGGGCACAATGAGTTTGTCTGGCGGTTCTGGCCCAAGCGGACCGCTCCCGGCGATCGATGCGCTTCCGCCTGTTCAGCCAACGGCATGGCAGAGGGGCGGCAAGGGGTGGAACACCGTGGGCGGGATTGGCGACATTCTAGCGGCACTGGGCGGAAAAGAAACGCCCTATGTCAACCACATGATGGAAGAGGAAAGGCAGCAGCAGTTGCTTCAGCGCCAGATGATGCTTGCAGCCTACAAGAATCAGCACCCCGACCCAACTGGCACCATGCAGAATGTCCAGGCAGCCGGCCTACAGCCCGGCACGCCTGAATATCAGGCATTCATGCAGAAGGTGTTGATGCAGCCCCGCTACATGGTGCTTGGCAACCCCGAGAGCGGGCAACAGGTCATCGACGCCAATAATCCACCTGTATCAGCGGGACCGCCAGCGGATGCGATCGCGCATCTGAAGTCCGATCCTAGCCTCGCTGCGCAGTTTGACGAAGTGTTCGGCCCAGGCTCCGCAGCCCGCGCGTTGGGGAGCCAGTAAATGCCGGAAAACCCCTTCGCCAAATATAAGAAGGCGAACCCGTTTGCAGTCTACACGACGCCCGGGACTGGACCCAAGCCGCCCACTGGCTATGCGAAGCCCGGAGAGGCAGCGCCGCTTGTGGCAATCCCCGGAGGCCCCGATAGCCCGGAGCATGCCGCCGCAGTCGAGCGCGCTCGCTCTATGGCCGGTGTTGCGGCTGCGATTGCCGAAGCCCGCGCAAAAGCCGCGATCGAACTGGAGACGGCGCGACGTAAGCAGGACATGGCGGCCGGCGGCGTGCAGATCAATCCTGCGCTCGACAAGTTGACTGGCGCGGACTTTCTGAAAGCGCTGCCTCCACAAACGGCGTCCACGGTCCAGGCTCTTGTCGATGGACGCATGGCCTTCCCGGCCGGGGCCGCGATGAAATCACCTTATTGGCAGCAGATGCTTGCCAACGTGGCGCATGCGGACCCGAACTTTGATGCGGTGAACTATAACGCTCGCTCTCATACGCGCGTCGATTTCACCTCGGGGCAGTCGGCGCGCAACATCAAGGCGCTGAACACCGCGATTGGCCACCTGGGGCATCTGAACGAGCAACTGGCCGGCACAGCCTCGCATGGTGGGTTCCCGTTCGCCACGACCGTCAATCAGGTTGAGAACGCCTTTGCGCGCGGCTCTGGCAAGAGCGGGCCGACGCTGTTCGATCAGACGTCGGGCGCGCTCGCCTCAGAATTGACGCAGGTGTTCCGCGGCTCTGGCGGAGCCGAAGCCGACGTGAAGCGCTATCTTGAGGAGCTTTCCCCCAACGCCTCGATGGAACAGAAGCAAGCGGCGGTGAAGAATATCGCTGGTTTACTCCAGTCACGTCTGGAGGCTGTCGGCGACCAGTATAAGCAGGGCATGGGCAAGACCATCGACCCGCTGCAACTGCTGAACCCGCACGCACAGAAGGCGTTCTCGGCGATCCTCGGGGCTGACGGCTCTGGAGGTGACGGCGGGCCGCCCGCTACCGGCACTGGCGGCGGCAATCCTCCCGGCCCGTTTGATGGCCCATCCTCAACCCCGGTTGGCGTCGCGACTGGCGCGCAGCGCACGGAAAGCTACCCTGCCGCTTCGGCTATTCTGGACAAGATGATCCGGCAGGGCGCTAGCGCAGCCGACATCAACGCGGCGCTGCCTAAGGACGTGTCTGGCCCCGTGACACAGGATCAGGTTTCGGCCGCGCAATCGTGGCTCCGGAACAACCCTCATTATGCCGGCAGCATCGGGCAGGCGTTCCGCATCGCGCAAAACAGCCCACTCACCCGTCTTTCCGCCACGCCTGGGGCCACAGGTATCACGCAGGCCGCAAACGCGCTGACTGCCGGCTACCTCGACGAAGGCGCCGGGCTGGTGAACCATTTGGCAACCGGCCAGCCGCTTAACGAGGCTATCGCGGCGGCCGATATGGCCAAACAGGCGCAGGCGAACCAGAACCCGAAAGCCGCCCTCGCGGGTAATGTCGTGGGCGGAGGCTTGGCGATGTATGGCGGCGGCGCCCTGCTCGACGGTTTGGGTATGGCCGGAACAGCGAGCCGCTATCTCGGGAAACTCGCTCCGGCCGTGGGCGATGCGGCTTATGGCGCGCTCTACGGTTCGGGCGAGAATAACGATAATCGGCTTGCCGGCGCTGGCGCGGGAGCGGCCGGCTCCGTCATCGGTGGCTATGTCGGAAACAAGGCTGCCGGCATGTTTGGACGTGGCCTGCGCGGGGTGAAGAACGCAGCAGTCGATTATCTCGACGCTAATGGGGTCCCGCTCACTTCTGGCCAGATCCTCGGCGGCAATTGGAAGGCGCTCGAAGACAAGGCGACGAGCCTGCCCCTCGTTGGCGATATGATCAAGAACCGCCGCTCTGAAGGCTATAACGCTTTCAATCAGGCAGCCTTCAACCAGGGCGGCGCTCCGATCGGCGCTACACCCAACACGGTTGGTCAAAGCGGCCTCGATCTGCTCGATCAGGCAACGAGCGATGCCTATAAGAAGACGCTCAGCGGCGTTCAGGTGAACGGGAATGACCCGCAATTCCTGAATGACATGTCCGGCATCGTCTCCCAAGGGAAGGCGCTGCCAGATCCTATGGCCGGGAACGCTGATTATACGCTGCGTACGCGCGTTGGGCAGAGCTTCGACAATGCCGGCAACCTCTCCGGCAACGATTTTCAGCAGTCGATCAGGGGGCTGCGTCGCGACACGCGGGCGGTGGAACACCTGCCTTATGGCTACGATTTCGGCCAAGTCACTGGCGGCGCTGAAAATGCCATGAAGGGGCTGCTTGATCGACAGGCGCCCGGTGTCGTCCCCGACTATTTGAAGGCGAACGCGGCCTACCGCAACCAGATGATCCTTGAAGACGCGCTGAAGGCCGGGAAAAACCAAATCGACGAGGCGGGAAACCCGATTTTCACACCGTCCCAATTGAACACGGCATCGGTGCGTAACGGCGGGATGGCATTCAGCCGCCCCTTCCGCCAGCTCGCCGAGGCTGGCCAGCAAGTTTTACCGTCCAAAATTCCAGACAGTGGCACGGCTGGCAGGGCTGCGATTGGCTTGTTGGCGGCGACGGCGGGCGGCGGCGGGACTGGCGCCGTTGCTGGCACCCCCTTCGGCGAGAGTGGAACTGGGGGCCTCGGCGGGGCCGGAATCGGTCTTGCTACTGGACTTCTCTACACCAAGGCTGGCCAGCGCGCTCTAACGGCTGCTCTCCTCCGTCGTCCCGCGATATTCAAGCAAGGGGGTAACTACATCGCCGACAATTCCGATCGGCTGTCCCAGCTTCTTGGTGGCCCCGCTCTTGGCGCTCAATTCGCTCTTTCTGGCCAGTGAGCGTCTTTTCCTGGAATCCATCCAAAAACGCACGGCCCCCATACCGAAGCCCGCGCCCATCATGTTGAGGAATTGTAGGCCGGTCATCAGTCAACCGTAAGAGGGCAAAGATCCGCCACGCCTAAAGTTATAATGTAAGGGCTCCCGAGCTTGTCATAAACGCATATTTTCGACATGCCTTGTGTATAGCTGCGCTTTAGAAACCCAGCCCCGGCTGGCCCGCGTGCCGCACTAGGCGGAGGCGGACTGTCTCGCATAGCGGCGCTGGCAGCGGCAAAAGCGGCGGCGCGACGCGCGTTCACTGCTCTCACCTGAGCTGCGCACTCATCGTAATAGGCCGCCGAGTATTGGGAGCATGTTTTCGACACGCTCATACAGCCGGAAAGCGTGAGAGATAGGCTGGCAATAGCCGCGCCGCGGAAGAAATGAGCCCCCATAGGGGGCACGTCAATACACCCCTTCACATGGGGCGGGCAAGCGAAACTGGCCGCCCTCCAAAAGTGGAACATCGTCAGGGCTTTCTTTCGCAGGTGTGGCTACGATAGCCACACCCTTTGTTTGCACCCTGCGCCGCACATGCTATAAGGCCGCATTGATCCCAGTCGCTCGGGCGACAGATCGCTCTGCTAACCAGCGATGCGGGATCAATCATGGCGAAAAATGCCGTTACGGACTGGAGCGCCACCCCAGCCAACAACACAGACATAGCGGGCACCTCGATAGCGGTAGGCTGCCCGCCTTCCGACGTCGGCATTTTCATGCGCACCAATATGGCGCAGATCGCCGCATGGATTGCCGATCCAGCCGGTCCGCTCCTGAAGTCTGGGGGCACGATCGCGGGCAATCTGGCTGTTACAGGCACGTTCGGTGTGACCGGGAATGCAACGTTCGCAGGCAGCTTGACAGTTACCGGCAACACGCATGTCTCTTACGGTTCAACGGTCACGGACGGCGCTTCAACTGATCGACTGATCGGTTATCGGAACCTGCCTTTCACGGCAGCCACTTCCGGCCGAACACTCGCCTTGACCGATGTCGGGATGGCCATTCCCGCGACGGGCGCGATCAACATCCCGACCAATGCGGCGTCGGCTTTCGCGATCGGCGATATCGTCGCGGTCTATAACAATTCCGGGTCCAGCATCTCTATCACCGCATCCGGTGGCGTGACCTTGCGCCTGGGTGGCTCGGCCACAACCGGAACCCGCACCCTCGCCCAGCGTGGGCTGGTGACCCTCCTGAAAGTCGCAACCGATGAATGGGTTGCGCTGAACGGCGGTATCTCATGACCGGAATGGCGATGGCAGCTGCGGGGGGCAAAACCGCCTATCCCCCGCTGGTCAACGGCTTCTCGTGGGTCAGCGGAACGACGAGTTTCAACATCAGCGCGGCGAACGTGCGTCTGTCTGATTTGAACAGCCTGAACGTCATCGGCGGCTCCGCAAGCGGCGGCTCCGGTTCGTACAGCATCAACACTTATATCACCGTTGATTCAAGTTCCGGCGATCCAACGGCCATCATGTTCCTTGCCTCTGACGGCGGCACGCACACCACGATCTCGGTCAATAACTTTACGACTATCGGGACCCTCATCAACGCGCACCTGCACGTGGACGTGACCGACACCGTTACTGGGCTGACCGCCAATTACAGCACCCCCATCAATGTGGCCAGGACCAGCTGATGTCGCACACCAAACCCGAATCCTTCTGCGAGATGATAAAACTCGCGCTTGACCACGCGCCCGACGCGGCGGCCACAGCCATGCTGCGCTCCCTCGAAATCAATTATTGCAGCGGTATAACCGCGCAAGGCGATTCAGGGCGCCATCCCCATACCGACAGCGGCGGAACCACTCCGCCTCCGGGCAAATGAGCAAGCCGGGCGATGTATGATGGGGTCTCGCTCTCACTGGATGCCGTCAAGGGCTGGGGCGGCTGGTCCCTGTTCTTCCTTGCCATCATCTGGTGGATACGGGGAGCCCCTGATCGCAGGCGCGCGGCAACGGAGGATGCCGTCCAGCGCAAAAAGGTCGAGATCGAGGCGGAAGCTGCGCTTCAGGCCCGTAATGGCGAACTTATCGGCGCCCTCTCCAGGCGTATCGATCAAGTGGTGCGTGAGCATGAGGCGGACCGCAATAGCTGGAGCAACGAGCGCGCCGCGATGCGGGCGGAACATGAGGCCGATCGCCGCCGTCACGATGAGGAACGCGAGCAATGGCGCCGGGAACGATCGCAGCTCCTCGAACAGGTCGACGGGCTTGAGCGCAAGCTGCAGTCCTATGGCTCGTCCGCGCTGCATCTGCAGGAGGGGCCGGTCAACGCGCCGACTACGATTGCGCGCCTTGTGCCGGATGCAGGCCCGGTGAAGCGCAACAGGGGCCCGAGACGATGACGAGCTACTTCGTCTCCCTTGGCGCCTGCTGGCTGGTCTGCATGTCGTGCGGCGGGTCGTACGAGCGCACCGCGGCAAGCGTCGTGCTTCTGAATGGGGTCGCGAACGAAGTCTGCGTGCGGATCAGCGGCGATTACACGCCGTGGATCTGGTTTCTGATGACCGACACGGTTGCCTGCCTGATCCTGACGGCGCCCCACAATGGGCGGTTGCGCATACCCCAATCGGGCACCGTGGGGGCGGTGCTGGCGGCGACCTATGCCACGCAGATCATCATGCACCTGAGTTACGGAATGAGTTCAAACGGGCGGGCGTACACATACTGGCAGAGCCTTACAGCGATGGCCTGGCTGCAACTCCTGATCCTTTTCATGGGGGGGATGTCGCATGGCTGTGGTCGTCTTGGTCGTCGGATACGTCGCCATATTCCCGTGGCTTCTCAGACGCATCTGGGCCGCGTGGGAACGGCGAACGAGGGAGAAGGCTGAATGAGCGGAGGCCCCATAGACTGGCCAGCAACCCAGCGCCTGTTGGGCGTGACCCCCGATGGCATTCCGGGGCGGCAAACCTATCTTGCGATCGTCGATCTCGTCGGCCAGCCATGCCAGCCCGTCGCCAATTGCCTGGCTAAATTCGCCCCCAGTTACGGCATGACGACGCCGCCACGACTGGCTGAGTTCGTGGCGCAGATCGCGAACGAAACAGGCGGCTTCACTGTCTGGGAAGAAAACCTGCATTACAGCGCGGCCGGGCTTCTGCGCACATGGCCATCGCATTTCAATGCGGACATAGCCGAACGGTGCGCCGGCCAGCCGCTTCTGATCGCGGAACGGGCCTATGGCGGGCGCATGGGGAACGGCCCAGAGGGCTGCGGCGAAGGCTGGAAATACCGCGGTCGCGGCGCGCTGCAGCTGACCGGCAAGGACGCCTATAGCAAGTTCGGCAAGACGCTGGGGATAGACCTGACTGCCCACCCCGAGGTGGCTGCAGATCCCTATAACAGCACGTTGATAGCGCTCGAATTCTTCAAGGAATTGCACGTCAACGATGCGGTCGATGCCGGTGATTTCGTCAAGGCGCGGCGGCTGACGAACGGCGGATCGATCGGGCTTGAGCATGTCGCAGAGTTGCGCGCCAAGCTGCTGGCGAAGCTGATATGAGCCTGACCAACATCCTCAAGAATATCAATGGCGAGTTCGAGATCGGCCGCGTCTGGCTGTCGATCGGCACCGGATCAATGGTCGTCGCCCCTGTCGTGTTTCAAGGGATCGACACGTTCAAGAACGGGCATTGGGACCCGGCCGCATTCTGTGGCGGCTACGGCCTGGGCCTAGGCGGCCTGATCACCTCCGGCGTCCTCGCGATCGGCAACAAGGACAAGAATGTCGCCGTCGCGCGCCAGACGCAGGCGATGCCGCCGCTCAGCGATACGGAGACCAAGTGATGTTCAGCCTGATCGCCCTCGCTCTCGCCAGCCAATCGGTATCGAAAGCCACTTGGGTCGATGTTTGTTCGGAGCGGGATAGCCCGCGCGCCTGCGCCCGAGCCATGCGGCGCTGGGACCGGATCGCCTACAAGGTCTGCGGCCCCGACGGCATGGTGGACTGGGATGGCTATCCCGGAAAACCGGCCTGCAACCGAAGCGGGTGGGACGGCCAGCGCTATCACCAAAAGGGGGCCGAGTGATGCCCATCTGGCTCCTCGGCGCCTGGCGCTTCATCCGCCCTCTTATGCCGTACATCGCCGCTGCGCTCGTCGTGCTGGGGCTGCTCTCCGCATACGGTCATCGGGAATATGGCCGGGGCAAGCATAGCCGGGACGCAGAGGTCGCGCGCATCACGCAGGACCGCGACACGCACGCGGCGAACGAACGGATCCTGCAGGCCGCCCTGGACCGCCAGAACGCCGCTGTGGTGGCGTTGAAGACGGAAGCGGACCAACGGGTCGCGGCCGGTCAAAAGGCCGTCGCGGAGGTCCGTAAAGCGAACCAGAGCCTGCAAACACAAGCAGAGATGCTGCGCCGATCCGGCAACAAGGCGGTCCCGAAGGATCGGCCATGCGTGCCGAGCCCCGCACTCGTGATGGTGGGAAAGATATGAAACGCGCCCTTGTCCTCGCGCTGGCCCTCTCGTCCTGCGCCACGCCACCAGCACCCCAGATCGTCACCAAAGAGGTGAAGGTCCCCGTGCCTGTTGCTTGTGTCAACAAAGCCGCGGTTCCGATCGAACCAGATGCCGTTGTGATCCCGCTGACGGATGCCCGCCTCGCCGCCGACATCGCTGCATCTCAGGCGCTCAAATACAAGGCCTGGGGGCGCGAGCTTTACGCGCTGATCGTGCCAGCCTGTACAAAGGAATAGCGTCATGCAAATCGGCGTCAACCTATCTCCGCCCCGTCCATTCGGAGAACAGATGTTCATGAACCTGATGCTCCAATCGGGGGCATTGCAGGGCGGCGGGGTCCAGGTTGTCGCCCCGGATAGGCGAGGGCTGGACTATGCCGTATCGATCCCGCCAGAGTTCGCAGGCATGGTCAAGCAGCAGCCATGGGGCCTCTCGATCGACCCCAGCGTAACAGCCGTCCCGAACATGATCTATGCCCGTAAAAGCGATATCGGGCTGATCAAGGCCGGGCAGGTATTCCGAACCCAACAGCTCAACATCCTTCGCCCCATGGCCTGCATCCGGTTCATGGATTGTATGGCCACCAACGCCAACCAGACGCCGTTCTACACCGCCTCGATCGGCGATACGTCCTACGTCCACGGCATGCCGGTTCCGGTGATGGCGATGCTGTGCAACACGGTCGGGGCGGATGCGTGGATCAACATCCCGGTCCGTATGTCGGATGCGGATGCGAAAACATTGGTCGTGTTGTTCCGCGAGTTGCTGGACCCCGGCCTGAACCTCTACGTCGAGTTCTCGAACGAGGTGTGGAACGCGACCTATTGGGCGATGCACTACGCCAATGAGCAGGGCAACGCGAAATGGCCCGCCGATCCTACAGCCAGGAAACAGCCCCCCAATGCCGGCCAGCGTTGGTACGGCATGCGCTGCGCCCAGCTTTCCGCCGCCGTAGCAGGCCCCGGCATCCGGTTCGTCATGGGTACGCAGACCATGAACCCCGGCCTCGCAAAGGCTGTCCTGCTGGGCTTTGACGAAGCTGGCGGGGTCAACGCCAACGTCTATGGCTGGTCGTTCGCGGCGTATGTGGATGGGGGAATCAAAGGCGACAAGCTGGTTGCCCTGTCGGAAGCCGGGGATATTCCTGGGGCGATCGATGCCCTGATGAACGATCCGGTCCGCGGCATGCCAAAGATGCGGACGATCTACACGCAGCAGGCCGCGATCGGGGCGTCCAGAGGATGGGAACCGGTTGTTTACGAAGGGAACACCAGCCTGATCGCGCGTGGTATTGCAGATCCGGCAGCGAAGGCAAAAGCCATTGCGTTCGTGAAGGCGGTGACCGAGGACGAACGCGTTGCCCCGGTGCATGAAGCCAACCTTGCCGCGCTGAAAGCCGCTGGCGTCGTCCTGTGCAACCTGTTCAATACGAGCGGTGGGCCGGGAGAATATGGTTATTGGGGGCTCGTCCCGTCATTGGATCATCCGGAGGGAAATCCAGCCTGGCAGGTGGCGCGGAAGTGGGCGCTTGCGGCTTAGCCCTTAAGCACCTCATCAGTTCCATCCGGGTGTCTGTAAACAGGAATGCCGGGGTCGGAGGGGCGCTTGAACCACTCAAGCAACTTATCTGCCGCGTCCAAATCGTTTTGGGTTGTGTGTCCCGCAATAAACCCAAGCTCCCGTAGTTTGGCGACCAACGCCTCTCGCTCGCTCACGGCTTACTCTCCTGTTCAAGGGTGGATAGCAGTTCATTGGCAAGCACTGCCAACGCTGCACCCTGCATCTTCCGCGTGCCGTCCTTCTCTGCGTCTGCCTGCCTGTCGTATGCAAGGGCGCGATGGACGATGTCGAGGTGTAGCCTCTTTAGGATGGCGTCAAGGGCGGCGGTGGCCAGCTCGCGGCGGTTTCACTTGGTCGCCTCTCGGATGCGGTAGTAGATAACATCTCCCGTCCCGAAACGGTGTTGCCATTGCCACGTATCAGCGCGTCGCGGACCGGACTGAACATGCAGACCATTGCGCATCATCCTGAACCTCACTTCTACAAGCGTATCAGGCGGGACCGGACACTCTCCACCGCCCCACAGCTTCCAGCCGCGCCAATAGCCAGGAGGCACTTTTTCTTTCGGGTCAGCCATCATCTCCTCCCCGCACGGCTTCGGCGGTACCCAGCCTTTCCGCAAGCGATAGCAGATCCTGAGGGGTCGTCATGCGGGCAGACATTCGAACAGTTGACCATCATACGACAGGCTTGCGCGCATCGCGGAAACGCGCCTTTCCGCCTCCGCCTGATCATACGCCCAAACCTCGGTGGAATATGTTTTGCCGTCCATCTCATAGCTGAGCAGGAAACAATAAAGCGGCCGGCCATATTCATCCTTGCGGACAAATTCAGAGGATGGCTGTGCCGCCGCATTTCTACGCGCCGTTAAGTCTATGATTTTGTCGTCGTCCATCTCATCATCTCCTATACGGACGGGGGGAGGGGTTTACCCGATTGCCAGGATTGCAGCACGCCATTGCTCGATCATCTCGGCTGTTCTGGCCTTCATGTCGAACCGCCCGCAAATCGGAGCCTTCATGGAGGGCCCGCGCGATCGGCCCCTATCATGGTATTCCTTCGGGCAAGCTCGCGTCATCCAAAGACGGCACGAACCACACTGCCGTTGAGCATCCCGAATACGCGCCTCAAGCTCTCGGCGCTTCTGCTGGTTCTGAGACCATTGGCTGAGCGACGTCGCCCAATCCCAAAGCTCTGTCCCGCTCGGCGAAACTTCGCGTGGCGGTTCCGGTACATGCGCGCTCACATCCCCCTCCCATCATATAATACAGGGGTGGGGGAGGGGTGGCGGGTCATAGAGGCACCTTTTCGAAAGAGGGGGCGCATCGCCCAACAAGCGGGAGCCACTGGTAGCCGGTAACCCGCATCCATGCGTGATGCGTGATGCGTTCCTGCACTGCCCCACAATTGGCGCAGCGGCGCTTGATGGGCCCCAAGATGCCATTTTCTTCGGAGGCATCGGCCCACCTGTGCTTCACGACCTTCATACCAAAAACCCGATAGCCAGCCCGATGACTAGCCACGTCAAGCCGGACAGCACTTGAACCGGATCACGCCAATAGGCCCGCTCAATGATAGTGTTGCTCATGACAGGGTCTCCGCGTGCTCGGCTGCTCGGGCCTGATGCGAGAAAGTATGCACTTTCCCATCACGGCCGAATCCGCCGTTGCGCTTCAAATACATCCCGCACTCGTTAACGATGACGTAGCGGCGATACCGCCCCTGATAATGGGTTGCGACCGTGTACCGAAGCGCCTCGCAACCCCATGACCAGATCGCGCCAGTTTCAGGATCGCCGTCGTCACTAAACCACTCGTTCCGCAGCTCAAATGGCGTCTCCATCGGCGTGACCTGAATGCGGCGGTTGCGGGGCTGAAACATTGCCTTGTCTCCGTAAAGCATATGCTCTAAATACAGCATATGGCTTTGGACGCAATAGCGCATATGCTAAATAATTCCACCTTGGATGAAAAAGGCACATGCGATACGCCCCGCCGCGTGGGCAGGCGCATGGAATATCCTGAGAAGCGGGAGGCGGCGTTTAAGCCGGGGACGCTAGATCGCATCCAAGGGGCTTTGCGCGACGATGAAACACAGGTCGGCTTCATCCGCGAAGCCGTGGAGCGAGAGCTGGAACGGCGGGCGAAAGGCTGATCAATCCGCCCCAAGTGGGTAAAATAGTGGGCAGGCTCTCTAGCTATACAGCCTCGTTCGAATCCCACCCTCTCCGCCAGTAATCTTTCGCCGGGGTTCGCTGGCGACCGCATTCCCCTCCTGTAGCGCGACTTTTGTTCCACTGACGTTCGCTTGCGTTCGCCGCCGTGCGCGGTCCATACGTGGGCAAACGGTGGGCAGAGAATCGGACTGTGGGCAGATTGACCGCTCGGAAGGTGGAGACGCTCAACGAACCGGGGCGTTATTCCGATGGGGACGGCACTGGTTTTCATCTGCGAGTCACGAAGGAAGGCGGCAAATATTACGTCCTGCGCACTACGGTGCAGGGTGAGCGGAAGGACTTCACGCTTGGTTCGGCCAAGCGAATCACCCTTGCAGCGGCGCGAGCGAAGGCGGCTCTTATTCAAGAAAGCCTCGATGCTCATGGCAAGGTGCTGCCCACCGAAATGCCCACTTTCGCCGATGCGTCCCGTTCTGCCCACAAGGCGCTCACGGCCGGGCTCCGGAACATCAAGCATAAAGCGCAATGGCTCTCCACGCTGGAAACATATGCTTTCCCCGTGGTGGGCGATAGGCCGATCAACGAGGTTGAACGCGCGCACGTCGTTCAGATCCTGTCCCCAATCTGGCTGGAAAAGCGCGAAACGGCCGACAGGACGTTGCAACGCATTGACCGGGTGATGAGCTGGGCTGTCGGGCATGGATTCCGCAACAGCAGGGTAGACATGGCCTTGGTCCGCGATGCCCTCCCGCGCCGTGGCAGGCGCAAGCGCTCCGAGATACGCCGTATGCCAGCGGTGCCCTGGGCCGAAGCGCCGGCTTTCTTCGCAGCGATACCAATGAGCCGTAGTGTAATCGAGGTCCGCCTGGCGATGACCTTTTACCTGCTCACCATACCAAGGCCGGGCAATATCTATCTCGCCAAGCGCGACCAGATCGACTTGGCTGCCGCTGTGTGGAGCATACCAGACGAGGAAATGAAGGCTGGGGAGCCGCATCGCATTCCGCTTTCGCCGGCCGCGGTGGAGGTCGCTCGTTCCATAATGGACATGCACGAACACGAATTGCTGTTCACAGTCTCGGGCAAGCCAATGTCGCCAGATACGCTTAGGATGATGATGCGTCGGATGGGGCGAACTGAGACACCGCACGGGTTTCGCTCCACCTTCAAGGACTGGGCCAGAGCCTCCGGATACCCTGACGACCTTAGCGAAATGGCGCTCGCCCATGCCGATCCTAACGAGGTGCGCGCCGCCTACGCGAGAGATGATCTACTCGAAGAACGGCGCCCTATGATGCTTGCTTGGTCGGCATATTTGGCAGGGTTTCCGCATACGCGAGCAGGGACTTCACAGGGATGACCGTGGAGCGGCCCTGTTTCTTGGCCTCGATCTTGCCGGCGTTGATCAGCTCGTAGAGGTATGTCTTGCCGCACGCGAGCATGGCCGCGCCACGGTCTGGACTGACGAGAATGGGATATTCGTTGTCGTTCATCACATCCCCCTCTTTGAAAGCAGGGCACGGGCTTTGCGGAATTCCTCCGGGTGAGGGGCGGCGCGAACATTCTCGATCCCGCCATAATGGACCCCGCTCGTGAACTTGACTGCCGCTTCCGCGAACGGTCTCAGCCCCTCTTCAAGCTCTGAGATGCGGGCGATGAGGCGCGCCCTCTCAGTGGAGGAACTGAAATCCGTGGTCGGCGGAGAATTGCGAAGAATCGCCCTACAGTGAGAGCATAGCCCGCCCGAAGTCGGGCCGTCGCAGCTTACGCAGACAAATGCCTTACCCTCCTGTGCGCGGAGATGGTCGCGGAGGGCGAGGCCGAGGGGCGTGAAGCGGAACATGGGATTCCCTATCCCGTCTTGACTCTCCGCGAGCGCCCCAATGGTCACGAGCGCTCGACACGCACGATGGCGAGCGCCAGCATAGAAGCGATGCGTGGAGATACCCATGGGCTGCGATAGGATCGCCTTCTGCGCCTCCGACAGCCCGGCAGCCATCCTCTCTACAGCGGTCATGACGGCTGCCTCGCTGCGTTGATACAGGCGTGGAAGAACAGGACCGCGGCGTCGGCTTGCTTGCGGAAATTGTCGGCCAATCCAGGGTTAAGCTGATCGGCATCCGCCAGAGCCTGAGCCGCGTTCATGCCAGCAGGTGGCTTTGCGCCGATAGCGGCTTTCAGCATGGCCAAGGCGAGTTCGTCGCGCGGGATTTCGATCCCGAGGAGCGTCCGCTTTGCCTTAGCGGCGCTCATGACGTGGGGTCCGTGCTGAGTGCTGCGAGGTATTCTTTCCAAGCATCGTCGATGGTCGAAATGCAGGGCCTGCTTGTTTCCTCTGCGATCTGGAAGCCTCGCGCGAAGGCGAATGTGAACGCCTCCCGCGCGCTATCCGGCTGTGCAGGGCGGAACGGTTTGCCGATCTCAGACTGATCGGGAACGGCAGCGATGGGTAGGCGGCGGAAGAATTCGTCTCGATAGGCGCCCCATGCTTCACCGATCGCGATGTCCTCAATCTCGCGCATGGCTTCATCTGCATCAGTCGCATCGTACCCTTCGGGGAATTTTGCGTAGAGGAAGCCCTCGCGGAAGCCGTTATAGAACGTGTCACGCCCTGCTTCGTCGGCCGGATCATAGAGTTCATTGTAAGCCTCGACGGTTAGCGGCGCCTCCCGCGTCATGGCGGGCGCTGCTTGCTTGAGGGATGCTTCGAAGCGGGCAGGTAGAGAAGCGACAAACTGATCAATCGTGTCGTAATGTTCAACATGGGGCAGATGGTGAAACACTGTCTCACGCGGTCCTATAATAGTCAGCCTGTGCCCAAGAGCCAGTGCGAGACCAAATTCGATATGTCGCCCACCACGTGTATTGCTGCGGGGCTCTTCCATCAGACTGATCGTCCAATTTGCCGCCCGAACATCGTCCACGTCTTCCAGCGCAAACCTTTGGCGTTCATGATCCTCGGCTTGACGAGATAAGCCAGTCGGTAAAACATGGTCGCAGTCCGGCTTTACCCAGCGGCTTGTGATCACCGCCCCCCTATCTTTGAGTGCGTGCGCCAGCTGGTTGCATTCCGGACGGCGGCTAAACCGTGCGGCGATGTAAATGCATTGGCTCGGCATCAAAGGCTCGCTTGTAGATGCGTTTGTCATGGTGCGATCCTTTCCGACTTCAGGCAATTGACGCACATCGGAGAGAACATCTCCGCCGTAAGCGTGTCCCGATCCTTCGGAGGCCTGTCTTCCCAGCCCCACGGATGCCTGTTGCTGATGCGATGTTGCAGCGCCTCGATCCGAGCGGCCGTGGCGGGGCAAACGCGGCGCACCATCGCCAGCTCACCTTTGTCGGCGAACGCGCCACATAAGCACTCCCCAGACATGCCCAGTTCGATCGCAACAGGATTGCGTGGCAAGCCGGTGGCCTTAAGATGATGGTAGATGAAAGACTGTCCGGCCCAATACATGGGGTTGACCCACATTTGAGCGCCCTTGAAGTTGACCTCGCGCCCTCCGTAGCCGCTCCGCCGGACGCTATCGTCGTGACATATCCCGGTTA
>Ga0105239_10000832_pt1 | contig 43848 bp, 42 predicted proteins | sample KBSC44metaG_FD_92761 | JGI IMG/M metagenome (GOLD analysis project Ga0105239, IMG submission 92761) | Corn rhizosphere microbial communities from Kellogg Biological Station, Michigan, USA - KBS C4-4 metaG | ecosystem: Host-associated > Plants > Roots > Rhizosphere > Soil | place: Michigan, USA...
AGCTGGCGGTCGAGTTGCACGACCTGACGCCGCCGGCGGTGCCGGTCGGCGTGCCGTCGGACGTGCTGGAGCGCCGGCCCGATGTCGCCTCCGCCGAGCGGGCGATGGCCGCCGCGAACGCGCAGATCGGCGTCGCCCAGGCTGCGTTCTATCCGAGCATCGTGCTTGGGCCGACCAACCTCGGCTACGAGAGCACCTCGCTGTCGAACCTGTTCGAGGTGCCGAGCCTGGTGTGGTCGCTCGGCGTGACCGCGACGCAGGTGCTGTTCGACGGGGGCCGGCGCAATGCCGGCGTCGATTTCGCGCGTGCCGGCTATGACCTGACCGCCGCGAACTACCGGCGCGTGGTGCTGACGGCGATGCAGGAGGTGGAGGACGGCATCACCGGCCTGGCGGCGCTGGAGCGCGCCAACACGCAGGCGCAGACCGCCACCGCGAGCGCGCAGCGCGTGCTGGAGATGGCGACCGCGCGCTACGAAGGCGGCGCAACGACTTACTTCGACGTCATCGCGGCGCAGCAGTCGGTGCTCGCCACGCAGCGCCAGCTGGCGCAGTTGCAGGGCCAGCGGCTGCTCACCGCGGTGTTCCTGGTGAAGGCGCTGGGCGGCGACTGGCAGCGCCAGGAGAAGCTGGCGGCGCAATGACGGCACGGCCGCGGGCGTCGACCCGCAAGCGGCTCAGGCCGACGCCGCTGCATGCACCGCCGCATGCGGTGCGACACGCGGCTCGGCCTGATGCGGCTCAGGCGCACTCTCCCACACCGCCTCGCCCCTCACGAACACCTGCGTCGAATGGGCGCGCAGCGGCACCCAGGCTTCGCCCGTGAGCGGCTCGGTCGCGATGATCACCATGCGGTCGCCCGGCGCATTCAGCGCGCTCAGGTCCATGCTGAGATCGCAATCCTTCAGCGACGCCTGCGGGAACGGATGGGCCCGCGCCACCGCGTGCAGTTTGCTGGTGCAGTGCGCATACAGCGCTTCGCCGTCGGTCAGCAGGAAATTGAAGTTGCCATGGGCCGAGGCCTGCTGTGCCAAACGATGCAGCACCGGGGCGATGTGTTTGAAACCCAGCAGCTTGCCGCGTGTCGGACGCAGCGTGCGTTGCAATTCCTGCAGCAGCCAGCAGAAGGCGCGCTCGCTGTCGGTGCCGCCGACGGTGCGATGCCGGCCGCGCGCCGGCGGATGGAAGTTCTTCAGGTCGCCGTTGTGGCAGAAGCTCCATTGCCGGCCCATCCATTCGCGCTGGAACGGGTGGCAGTTGGCCAGCGAGACGGCGCCCTGCGTCGCCTTGCGGATGTGCGCGATGACCACATTGGCCTGGAACTTCTGCTCGCGCACGAATGCCGCGAGAGCCGATTCGCTGGCGCGTTCGGTATCGATGAAGACACGGCAGCCGCCTTCGCCGTGAAAGGCCACGCCCCAGCCGTCGACGTGGTCGCTGGTGCAGCCGCCCCGCCGGGCGAAGCCGGTGAACGAGAACTGGATGCTGGCCTTGCTGTTGCAGCTCATCGCGAGCATTTCGCACATGCTGCACTACCTCCTTGCCGACGCGACCGGCCGGACATGCCGCCGCATCATCGGTCAACGCATGCAAGGATCAAGCCGACGACAGGCCGGCGCAGGAAAAGCTCACGAATATGACGGCTTGATGGCAGTCGCGATGAGGAAATGGCGCTGCAGCCGCCAGCCTGCGGCGGCGGGTCGCGCACCGAGCAGGGCCTCGAGCCGGCGTTGCAGGCGCAGCAGCTGCGCCTCATCGAGCTCGGAAAGCTGAATGCCGAAGCCATGGTCGTGGCCGCGCGCGAGCAGCTCGGCGGCACCGCCGACACAGTCGGTGACGCTGCGCGCCTGCCACTCGACGTGGATCAGCGCGCCGTCCTCCAGCAGGCGCTGCAGCCGCGCGCCGCCGATCGGGGCGTAGCGCCGCGCCTGGGGCGTCTCACGCAGCAGGCCTTCATCGAGCAAGGCCTGGTGCACCAACCGGTGCGCGTCGTGCGGCCGTTGCGCGTCCACGCAGCTCAGGCCGATGCGCCCGCCCGGCCTGAGCACGCGCCGGGCCTCGGAGAGGGCGAGCGAAGGCTGCGCCAGGCGTGGGAAGACGCCGTTCAGGTAGACCGCATCGAAGCTCGCGGCCGCGAAGGCGGTGAGTGCTTCGGCACGCCCCTCGTGCACCTCGAAGCGCGGATGGCGGCGCGAGGCCATCACCACGCGCAACGGCAGGGGCTCGACGCCGGCCATCCGGCCTTTCGGCCCGAGCCGCTCGGCCACCCAGGCGCCGAGCTCGCCATGCCCGCAGCCGACCTCGAGCACGTGTTCGCCGGCCTGCAGCCGCAGCGCTTCGATCAGGCCGCGGCCCGGCCAGCGCCGCGGCAGATCCGTGCCCTCCGCCGCTGCCGCGGGGTCGAAGCTCGACTGATCGGGACACGGGGCGCGCAGCGGCGTCGCGAGCTGCGCGTGCACGGAGAAGGCATGAGGCATGTTGGGGTACCGCTGACGTTCCTGCCACTGCGATTTGCAGGATTCGGGCCAGCGGTCGATGAGCGCGCCGTGCCTTCGTCAGCCCGCGGCAGCGAGCCGCGGCGCACTTGCAGCCGGCGCCGCGATCACATGGACGGTGCGTGTCGGGAACGCGAACTCGATGCCGCGCGCCGCCAGTTCGCGCAGCAGCGCCAAATTGATGCGCTGCTGCTGGTCCATGTAGAGGCCGTAGTCGGGCACCAGCACGAAGTAGACGACCTCGTAGTCGAGCGAGCTGTCGCCGAAGGCCTTGAAGTGCGCACGGTCGAAGCGCAGCTTGTCGCACTCGCCGACGATGGACTTGACGATGCCCGGAATCGCCTCGGCCTGCTCAGGCGTGGTGTCGTAGCTGACGCCGAAGCCGAACACGATGCGCCGCTCGCGCAGGCGCTTGTGGTTGCTGATGGTCTGCTTCAGCAGGTCGGTGTTGGACATCACCACCTGCTCGCCGCCGAGGCTGCGGATGCGCGTGGTCTTGACGCCGACATGCTCTACCGTGCCCGAGGTCGAGCCGACGCTGACCGCATCGCCGACCTCGAACGGCTTGTCGACCGCGATCGACAGCGACGCGAACAAGTCGCCGAGGATGTTCTGCGCCGCCAGCGCGATCGCGATGCCGCCGACCCCCAGGCTGGCGATGAAGGCGGTGATGTTGACGCCGAGGTTCGAGAGCATCGCCAGCAGCACCACCGCCCACAGCAGGGTGCGCAGGCCCCAGGAAAGCAGCGTGGCCGCGGCGCCGACCTGGGCCACGCCGGGCGTGGCGTTGCGCTCGATGTGGCGGCGCAGGCCGATGCTGATCGCCCGGTTCGCCCACAGCGCGAACTGCAGCGCGAGCGCGATGAACCAGAGCTGGCCGACCCGGTTCGCCCAGCGCTCGGGCAGGTCCAGCATGCCGACGCCGATCAGCAGCGCGACCAGCGAGATCAGCCATCGGTTGGTGCCGCTCAGCACTTCGACCAGCACGTCATCCGCGCGATTCGTGGTGCGTGCGGCGATCTTCGCGGCGCGGCCGAGGGCAATGCGCAGCCCGAAGCTCATCAGCAGATAGGCGATCAGCGCGACGCCGACCGCGAGGCCGGCGTTGGTCAAGGAGATGCCGAAGAGGCGCGTGTTGTCGGACCAGCCGAGCAGGGAGGCTTCGTTCATGCCGCTACCGTAACAAGCAACACCCGGGCGACCAAGCTTCGCGCAGTCGCGAGCCCGGGCATTCGCGGCGCCTCAGGCAGGGGCGGCGGCCGTGTGCAAGGGATCAATCCGGCACGTTGACGACGCGCTCGAACTCCGGATCGGCCGGGATGCCGATCGGGGCGATCTCGCCTTCGTCGGGCTCGACCGGGAGTTCGCCGGGCTCCACGATGAACGGCGATTCGTGCTCTTCGCGGGAAGGCTTGTGCATGGTGAAGCTCCTTTCAAACGAGGATTCTGTGCCTCGTCGACCAGGCTGCCAAGCGGCGCGCGGCGCCTGGGGTTGTCGGCTTGCGCCGACAGCGCAGGACTCGCCATCGGGACCACAATAGCCCCGATGCCTGCCCCCATCCCGACCCCCGAACAAGCCATCGCGCGCACGCGTGCCTGGGTGCGGCGCGCCGTGATCGGCCTCAACCTCTGCCCCTTCGCGAAGGCAGTCGATGCCAAGGACCGCATCCGCTACGTCGCGAGCGATGCCACCGGGCCAGAGGCGCTGCTCGAAACCCTCTGCGACGAGATGAAGCGGCTGGCCGAGGCCGATCCCGAAGAGATCGAGACCACCTTGCTGATCCACCCGCAGGCGCTGCTCGACTTCCTCGACTACAACGATTTCCTCGATCTGGCCGAGGCCGTGCTCGAGCAGATGGGCTACGGCGGCCTGCTGCAGATCGCGAGCTTCCACCCGCAGTACCAGTTCGCCGGCACCGAGCCGGACGACATCGGCAACGCCAGCAACCGCTCGCCCTACCCGAGCCTGCACCTGCTGCGCGAGGAGAGCGTCGAGCGCGCGGTCGCGGCCTTCCCCGAGGCCGAGGCGATCTACGAAGAGAACATGCGCACGCTGGAGGCGCTGGGCGCCGAAGGCTGGGCGCTGCTGCAGGCCCAGATCGACGGCGACGCTGCCGACCGCAAGCACTGACCCGGCGCGCCATGAACGACGAACTCCGCATCTTCGCCTGCAACAGCAACCCGGCCCTCGCGCAAGAGATCTGCACCGCGCTCGGCCAGCCGCTGAGCCCGCTGACGATCTCGCGCTTCTCGAACGACAACCTGCACGTGCAGATCCGCGAGAACGTGCGCGAGCGCGATGTCTTCGTCGTGCAGTCGTTCACCGAGCCGGTCAGCGATCACCTGATGGAGCTGCTGATCACGCTGGACGCCTTGCGCAGCGCCTCGGCGCGCCGCGTCACCGCGGTGATCCCGTACTACTCCTATGCCCGCTCGGACAAGAAGGACGCGCCGCGCATCTCGATCACCGCCAGGCTCGTTGCCGACATGCTGAAGACCGCCGGTGCGCAGCGCGTGCTGACGATGGACCTGCATGCCGACCAGGTGCACGGCTTCTTCAGCATGCCGGTCGATCATCTGTCGGCGATCCCGCTGATCGCACAGCACTTCGCCAGCCACTACGACTTGTCGCGCATGGTCGCCGTCGCGACGGATGCCGGCGGCGCCAAGCGCGCCGGCCGCTTCTCGGAGTGGCTCGGCATCCCGCTCGCGATCATCGACAAGCGCCGCGTCAGCGACACCCAGGTCAAGCAGGGCCAGGTGGTGGGCGAGGTGCGCGACCGCGACGTGGTGATCTTCGAGGACGAGATCGCCACCGCCGGCACGCTGATCTCGACCATCGCCACCTTGCAGCAGGCCGGCGCGCGCAGCATCCATGCCGGCGCGGTGCACGGCGTGCTGTGCGGCCCGGCGATCGAGCGCCTGCGCGATTGCGCGATCGACAGCATCGTCGTCACCAACACCGTCGACCTGCCAGCCGCCAAGCAGCTGGCGAAGATCAGCTCGCTCACGGTGGCGCCGCTGCTCGCAGCCGCGATCTCGCGCATCCACACGGGCGACAGCGTCGGCGCGCTGTTCGAGCGACAAGAGTGATGCAGCGGGCAAACGCTGTGTCCGCTTGTGTCTAGGGCCTGTTAGGCCCTGTTGCCGGAGCGCGACTGTGCGAGTCTTAAACTTTGCCGTCTCGCCTTGTTTGCCAGGCGACTGTTTGACGATCTGACGTTGGAGTCATTCGATGGCCACAGAGAATCCCGCCGCCCCGAAAGCACCGCGCAAACCGCGCGCACCCAAAGCGGCGCCGCCGGTTGCCACCACGGAAACGGCCGTCGAGGCCGCGGCGCCAAAGAAGAAGCCGGCTGCGCCGCGCAAGGCCGCAGCCGCCAAGAAGAGCCCGGCGCCCGCCGCAGTCGAGCCGTCGCCGCCGGAGATCGTCGCCGCCGAGGCCGAAGAGGCACTCGTCGTCGTGCCTGCCTCGCTGTCGACGGAAGAGCGCATCCGCCTCGCCGCCTACCGCCGCTATGAAGCGCGCGGCTATGTTGCCGGCGACCCGCTGCAGGACTGGGTCGAAGCCGAGCGCGAGGTCTCGCGGCAGCACGCCTGAGGGAAAAACGGCTCGGCGCGGCCTCCCGCGCAGTCGACATCGACGCGTGTCTGCGCGAGGGCAAAGCGGCGAGTATCCCCGCAGTTCGGTGGGCCTTTCCGCTGTGCGACAGTTCGCGCGCGCCGGCACGACATCGTCATCCCGGCTCGAGCACCGACCGCGCCAGGAGGAAGTCCCATGTCCACGATCGCCTCGCAACTGCTTCGTGAAACGCCGCTCGGCACCAGCAGCCGCCTGCCGCGAGCCGGCACGTCGCTGGAGAACCCGTGGGTGTACGACGCCGTCGGCCGCGAGCTGCGCGAGCTCGCCAAGCAGGGGCTGATCGAGGTGGTGGCGGAGCGCGAAGAGCCGGTCGGCGAGAGCCGGCTGCTGACCGATTTCGAGTTCAAGCGGGTGCGCTGAACGACGCATAACGGGGGCCGGCCGCGAGCCTGCGCGCGGAGCGACTCGCAGGCATCATCACGGGCATGACCGAGCCCACTCCCGCCCAGCGGCCGCCACGCGCCGCAGCCACCCTCGCCGTCGTGCGCAACGCCGCCGAGGGCATCGAAGTGCTGCTGCTGCAACGGGCCGAGCGCGGCGATCACAACAGCGGTGCCTGGGTCTTCCCCGGCGGCATCGTCGAGACGGGCGATCGCGAAGCCCTGGCTGGGGAGCCCTTCGGGCTGAGCGACGCAGCGGCGAGCGCCCGCCTCGGGCTGGCCGCGGGCGGGCTGGGCTACTACCTCGCCGCGCTGCGTGAATGTTTCGAGGAATGCGGGCTGCTGTTCGCAACCGATGGCGGCGGCGCGCTGCTGCAGTGGCCGGACGGCGAACCGTCCCCGCTGCACGAATGGCGCGGCCGGCTGCATCGCGGCGAGGCGACGATGGCCGAGCTGTGCGCCTTTGCCGGCTTGCGGCCGGCGCTCGATCGTTTCGCCTACATCGGCCACTGGCTCACGCCGCCGGGCCTGCCGAAGCGCTTCGACACCCGCTTCTTCATCGCCGTCGCTCCACCCGGGCAACCAGCCCAGGCCGATGGCGGCGAGAGCCTGGCGCACTCGTGGCTGAGCCCGCAGGCCGCGCTGGCCCGCAGCGACGAACTGAAGCTGATGAACCCGACACGCGCGACCTTGAAACAGATCGCCGGCTTCGCCGACGTCGAGGCGCTGATGGCCTGGGCGCAGTCGCCGCGCGAGGTCGGCTTGATCATGCCGCGCATCGGCAGCGGCTCGGCAGGGCGGCGGCCGGTCATGCCCACCGAGCCGGCGTGGGCGGAGATCGGCCGGCTCGACCCGCAAGGCCGCGGCGATGCCTGCTACGACATCCAGCCGGAGGTCACGGTACGGCTCTCTTCGCGCGTGATTCGCGTCACCGCGAACAACGGCAGCGTGATGACCGGCCCGGGCACGAACAGCTATCTGGTCGGCGGCGGCGAGCGCAACGAATGGGCCGTGATCGATCCGGGCCCGCTGGACGCGGCGCACACCGCGGCCATCCTGGCGGCGGCGCCGGGGCCGATCCGCTGGATCTTCGCGACCCATACCCACCTCGATCACTCACCCGGCTGCGCCGCGCTGCAGAAGGCGACCGGCGCGATCGTGCACGGCCGCCTGCCGGCCTATCCTGAATGGCAGGATTCGAGCTTCGCGCCCGAAGTCGCGCTGACCGGCGGCGAGCGCATCGTCATCGCCGGCGCTGCCGCCACGCTGCGCGTGGTGCACACGCCGGGCCATGCCTCGAACCATCTCTGCTATCTGCTCGAAGAGGAAAAGACGCTCTTCACCGGCGACCATGTGATGCAGCTGTCGACCGTGGTGATCAACCCGCCGGATGGCGACATGGCCGCCTACGTCGCCTCGCTGCGCGAGCTGGCGGCGGGCGAGCCGCTGCAGTGGCTGGCGCCCGGCCATGGCTTCCTGATGGCCGAGCCGCGGCGCGCCTTCGAGCACATCATCGCGCACCGCCTGCGGCGCGAGGCCAAGGTCCTCGCCTCGCTGCGCACGCTCGGCCCGGTGACCGCGGCGGACTTGCTGCCGCATGTCTATGACGACGTGTCTCCCGGCTTGCATGGGGTCGCGATGCGCTCCCTGCAGGCGCATCTCGGCAAGCTGAGGCAGGACGCGGTGGCGATCGAATCCAACGGCGGGCGCTGGGTGGCGATGGACGCGATCGGCGCGAACTGACCAGCGCCCATGCACGGGGCGTGGCCGCGCGCCGCGCGCCCGGCACTCATCGCTGAGCGTTCGCCGTCACGTGCTGGATCTTGTATTGACGGATCTGCTCCTTCAGGTCCGAATATTCCTCGCAGGGGAAGAAGCAGATCGAGTCCAGCGCGCGCAACTCCTGTTCGGCACGCGGCAAGTCGCCGACTTGCAGATAGGCCTCGCCGAGATATTCGTGCGCGCCTTTGTGCTTGGGATTGATCTCCAGCGCCTTCGCGTAGTGCTTGAACGCACTGTCGGTATCGCCGAGCCTGCGCGCGGCGTGTCCCATTTCGTTCCAGGCATCGGCGTTGCGCGGCTGGCGCTGCACGAACACGGTCATTCGCGCCAGGACCTGGCTCCAGTCCTCGGACTTCACGGCGACCATCGCAGCCTGGTAATCGGGGTCATCGACGTCGGCCGCGCCGCCGCTGACCCCTCCTCCACCCGCACCACCGCCTCCGCCGCCGCCGCCGGCCGACTGTGCCGGCAGATGAAGCATCGCGAGGCACAAGCAGGCCGCGATCATCCATGGTCGTTGCATAACGATCTCCTTTCCGTCTCTGGCGCTATTGCACGTCGATGCGCCCGTAGACGCCGTGGGTCTCTCCGGCGGGACCGGCCGCGTAGAAGAGCGTGTTGGTCGGCTGTGAATTGAGGCCGTTGCCGAAGGCGATGCCCCACAGACCGTCCACCGCGATCGGCGTGCCGTCGGACTGGGAGATCGTGCCCAGGGAAGCGCCGGTCGCCGCATCGAAGGCATTGATCCTGCCATCGCCGAAATTGCCGACCAGCAAGGCATTGCTGAATTTCCCGAAGTTGGCCGGCGCCATCGCGATGCCCCAGGGCGCATTCAGCTTGCCGCCAGCCGGGATCAGGCGCTTGACCAGGGTGCCGGCCGTGTCGAACACGTCGACGGCACCCAGGCCGGCGCCGGCTTCTTCGTCATCTCCCTGCGCCTCGCGCTTGGCATAGCTGACGTAGATCAGTCCGCCGATCGCCTGGATGCCGAAGGGCGCGAAGCCGGCGGGCAGGTTGGCATCGGTGAACGCGCCCGCAGTGATCACGGGCGCGAAGTTCGAGTCGTACACGTCGACCACGCCATTGTGGAAGTCGGCCGCGTAGAGGAAGGTGGCGGCTCCCTGCGTCGCAATCGCCAGGCCCTTGTAGACCGTCGACGAGGCGGAACGGTCGACCACCTTCACCGCATTCGTTCGATTCACGGCCGGCGACCAGCCGGACACGGTGCCGGCCTCGCCGACGAAGATGAAGGCACTGGCGCCGCTGACACCCGCCTGCGTGACTGCGAAGCCCGATGTCGAATTGAAGACGATGCCGGTCGGTGCCGCGTCGCCGGCATTGCCGGCGGGAATCGAGACCACCAGAGACTGCGGCACGCCATTGCCGTCGTAAAGGGTCGAGGTCGACGTGTGGTTGTTGGCGACCCAGACGAAGCCCTGCGGATTGAATGCGATGCCCCAGGCATTGACCAGATTCGCATCGACGTTCGGGCTGGTGTACGGATTGCTCGAGGTGTTGATGTCGGAGACCAGGCTCTTGGCGACGTAGCTCATGCCGTTGGCAACGGGCGTCATGCCGCCGTCACCGCCGCCGCCGCAAGCGGCAAGCAAGCTCGCAGCGGCGCAGGCCGGCAGCCATTTCGGAATCAAACGCGGGGTAAGCATCGACATCTCCTGGTTGACCGCGCCTCGCACACGCTGTGCGATGGCGTCAGCAGTGAGTGCCGGAATCCGGAGAATCGGTTGAATCGCGCCGCAATGCGCCGCGTGACAGGTCCGTGGCGGACTACTCGGCGAGCAGTTCGGCCGACGACGGCTGCGCTTCGGCCGGCCGCGCAGGCAGGCGCAGCTTGCGCGCATAGGCCGCCAGCTGGAACAGGATCAGCAGCGCACTCGCACCGATGAACCAGGCGCTGATCGGCCGCTCGATGAAGACGCGCAGGTCCCCGCGCGAGATCAGCAGCGCACGCCGGAAGTTCTCTTCCAGCATCGGCCCGAGCACGAAGCCCAGCACGATCGGCGAGACCGGGAAGTCGAGCGACAGGAAGATCGCGCCGAGCACGCCGAAGACCGCCACTTCGCCTACGTCGAACAGGCTGTTCTTGGTGCTGTAGACGCCCACCGCGATGAAGAAGATCGCCGAAGGGTAGAGATAGCGGTACGGTACCTGCAGCAGCCGCACCCACACGCCGATCATCGGCACGTTGAGGATCACCAGCAGCACGTTGCCGATCCAGAAGCTCGCGATCAGGCCCCAGAAGATGTCGGGGTGCTCGGTGATCAGCTGCGGCCCGGGCTGGATGCCCTTGATGATCAAGGCGCCGAGGATCAGCGCCATCACCGCGTCGCCGGGGATGCCGAGCGACATCGTCGGGATGAAGTCGACCTGCGTCTTCGAATGCGACGAGGCCTCGGGCGCGGCCACGCCGGCGATCATGCCCTTGCCGAACTGCTCGGGCGTCTTCGAGAGCTTGCGCTCCAGCGCATAGGCGATGAAGGTGGTGATCGTCGGGCCGGTGCCGGGCATCGCGCCGAACAAGGTGCCCACCATCGTGCCGCGCAGCATCGGCCAGAAGGCCTGCTTGATCTCGGCGCGCGAGGGGCGCATATCCTTCATGCTGACCTTCGCGTCGCTCGCCTTGACCGTCGTGCGGTTGACGCTGACGAGGAAATCGGCGATGCCGAAGAGGCCCATGCACAAGGCGCCGAGCTCGACCCCGTCGGAGAGTTCGTTGACGCCGAAGGTGAAGCGCATCACGCCGCTGGTCACGTCGGTGCCGACCACGCCGCAGAGCAGGCCGAAGATCGTCATCGCGACGCCCTTCAGCGGCGAGCCGCGCGACATCGTCGCGCCGGCCAGCAGGCCGAGCAGCATGATCGAGCAGATCTCGGTCGGGCCGAACTTGAACGCCACCTGCACCAGCAGCGGTGACAGGAAGATCATCACCAGGATGCCGACCGAGGCGGCGAAGAACGAGCACATCATCGTGATGCCGAGCGCGGTGCCGCCCTTGCCCAGCTTGGTCATCGGATAGCCGTCGAGGCAGGTCACCGCGTGCGGCGGATGGCTCGGCAGGTTCAGCAGGATCGCGCCGATCGCGCCGCCGTACTGCGAGCCGTAGAAGATGCCGGCCAGCATCAGGATCGCCGGCACCGGCGGGATCACGTAGGTCAAGGGCAGCAGCATCGAGATCGTCGACAGCGCCCCCATGCCGGGCAGCACGCCGATCAGGTTGCCGATCAGCACGCCGAACACCGACCACATCAGGTTGCCGGGCTGCAGCGCGACGCCGAAGCCGTACCAAAGGTCCATCAGGGTCTGGTGCATCGCTTCAGATCCACGCGAAGAGCGGCAGTTGCAGATGCAGACCGACGCTGAAGATCAGCACGCCGGCCACGGTCATCGCCGCGGCGAGCAGGGCCGCGCTCTTTACCGTGTTCTTGCGGTCGCCCATCGCCGAGATGAAGACCGAGGCGAACGCGGCCGGCACCAGCCCGCCATGGTTGCCGAGCACGACGAAAGCCGCGACGCCGCCGAGGATGCACAGCCAGCCGCGCCATTCCGGCGGGTGGCGCGGCGGCGTCTTCGGCCCCGGCGCGGCAGCAACCGCGCTCAAGCCGAGCACCGCCCCGACGGCGATCAGCACGCCGCCGAGCACGACCGGGATGAAGCCGGCGCCCATCGTCGTCAGCGTGCCCATGCGATAGCCATTGCCGAGCATGACCACGCCGATGCCGAGCACGATCAGCAGCAGCGCGCCGAGATGGTCCTTGTTGAGCGTGAATCGGGTCCGCACGTCCTGTCTCCGTTGTCCGGTCACACAGTAACGGTCCGTAGCCGGGGCGCCGCCGGTATTTTGCAAGCCCGTATGACATGGCGGCGTCATTGGCGCCGCAAGGCCGCACAAAGAGGCGGCTGCTACATTGCTGTTCCGGATACCGACAACAATCCTCGATGGCCCTCGATCGTTTGCGCGCGATGGAAGTCTTCACGCGTGTCGTGGAACTGGGCAGCTTCTCGCGCGCTGCCGATGCGCTGCAGCTGCCGAAGGCGCGTGTCACGACCTTCGTGCAGGAGCTGGAGGCGCACCTGGGCGTCAGGCTGCTGCACCGCACGACGCGGCGCCTGCACCTGACCGACGACGGCGCCGTCTACCAGCGCCGCGCGCTCGCGCTGCTGCAGGAGATGAACGAGCTGGAGAGCCAGGTCAGCCGCGCGGTGACCACGCCGGCGGGGCGTTTGCGCGTCGACGTGCCGGCGATCGTCGGGCGGCACCTGATCGCGCCCGCGCTGCCGGAGTTCTTCCGCCGCTATCCGCAGATGGCGCTGGAGCTGGGCAGCACCGACAGGCCGGTCGACCTGGTCGCCGAAGGCGTCGACTGCGTGATCCGCGGCGGACAGGTGTATGACGAATCGCTGGTCGCGCGGCCGCTCGGCCAGACCACCGTGGTGACCTGCGCGGCACCGAGCTATCTCGCCGACTTCGGCACGCCGACGACGCTCGAAGCGCTCGACCGGCACATGTTCGTCAACTTCTTTTCGCCGAAGACCGGGCGTGTCTTTCCCTTCGATTTCGTGCGCGGCGACGTGGCGCAGCAGATCACCCGGCCGCACTGGGTCTCGACCAACGATGCCGATACCTACATCGCCGCCGGCGTGGCCGGCATGGGCCTGATGCAGAGTCCGAACAACCGCATCGTGCGCGAGCACCTCGCGAGCGGCCGGCTGGTGCAGGTGCTGACCGACTGGTCTGCCGGCAGCCTGCCGGTGGTGCTGATGTATCCGCGCAGCCGCCACCTCTCGGCCAAGCTGCGCGCCTTCTCCGATTGGGCGGCGGAGCTGTACCGCAGCGAGTTCGCCGAGGCGCCGGCGCCGCGCCGGCCGCGCAAGGCGGCGGCCCGCCAGACCGCCTAGCGCCGCCCGCATGCTCCTGGGACTGACGCTCGCCAACGGGCTGACGCTGCATGGCCTGGTGACGGCGCTCGCGGTGCTGATCTACGTGATCGCCGCGCACGTGCTGCACCAGCGCCGCAACCCGACCTCGGCGATCGCGTGGGTGCTGTTCATCATGCTGATCCCCTACCTCGCGCTGCCCGCCTTCCTGGCTTTCGGCTTTCGCAAGCTGGCGCGGCCGAGGACGAACCAGCGGCTGCCGGCGCCGGCCGCCGATGCGCCGTGGGCGATCCAGACCATCCATGCCCTCGGCCAGCCCGCGCCGGCCGCGTATCACGCGCTGCATCTGCATGCCGACGGCAGCGAGGCCTTGCGCGCGCTGCGAGAGACGATGGACGGCGCCACCCGCTCGGTCGACCTCAGCATCTTCATCCTCGGGCGCGACACGATCGGCAGCGAGGTGATCGACCGGCTCTGCGCCAAGGCCCGCGCCGGCCTGCGCGTGCGCCTGCTGCTCGACGGGCTGGGCAGCCTGATGGCCGGGCGGCCGAAGCTGGAGCGGCTGGTCGAGGCCGGCGCATCGGTCACGCTCTTCGTGCCGCCGCTGCATTCGCCGCTGAAGGGCCGCACCAACCTGCGCGATCACCGCAAGATGCTGATCGCCGATGCCGGCCTGCCGACGCAGCGCCTGTGGTGCGGCGGGCGCAACCTCGCGGCCGAGTATTTCGAAGGCTCGCCGGGCCACGCGCCGTGGCACGACCTCAGCTTCGACGTGCAGGGCGCGCTGGTGCTGCAGGCGAGCGAACTCTTCGCGCACGACTGGGCCTTCGCGAAGCAGCGCAAGCGCCGCCCGGAGCCGCTGCCCTCGCTCGCCGAGCCGCCCGAGGGCGGCGGCGCGCAGCTGGTCGCTTCCGGCCCGGACCAGGTGGACGACACCGTCTATGCCCTGCTGATCACCGCGGCCTACCGCGCGCGCCGCCGCATCGCGCTGGTGACGCCCTACTTCGTGCCCGATACCGCGCTGCTGCTGGCGCTCGGGCTGGCGGCGCGGCGCGGCGTGGCGGTCGACCTGCTGATCCCGGCGCGCTCGAACCACCGCCTCTCCGACGTGGCGCGCGGCCGCGCGCTGCGCGCCTTGGCGCAGGCCGGCGGCCGCATCTGGCTCGCGCCGCAGATGCTGCATGCGAAGCTGGCCGTGGTCGACGACGTGCTCGCGCTGGCCGGCTCGGCCAACCTCGACAGCCGCAGCCTGTTCCTCAACTACGAGCTGATGATCGCCTTCCACGAGACGGCCGACGTGCAGCGCTTCGCCGCCTGGGCCGAGCACGAGCGCCTGACCGCCAAGCCTTATCGGGCGCGCGCCCCGGGCCTGCTGCGCGACCTGATCGAAGGCATGGTGCTGTGGGTCGGCTTCCAGCTGTGAAGTGAACCCCGCAGATCCCGCCTCGTGCTACGGTGTCGCCATGTCCACTCGCCCCCCCGCCGATTCCGTGCAGCTCGAAGGCGCCGTCTGGATGACCGTCGCCGGGCAGAGCCTGGGCGGCAACGGCCGCATCGAGCTGCTGAAAGCCATCGAGACCACCGGCTCGATCACGCAAGCCGCGAAGGCGGTCGGCATGAGCTACAAGGGCGCCTGGGACGCGGTCGACACGATGAACAACCTCGCGGGATCGCCGCTGGTGGAGCGCAGCGTCGGCGGCCGCGGCGGCGGCGGCACTCGGCTGACCGAACGCGGCACGCAGCTGGTGCGGCGCTTTGCCGAGGTCAGCGCGATCCATCGGCGCTTCGTTGCGCAGCTGAGCGAAAGCGGCGAGGACCTGGCGCACGATCTCGACCTGCTGCGCACGCTCAACATCAAGACCAGCGCACGCAACCAGTTCGCCGGCACCGTGAGCCGCCTGGCGCTCGGCGCGGTCAACGACGAAGTCGAGCTGACGCTTGGCGGCGGCCAGCGCATCGTCGCGGTGGTGACGCACGAGAGCGTCGAATCGCTCGGCCTGGCGGTCGGCGCGACCGCGTTCGCGCTGGTCAAGGCCTCGTCGATCATCGTCGCCACCGGGCTGGAGGCGGCCCGGCTCTCGGCGCGCAACCAGCTGCAGGGCACGGTTTCGCGGGTGCAGCCGGGGGCCGTCAATGCGGAGGTGGTGATCGACCTGGACGGCGGCGGCACGATCGCGGCGATCGTCACGCAGGCGAGCCTGGAAGCGCTGGGTCTGGCGCCTGGGGCGGCGGCGAGTGCGGTGTTCAAGGCATCGAGCGTGATCCTCGGCGTGCCGGCTTGACAGGACATGCCCGCCTGCTCGGCCGCAGGTCCTAGCCGAACAGGCCGATCTCGATGCAGCCGAACGTGCCGTAGTCGGCCGCGACACGATCGCCCGGCAGGATTTCCAGCGGCACCATGCAGGTACCGCACGACGCCCAGTCGCCTGCGCGGAGGCCGATGCCGAGCGATGACAACTCGTTCGCGAGCCAAGCCAGTGCGGTACGCGGATCGCCGAGCAATGCACGCCCTTCGCCGTCGCGCGTGTAGCGGACGCGGTCATCCGCGCCGCGGACGACGGCGTGCACCCGATGCGCCGCAAGATCGGCGTCGCGCCACGCCGACGGCGCAGCCTGCCCGAATGTGAAGCGGCCGCAGCAGGCATCGTCGGCGATCAACTGGGCCTTGCCGGCGCGGGCGAAGTCGGCGAAGCGCGAGTCGGGCACCTCGAAGGCCGGGTGGAGCGTCGCGACGGCCGCCACCACTTCATCGACCGTGTAAGGCGTGGCCCGCGGCGGCAGGTCGGCGCCCATGCGGAACGCGAACTCCGGCTCGACCACACGCATGCGGTTGCCTGCGAGCGACAGCGTCGCGCCGACCGGCTCGACAAAGCCCTCGAGGATGCGCCCTGCCAGCGGGCCGTCGACCTGAATGTGCGCCTGCCCCGCAGCGCTGGTGGCGCCGATCTTCCAGCCGATCACCGGGCGGCCGGCGACCACGGGCAGCGCGGCCTGGATCGCATGCCCGGCCGAGGTATCGCGCGGACGCAGCGCCGAGGGCAATGCGTCGATGACCTTGCCCGACTGACGGCACGTCCAGAGCAGGCCGGCGGCTTCGTGGGTGCTGCTGTGCATCGTCGCTCCTGGAGACAGGGCCATGATGTTGCCAGAGGTGGGTCGAGCAACGGCGACCGGTCGGCAGAGAAGCAAAGAGGTAGGAAAGCCCCAATGGCGCGAGCCTTGCGGCTGGCAAGGTGTCTGGCATAGCATCTCCGAGCACCTTTGCGCCTCGACGCGCGTCCGCTGGAGCTTGAGTGTCGAACTCCAGATCTCCAGATCCATACCCATCGGAGACATGCATGCTCAACTCTGGCCGTTCCTCGTTTCGCACCGTCTCGACGATCGCGATCGCCGCCGCACTGGCCCTGACGGCGACGTTCGCTGCCGCGCAGGAAAAGAAGAAGTTGGCGTTCATCGTCAATGCGTCCTCTGATTTCTGGAAGCTGGCCGAGGCCGGCGTCAAGAAGGCGCAGGGCGAGCTGCCGAAGTACGAGCTTCAGTTCAGGTATCCGGCGCAAGGCACCGCGGCGCTGCAGAACGCGTTGATGGACGACTTGGTCGCGGCCGGCACCAGCGCGATCATGATTTCGTCGGTCGACCCGAAGACGTCGATCGACGCGTTCAACCGCATCGCCAAGCAGGTGCCGCTGTTTACCACCGACAGCGACGCGCCGACCAGCAACCGCATTGCCTACCTCGGCTCGTCGAACACGCTGGCCGGCGTGCAGGCGGGCGAGGTCGCCGTGAAGGCGTTGCCGGGCGGCGCCAAGTGCATGGGCTTCGTCGGCTTCCTCGGTGCCGACAACGCCAAGGAGCGCATCGCCGGATTCCGCCAGGCCGTCAGCGGCAAGGGCATCGAGCTGGTCGACGTGCGTGGCGACGATGTCGATTTCGCCAAGGCGCGCAGCAACGTCGACGACGTGCTCGCCGCCAAGCCCGAGATCAACTGCATGGTCGGCTTCTATTCGTACAACCCGCCGAAGATCTACGAAGCGCTGAAGGCCGCCAACAAGCTCGGCAAGATCACCGTGATCGCCTTCGACGAAGACCCGATCACGCTCGGCGCCGTGAAGGACGGCAGCTTCGCCGGCACCGTCGTGCAGCAGCCGTACGAGTGGGGCTATCAAGGCATGAAGCTGATGGCCGCCTATCTGGAAGGCGACAAGTCCAAGATCCCGGCCAACAAGCTCATCATCGTGCCGACCAAGGTGCTGGACAAGAGCAACGTCGATGCCTTCTCGGCCAACCTGAAGGCGACACTGGGCAAGTAGTCGGTCCGCAAGGCAAGGCCGGGGCAGGCGATGACCGAGCCCTTCCTCCGACTTGCCGGAATCACCAAGGCCTACGCCGGCGTGACGGCGCTCGACCGGGTCTCGCTGCAGGTGAGCGCCGGCGAAGTGATCGGCCTGGTGGGCGAGAACGGAGCCGGCAAGTCCACGCTGATGAAGATCCTCGGCGGCGTGGTCGCGCCGTCGTCGGGCGCGATCCATATCGACGGCCGGCAGGTCGAGGCCTTGTCGGTGGCCGACGCGATCGCCGCCGGCATCGCCTTCGTGCACCAGGAACTGAACCTGTTCGAGAACCTCGATGCGGCAGCCAACGCCTTCATCGGGCGCGAGCCGCTGTACGGCGGCATCCTGAAGCTGATCGATCGCAAGAAGCTGCACGACCTGGCGCGGCCTTACCTCGATGCCTTGGGCGTGGACTTCGAACCGGACACGCTGGTCGCGGAGCTGTCGCTTGCGCAGCGCCAGCTGCTCGAGATCGCCAAGGCGCTGTCGCTGAACTCGCGCCTGGTCATCATGGACGAGCCCACGTCGAGCCTGACGCTGGCCGAAACGGATCGGCTGATGCGCGTGATCGCCGACCTGAAGGCCAAGAGCGTCAGCATCATCTTCATCTCGCACCGCCTGAACGAGATGATCCGGTGCGCCGACCGCGTCGTCGCATTGCGCGACGGCAGGCTCGTCGGCGAACTCGCGAAGAACGAGATCTCCCACGCGACGATGATCCGAATGATGATCGGCCGCGACCTGAAGGCGCTCTATCTGCCGCCTGCCGCGCCGCCCGGTGCGGTGGTGCTGGACGTCGCCGGTGCGCAGACCCAGGCCCATCCCGGCCATGCGATTTCGCTGACGCTCAAGCGCGGCGAGATCCTGGGCCTGGCCGGCCTGATCGGCGCGGGCCGTACCGAGCTCGCACGCGCCCTCTTCGGCATCGATCGCCTGGTCGCCGGCTCGGTGAAGCTCGACGGCGCGACGGTCCGACTCGACACCCCGCGCGATGCGATCGAGCGTGGCATCTTCCTGGTACCGGAGGATCGCAAGCGCTGCGGCCTGCTGCTCGACGAATCGATCTGCGAGAACATCCTGCTGCCCAACCTGCCGCACACGTCCACCGGCGGGCTCGTCAAGGCATCGAAGTCGCTCGCCGACGCCGAGCACCAGAAGAAGCGCCTGGGCATCCGCGCGCCCGATGTGCAGACGCATGTCGGCAGCCTGTCGGGCGGCAACCAGCAGAAGGTCGTGCTGGCCAAGTGGCTCACGATGACCCCGCGCGTGCTGATCTGCGACGAGCCGACGCGCGGCGTCGACGTCGGCGCCAAGAGCGAGATCTATCGCATGCTGCGCGACCTGGCCGATGCCGGCGTATCGATCTTGATGATCTCGAGCGACATGGAAGAGGTGATCGGCGTCAGCGACCGGATCGCCGTGATGCACGAAGGCGCGATCAGCGGCTTTCTCGAGCGGTCGGAATTCAGCGAACAAAAGATCCTGCGGCTCGCCGTGGGCGACACCAGCCACTGAGGCACACGCGCATGCAGAAGAAAGACATCGGCCTGCTCATCCTGATTCTGGTCGTCGGCAGCATCACCGCGATCATCAATCCGCTGTTCATCTCGCCGATCAACCTTGCCAACACGGCCAACCTGGTCGGCCTGTTCGGCATCTTCTCGATCGGCCAGGCGTTCGTGATCATCACCGGCGGCATCGAGCTGTCGGTCGGCTCGATCATCGCGCTGCTCGGCGTGCTGTTCGTCGACCTGATGGTCAACCACGGCGTGGCCTGGCCGCTGGCGCTGGGGCTGATGCTCGCGCTCGGGCTCATGCTGGGCCTGGTGCATGCGCTGCTGATCACGAAGCTGCAGTTGCAGCCGTTCATCGTCACGCTGTGCGGCCTGCTGATCTATCGCGGCACCGCGCGCTGGTACACGGCCGACGGAACGGCCGGCTTCGGCTTCGGCGTGAGCTTTCCCGAACTGGAATGGTTGACGACCGGACGAAGCTTCGGCATTCCGCATTCGCTGTTCGCACTGATCGTGGTCGCCGCGGTGATGTGGGTGGTGCTGCACCGCTCGGTGTTCGGGCGCTATCTGTATGCGGTCGGCAAGAACGAAGAGGCGGCGCGCTATTCCGGCGTTCCCACCGACCGGGTGATCGTCGCGTCGTACATGATCTGCGGCCTGTTGACCGCCATCTCGGCGATCTTCTTCGCGATGTACACGCGCTCGATCTCGCCTTCCTCCCACGGCAACTTCTACGAGCTCTACGCGATCGCCGCCTCGGTGCTCGGCGGCTTCTCGCTTCGCGGCGGCGAAGGCTCGCTGGTCGGCGTGGTGCTCGGCACGATCCTGTTGCAGGTGCTGCAGAACCTGGTCAATCTGCTGGGCATCCCCAGTTCGCTGAACTTCGCGGTGATGGGGTCGGTGATCCTGATCGGCGTGCTGGCCGACACGCAGTTCGCTCAGTACCGCAAGCGCAAGGCGGCGGCGAAAGGGGCAACCGAGGCCCCGCTCAACCCCGCGGCAAGCTGAACTCGAACACCGTCGTATCCGCGCCGACCACCTCCGCGCGCACCGCGCCGCCGTGCGCCTGCACGAACTGCGCGACGATGTAGAGCCCCAGCCCCAACCCGGCCGATCCGGACCGGCTCGAACGGAAGGGTTCGAACAGCCGCTGCCGCACCTCCTCCGGCAGGCTGCCGGCATTGGCGATGCGCACCCGCAATTCGTCCGGCGCGTTGCCGTCGACCCGTACCTCGATCGGCGCGCCGGCACGGCCGTGCTGCACCGCATTCGAGATCAGGTTCGATGCCACCTGCGACAAACGATCGGCATCGAACACGCCCCGCGTATCGCCGGCCACCTGCAGCTCGATCATGGCCTGCGGCTGCGCCTGCCGCAGCTCCGCCACCGCGGCGGAAGCCAGTTCGGCCAGATCGCCCGCGGTCTTGTCGAGCTGCAGGCTGCCCGAGCGGATGCGCGAGTAGTCGAGCAGCTGCGCCACCATGCGCGACATGCGCAGGCCGCTCTCCTTGATGCGCTCTGCCGCGCCGCGCAGCGTGTCGTCCGTGGCCTTGCGCCGCACCAGCTCGGCGCTCGCGAGGATCGCCGAGAGCGGTGTGCGCAGGTCGTGCGTCAGCACCGCGACCATCGCTTCGTTGAACAGCAGCACACGCTGCATTTCGTCGACGTGATCGCGCAGGCGGCGGCGCTGCTCGTACAGCTCGACGAAGACCGCGACCTTGCTCAGCAGCACATGCTGGTCGACCGGCTTGGTCAGAAAGTCGACCGCACCCGCCTCGTAGCCGCGGAACGAGGGCTGGTGCTCCAGCGCCGCCGCGGTCATGAAGATGATCGGCACCGCGCTCGTGCGCTCCGCGCCGCGCATCAGCTCGGCCAAGGTGAAGCCATCCATGTCCGGCATCTGCACGTCGAGCAGCGCCAGCGCCACCTCGTGCAGCAGCAGCAGCTCCAAGGCCTCGGCACCGCTCTTGGCCGTCAGCACGCGGATCCCAGGCCGCGCGATCAGCGCCCGCATCGCGACGAGGTTCTGCGGCACGTCGTCGACGACGAGCACGTTCACATCGTCAGGCGGCGCGGTCTCGACAGCGGCAAGAGGGGGCGTGGAAGGAATCATCGGTTCGTCAAGGCGGCGAGACGGTCGCCGATCTGCTCCAGGGTCAGCACCAGATCGGCGCCGGCGTACTCCAACGCCGATTGCGGCATGGTAGCCGCCGCGGCCGTCGACGGTTCCTGCACCCAGGCGGCGCCGCCGTGCGCGCGCACCGCCGCGAGGCCCTTGCTGCCATCGGCATTCGCGCCGGTCAGCACGATCGCGAGCAGGCTGTCGCGGAAGGCGATCGCGGCGGTTTCGAACAGCGGATCGATCGCCGGCCGCGAGTAGTTCACCGGTTCGTCGACCGACAGCGCCAGGCTGCGGTCGCGCTCGACCAGCAGGTGATAGTCCGGCGGCGCGATGATCACGCTGCCGGGCATCAGCGGTTGTTTGTCCAGGGCCTCGCTGACGGGCAGGGCGCAGCGCGGCGCGAGCAGGCGCACCAGGCCGCTCGGCCGCTGCGGCGCCAGGTGCAGCACGATCACCAGCGCCGGCGCGAAGCTCGCCGGCAGCTGGCCGACCAGCCGTTGCAAGGCCTGCACGCCGCCGGCCGAGGCACCGATCGCGACGGCTTCGATCCGCGCCGTCATCATCGCCGCCGGTAAAGCCGCTGCTCCGCCACCAGCGGCTCGAAGGCCTCGGCACGGCTCGTGAACTGCAAGGTCTCGCGGCTGCCGAGGCCGAGAAAACCCTTGCGCACCAGCGATTCCTCGAACAGCCCGACCGCCCGGTCCTGCAGCGCACGGTTGAAGTAGATCAGCACGTTGCGGCACGAGACCAGATGCACCTCGGAGAACACGCTGTCGGTCGCGAGGCTGTGGTCGGCGAAGACGATCTGGCGCTTCAGCCGCTTGTCGAACAGCGCGCCTTCATATGCGCTGACGTAGTGATCGGCCAGCGAGCCGCGCCCGCCTGCGGCGAGGTAGTTGGCGCTGAACTTCGCCATGCGTTCGAGCGGGTAGACGCCGGCCTCGGCGCGGCGCAGCGCGGCCGGGTTGATGTCGGTCGCGTAGACGATGCTGCGTTCGAGCAGGCCCTCTTCGGCGAGCAGGATCGCCAGCGACCAGACCTCTTCGCCGCTGCTGCAGCCGGCGATCCAGAGCTTGACCGACGGATAGGTGCGCAGCAGCGGCAGCACCTGCTCGCGCAGCGCGCGGAAATACGGCGGGTCGCGGAACATGTCGCTCAGCTGCACGGTGAAGAACTGCAGCATGCCGGCGAAGACCTCGGGCTCGTGCAGCACCCGGCCCTGCAGATCCGAGAGCCGCGCGCAGCCGAAGTGCGCCATCGCCTGCTGCAGCCGGCGGCGCAGCGAGCTGACCGCGTAGTCGCGGAAATCGTGCTGGTACTGCTGGAACACGCCCTCCAGCAGCAGCCGGATCTCGAGGTCGAAGCGCGCGTCCTCGTCGATCATTTCGGCATCCACACCCGCGCCAGCGAGATCAGCTTGTCGACATCGATCGGCTTGGCGATGTAGTCGCTGGCGCCGGCTTCGAGGCAGCGCTCGCGATCGTCGGGCATCGCCTTGGCGGTCAGCGCGATCACCGGCAGGGCGGCCCAGTCGCTGCGCTCGCGGATCTTGCGCATCGCGGTCAGGCCATCCATCTCCGGCATCATGATGTCCATCAGCACGAGGTCGATGCCGGCATCGGCTTCGAGCTTCTGCAAGGCCTCGCGGCCGTTGCGCGCGATCACCAGCCTGGCGCCAAGCGGCTCGAAGACGCTGCTCAGCGCGAAGATGTTGCGCACGTCGTCCTCGGCCAGCAGGATGCGCCGGCCGTCGAGCACCGCATCGCGCTGGCGCGCCTGGCGCAGCAGGCTTTGCTGGGAAGGCGGCAGGCTGGCTTCGACGCTGTGCAGGAACAGGGTGACCTCGTCGAGCAGCCGCTCCGGCGAACGCGCACCCTTCACGATGATCGATTTCGAATAGCGCCGCAGCCGCTGCTCTTCATCGCGGCTCAGCGCACGGCCGGTGTAGACGATGACCGGCGGGAAGGCGTACTCATCGCCCTGCGAGATGCGCTCCAGCAGCTCGTAGCCGCTGCCGTCGGGCAGGGCCAGGTCGGTGACCATGCAATCGAAGGTCGCGCCGGCGAGCTGCTGCAAGGCCTCGGCGATGCTGCCGACCGCGGTGATCTCGACCTGCTCGCCGCCGAGCAGCAGCTGCAGGTTCTCGCGCAGCGGCACATCGTCTTCCACGATCAGCAGCCGCCGCACCGTCTGCTGCGTTCGCTGCTGCAGGCGCTCGAGCACCTCGGCCAAGGCATCGCGCGTGGCCGGCTTCTGCAGGTAGCCGACCGCGCCGAGCTCGCGGGCGGTGCGCACGTGCGGATGGGCCGAGACCACGTGCACCGGGATGTGCCGGGTGGCCGGATCGCGCTTCAGGCGCTCCAGCACGCCGAGGCCGGACTGATCGGGCAGGCCGACGTCGAGCAGGATGCCGCTGGGCTTCAGCTCGGCCGCCATGCGCAGCGCCTCTTCGCCGGTGGCGGCGATCGCGCAGTCGAAGCTCAGCTCGCGCGCCAGATCGGCCAGCACGCGGGCGAAGCCCGGGTCGTCCTCGACCGCGAGGATCAGGCGTCCGGGGTGCTGGCGCTGCAAGGATGCGGCGCTGTTCGTCTCAGAGGCCGCCGGCGGGGTGACGGGGGCCGCAGCAGGCTTCGCCGGCGTGGCGGTGCGCGAAGCCGGCTTGCCGGCGGCGTCCTTCGATGCAGCGGCGGAAGGCGCGACGGGCGCCGGCTTGCCGACCGCCGCCGCGGCCCCGTTCGCGGCGGGAGCCGGGCGTGCCCCGTTCGCCGCTTCGCCGGACAACACCAGCTCGATCGGCAACTCCAGCGTGAACACGCTGCCGGCGCCGGGCTCGCTGCTCACGCCGATATCGCCGCCGAGGCGCCGCGCCAGCTCGCGCGAGATCGAGAGCCCCAGCCCCGTGCCGCCGAAGCGCCGGCTGGTGCTGCCATCGGCCTGGCGGAAGGCTTCGAAGATCACCTCCTGCTGCGCCTTCGGGATGCCGACGCCGGTGTCGTGCACCTCGAAGGCGATGCGCCCTTCGGCCAGCGGCCGCAGCATGAGGCGCACCGCGCCGCGCGCGGTGAACTTCAGCGCGTTCGCGAGCAGGTTCTTCAGCACCTGCTGCAGACGCATCGGATCGCTGAAGATCGCGGCCGGCGCCGCCGCATCCGCCTCGACGCGGAAGGCCACCGCCTTCTGCTGCGCGAGCGGCTCGAAGATGGCGCGCAGCCGCTGCAGCAGATCCGCCGTCTCGATCCGTTCGGGCGCCAGCTCGACATGGCCGGCCTCGATCTTCGACAGGTCGAGCACGTCGTTGATCAAGGCCAGCAGGTCGTTGTTCGCGGCGTGGATGGTCTGCGCGTACTTGACCTGCTCGGCACTCAGGCTGCCCTCGCGGTTGTCGGCCAGCAGCTTCGACAGGATCAGCGCGCTGTTCAGCGGCGTGCGCAGCTCGTGCGACATGTTGGCCAGGAACTCGGACTTGTAGCGGCTCGCTTCCTCGAGCTGCTCGGCGTTTGCGCGCAGGCCGGCCTGCGCCTGCACCAGGTACTGCTTCTGGCGCTCCAGCGATTCCTTCTGCTCCTCGAGCTGCACGTTGGTCTGCTCGAGCTCGATCTGCTGCGCCTCCAGCCGCGCCTGCGATTCGCTCAGCACGCGGCTCTGCGACTCCAGCTCCTCGTTGCTGACACGCAGCTCCTCCTGCTGCGTCTGCAGCTCTTCGCTCTGGCGCTGCGTCTCGGCGAGCAGGTTCATCAGCTGCTCGCGATACAGCGCGGTGCGCAGCGCGACGCCGATGCTTTCGCTCGAAGCATCGACCATCGCCAGCTCGCGCGCGAGCGAGGCGCTGCCGCCGCAGAAGCCCAGCTCGATCACGCCGTTGACGATGCCGTCGGCCCGCAGCGGCGCGACGATCAGGCGCGCCGGCGTGCTGCGGCCGAGCGCCGAGACCAGCGGCAAGTGCTCTGCCGGCACCTCGGCCACGAGACGCGCCCGGCCATCGACCGCGACCTGCCCCGGCAAACCGTTCGGCAGCTCGAAGCTGGCCGCGGCGAGCGCGCCGTCGATCGCATGGCCGCCGCTCAGGCGCAAGCTGCGGCCATCGAGCCGATACGCGGCACCGATCTGCGCACCCAGCTGTTCACACAGGGCACGCGTGGCGTTGCGGCCGATCTGCTCCGGCGTCTGCTCGCCCAGCAGGGTCTGCGCGACCGCCGCTTCGCTCTTCTGCAGTGCCAGCAGCGCCTGCATCTCCTGGCGCACGCGCAGCGCCTGGTGGATCGCGATCGACAGGGCCGTCAGGAGCGTGATGCCGATCGCCCGGTTCACCAACGCTCGCTGCAGGTCCATGCCGCCAGGCGACATGTAGAGGCCGATCAAGGTCAGCACCGCCGCCACGGCCGCGGCATGGAACGGCAGCAGCGGCCTGCGCTGAAGCAGCGTCAGCCCGACCGGGATCATGTAGAGCGCCCATTCGGCATAACCGAGCGGCGTCAGCACGTCGACGAGGAACACCGCCGCGAGCAGCACCACGATGGTGATCGGCAACAGCGAGCGGTGCATGTCAGCAAGGTTCATCGAGAAGATTCCAGAGGCCGGCACCGGGTGTTTACGCTGTCATCCCTGTCCGACAGCGATCGCCTTCGCGGCCGACAGACAACCGCAGCCCGCAGGGCGATGATGCGCAAGTCATGATGACTCCGTCAATGCGACCCGAAGGCCTGCTGCACCATTGTCGTTGCTGCCTCGCCGGCACCTTGCTCACCGGTTTGTGCACGGTCGCCGGCGCGCAGAGCAGCGACGCGGCACCACCCGCGGCCGATGCTTCAGAGGCTTCGAAGAGCTATGTCATCCCGGCGCTGGAGATCATCGGCTTCGACCTGCTGCTGAGCAACTTCAATCGCCAGTTCAGCGGCAGCAGCGACTACGACGTGAGCCTGAAGTCGATCCGCAACAATCTCCACGGGCCCTGGGTCACCGACAACGATCCGTTCAAGGTCAACCAGTTCGCCCATCCGTACCAGGGCTCGCTCTATCACGGCGCGGCGCGCTCGGCCGGGCTCGGCTACTGGACGGCCGCGGCCTACACCTTCGCCGGCAGCCTGTGGTGGGAGATCACCGGCGAGAAGACGCCGCCGGCGAAGAACGACCAGATCGCCAGCGGCATCGCCGGCAGCTTCTTCGGCGAGCCGCTGTTTCGCATGGCGCACCTGGTGCTGTCGAGCAAGGGCGACATGCCGAAGTTCTGGCGCGAAGTCAGCGCCGCGGTGATCTCGCCATCGCTGGGCTTCAACCGCTATGCCTTCGGCGAGCGCTTCAGCAACAGCTTCGACAGCCACGATCCGGAGTACTACAGTCACCTCAGCCTGGGGGCGGCTCGCGCCACCGAGGACCGCCCGGGCACCTCGTCGGACCTGAAGCGCGACCAGGTGCAGATCGACTTCGCGATCGACTACGGCCTGCCCGGCAAGCCCGGCTACAGCTACGACCGTCCGTTCGACTACTTCAACTTCCAGGTGGTGGCGAGCACGCCGCACGGCGTCGAGAGCCTGTCGACCCGCGGCCTGCTGATCGGCACAGACTATGCGATCGGCGCCAACTACCGCGGCATCTGGGGCCTCTACGGCCACTACGACTATCTCGCGCCGCAGATCTTCAACCTGTCGACCACGGCTTTGTCGCTCGGCAGCACCGCGCAGTGGTGGCTGTCGCAGGACCTCGCGCTGCAGGGCACCGGGCTGGTCGGCGTCGGCTATTCGGCCGCCAGCACCGCGCGCGGCGTGGCCAATGACCGCGACTACCACTACGGCATGGCGCCGCGTCTCGGTCTCGACCTGCGCTTCGTCGCCGGCAGCCGCGCCGCGCTGGACCTGAGCGCGGCGAAGTACTTCGTCGGCACCATCGCCAACCGCAATGCCGGGCGCGACGACATCACCCATGCGAGCGCGGCCTTCACCTGGCGGCTCGGCGGGCCGCATGCGATCGGCGTGAAGTACGACTGGTCGCAACGCAACGCGACCTATCCGGTGATCGGCGACCGTTCGCAATCGCGCGGCACGGTGGGCGTGTACTACAGCTTCCTGGGGTTGGATCGCTTCGGCACGGTGGATTGGCGCGAGGCGCCGAAAGAGTGAGAGCGCCGCCTGTTCAAATACACACACATCACGGTACACATAACCGGAGGCATGCCATGAGCACCGTCGTCAGCAGAGTTCTCATGAATGGCAACAGCCAGGCCGTCCGCATCCCGCACGAATTCCGGCTCGATGCCAATCGAGTGGAGATCAGTCGCAACGAGCACGGCGATCTGGTGATTCACCCCGTGCCCGCGGATCGAGGAGCGGCTCTGCTAGAAGCGCTCGACGGCTTCGATGACGAATTTGCCGCGTTGCTGGAAGAGGATCGGCAGGATCAGCCGCCTCCTTCCAGTTCACGAAACTGAAGGCCGCACCCCGATCGGCGCCAATGACCTCTGGATTGCCTGCCACGCCCTGGCAGAAGACGCCACGCTCATGACTCACGACACCCGCAAATTCGCGAGAGTCGTGGGCCTGCGCCTCGAAGACTGGGTCGATTGAAGACTCAGGCTCACTGCCGCGCCGACACCAGCACCGGCTCCGCCCGATAGGACTGCGGGAAGAGACTCTTCAGATTCTCGATCTTCGGCAGATCGAATCTCGCGATATAGCCCGAGTCCGGATGCAGCGTCGCGTAGTCCTGGTGATAGGCCTCGGCCGGATAAAAACCCTCCAGCGGCGCGATCTGCGTGACGATCTTGCCGCGGAAGACCTTGGCCGCATCGAGCTGCGCGACATAGTCTTCGGTCTGCTGCTTCTGGCTCGGCGAGGTGTAGAACACGGCCGAGCGGTACTGCGTGCCGGCGTCCGGACCTTGCCGGTTCAATTGAGTCGGGTCATGCACGACCGAGAAATAGATCTGCATCAACTGGCCATACGAGACCTGCCGCGGATCGAAGCTCACCTGCACCGATTCGGCATGCCCGGTGCGGCCCGAGCCGACGATCTCGTACGAGGCAGTCTCCTTCTTGCCGCCGGCATACCCCGAGACGGCCTGCAGCACGCCCTTGGTGTGCTGGAACACGCCCTGCACGCCCCAGAAACAGCCGCCGGCGAAGACCACGACCTCCTGGCTCGCCGTGGCGCCGGCGGCTGCCGCAGCCGGCGGCGGGATCTTCGTGGCGGACTCGGCGGCGAGGCTGGTCGTGAACTGGAAACACGCGACGGCGAGCAGCAGCGCGCCGCCGAAGGCCAGGGACTTGCCGCCAACCGGAGCGGCACGCGAGGGAGAAACCGAAGTGCGGGGCGAGATCATGAAGCGGTCCTGAAGGTCGAATGCCGGTGAGTCGGCGATGGCAGGCGCGAACTTACAGAGGGCGTGAAGACGGCGTGCAGAGACGCCCTCACGCCCCACAGTCCCGCCAGGATGCTCCCGGCGAAAAGCCCTTGCTGCAGCAGCGGCAAGCGGTGTGCGTTCACAGGAAGACCGACGTCGCCGCCGGCAACAGCACGAACAGCGCCAGCGCGCGTGTCGCGGCACCGCGCGCCGGCCGAGCGGCAGCCGCTTGCGGATAACTGGTCAAACGACTAATAATCAGCCATGCCCCGCCCGTCGCGCAACATCGACCAGGCCCTGCTGCAAAGCGGCCGCGTGCTGTACGAGCAGCACGGCGCGGCGCTGCCGGTGCGCGCGCTCGCCGAACACGCCGGCGCGAATCCCGGCATGTTCCACTACCACTTCAAGAGCAAGGACAACTTCCTGCGCGTGCTGCTGCAGCAGCTCTACGACGAGATGTACGCACAGCTCGTGGGCGTTGCGGCGCAGGTGGGCACGCCGCTCGAGCAGCTGCGCCATGCACTGCTGACGCTCGCGCGCTTCGTGCGCGACCACCCCCATCTGATCGGCCGGCTCTGGGCCGAGGCGGCGCAGGGCGAGCCGGTGGCGCGCGAGTTCATGCAGCGCAATGCACCGCGCCATTTGCGCGTGCTGCTGCAGTGCATGGAAGAAGCCGAGCGCGCCGGGCTGCTGCAGCCGATGCCCCCGCTGCAGCGGCTGCCCTTCGTGATGGGCGCCGTCGTCGCGCCGCTGATGATCGTGCCGCGGCTGCTCGAATGGGGCATCGCGCCGACGCCGGTGCGCCGGCACGCGCAGGCGCTGATGCTGTCCGATGCAGCGATCTCTGCGCGCATCGACCTGGCGCTGGATGCGCTGCGGGCGCGCACGCCACCGGCAGCGCCGCCGCGGCGCAAAAGGAGACCGGCCGATGCCTGACACCCCGCGACACAGCAGCCGGCATCGCGCGACGGCCTGCGCTCTCCACCGAGGCCGTCACCTGCCCGGGGCCGCGCCGCTGGCCGTGCTGGCGCTGCTGGTCGCCGGCTGCAGCGACAAGCCGCCGCCCGCCTGGTCCGGCTACGCCGAAGGCGACTACGTCTACGTCGCCTCACCGCTCGGCGGCACGCTGACGACTCTCTCGGTGCAGGCCGGCGACACGGTGGCGCGCGGTGCCGCGCTGTTCACGCTCGATGCCGAGGCCGAACTCGCCGCGCGCGACGAAGCCGGCGCGCGCCTCGCCGCGGCGCGCGCGCAGGCGGCCGATGCCGAGAAGGGCCGGCGCCAGGACGAGATCGCCGTCACCGAGGCGCAGATCGCGCAGGCGCGGGCCAAGGCCGCGCTCGCACGCAGCGACTTGGCGCGCCAGCAGCAACTCGTCGCGCAGGGTTTCGTCTCGCAGTCCCGTCTCGACGACGCACGCAGCACGCTCGCCCAGGCCGAGGCGCAGGTCGCCGAGCTGACGGCCTCGCGCCGCGTCGCCAGGCTGCCGGCGCGGGATGACGAGCGCGCCGCGGCCGACGCGCAGGCCCAGGCGGCCAGCGAGGCCTTGCGCCAGAACCGCTGGCGCATCGCGCAGACCGACCTGCGCGCACCCGCCGACGCGCGCGTCGCCGACACCTACTACCGCGCCGGCGAGTTCGTGGCCGCCGGCCAGCCGGTGCTGTCGCTGCTGCCCGACACAAACATCAAGGCGCGCTTCTTCGTGCCCGAGACGGAGGTCGGCGCGATCGCGGCGGGCCAGGCGGTGACCTTGCAGTGCGACGGCTGCGGCGCGCCGATCGCGGCGCGCATCACGCGCATCGCGACGCAGGCCGAATACACGCCGCCGGTCATCTATTCCAACGAGCAGCGCGCGCGGCTCGTGTTCATGGTCGAGGCCTATCCGGCGCCGCGCGACGCGACGCGGCTGCGGCCGGGGCAGCCGCTGGACGTGCGGCGCGCAGCGGGCTGAAAGCAGCGCAGGGAGAACGGCGTGCCGACCGACGTGAATGCCGACAGCAGAACCGATGCTTGGGCCGTCGACGTGCGCGATCTGACCAAGCGCTACAACGGGCGCACTGTCGTCGATCACGTCGCGCTGCAAGTCAAGCGCGGCCACATCTGCGGCTTCCTCGGCCCCAACGGCAGCGGCAAGACGACGACGATCCGCATGCTCTGCGGCCTGCTGACGCCCGACGGCGGCGAGGGCCGCTGCCTCGATCTCGACTTCCGGCGCGATGCCGCGGCGATCAAGCGCCAGGTCGGCTACATGACGCAGAAGTTCGGCCTCTACGAAGACCTGTCGATCCGCGAGAACCTCGACTTCGTCGCGCGCCTGTTCGAACTGCCGCGCCGCGCCGAGGCGGTCGACCGTGCGCTCGATCGGCTCGGCCTGGTCGAGCGTCAGCAGCAGCTCGCCGGCGCGCTGTCGGGCGGCTGGAAGCAGCGGCTCGCGCTCGCCGCCTGCCTGATCCACGAGCCGCGACTCCTGCTGCTCGACGAGCCGACGGCCGGCGTCGACCCGAAGGCGCGGCGCGACTTCTGGGACGAGATCCACCGCCTCGCCGACGAGGGCATCACGACGCTGGTCTCGACGCATTACATGGACGAGGCGGCGCGCTGCCACGACCTGGTCTATATCGCCTACGGCCACGTGCTGGCGCGCGGCACCGAGCGCGAGATCATCGCGCAGGCGGGGCTGACCGTCTGGTCGATCGAAGGCGATGAACGGTTTGCCGCGCTGGTCGAACCGTTGAAGACCGCGCCCGGCGTGCTCAGCGTGGCCGCCTTCGGCAACACGGTGCACGTCGCCGGCAGCGACCCGGCACCGCTCGAAGCCGCGCTCGCGCCGCTGCGCCGCCGGCCGGGCCTGCGCATCGCGCCCAGCGAAGCCACGCTGGAAGACGTGTTCATCGGGCTGATCGGGCAGGCGCAGGACAACTTCGCGAACGGTGCGAACGCCGCGAAAGCGGCCGCGGCGAAGGCAGTGTGACGATGGCTAGCCGATTTTCGCTGCGCCGCGCCTTCGCGGTCTTCCTGAAGGAATTCCGCCAGATGATGCGCGACCGCCTGACCTTCGGCATGGCGGTCGGCGTGCCCATCCTGCAGCTCGTGCTGTTCGGCTACGCGATCAACACCGACCCGAAGGGCCTGCCGACCGTGCTCGTCGCGGCCGACAGCGGCCCGTTTGCGCGCAGCATCGTCGCGGCGCTGCAGAACACCGGCTATTTCCACATCATGCAAACCGCGCCGAACGAAGCCGCAGGCGATGCCTTGATCGCCGACGGCGACGCGCAGTTCATGGTCGTCGTGCCGCCCGAGTTCTCGAAGCGCCTCGTGCGCGGCGAGATGCCGGCGCTGCTGGTCTCGGTCGACGCGACCGACCCGTCGGCCGCCGGCAACGCGATCGCGGCGCTGAACGGCGTCGCGAACCAGGCGCTGCAGCAGGACCTGGTCGGCCCGCTGCGCCGGCTGCAGGCCGGCCATCCGCCCTACGAGCTGCGCGTGCACCGCCGCTACAACCCGGAAGGACTCTCGCGCTACAACATCGTGCCGGGGCTGATCGGCACCATCCTGACGATGACGATGGTGATGCTGACTTCGCTCGCGATGACGCGCGAACGCGAACGCGGCACGATGGAGAACCTGCTCGCCACGCCGGTGCGGCCGGGCGAGGTGATGGCCGGCAAGATCCTGCCCTACGTGGTGATCGGCTACATCCAGCTCGGGGTGATCCTCGGCGCGGCCTGGGCGCTGTTCGAGGTGCCGATGGAGGGCAGCTTCGCGCTGCTGCTGGCGATGATCGGCGTCTTCATGCTCGCCAACCTGGCGGTCGGCTTCACCTTCTCGACCCTGGCGAAGAACCAGCTGCAGGCGATGCAGATGACGTTCTTCTTCTTCCTGCCGTCGATGCTGCTGTCGGGCTTCATGTTCCCGTTCCGCGGCATGCCGGTGTGGGCGCAGTACCTCGGCGAGGCGCTGCCGCTGACGCATTTCCTGCGCGTCGTGCGCGGCATCCTGCTGAAAGGGAACGGCCTCGTGCAGGTGCTGCCGGAGCTGTGGCCGATGCTGGTCTTCCTTTTCATCGCGGGCTTCCTCGCGCTGAAGCGCTACCGGCTGACGCTCGATTGAGCAGCGCAGGCGTCCAACTTCGCGGCGGTGCCGAGGGCACTCGACCGAGCCCGCCGGCCGGCGCGAGGGCAGACATGACGTCAGCCGAGGCAGCCGCGCGCGTCGACCGGCCACAGCGCCTCGACCCGCCCCTGCTCCAGCCCGCCGCCGACGACGACGTAGTGGTCATGCAGGTTCACCGTCGGGTCGCAGTGGCCGGGCACCAGCCACACCGTCTCGCCCAGCACCGGCAGCGCGTCGCGGCCGGGCCGCAGCAGGCCATGTTCGTCACCGCCGTTGGCAAACACCAGATCGCGGCCCCACACCCGCGGCAAGCCGCTGTCGATCGCGTGCGACTTGTGGCCGGCGTCGACCACCGCATGCGCGATGCCGCGGCTGATCACCTGGCTCTTCACGAACAAGGCCTGTTCGAAAACGGGTGCATGCGGCGTCGCTTCGTTGTCGGCGTAGTCGCGGTCCATGAAGACGTAGCTGCCGGGCTGCAGCTCGCCGTAGAGGCCGCTTGCGCTTTCGAGCACGAAGCTGCCGGTGCCCGCGCCCGTCACCAGCGGGCAGCGGATGCCGGCCGCGGTGACCGAGGCCTGCGCGCTGCGGGCGAGCGTCACCGCATGATGGATCGCGGCCTTGCGCGCTTCGGCCGAGCGCAGATGCTGCGCCGCGCCGTGGTAGGCCTGCAGGCCGGCGAAGCGCAGCCCTTGCGACACCACCTGGTGCGCCAGCGCACCGGCCTGCGTGGCAGCGACGCCGCAACGGCCCTGGCCGACATCGATCTCGACGAAGACATCGATGCTGCTGCCGGCCGCGCGCAGCGCTTCGGCCAGCGCCCGCACGCCGTACTCGCTGTCGACCGCGAGCGCCAGCCGGATGCGCCCGGCCAATGCCGCGACACGCGCCAGCTTCGCACGATCGATGATCTGGTTGCTGATGTAGATGTCGCCGATGCCCGCCGCCGCGAGCGCCTCGGCCTCGCCGAGCTTCTGCACGCAGACGCCGACCGCGCCGGCCGCGATCTGCAGCGCCGCGACCTGCGCGCTCTTGTGCGTCTTCGCATGCGGGCGCAGGCGCAGCCCGTGTTCGCGTGCATAGCCGGCCATCAGCGCGATGTTGCGCTGCATCGCGTCCTGGTCGATGACCAGCGCCGGCGTATCGATCGTGTCGACGCCGTCGCCGGCTCGTGCCGGAACCGGCCTCATGACGGCCGCCCGGCCGGCGCGGCGCCGTCGGCTGCTTCGTCCAGCATGGCATCATCCAGATGCAGGCTGTCGCTCCAGCCGATCAGCGAAAAGCCGCCCGCGCTGTAGAGCAGGCGGTTGATGCTCGCATTGCCGAGCTGCCAGGTGCGCGGCGCGCGCAGGTCGATGTGCGCGGCGGCGCGGTAAAGGCAATCCAGCACGCCGCCGTGCGCCACCAGGCAGATCGTCTGGCCCGGGTGCGCCGCAGCCAGGCGCGTCGCGGTGCCGACGCAGCGCTCATAGAAGACCGGGATCGACTCGCCGCCGCCGGGCGAAAAATCGAGCTCGCGCTTGCGCCAGCGCAGCGATTGCTCCGGCCACAGCGTCTCGATCTCCTTGAAGGTGTAGCCCTCGAACGTGCCGAAGCCGCGCTCGCGCAGGCCGGTCTCGGCGATCACCGGCCGGTGGATGACGCGCGCGATCGCCAGCGCGGTCTCGTGGGCGCGCAACAGGTCGCTTGCATAGATCGCATCGACCGCTTCGTCGGCCACTGCAAAAGCCAGGCGCCGCGCCTGCCACAGGCCGGTTTCGTTCAGCGGGATGTCGAGCTGGCCCTGGATGCGCGTGGCGACGTTCCACGCGGTCTCACCGTGGCGGATGGCCAGGATGCGCGTCGGCTCGGCGTCCGGGCTCAAGCGCCCAGCCTCGGATTCAATGTGTAGACGCCGCTGAAGCTGGCTTCGGCCAGGATGTGGCCCTGCATCGCGGCACGCGCCTGCGGTGCGGTGAAGGCGCCGTCCACCGCCAGCCGCTCGACGTCGAGCGCATACAGCGTGAACACGTAGCGGTGCACGATGGCGTCGTTGAACGGCGGGAACGGACCGTCGTAGCCGTAGTAGTCGCCCGCCATGTCCCGGTTGCTGGCGAACCAGCCGACGTAGTCGTTCAAGCCCTGGCGCGCACCCTGCGGCGCGGCCGGTCCGGGCTTGCCGCGCGGCGTGAAGCCGCGGCTGAACTCGCCTTCGGCGAGGCTTTGCACGCTCTCCGGCAGATCGACCAGCACCCAGTGATAGAAGTCGACGCGCGGCAAGGTGGCCGGCACTTCACGGTCGGGCTGGTTCACGTCGTCGCCCTGGCTGGGCACGTCCGGGTCGTGGCAGATCAGCGCGAAGGACTGGGTCTCCGGCGGCACCTCGCTCCACGAGAGCTGCGGGTTCAGGTTGTCGGAGAAGGTCACGCCGGCACCGTCGCGACGGCCGGCGGCAAAACGCGAAGGGATGCGGGCGCCCTCTTCCCAACTGCTGCTCGTGAGCTTCATGGTCAGACTCCCCAGACGATCGGTTCGTTGGCGGCGTGTGCGCGCTTCATCATCTCGACCAGCGGCCAGGCGCGCTGGCGCAGGCTGACGCCGTCGCGCGGCGGCAGCTTCTCGCCGCTTTCCTTGGCCTTGGCTTCGGCCTCGGCGCGGGCCGCTTCGTCGGCCGCGATCGCGGCTTCGATCGCCCGCATCGCCGCCGGCATCGCATCGACTTCGAAGATGCCCTGCGGCGACGGCGGCCGGCCGACCGCGCGCAGCACCTCGTCGCCCGAAGGCCCCATCATGATCACGTCACCCGCTGCCTTGGACTTGAATTTGTAGATCATCGCGCGGTGCCTCCGAGTGGATCAGTCGTAGATGTACTCCCGGTTGAACGGGTACTCGGATTGTGCCCCGCGCATCGCACCCGCAGTCAGATCGCCGTTCGGCTTGCTCGCCAGCATCTGGTAGAGCGAGATCCAGCCATGTTCGAAGGACATCGCGCTGCCCGCCAGATAGAGCCGGTAGGCGCGCACCACCGACTCGCTGGTCAGGCTGCGCGCCGCCGGCAAGTTCGCTTCCAGCGCATCGGACCACGCCCACAGGGTGCGCGCGTAATGCGGGCGCAGGCTCTCGATGTCGTCGGCTTCGAGCCCGGCTTCGGCCATCACCTCGAGCACGTGCGAGATGTGCAGCAGCTCGCCACCCGGGAAGATGTAGCGCTCGATGAACTCGCCCATCCCGGCGCCGAGCTGCTCGTTGCGCGTGCCGCCGGCGGTGATGCCGTGGTTCAGCAGCAGGCCGCCCGGCCGCAGCAGGCGGTAGAGCTTGGCGAAATAGCGCGGCAGCTGCGCCAGGCCGACGTGTTCGAACATGCCGACCGAAGCGATCTTGTCGAAGGGCTCGGATTCCGGCAGCTCGCGGTAGTCGCGCAGCTCCATCGTCACCCGGTCGGCGAGACCGCGTTCCCGGATCAGCCTGTTGACGTGGGCATGCTGGTTCTTCGACAAGGTGATGCCGTGGCCGCGCACGCCGTAGTGCTCGGCCGCCCACAGCAGCAGGCCGCCCCAGCCGGCGCCGACGTCGAGGAAGCGCTCGCCGGGCGTCAGCCGCAGCTTGCGGCAGATGTGGTCCAGCTTGGCTTCCTGCGCCTGGGCCAGCGTCATCTCCCGCCTGCGGAAATACGCGCAGGAGTAGACGCGGCGCGGATCGAGCCAGAGTTCGTAGAACGCGTCGGAGACGTCGTAATGGAACTGGATCTGCTTGGCGTCGTTGTCGATCGCATGGCGCAGGCGCGAGCGGCCGCGGCGCACGATGCCGCGCCACCACTGGAGCGGCGGCGAGCGCGGGGTGCCGCGTGTCGGGTCCGCTTCCAGCATCTGCGCGGCAACGGCCATCAGGTCGCGCATCGAGCCTTCGACGTCGAGACGGCCCTCCACGTGATCCTGGGCCGTTCGACCCACTTGCCCGGTCACGAGATGCGCCAGGGGCGCCAGGTCTGCGAGCTTGATGGTGACCTTGGGTGCAGGGTGCCCGATGCGCCGGCCGCCAGGCAGCTCCAGCGCGAACGGGGTTTCCAACCCCTGCAGCTTTCGTTCGAGAATGCCTTCTACGCTGCTCATGGGGCAAACTGTAGTCAGCGGCCGGGCGCGATCCGCAACGCCTTGTAAAAACCCCTTGTCCCGTTCGGGTCCCGCGATGTCAAACCGCGTCACAACTCCGATGGACGAGAAGATCAAAATCCTTGCTGGAGAGGGCCGGTGCGAACAGGAAGCCCTGGTACTGGTCGCAGCCCGCGTCGCGCAGGAACTCGCGTTGGGAGTCGGTCTCGACCCCTTCGGCCACCACCTGCAGCTTGAGCGCGCGGCCGAGGTTGATGATCGCGATCGCGATGCCTTCATCGCTCTCGTCGCCGGGCAGTCCGCGCACGAAGCTGCGGTCGATCTTCAGCCGGCGGATCGGGAATCGCTTCAGATAGCCGAGACTCGAATAACCGGTGCCGAAGTCGTCGATCGCCAGTTGCACGCCCAGGTCCGCGAGCGCGCGCAGCCGCGCCAAGGCATCGGTCGCATCGACGAGCAGGATCGATTCGGTGATCTCCAGCTCGAGCAGCCGGCTCGGCAGCCCCGAGGCCAGCAGCGCCGCGGCGACGCGCTGCACGAAGTTGTGCTGCTGGAATTGCAGCGCCGAGACGTTGATCGACACCGGAAGCGAACGGTGTTCGGCATGCCATTTCGCGGCCTGGTTGACGGCCTGCGTCAGCACCCAGTCGCCGAGCGCGATGATGAAACCGCTCTCTTCCGCAACCGGGATGAACTCGCCCGGCGAGACTTCGCCGAGCTCCGGATGGCGCCAGCGCAGCAGGGCTTCGGCACCGATCACCTTGCCACTCGCGATGTCGATCTGCGGCTGGTAGTGCAGGCGGAACTGCCCGGCGTCGAGGCCCTGGCGCATCGCGTGGTCGAGGCGGATGCGGGCGCGCAGGTCCACGTCCTGGTGCGGCTGATGGAAGCGGTAGCTGGCGCGGCCGGTGGTCTTGACGCGCACCATCGCGCTGCCGGCGTGTTTCAGCAGTTCGTCCATCGAGTCGCCATCGCCCGGGTGAAGCGCGATGCCGACGCTGCAGGTCACGGTGAAGCTCATGCCGTCGATCGAGAACGGCCGCTGCATCGCGGTGATGACGCGGCGCGCGGCGGCTTCGGCGCCGCGCGTGTCGGCGCCGTGCGCGAGCAAGGCGAACTGGTCGCCGCCCAGGCGCGCCACGGTATCGACGCCGCGCAGGCAGCCTTTCAGGCGCTCGGCGACCTCGATCAGCACCCGGTCGCCGAAGAGCTGGCCGAAGGTGTCGTTCAGGTGCTTGAAGCGGTCGAGATCGACGATCAGCGTGGCGAACGGCAGGGCATCGCGCCGCGCGATCGCGAGCGCGTATTCGAAGCGGTTGCCGAGCAGCAGGCGGTTCGGCAGGCCGGTCAGCGGATCGGTGTGCGCCAGCTCCTCGATGCGCCGGCTCGCGGCCAAACGCTCGCTGATGTCGCGGAACGAATACACCCGCCCGACCGGGCGCCCGCGGTTGTACTGCGGCAGGGTCACGCGCTCGAGCACCTGGCCGGAGTGCAGCGCGATCACGTCGCTCGCCTGCATCAGCGTGGCTTCTTCGATCACAGCGAGGCGCTGCACGTAGGCATCGCCATCGCTGACGCTGCGGCGCATCCAGCGCTGCACCGCGGCATCGTCGCGCTCGGTCAGCAGATGGTCGGGCAGGCCCCACAGCGTCGCGAAGCGCTGGTTGAAGGCGCGGATGCCGCCGGCAAGGTCGGTGACGAGGATGCCGTCGGCAGTGGATTCCAAGGTCGCGCGCAGATCGGCGAGCAAGGCCTCGCGTTCGTCTTCCATGCGCCGGCGCTCGCTGCGGTCCTGCAGCGCGACCAGGTACATCGTCACCGAGCTGCCGTCACGCGTCTGCACGTGCACCGCAGTGACACGCCGGGTCACCGGCACGAGCATGCCGCCCGAATGACGCACGAAGGTATCGGAGAGGATCGGGTCGGCGATGCCGGCGGCGACCTCGCTCCAGAACAGCAGGTCTTCCGGCGTCGCGGCGAGCGCGGCAACGTCATGGCCGCGCAGGCTTTCGCTCGGCTGCCCGACCAGCACGCCGGCCGCGGCATTGGCGCGCACCACGCTCAGGCTTTCGGCATCGACCAGCCAGACGGCTTCGGTCAAGGCGTCGATCACCGCGGCCAGGCCGCCGAGTTCGTCGAACGGCGTGGCCTCGTCGCCGAGCGGCGCCAGATCGCGTCTCACGCGGCAATCTCGGTCGGTTCCAGTTCGCGGGCGGGCTCGAAGAAATAGACGACACGCGGCCGCGGCGACAGGTAGTCGAGCGCTTCCCGCGGCAGCTGCAGCGGCTTGACCGAACGGCGGATGCCGAGCGCGGGGGATTTTTCGAGATCGAGCAGCAGCGCCTCGTCGCGCGGCACGCGCGGGTCGTGCACCAGCACGCGCGGCTTCAGCGGGCGGCTGGAGTTGACGGAGGTGACGAGCGCATAGCGGTCATCCGTCAGCTGGACTGCGGAGCCCGGCGGGTAGACGCCCATCATCTTGATGAAGGCGCCCATGATCGCGGTGTCGTATTTGTTCTTGCCCTGCGCGAACAGCAGCGACAGCGACTCGTGCGGCGTCAGCGCCTTCGACGGCAAGCCCGGGTTGCAGAGGTTGTCGTAGCGGTTGACCAACGCGACGATGCGTGCCGCCATCGACATGCGGTCGCTGTTCAACCGCATCGGAAAGCCGGTGCCGTCGGTGTGTTCGTGGTGCTGCGCGATGACCAGCAAGGCGCCCGGGGCGAGGCCCATCTTGCGGCCGGCGCTGACGCCGTGCGCGACATGCTCCTGGTAGAACTGGACCTCGGCGGCGGTGAAATGGTCGTCGCGGAAGCGCACCCGATCGGGCAGGTCGAGCTTGCCCACGTCGTGCAGCAAGGCGCCGACGCCGAGGTCGAGCAGGTCTTCCTCCGCCAGGCCGAAGACGCGGCCCATCAGCAGCGAGATCACGGTGACGTTCAGCGCATGCATCGAAGCCTTGTCGCCGGCGTTCTCGCCGATCAGGCGGATCGCCATGTCGCCATCGCCGGTCATCTTCTTCAACAGGGTGCCGGCCAGCGCTTCGGTCTGCAGGCGCGCCTGCTGCGGCACGGTGGCGACCATCTCCAAGGCACGCTTGAATTCGCGCGAGGCTTCGCCGAGCTGGCTTTCGCACTGGCGCTGTGCTTCACGCTGGGCGGTCAGCGCACGCTTGCGCTGGCGGCGCGCCACGGCTTCGGCGGTCTCGATCCCGCTGACTTCCGCCAGGCCTTCGGCGGGCGGCAGCGAGGCCTGGCCGAGGCGTTCGCTGGCTCCAGGCAGATGCGCCGCGACCACGTCGCCGGCGCTTTTTTCCGGCGACCAGCGCAGCCGCTGCAGCCCGAGCGTGCGGATCGTGTCGATCTGTTCGAGCCCGGTCAGGCGAAAGCTGCTGAGCGGGAAAGGATGCGCCATCCAGCCGAGTTCGAGATGCACGTACATCCCGAGCTTCAGATCCTTGACGTCGACATAGGGGCCGGTGGCTGTTTCTTTCATGGGGCACTCGTCCGCCGTATGAGCGGCACTGCCGGACTTTTCGGCAGGCGGCGCGCGGACTTGAACCGGCCGCGCGGCCGCTGCCACGCACCGATCGCCGGGGAATCAGACGCCGGCCAGCGCGCGGCCGCCCGACTAGCGCTGAATCCGTGTGGAAAGCACGATCGCCGAGGTCGTGCGCTCGACGCCGTCGAGCGCACCGATGTGGTCGATCAGCCGGTCCAGCTCGCCGATCGAGCGTGCCGCGACGATCGCGATCAGGTCGAACGGGCCGCTGACGGAATGCAGGGTGCGCACTTCGGGAATGCGCTTCAGGTCGGCCTCGATGCCGGCCGCCTGGCGCGGCGCGACGGTGATCATCACGTGGGCGCGCACCAGCGCGGCCTCCAGCGCATCCGGCACGACCACGGTGTAACCCGCAATGACGTGCTGGCGCTCCAGCCGCTCGATGCGGCTTTGCACCGTGGTGCGCGAGAGCTTCAGCCGGCGTGCCAGCCCCGCCACCGGCGCACGCGCGTTCTCGCGCAGCGCCTGCAGCAGCGCGAGGTCGACATCATCGAGGACAGTCTTGATCATTCTGCGCAATCTTGGTCGGCACTCTGCTGATATTATGACGTCATTTCGTCTTTGTGTCGGCTGCGTTTTGCGCAGGGCGATTTCACAATCGATGAGCGGCGCCGTCGCGCCGGCAAGGAGCAGGCATGCACAAGGTCCTCGTCGTGGGCGCCGGCAAGATCGGCGCGGTGGTGGCGCAACTGCTGGCCCGGGCGCCCGATCTGCCGCCGGCCGGCGCTTATCGCGTGACCTTGGTGGACCGCAGCGCGGCGCTGCTGGAGGCGGCCGCGGCCGAGGCCGGGCCTCTCTCGGCTGACGCGCCGCGGCTCGTCTGCCGGCAGCTCGACATCGGCGATCCGCTCGCGTTGCGCGAGGCCTTGCGCGGCCACTTCGCGGTGCTGTGCGCGGCGCCCTGGCACCTGACGCTGCCGGTCGCCGAAGCGGCGCTGGACACCGGCGTGCACTATCTGGACCTGACCGAAGACGTGGCGACGACGCGCCGCATCCGCGAGCTGGCGCAGGGCGCGGGCAGCGCCTTCATCCCGCAGTGCGGCCTGGCGCCGGGTTTCATCTCGATCGTCGCGGCCGACCTGGCGCGCCGCTTCGACGCGCTCGACAGCGTGCGCATGCGTGTCGGCGCCCTGCCCGCCTACCCGAGCAACGCGCTGAACTACAACCTGACCTGGAGTACCGAGGGCGTCATCAACGAATACTGCGAGCCCTGCGAAGCGATCGTCGACGGCCAGCGCCGCGAGGTCCCGGCGCTGGAAGAGCGGGAGGAGTTCTCGCTCGACGGCGTGCTGTACGAAGCCTTCAACACCTCGGGCGGGCTCGGCACCCTGTGCGAGACCCTGGCCGGCAAGGTGCGCAACCTGAACTACCGCACGATCCGCTACCCCGGCCATGCGGCGATCATGAAGGCGCTGCTGCACGACCTGCGGCTGCGCGACCGGCGCGACCTGCTGAAGGACATCCTCGAACGCGCGCTGCCGGCCACCTTGCAGGACGTGGTGATCGTCTTCGTCACCGTCAGCGGCCTGCGCGATGGCCGCTTGCTGCAGGAGACCTATGCGCACAAGATCTACAGCCGCGTGCTGGCCGGCCGCATGCGCAGCGCGATCCAGATCACGACGGCATCGAGCCTGTGCACGATGCTCGACCTGCTCGCCGCCTCGCACGACGCGGCGCCGGGCACGGGCGCGCTGCCGCTCTCGGGCTTCGTGCGTCAGGAAGACGTGCCGCTGGCCGCCTTCCTCGGCAACCGCTTCGGCCAGGTGTTCGCGCTCGAAGAGCAGCTGCACGCGGCCTGAAGGATTCAGCTGCCATCAGCCACACCATTGCGGCGAACAACAGCGTGGACCAGCGCAAGGCACGGCGCCGCGCTCAGCCTCAGCCCGGGCTGCCGCCGATGCGCCGCAGCGCCCGGCTCATCGCCGCCACCGCCTCGGCCACCTGTTCGCTGCTGATGATCAGCGGCGGCGCGAGGCGCACCACGGTGTCGTGCGTGTCCTTGGTCAGCACGCCTTCCTGCATCAAGGCTTCGCAGACGGCGCGCGCGCTCGCGAAGCCCGGATCGATCTCGACGCCGATCAGCAACCCGCGCCCGCGCACCTCGGCGATCGCCGGATGCGCCAGCGCACGCAGCCCCGTCATCAGCTCGCCGCCACGCGCGCGCGCCCGCTCGGCCAGCCGCTCGTCGGCCAGCAGTTTCAGCGAGGCCTCGCCCACCGCGGCCGCGAGGGGGTTGCCACCGAAGGTGCTGCCGTGATCGCCCGGCGTGAACAAGGCCATCACGTCGGCGCGTGCAAGAAAGGCGCTGACCGGCAGCAGGCCGCCGCCCAGCGCCTTGCCGAGTATCAGCCCGTCCGGGCGGATGCCCTCGTGATCGCAGGCCAGAAGCTCGCCGGTGCGGCCGAGGCCGGTCTGCACCTCGTCGCAGATCAGCAGCACGCCGCGACGGCTACAGATCTCGCGCACCGCGCGCAGATAGCCTTCGGGCGGCACGACGATGCCGGCCTCGCCCTGGATCGGCTCGACGATGAAGGCCGCGGTGTGCGGCGTGATCGCCGCTTCCAGCGCGGCGGCGTCGCCGAAGGGCACGCTGTGGAAGCCGGGCGCGAACGGACCGAAGCCGTCGCGGTACTGCGCCTCGCTGGAGAAGCCGACGATGGTCGTGGTGCGGCCGGCGAAATTGCCTTCGGCGACGATGATGTGCGCCAGGCCTTCGGGCACGTTCTTCACCTTGTAGGCCCACTTGCGCGCCGCCTTGATCGCGGTCTCGACCGCCTCGGCGCCGGAGTTCATCGGCAGCGCGCGATCCATGCCGGTCATCGTGCAAAGCCGCTGCAGGAAGGGACCGAGCCGGTCGGTGTGGAAGGCGCGCGAGGTCACGGCCAGCCGCGCGGCCTGCTCGCTGAGCGCTCGCACCAGCAGCGGATGGCCGTGGCCGAAGCTGACCGCCGAATACGCCGACATCATGTCCAGGTAGCGGCGGCCCTGCAGGTCCCACAGCAGCACGCCTTCGCCGCGCGTCAGCACCACCGGCAGCGGGTGGTAGTTGCGCGCACCGTAGCGCGCTTCGAGTTCGATCGGGCCGGCCGTGGATGCGGCCTGGTCGAGGGTCATGGTCGAGTCCTTCCTGGGTGCTTTGCGCATGAGTCTATGCAATCGGATGCGATGGCCGATACTGTTGCTTCTTGGAGAAGGACGATCCTCATGATCCTGGAATTTGCCGACATTCGCATCGCCCCGGGCAAGAACGCCGAGTTCGACGCCGCCATCCAGCACGGCATCGAGACGGTGATCTCGAAGGCCACCGGCTTCATCGGCTACCAGGTGCACAAGGGCATCGAATCGCCCGAACGCTACCTGCTGCAGATCCGTTGGCAGACGCTCGAGAACCACACCGTCGACTTCCGCGAGTCGCCCGCGTTCGCGCAATGGCGCGCGATCGTCGGGCCGTTCTTCGCCAGCCCGCCGCAGGTCGAGCACTACACCTTGGTCGCGACGGACACCTAGAAAGATAAGCCCCCCGACCACGGAGTACCGTGGCCGACCCCCCGCGGAGGTCGCCGGCCGCTCCGGAACGGCCGCGCGCTGGCCGGC
>Ga0105239_10000833_pt1 | contig 43839 bp, 47 predicted proteins | sample KBSC44metaG_FD_92761 | JGI IMG/M metagenome (GOLD analysis project Ga0105239, IMG submission 92761) | Corn rhizosphere microbial communities from Kellogg Biological Station, Michigan, USA - KBS C4-4 metaG | ecosystem: Host-associated > Plants > Roots > Rhizosphere > Soil | place: Michigan, USA...
TGCTTACCTAAGGAAACGTCATACCACTAGACCACAAACCCCTGTTGCTTGCTTGTTGAACAGAATTTCGGATATCAAAAATATGACTTTTCAGATATTGGTGTGTGGAGTATACGTGGGTGAAGTGTGGGCGATTTATTTTGGTGGCTGGGTGATTACCGAGGAAATTCACTGGACCCTTGGCGAGGCTACCACTGCCAAAGACTTGGCATAGAAGGCACATGTAGGCATATATAGTACTACGGAGTACGGAGTACTCTACACTTTCGTTCCGTAGAACTTCGCTTGAGCATCAACAAACTGATCGAGATTCATGCCAACAACAGCATAACCACGCCTTCCTCCTATGCTTCATCCAAACGCATTCCCTGATGCATCGACTTTATAACGATCCATCCCGTGGGCTTGAAGCTGAAACGACGAGGAAATATGCTACAGGGAGTGCCTGGACTCGACCGTCTCCCTATCTGTAATGGAGACTCATGCATTGGACAAGAATGAGACATCGTTATTCTAGCCTTACCTTTGTCGTTGAGGTGGACCCTGAACCCAGTATACTTGCTAAGTTTCATGTCCTTGTCACTCCATTGTTACATTGTAGAATGATATGAATATTCCGAACCGAGTTTCATCCACCTGACCTTTCACTCAAGTGGCTCGAGCTTCAAGAGCCTCTACCGACCCAACACCGTCAGCCAACCTGGTCATAGGACCGCATATCCCTGCAGCGAATCCCGATCTTTCTTGTGGTTCACCGAATATCCCAATCATGCTCAAGGCACATATCTTCCTTGCACCAGCCGGTTAGTGACATAATTCGCACGAACTTATCAATTTCATCGCCAGCCTCAGTTCGAGTGATTACGCAATTTAGTTCTTGCGAGGACCAGCAGGTCACGGAATCATGACTCTAGCCCCAGGTAATCCAATATCTAATATAATGCCACAATGGAACTTAGCTCTCGACAATCAAACCATATCTCATGCTCTCCGCCAAGGTCAGAACAAACAAGCGACGGTGTATCGTTTATAGGTTCCTATCTCGGTGGAGCAGTAAGTGCTACGCAAGCACCCAGTTAAAGAGTACTACGCTGGTCTTCTAATTGGATCCGCTAGGGAGAAATAGCTGAGTGATTGGGCAATTTGGAAGGTGCGGAACATCCGACATCGAACAGCTTTTACACGAGGTGAGTAATTTCTCCGGCCAATGCTTAACGCTAAAACCTAACTGTAGTAGCGAGGCAAGATTGAGGTCCCACATGATGACGGCATCCTGGATCCTGTCACTAGGAGAAGAGCGAGGTAAAACAGTTTTGCTTGGGAGCACTCGCAAGGCAATTCTAGGAAACTGTAGTACGCATATGGATTTTAGCGAATGGACATGCCTGAGCCAGGGATACCAACTCCGTCCTCGGACCTCCTGCGAATACCTAGTCAATGGCCAAAGGTGCGTATTCATGCGCGTTCGTAGATTCCTTGTTTCCACCACTTGCTTCACGTCCTGGCCGTGTTCCAGGAGGTTTATCATGAGATCATCTTCTCAAGAAACTCCACCTCCGCCTGAATAGTAGCCTAGTTCTGAACCCTACTCAGGGCTATGATCTATCGATGCCTTACTCACGGTCGTGACTCGTCCTCTTCTAGCAGAGGATCATCGAGTACTCGTGTATCAAGGTCCTCAATGTCAGATTCGTAGTCCGGGTCCGAATCATCAGAAGGCAGGTCATTCTCCATCGGCACGTCCCCGCCATGGTCAACTGAGGGATACTTTCAAACACCCATCTTCAGGGCACCTGTAACCGGAATTGCACTCCTCAAGCGAAAATCGTGTAACTCCATTTTTGTAAGATCGGCGTTTTCTACCGTCGGTGGAAGCTGCAAATTGGACGTCAACAACTGGTTTCTCCTGATGATCTTCACGGTCGAGCCACTGAGGTCGTTTCGCCTTCTAAATCCCATGATAATTCGATTATCAATGTGTGCCTTGCTTATACCAACTTTGTTGACACCGACGCCGATGGCATCTCTCAGGATCTTCTGGACATATGTGTCAGACTCTGGCATTGCTGATGTCTCGTCGGGAAAATCTGGATGAGAACTAGATAGTTGAGCCTGCACCATGCCCTCCTGTCATATGAAGGAAAGGAGGCTGCAATAGCTCATTTGTCATTCATTCATTCATGCTGACGATGTTGTAGTAGTTGTTAGAGAGAGAGAGAGGAATAAATGCCCTGAAGTCATAGAAATAGTCATCAGAGTGACTCAACCAACGGCAGGAGCCACCCCGTCATATGACACGTGGACTGGTGGGTCACTGAGACAATAAGGTGGGCAAGACACCGCAAAGACCAAGTACGAAGTGAAATGTTTCTCGATTAACAGCGACGGACCACTGATGCCCAATGGACGACATTGAACACTAATCAATACTTGACTCTAGATTACCTATTGTCAGAGAGAGGGACCTCAGAATCATCCTCAAACACAACATTATGAATACTGACTCACAGGTATTTACTCCGAGCTCGAATACTATGACGAAGAACCATTCGTTTGAGGGGCAGTAACAAGCCCATCCTGACTCCCCCCGGCCCTGTTTCTCTTCCTGCCCTCCTCCACAGCTTTCACATCCGTATGCTTATTGGGCTCAAAGACATAGATCGGCCATTCACAGCCAACCGTTCGTTTCACAACGGTCGGTAATACCCTCCATACCATTGGGGGCATGGGTATGAGGATACTTGTGCTCTCCAGCCATTTTCGATGCTGCTTCCAGGACAGGCCATCTGGACCATCTTTCTCGAACTTCTTCTTCGCACCAGGCCGCTCCTGGAGCGTCAGGCCCGACACGAAGAGCAATAGTAGTGTCAGGAAAAACGCGCCCACGATGCTGGCGTACTGCGCTGCGTATGCACCACTGTCACGCGGGATGTAGTCACATGCAGACGGCGAGATGGCGAGTGTGAAGATGCCGAACTGTACTAGGATCTCGCCGAAATAGTTCGGGTGTCGACTCCATGCGAACAGGCCAACGTCACAGGTCCGACCTTTGCTAGCTTCATTCGAGCGGAAGCGGTATTTCTGCACGTCAGCCACAGCTTCAATGAGAAATCCCACCGCCCACATGATCAGCCCGACGATGTCAGCAGCGGTGCCGAAGGTAGGCTGATCATATCGACCAGCGACATTCGGCGAATTGAGAATTGTCACAGGTAGACTGACAGTCCAGACCCAGAGCATCTGGAAGACCCAAAAGAAAAGAAATGGAAAGAACTTGTCGCGCTTATCGTCGAAGCGCGTGTCCGTGCCGGTCTTCAGAATCCGGAATAGTAGGAAGCCCGACAGTCGGAATGCCCATAATATGAGAAACAGTGAGGCGAGGATTTGCCTAGTTGTATGCGTTGCGGAGAGGGCGAGTGTGAGGACCGCAAGGATGATGAAATTGGTACCACCAGCAAAGTCTGGGCGGATAGTGTTAGTCCAGAGAGATACGAGGGAGAGATATCTGCGCATTCTCATTCACACAATAAGGCAACTTCTCGAGGGGCGGATTTTAACTTACCCGTCAGTTTGTCAAATTTACACGTAAACGCAATGGAGAATCCAATGAGTTGGTACGCGACGGTCACCAGCAACGTCATCGCTAGGTAGTAGTCGTCTAACACGCGGTGGCCCGCCATTGTCAAGATGATGGCGCCACTGAACAATCTCAGTGAACGGATCAGCAGCGTTGATGAGGTGAGAAGGAAATCGAGTTCAACGTGCCTGTAAAAAGTATCAAGATGTCGACTCTCGAGGATCTGAACACAAACTGGAGGTCGAGACTCGGCAGTGGGTGAACCTTTATGAAACACTCAACCTGTTCGTTACAATATTGGTTTAGGAATAAAAATAATCATGCAAGACGTCAGAAAGGCTTTGGTCATTCTGTCTATGTGGGTTTGGCTTTTGAGCCGCTGCATATATTAGTCGACAACGCACGTAGCGAGCATTGGTCGCAGAGTCTGACAATATTGAGTCTAATCAGGACTCTATAGCTCATTGGCAGTGTGATATCGATGATCTTGCTAATAAGGCTTGGAGTTGCGAGGTCATCCTCATGACGTCGTTGATTTGTGGTTCAGATCGTCCCCTGATCGACCAGATTTCTCCGGATAAATATTCATCCGAAGCGCTTATTGGGGTCGAGGTAGGCTCCTTATGTAAGCACTACCAAAGGTTCCGGGAAATGTCACGTGAATGTGCCAAGCTTATCCTTCGGCTGCTCAACCACTTTATTCCGACCACCTGGTGCTATAACCAGCCTTAAGTTTGTACCAATTACTGCTTTCCCCCTTCTATCCTTCTGCTAGATGAGCAAACATTCATACAACGATGAATTGAGTCAGACCTGTTCCTCGTTGAGATGGCGTCTTTGCCCTGCTCCGCTTGGTCGCTGGATATCACTCGAACAGAGCAAGTTGAGCTCCTTCGGCCTAGTTGCCAGTGCCAGCCCGGAGTTGACACCAGAAGGTCTACAATCCACCTCTACGAGCTGTTTTCTGATTAAGAATGGCTCGGCGCGGACCTGCCTCACCATTCGAAAGTGAAACATTTGGTCAAGATGCTTCTTTCCACCTTGAGCAGCCCATCGGGTCCATGTCTATTTCTCCAAGTGGCCGAGATGTTGTGCTGGCTTCTAAAGAAGGACTTCATATCATTGACCTTGATTCGCCCTATTCACCCCCTCGTTATCTGCCGCATCGAACACCATGGGAAGTGGCCGATGTGCAATGGTCTCCTTTCGCCTTGCGAGATTATTGGGTCATCAGTACTTCAAACCAGAAAGCTTTAGTCTGGAACTTGCAGGCTCGCTCATGGCAGGACAGTATTGAGTTTGTCCTACACGGGCACACTAGGGCAATTACTGACATCAATTTCTCTGCGCACAATCCGGACGTTCTGGCCACCTGTGCTGTCGACAGTTTCGTGCATTGCTGGGATTTGCGCGCTGCCATGAGACCGGTGAATTCATTCTCGGACTGGTTTGCTGGTGCAACCCAAGTGAAGTGGAGCCGGCAGGATGAACATATTATTGCAAGCGCTCACGACAAGTACCTTCATATATGGGACGATCGGTATGGGGCATATCCTCTGAAAACCATTCAAGCTCATGGGACAAAAATCTATGGCATTGATTGGAATCGCCATCATCCAAACAAGATCGTAACCTGCTCCCTCGACCAGACGATCAAATTTTGGGATTTCGACAAGCCAGACGACCAACCAGAACGAGTCATTGAGACGACCTTCCCAGTTTGGAGAGCCCGCCATACTCCCTTTGGGTACGGATTACTTGTCATGCCACAGCGAGGCAGCAGCAGCTTACACCTGTACGACCGCAGAGCGGTTCACGGTGAGCTTGAAAGCGGTCGAGTTCGTCCTGTTGCAACGTTCAGAGGCCACGAGGGTCAAGTCAAAGAGTTTCTCTGGCGCGCTCGAGGCACCGTCTCGGAGAACATTGATAACAGGGACTTTCAACTCGTCACTTGGGGCACAGATGGAGATCTGAGACTGCATGCATTAGAGCCTGAGGTCTATCTTGATATTGGTTATGAGCCAGGAAAATCCAAAGTTCAGCGCCTGAACTTCACTCGAAAAGGAGCCGTTTACAGAACCTTCCGTGACGAGCCAAATGATATAGATTCACCAATGGAACAAACCCCTCGAAGTGAGATCTTCCCCAGACAAAGCTTCTTCCAGACTCGACCCCGCGCAAGTACTAGTGTGGGCATGAACAGAGTACCAGCATCTCAATTACGGGGCTGGGTCGCCGGCACCCGTCAAGCTCAACGATCGGGAATGCATGGGAGAGGGAATAATCGACAGACTGCAGACCCAATCGCTTGGCTCAAGAACGTCAAAATCTTTTCTTGGGACCCGGACACCATTGCGGAAGAAATACGTCAAGTTGGAGAGAAATTCAAGAAAGTAGAATTTGAGAGTGTTGACATACCACACCGAAAAGCCGTCATGTCTCTTCAAGCTCCTTGGGGAGAAGAGCAGAGTCAAATTTACCTGCGGGTCGAAATGCGCTTCCCAAAACTCTATCCTCGAGGGGCCAATGCAGTTTTGAGTCTTCAGAAAACTGGCGCGATAGACGATGCAACACACAAACACTTGGCCACGGAATTACAGACTATATCTGAGACTTATGCCTCGAGGAAAAGAGGATGCCTTGAAGCTGTTCTTCGATATCTTCTCAGAGAACAAAATCTAGAACAAATTGTTGCTTGGGTACTTGGCGAGTCTATCAGCGATTCTAAGGTTCTTGACCCATCGACAATCCCAGCGGATGACTCGAGTAGTGACGATGATGAACAAATGGAAGTCGCTCGTGGCCATCTGGACGCATCAGCCAATATGAGCGTCCCAATCCCGAAAGGATGTGGCGCGGTATGGTCTGAGACTGGAAAGCTAGTTTGTTTCTTCCCTACCAAGTCAAAGGAACCCGTCTCGCTCTTAGGTACGCTTGGCGTGAAAGATCTCGAAGAATACGATTCAAACCGACTATTTGAAGGGTTTGGTCGTTTGCATACTAGCTCTCCTGCCCATAAGACGACGAGTGGGACGAAGACAGCAGATGATGATACTGCTTCAGATACCTCTGAATCCTCATGGAAGTCGTCGAGCAGCTCCTCTGCTTCATTCGAAACGGAGCAGAATGTGCGAGGTGGCGGCTCATCATTTCGCCTTCCTGTGACTACCTTGCAACACCAATCGCGCTCACCCGATCGATCTCTGCACTCTACAGCAGGTGGGCAGAAGCTGGCCGAAGCCCCGCGTACCAGTAATATTTCAATCCATGATTTGGAATACTTGTTACCCTCGAAACGAGAGTTGGCTGCAGATTACATGATCTTCGGTGATGGGCAAGAGAACTGTAAGCACAATGCAGAAGTGGCGAAGAGTGCCGCTCTGGATGATCTTGCGTCTGTTTGGACACTTATGGGCCTTGTATTGGATGATTCCGTCCCTTTGGAAATCCTTCCAGATCTTAGCCATACCACTGCATATGACATCTCAGTCATCGCTCGATCGCTGACACGCATTCCCAGATCCAAGCAAGGTGTCGAGTTAAGAGATCGGGTTCGAGGTCGAACTCGCTGGGGTACTAATCCGCTAGGCTCATCCTACCTTCTACCTGCCTTGTTTGACCACTTTGAGAGACGAGGTGATGTACAAATGCTTGCGATGATGTCCTGCATTTTCGCCCCTGCCCTCAATCATGAGCAAATGCGCGGAGGGAGCCCATCTGCAGCAGGCGGCCATGTGCAAAGCAAGTCTATGGGAGTTCGGTCCGATTATTTTCCGTCAAAGGCTGTGGCCAAGTCGTTCTTCCGGAACGAAGCGCTCCCAGAAGGTTATATTCTAGTGGACACTATCAGCGCGTTTCCAAGATCTAAACCCCATCTCGCAGAAAATACACAAGTCCTGCACAGCCAACCAAGGGCAAACACAATACACAGCCCCGGCTTTGCACGGCAGGCAAGTCAGATGTCGTCGCGTGCCCACAGCTTCATGGGTGACGACATGAGTGATCACCTGCCCCCTTACTCCACCAACATATCAGTTTCAACTTCACCTGAAGGCAACAGAATGAGCCACAAACCCAACTCAAGTGTTGCCCACTCATCAGCGGCGCGAGCTAGTCTGTCGGCACTGACACAATCCTACTCAAATTCACCACCTAATCACCCTTCCGCTTCTGCCATAACATCCAGTATTAAAAAGTACAGCCCATCTGGGTCCTTGGCCCCTGCATGGGTTTCTTCAAGCATATTTGGTGGTCAAAGTGGGCATAGGAATACGAGGGCATCGATTCCCAGCAGCGAAGTCGCCAGTCAAGATAGTAATGACTCCGGGAGACTGCGCTCCTCACTTTCATCCATCAATACGCGGCGGACGCAGAGAGACGGCGTCCCTCTCAAATCCGACCTGGATAACCGTCGAAACCTAAGATCTATCCCTGCATCAGACATCTCGGATCGCACACAGCGCAACGAAAAGAGACCATCTAAGCGCAAGAAGATCAAAACCAGGCTGTTCAACCAGGACAAGTTCGACTTGGACGGGTACGCCCAATCTCCGCTGTTAGACCCCGTCCTAGAAGGGAGATGCAGAAACTATCGAGCAAGCTATGCACATCTTCTCGACGTGTGGCAGCTTCACATCCAGCGAGCTGAGATCCAGAAGTTCGACCACTTGAACGAGAAGAGCGACATCTTCAGTCCGTTACAGGCTCGAGCATCTGCCCTTGCGGCGCCCTCTTCACTTCCTAGCACACATCATACCACCCCATTCCTGGAACGCTCTCCTCGAAAATCCATTCCCTCTAATCTCAGGGATTTGAGCTCTCGTGTTCTCCTGATCCACCGCTGCTGTCCGCGCTGTGGCGAGCCACTGGGCGCTATCGAAAAGAATGGAATCCCTATAGGCTGGCATTGCATAAATAACGCCTTGTGCAATTCTACCTCGACCTCAAATTCGCTCTCCGCCACCAAACCTCCAAAAAGGAGCGTATGCGCTATCTGCAACAGCCCTGTATCAGGCCTGTCTATCCCTTGCCTCCAATGTGGCCACATGACATGCTTTTCATGCGCGCAAGGTTGGTTCGGCAGCGCCGCAGCGCGCATGAAACCTACTGGAGTCGATTCTCGCCGGCCCAGCGAAGACACGCCTCCATCGTCACCACTAGACGGTTCCATCCGGTTCGTGGACGTGCTGGGCCGCGACGAAGACCTCGCCAACCTCAACGAGCATCAAACCTGTCCGACAGGCTGCGGCTGTCCGTGTGCACTAATCAGCAAGATCGACGTCCCGGAGCCGCCTTTCACGCCGTCCTTCAGCTCCGAAAATGGGACATACACCACCGAAGCCGCCTCGCACCTCTTGAACCCTAGTTCCGTACCCCTTTCCCGTCGCCAGAGCCAAAGCCAGAGCCAGAGTCAAGGCCACAGCCGCGGCGGAAGCGGTTCCGCCGTTGTAGCCAACCTGCCGAGGTCATCCAGCGTGCTCGTCCCACCCTCTGAAGTTGGCGCCTCCGATGCCGCCGCCCTGACCGCCCTGCTGGCGCTCACACAGTCCCACCAACGCGCCAAGTCCGTCACAGCAACCACCGGTGCTGCCAGTGCGCGTGGCAAGTCGTCATCTGTGTCAATGCAACCAGGCCACCAACCGAGGCTGCAGGCGCAGCACTCTCAGTCGCACGCGAAATCGAAATCGCAATCACAGTCCCGCGCCAGCCCTGCCCTCGAAGGCGAGGAAGCCGTGCTCGACGGGATGGTGGCGGGGCGGCACTCCTTTGACAGCCCGCTTGACCCTCAGCAACACGACCAGACCTCGTTCAGCAACACCTCGTCGCAAGCACTGACTATTGACGACGACGTGCGTCTGAATCCCTGGGCGGGCAGTAAGCTCGCCACCCTCGGCCGGGGCATCGGCGCGGGTCTGAGTCGTGGGTTGGTGTCCAAGGCAAGTGATGCCACGATTAGAAGGGCGAAGTAGTTTGTGCGATAGAGCCTTTATTTTGTTTGTCCCCCCTCCCATTTGAGGGAGTGGTGGCACTCGACATTTCCAGGGTGTATAACCAACCTCCTTTTATCCTTCATTTTCTTTCAACTTCTACATTCTCACGGGGCATGGGTGGGCTTTGCGACTCATTTGTAACTTAGCTACCAACTCTGAAGTTGTGGATATCGTTCCAACCCATTGGCGAAAACATACCATCACAGGGCAAGCGGAAAATTATGAGGGGCGCAAATCGTCAGTTGAATTTATGTGTACACCACGAGAGGAAGGACCCTCTACAGGATGGCTGTAATTGTAGATTTTCTAGTTAGTAAGGCGCTCGGGCGTATCATCAATCACTTCTACAACTATGCACTTCCCTCATTGCTTTGTAAATGGCCCTTTTTTGGTGATGGTGGAACAACATCTTGCGAGGGCTACACAGGCTCAGCGGACTCGGGTATGCGGTATCCAACTCCCCCAGGTGAACGGACCATGACCTTTGGCCCGCGAGCTGTCAAGAGCAGGTGGTGATCACGTGATTTTGAATCAAGATAACGCATTGACACGACTGCCCAAGTGCCAGGATCCCAGCGATAGGGTCTAGACCGCAAGTTAATTGTCACAAACAAGCACTTACATGTTCCCCATGAAAAGAATCTCGAAGTTTGAAATCCCAGACTGAAGCCTGTGCAAAGCTTTAACGCCTTCTGTTCGTTGACCAAGCACAGTCCTGGGGTGGGGAAAGTTACGGCTACGCTAGGTTTGGTCAGCTTGAAAACACAGATGGAAATGAAATTAATGGATCTGGCCCCTATTGACCGATCAGCTCTCTCAATTATTCTTTTGCTTTTGAAATACTTTGCCTTCCAATCATGAGATTCAAATGACCGGAGTGGGATACAAACCGCCCTCCTTGACTAGAGTGGAATACAAGCCTTGTAGTAATAGAAACAAGTCTGGATCTGATGTGAACATGAGGCACATCATAAGCTTGTGGAAACTGTTCCGCGGGCGATTGATGCAAACTTTGATTTGTCAGCTCTTCAACTAACTGAAATTATGCTCACAATCCTGGTGGTGGTGGGACAGCAGAATAGCCTCCAGATGGAGGAGGTGGAGGTGGTGCAGAAGAATTGTCTGGCGGAGGTGGCGGGTTCGCATCACCACCGGGTGGAGGGGGGGGTGATTGTTGTTGCTGAGCAGCCGCCTGTTGGTAGTACTGATAATATGCAACGTAGTTCTGGTAGCCCCCATATGCTGCATAAGGATCACCGCCCGGCTGGCTGGCATAGTACTGGGCATACTGAGCTGCATAATCGGTGGGTGATGCAGAGGTTCCAGGAGCTGGAGTTGACGATGCGGCGCCAGCATAGGCAGAGTTGTAGCTGTTACTGTTGTGTGAGTAACTGTTATCTCGACCTCGATCTCTTCCATAACCACCGCTGTAGGAACCCCTATTTGCATCTGCTCCATATCCATCGGTGTAAGACTCCATCCGTTGTGGAGGTGGATTGGCCTTGAAATGTTCGAAATTAGCACGGACGTTGGTAAGAAGGTCTTCACAGAGTTCTTTCGCTTTTTGAACCTGTTGTGGTTGTGGACCAGCCACATGCAGGTACATGGGCTCATCAGACTCCTGGCCGGTGCTGTGCTCCATGAAACCGCTGCCACGACCTTTGATCTGTACTCGGCATCCGGTCTCCTGTTGGATATGTTTGACGTAAGCACCACCTTGGCCAACGACCTGAGCCCTTAGATTGAAACCAGGAATATTTTCCATATCAAGAAGAATTCGCTCTTCGGGCCATTTGCGCTAAAACACTGTTAACTTAGGAAAAAGGGCCCCGGTTCGTATGACTCACTCTGCCAAATTCATCTCGTTCGACTTGCTCAGGTTCCCTCCTACGAAACCGTCTTTCGTCGACAAGATTAGGAAGTTCCTGTTGCATGAGTTCCTCGATTTTTGCGATTGCTTTTTCCAAGCCGCCTTTTGAAGTGCTAGTGACGTGCAAGTACAAAGGAGGATTCTAATTCATGTTAGGAAGAGGAATATATGTAAAGAGAAGATTCAAGCCTACCGCAGCTGTGGCCATGCTCTTGTCTGGGTAATATGAGCCACGAGTAGTGACATCTTTTAAACTAGGAGTTAGCACTTGTATCATGAATTCGAACCGCAGTCAACGGCGTACCGGCACCCGTTTCTTCTTTAATCTAGATGCACAATCGATGTTAGCAAAAGTACGTGTTCAGATTCTGCTGCAATGTTGAGATGAATTAGCGGCGACGAGAGCAACCAACTTGTTGTTCACACCTGCTTCAGCCTGAGGACATGGCGGAAATTATAGGGGGATTTTACCATCTTTTGTGTAGACCCTTTGGTCAGCGTGTATCGATTGCGCAGGTCGTTAACTTCAATATCCTTGATGTAGTCTCCATCGGCGATGTAGATCTCGCCATCAAGTTGGCTCGTACTCTGTCCCGACGAGGCGGTAGGGGTCTTCACCGCAGGTGCAGGTGAGGAGGTCTGTGAGAAATGTTAGCCGATGCACGAAATAGGGCTGCCAGAGTGTGTCATCTCACAGATTGGATGGGAGGGACGTCAACATGCTGTATAGCTTTGCGCGCCTGCAAGTCTGCGTTGATTTTTGCGGCCGCCGCGGCTGAGACAATCAGTGATGGTTCAGATGGCAATGGCTCTTTTTGTCGCATCTTACCTGCTGCGGCAGCAGGGTCAGGAGCCGCACTGCTTTTCTCCGCGGCTCCAGGGGAGCGACTGGACTTTCCCAGTGGACTGCGACTCCGCCTAGATTCGGTGTGCCTGGAGGATGGGGATCGCGAGCGCCGATCGAAACGAGATTGCTTTCGAGGTTCGGGTTCGGTCTGGTCGAAGCGCGACCGCTTCCTAGGGGCCTCCTCTGACATTTTGGGGACGGGCGGAATGCAATGAGCCGAGGTAGAAGAGTGAGATGGAAACGATGAAAAAGAGGTTTCGCAAAAATCAAAACACGCTTCAGAGGCCGATCATATGTGTGTGGAGAAGGTGGAACCTGCAAGGGCTGCAAGGGGAGCAGAGGGAGAGATAATTACGAGGAGAGAGGAGGCAAACAAAGGGCGAGTTCGAGTAAGCTTTTGCGCTTAGCTTAAATGGCAGGTATACCGGATTCACTAACTATTTTTGGCTATACTTGTCACTAAAATTCACTAACCACTGTGCGGCTGGCAACTTGTACTCCGTACTTTTGTGACTACCTAGATTACTCGAGAACGAGAAACCCAATTGCCATTGACGGTTTGATCCTAGAGGGTGAGCGAAGGCCGCTTTAACCTGAGCTTTAACTGAGCACTCCCTGAGCAAACACGTCAGGGGGGCTAATCTGGCCCCTCGCGATCGGCTATACTGTACGTGCCTCTCGGTTAGGCATCTGTTTCAGATAGGCGTGAGAAAACCAGTCAGATTTCCCTGCCCTTACCTTGCTACCTAAATTTCCTTGTACAGTGACCTTAGGCCTAGCGGTGCAATAGAGTGCGCGGTTAAAATAGTGTCAGCTCAAGGGTGGTGACGGTCGGTAGTTCAGGGGGTATATATATGTATGTACCCCCATCCCTGTGCACTCTGTGGGTACGAGTGCACGAATAAGCAAGAGTAAGAGCACGAGCACAAGTGTTGGATAGCACTCAGACTAGAGTTATGTACCAGATATAGTTGCCATGCTCGAAATGCAAGCCTTAGGTGCACTGTGGGAGGAGTGTCCACTCCCAGCAGCTGATCCTGGGCTTTTTCGTCATGCCTTCTTGTTGTACAGCTTCAATGGCGTACCCAGCGTGTCAGCTTGAATTTGTAGCGCCAGGAACCTTGAGAAAAATCGACCGAAGTGCACTCCACCCCCGGTATACCAGATTCCAGGATCTAAAATGAGTCGCGGTCAGCCATCCACTTTTCATGGAGTGTGTCATGAGTCCAATACTCACGGCCTTGAGGTTTCCAAGCTCCAAGAATTTCCCCTTCTTCGTCTACATAGAAGTAGTCCTCCAGGTACCGCCCGATCTCTGGCCCCACGATTTGAACAGCTTGTTCACGAACGTCATTCGCAAATCCTGTGCAAAAGATAACCACGTCGGCATCCAACGTCGTGTCATCCTGAAATCTCAGGCCCGATGGAGTGAAACCAACAACAGATCCGTTCTTGACTTTAATCTTCAAGTAGTCAGTCCCTCTCCTCCCGCCCTTACTGCGATGAGTGTCACTTACCAGGCCATCAGCTATTTTCTTCGAGGTGCCAACGTCGACGTAGTGTCCGCCTTGCTTTCCACAGAGAATGTCCCAGAGATCCCGGAACGTACGGTTAATCCCATGAGGACCTCACATAATATAGAAGACACTGAACCCGTCCCCAGCGCTAGGATACTCCGAAGCATGCAAAGCATGCCCTGGCGGCTTCGACGTTCAATAATGTCCCACATATCTTATTTTGGATTCAATGGTGAAGCGATGAAGACCGGGGAGCTAGGCCCCCAATCAACTACAGGAGGTCCACCCTTTACCCCTTCGACGCCCTTGGACCTTTGCTAGATGGTCCCTCCATCAGAGTTTGCGGAGTCCCAGCTAGCAATGGGTTGATGTCAGTCAGATTTCCTATCCGGGCCGGTGGAGCTTCTCCTCACAGCAAGCAGCTCCGACAGGCGAGCCGATTGGGCCGCACGAAAACTAAGTGCTATCCAGCCACAGCTAGCATTCCATAATGGTTTCCCCACCACTGGGGTCCCGGATATCTGGAACTCTGTTGCCACCATACGCTTCAGGCATATTCAATCTCCAGTGTACGACACCTCAGGCTCTTATCCAGTCGCCGCCGACCATGGGTCCGTCATTCATTACACCCTTCCCCTTCGATTGGGGGGATCCGCGCCCTTTACTTCATCGTCTTTCGGAAGCAATATCTAGTTTGAATGAATGGCATGTGTTAAGTGTCTATCACCAAAGAACTAAAAAGAGTGATTACTGCGTGTCCACAAAGTGCAGAACAGATCTTGCTCTGCGCCTTTTGACTCGGTGTTGAAGTTTTACTTCTTCGATGTCGGCCAGATATGTAAGTTCACCTTGCTTTAACTGCCTAACGAGACCACCCGCCGCCTGTGTCACATCCAATATTCAATATTATTCAATATTATACACAAGCGCTGAGAGCTGTCTCGACAAGCAGCTTGGCGTATTGTTGATGCAGCCAAGTAATGCACATCTTGACGAAGCGCGGCATTTGCTTATCAGTTGGCTCAAAGAAAATTGCCTTTAGTTCGAAATCGACGGTGGCCGAGCTCAGCGAAAACTGGGCCTTAGTTTCTAGGACTCCGCTTGGGATCGAGCTCTCATCGGCATCAAGAAGAAATACTATGCTCGATGAGGTCTTTCCCGCGACTTTGAAATGTCCAAAGAGGTCTTCTCCTGTATAATGGCAATAACAACGTGGTCATCGGCGCCTGCAACTCTGCCTTGGGGTTCACAGAAAGATGAGCAGTAAGCGAGACTTACCTTTATCAAAGGAAGCGTTTTCTAATTCGACATTTGTCCACAATTGCTCCTGCGAACGGTGATCCCCGTATGTGATTCGAAGGTAGTGCTTTTGCAGAGAAAACCCTATCATTGAGATGTCAGCAAACCGCTCGCACGGGAAGGACTGGGAATATCAAGTATGACAAGACATGGGCTGTATTCTGGATGAAGTTTCGACACCCGGTCATCGTTGCCGGCTTCTACCCACCAAGTTCCGTGAAACAACCCCGCGAGAAGCTCTCCACGAGCTTGCAACCTCCAACCTTTGCATCTTCTCTCAACTCGTTACTGAGGCAGTGGATCGGGACGGCTCGGATACAAGTATCGAACAGTATGTAGTCTCTTCCACGGCTATATTCAGTCCAATGTATCCCTTGCAGATATGACTCATTTGAAGTGTTCGATGAGGACTTTAGATCCCTGATCCGACATTTTCGAGTGTACAATGACATGACGGCGATGCTGGTAGCACCAACACCAAATGTGACTTTTAATATCGACTTCAAGTACCTTTGAACAGGCATAATCTTTCGCTGGCCACATTCACATTCAACATGAGTGAGGTATGGCTGTATCCAAAGCACTGCTCAGGTTTATATATTTGTCAGCCCAACAAGCCCAGAAGCAGACTAAGGCTTTCCAGGTTCGGCAAACAACGTGGTCGGAGATTGCGGAATTCAAAAATGCCGCGATTGTGCTGTAGCGGCTGTGTTTCAGTATGGCGGTGCTCGTGTCAATGGCTAGCTGAGGGTGGTCTACCATAGTGTTAGCCATCTTCTTCTATTCCACTTGGATGTTCCCGGAAGGGGAGTTGAACAGAATGGATTAATCTAAAGTAAGATTGATGTTTTCTGCAAGCCAGGGTTACAGTCAATTCGGGATATTGATGATCAGCTCATACTAGTTTGTGCTCGTCGATATGCCATGAATCTGTCAGAAACTTGCGACCTTCCTCCTCGCTGACAGTGTCCAAGCGTTCCTGGATTTCACTCCGACTGCGTACCACTTCAGCTGCAACCTGCTGCCAGTCGAGGGCGTCTGTTTTGGTATTACCCGTAGTTGTTGGTTCCTGAGCATCCATATCATGCTTCACTGGCATCAATTTCCCTTCTCTCTTTCGGACAACTCCGTCGACAATCACGGCGTCTATATCTGAAACGTCACTGTGCATAACCACAGCTGTGACCGGATCATGCTCTGCGGCACAGAGCATGTTGGGCGTTGTTGCCTTGAGTATGACGATGTCGGCTCTCTTTCCAACTGTAATGCTTCCAACCTCATCTATCATCCCCAAAACTTCGGCACCTTTGATGGTGATCAAATTGAAAGCTTCTTCGGGCGTTCCATGGACATTCTTTGGTTCTGCCTTGTCTTGTTCAACATACGTCTGATGTGCTCGTATCGCTCGTGCGCACAAGAGGGCAGCTCGGGCTTGGGCTGGCATGCTAGAAGGACAAATACTGTGGCAATCGACTCCCAAGGAAACATGAGGGTACTCCAGGTCTGGATGCAGCGCCACGGGATTCACGTTCCCGATCTGGTATTCGGTGCACGGAGTCGTTGAAATCCCTATATTATTGGCGGCAAGTTTCGCATATTCCTCTTGGGTGAAATTGTTCGCGTGGGAGAAGACTAACGGGCCCCTGAGCTGCCCGACGCTTTCAAGGATTGACGTCTGCGAAAGAGAGCCCATCGTTACAGTCCTCCCGACGTGACCAGTGATTAATTTCACTGACTTCATTGCTCGCACACGCTCGAAGATGGAGGCAATCAGAGGTGGTGGAAGGAAGAAGTAATCAAATGCAAAACCAAGTTGTACCCGTCCTGATGCGAACGGTGCTCTTTGTGACCATGTTTCCAGTTGCTCTAGAGGCCAATCTGGCAGGAAATCAGGACCGGGATTGATGGTGTTCTTATTCCATTCCTCAAACCGCAGCATAAATGTCATATAGGCAAAGATTGTTCGCATCCCAGACGAAATGGACGCCGCCAGAGCGCGACTGGCATGATCAGGAGTGTACGAAGCGTGGCTATGATCCAAGACAGTGGTCGTGCCGGCTTTCAGGGCCTCGAGGCATCCTGCGAGTTGGCCCCAGTAAACATCGTCGGGCGTATACGCGAAGGAGGCCATGTTCCCTTTCGAGTCTGTGAGACGTAGAAATGCAGGATGTCCAGGGTCATCTTACCGGTATACATGTATTGCAGAAGTGAGTGGTTTGCATGTCTTCCTTTGAGCTGTGTTTGCCAGAGGTGGTGATGAGTGCTTATGAAGCCCGGAGAAACAATCTTGCCACGGCAATCAATGACCTCTAATTGCACGTCCTTTGGCGGGTTTAGGGCTCTCCCAATTTGTCTAATGAGGCCCTTTTCAATTAGAACATCTGTTTCCGGGAGGCCCGAGACTTTATGTAGGGGTCCTTCGCCATGTACGAGCACATGTCCAGCTTTTAGAAGTAGAGCTGGCTTCGCTATATGGCTATCCATTTCCTCTGTCACGCAGTGAAGGTGAAGGTAGAGGGAGACTGCGTCGCAATTTACAAGGTCAGAGCTGTTCAAATTGAGGTGTTGAATGCAGTTCGATCGCCCCTCTAGACTTCTGGCTTACAGGTCCGTCATTCAAAGTCTGTAACTTTACAGCTTACCAATCACGATTGCCATCTGAAGGCCTTTGATCGTTAAGTAATTAGAACGTCAGTCTCACGCCGCTGTTCTGTATCGGCAGTCGCTTGTGGCTAACGTCAAACTAGCATTGCCAAACACCAATGGACTGGGAAGTCGGTCGGGTCACTCGTATTTCCAGTCCCACCGATTTGCTGTTTACATCCGATCCGAGAGCTTTATGCCCAAAACGGGACAGGTCAATAGGTAAAACGAGCCCATCACCCGGAGCTTATTTCTGGGGCACAACAGATCCCTGTAGGGACTTCAGAGTCCGGCGACTTGTGGGACGTTCTCCGAGCCACGAAAGAGAACCTTGGGTGCTGGCATTTCAATATGTCTTGGATTCCAGAATTTGAGCTCCATCGAAGTTTGGAACCACCAGTTTACCTAGCGTAAGCATTTCGTGCCGGGCGGCGACTGGAAACCATGGCGCGAGTCAGCCTCAACCACTTGATGTATGTGCGATACTCTCACACAGATCTGGTTGCCAGCCGAAAGTTCTTCTTGGATTTTGGATTCACCATCGTCGATGAAACCGAGGAGAGGATTCTGTAAAGGGGCTTTGGCGCAGACCCAGTTGCTCTGATTTCGGAGCAAAGTCCTGACGGCAAGAGAAAGTTCCTAGGCGGCGGATGGGCGGTCGATTCCCTTGAGGACCTCGAACTAGCTGCATCTCTTCCCGGGGCTTCACCTGTCACCGACGGCGGTGAAGCTATTGGAGGCAAGATGGTGTCGCTAAAAGATCCGGCGGGAGGGCCCATGTACCTCCACTGGGGCTTCCGCCAACGCAGCAAGGAGGCGCAGGAACAAGAAACACCCAAGGCCATGAAGTTCAATACTTGGGACAACAAGCGTCGTCTAGGCGAGTTCCAACGGCTGCCTGATGGTCCTAGTCGAATCCATAAATTAGGCCACTATGGGTTTGAAGTGGCCTATTCTACCTTCGACGCCACAGTCCGATGGTACTTGGAGAAGTTTACTCTCTCCAGGACAGACTCTCTGTACAAACCAGAGACCGGAGAAGACATCATGGTCTTTATGCATTTGGACAGAGGAGAAGAATTTGTTGACCATCATGTAAGCGCCTGTTTGTGTCGTGGATATGAGAAATCTGCGAGAAAGTAAATAGCTAATTCCGACCTTCCAGAGCTTTTTTGTCAGTGCGGGAGAGATCCATACAGATTACGAGCCTAATCACTCTAGCTTTGAGGTCGATGATTTCGACAGCGAGCTCAAAGGTCACATCTGGCTTGAGAAGAATGGTTATCAGCTTTGTTGGGGAGTTGGCAGACATATTCTGGGCAGTCAGATCTTTGATTATGGTTTGACGCGGATTCGTTTGTTGTCGAGCACTATGCCGATGGCGATCTCGTGAATTGCCATCATAAACCTGAGAGGGTTCCCGCAACGCCAGACGCGATCTCTGTTTGGAGTCCCAATGTCCCCTTAGCATTCTTGACCAGGAACCCGGAGGACAAGGGCGTACTCGTTGATACTGGGCCACCTACAGCTGGATGATGACAGGATAGCTATTGGCTTGCCCTCTAAGTCGCTATTTGCGTATTCCTGCACGAATGGGCCTCTACTGGATATAATATACTTTAGTTAGTACCGACCTATATCTACGTTATAAGATATGCCTCCTACCCCGTTCTAGAAGCTAATCAAAAAGAGGAGAGGGACAATAGGTTTTTCGCCCGAGAGCACCTATGTAGTTAGGTTACACACACTGGTCATGATCTCGCCTATTCACTACCATCGTCTTCCTCATTACGCTTCCTCTTACTTGGTTTCCCCTGAGCAAGGCTGGGTGCCGCTTCCTTATCCTCAAGGACATAACAGCGAGCATCTCTTTCTTCGCCGCGCCACGCACCTTTACGCTTGCCATCCTCGTTTCGATCCTTTCCGCTGGTGATGTCGCCAATTGTCCTGGCGTGTTGATATCCTGGATAAGCAGACCAGGGAAACTTGAAGCTCTCAATCACTTTCAATCCACTGTGCCTTGCAAGGTCTCGAATATTCCATAGGGTATATGGCTCGCCTTCGAAAAGCGTCACAAGGATCTGCCCGTTCACAGCTCCAGCGTTGGAACGAGCTGCATGAGTCAAATCATCTGAAACATATTCATCGTCAGTTTCATACACCTCGGATTGCGAGGTGACTCGTGCTGGTCTGCTAGGGGACGACAATAGTTCCTTGGCTGCTTTGAAAAATCCGACCAGAAGCTCTTGGTTATGGCGTACCTGACGGTTCACATCTGTGCTCAACCCGCCAACATGAGGAAAATTGAAAACAATCTTCGTGAAAGGGGTAGACGCTCGTAGCACTTTCTTGTGCGCTGATGAAAGTTTCGTTGCATCAATGCCATATAAGATGTCGATTTTACTCGCGGTCGTCTGCGTCGGTGATGGTGACGGAGAAAAGCCTTTCCATTCAGTCTCAGTTGTTGGCAATGTATGACGCTCATCGCGCATGTCCAGATTCCCAGGGGCGATCTGCGAAAGAGTCCTGGTAATGTCTGGATATTTCGTGTAGAGAATTTCCCTTGTATCGAAACACGTCGAGGTGACATGATAAAACCTGTGGTGAAGCTTTAGGGCCAAGGTGAACGAGAAGTCCCCTGCATTGCAAGTTCCAGTCAGATATCGTAGTTGCCATCAATCTCCACAGGATACGGTCGTAAGGTATGTAGCTTACCTTCACCCAAAAGCAGGATGTTGTCATGTTTCGTAAATGGGATTTTTGGCCGGATTAGCGGGCGTTCGTTTTTCACATCTTGCGCATTCTTCGCCGGCAATGTTTGCTTCTGACTATGTTGACGCCTCACGACGACACTTCTACCATTTTGAGGGTTGTCATGGTGATTCGAATGTTTTCTGGCAGGGCGTTTGACCTTTCCCATCTGTGAACTATTTTGGCACTAGGTGACTCCGTAATTAAAACGTGGCGGCAGATGACCCTCAGCCTACCACAAGCACTATCACAGTATGTGTATCAATGGCATATCTCGAGTCCTCATGTCAAGTTTCACAGGGACAGTCACGCGAATTCAAAAGGATTGGCAGGAAACAGCACTTCGAGGTGTGGCGGTCCGGGGTCCATGCCGTTGGATGATTTTTTTCGAGTTCGGTACGTCTGCCGCCAAGAAACGCAAAACCTCTCTATAATTGCAAATCAATCTGTCTTTCAGACTGGGGTGCAATTTCCTTGTTTAATATTTGCCTCTGGCTTCCTGAAGACTGATTTCTCATATATGGGAATAGTTAATGCTCAATGTAGTCCAAAATACTTCTGTTTTGTGCCGCTGCAATGTTCGTGATGGACATAGCCCTGCCATCAGTCTTCAGTCCGAAGCCTATTGTCACTTCCTTTCCCCTGATTGAGATTGCACACCTTCAATCTCAACCCCCCCGCTGGCTTGATGGTAATGAACCCGGCAATCCCAACCTTCTGATCTGGGTAAGCAGTTTCAAACGAGAACCTCGTAATGAGTAGTGCCAAAAGACACTTCATCTCTAGCCGCGCAAAGCTCTGGCCAATGCAACTGCGCGGTCCATGTAAGAAGGTGAGAAATGCATACGGACTGTCCGCTCCTCCTGTGGCAGCATTGTTTCCTTCGAGCCACCTTTCAGGGATGAATTTCGCTGCATCAGCACCCCACAGGGCGCGGCTACGATTCACGGCCCAAGGCGGAATTGTCACGAGTGTCCCCTTAGCAATAGGGACACCGCATATCGTTGTGGGCACGACGGCTTGGCGAACGGTGCTTGGTGCAGGAGGATAAAGACGCAATGTTTCGTTACAGACGGCTGAAAGGAATGGCATATTTTCAGGATCGAAAATCGCAGCATCGACCTCTGATATATCCCTGTCAGGTAATTTCGCGCTGCACTCGGCACGCAGACAGTCTTGAACCTTGGGATGCAGCGAGAGAAGCCATGTGGCCCAGGCGACAGCCGAGGCTGTCGTATCGTGGCTAAGAACTGAGGTCAGCTTGTCGGTGACCTCAAAGGAGGCGATTTGCCTACCCAGCAGCGAGAAATGTGAGTAATTGCCCTATGAGGTAGTCATCAGAGAAATCACCAGACTTCATTATGCTTGCAATGATGTCTGTACCATTCTGTGTCGATTTCTCCTGGCTCATCTCTACCTTCTTCTCTTGCAGCAGGCTTCGAACTTCCGACCGCAGCCGCGATTGTGCCTCTATGGTTTTCGAGTAGCCATTCCACCCGAACGAGGAGAGGAGCCATCTTGGAAACAGAGAGTCGAGCAGCAAGAAAAAGGACGGTGGTTCCATGACCATTTCATAGAGCTTCGCCAGCATCGATTCTTCGTTCTCGAGCGCCTTAAAATCCATTCCTATCCCAGCCGCTCCGATGATGTCAAGAGTGGCACGAGATACTGCGCCCATGACTTCTACTACTCCGTCATCAGACTCATCCGCCTGCCGAGCTAGTACTTCTGCGAGGGCGAGACCCTTGGCATAGAACAGAGGTGCAAGGTCGCGCGTATGACGACCAGAGAATGCTGGCGCTGCCACTCGTCGCATATTCTTATGCACATTCCCCTCGACACTCACTAATCCCTCACCGAGAATTGCAGTGAGGACATTCCTTGTCATCGCCGGCTTCTCCCAGTCATAATTACGGGAGTGTAGAACATCCATTATTGCATCAGGCTGAGTCACGAGAACCTCATTGAAGAGGTAGAATGGAGCCCAGATCACAATGATGCCGTCGTTTGGAGTATCATTGATCCAATTTTCGAAGAGGGACGTGAGAGGCTTCCCCCCATTGAGATTGAGATGGCACAGCAGGAACTTTTCGCCTGGTGGAGACGGCAAGCGGCGCAATGGCGAGGTGAAGAATGGGTAACTAATTCGCGTTGCTATGTACAACCAGGCCAGTATGTGTAGAGTCCATATTACATTCGATCTTGAGCGCGCGGAGTCAGAACCGAGCAAATAATTGAACCCTAGATATGCCGGTTGAGCAAGGACAAAGCCTGTGTGGGTGATGACACCGCGCCAGTAATGCATCGTCAGGAACACAAGTAGGATACTGCCTTGGAGCTCGGGAATGACTTTTCAGCTTTTCATAAATGCTGCAAAACGAATGTTGGGCATATTGGCAGACTACCGAGCCCGATAGGCGATTATAAAATGGTCGCTAGGAAAGTGGGAAATGGGGGGTTTGGCCGTCAGCAGGCACCAGCTATTCCACATGCATTGAGCAGAACCGAGTCACCATTTGTACATGCAATCAGAGGCTTGGTGCTGTTTAATAGTACATGGCTAGTTTAAGTACCCAACTGAGGACGGTGCTAATACCTGGGATGCCTAATCTAATAGCTCATTAATTTCCAGCCGATACCCAGCACGTGTGGTTGCAGCCAAGTGCCACATGGGCAGCTTTAAGTTTGACTTCACTCCCCACACAGCGAGGCATTTGCGGTATATTACTATCGGAAAGCCTTCATTCTCAACTGAAGGCTAGGCCTCACTTATAAATTGTGTAGGTATTGGGCACTAGAGAATACCGCCATGTCGGTATTGGACTGGTCCATGGAAAAGTCTCTGAGAGTCCGTTCCGGCTCTGGATACTCCATCAGCTGTTCGAGATACCTGCCATTGATGGGACAGGAGAATGGCTCAGGGAAGTGTTGAAGGAAAGCCGAAGCTCCCACCGAAGCTCCGAAATCCAGGAAATCAGCGCTGTCAGACAAGTTTGCAGACCAAACATCCCGGAAAGGGGGGTCTCCCTGTTCAGAGAATTTCTGGTAGAAATATCGTAAAGTTTGCACCCTTGATCCAGCAGCTGGATCCAGTCTCTTAATCGCGTTGAGCCGTTCTATCGCTTGGAAAGTGAGCTTTCTGTGAAGCTCCCTACTTTGGGTACCTGCCAAGACTCTTTCGTCTGACAAACCGTTCATGAATATAGAAATATCAATGGTGTAGAAGGGATTTTCATGGGCTCTTCTCTGTAGAAGTGGTATGGCCTCGAAGATGGCGTATTGTAAATCCAAATGTCGCAAGGCGGCATTGACGGTCTCAATGTAACTTGAAGACTGGGTTTGCATGTATGGTCTGTGGAGGGCAAATAGGGCCATTTCGAACTGCTTCAATGATAGAAGATGTTTAAGATCAAGTTGGTAGACACTCATGTTGGAGGAAAGATTGTCTGGGTCGATTCCACAGGAAGCGAGCAGACTGTCTCGAAGATTAGATACCTCTTTGTGAAGGAACATCACTCTGGAATAATCCGGACACGGGGATTTGTAAGCCGATAAGGATATAATATCGTGCATTTTGTGAGCCAGAGTAAGTGAGAGTGATGTATTCGCAGGCTCTCCACTATTATTGGGTAATGGAATGGTTTTGCTCGGATCTTTTGGATATTCACAATTAAACGGTACAGAGACACAGCAATCTTCTCGATGGAGAAATCGAGGCTTGGCCAGAATCAAAGCCGCAGCACTGCGTCTGTCAGAAGAGCTGTATAATCGTGAGTGACACCGACCTATCTAACACGAATAACCTCGCCCAGAGGCGTTTTTGGAGTTCGAGATCCCAGATGTCAACGAGAGTCGATTCGAGAGTGCTCTCGGCAGTCTGGCGAACAGACTGTGGAAGTCGATGCAACCCCAATTGCTGTGCTTGTCTGAAATTGTGTGTTAGTGGTTGGTCAAAAATTTGGCCCATTACAATACCTAACTGCAGCCCCTAAGCGGTACCATGCTTCAGAATACCGACCAGTATTCTTGAGCCAACAAAAAGCAAGAAGGTCATGCTCAACAGAGCACAATGTAGGTTGGTATCGACCTATCAGCTGTACTAGCCAGTTTCCGTTCATGTGATAAGTTTCAGAGAGTTGATCAATATCTTCTTGGTTGGCAAGTCCCAGAGTGATTGCGGCAACATGATCCAATGGGAGAGCATAAAGTGCCTGTGCAAGCATCTGGAACAGCAATGCCGCAAAGCATTGTAACTCTCGTTGCATTCTGTCCTCAGACTTCTTGAGATGGTCAGCAGGACGCATCATTCTCCATTTTTCGTACATGCTGAGAACACGATTCTCATCGACAGCCATAGCCCCCCAGTAAAGGTCCTTGAAAAAGAAAGTAAGGAGCGCTTGGACGACATTCGTCGATGGGATCTGCTCCAAGAGTCCACAGTAGGAGTTCCGGGAAAGGTACCGTGGATCTGATGGAGACCTTGACCTTGTTGGGGAAGCTGTATCGTCACTCTTCCCATTTCGCAGCTGAAACTGTGTATTATCACTCGATACCATAGAAAGGCCATTTTCAATCCCCGCAGCTCTTGAGTTTGGAAGTGCAGTTTGATTAGGCATCCATCCATCGGGATGAGGCTTGCGGCCAAGGACATATCGCTTCCGAGATGTGCCCTTCAGAAGGTCCTTCTCAACGCTGAAGATGCACTGATCTGGTATTTTTCGCAAGGTGCATTGATTGCAAGGCTGCCGTCGATTACACCTCTGCTTCCTGCGATAACACTCCAGGCAAGAAGTAATGGGTCGACGCTGCAACAGCCCCGCCTGGCTCGATTTCTGCTCAAAGGATTTGTTGGTTGACTCCATTATTGACCAGAGGAACAAACGCGGGTTGAACAGTCTAAGCAGAGTAGAAACGCAAGTTAGGGATTTTGGGCAGCTCCCTAGAGTCCTGACGTGTCAATTTTTCTTACAAGGCGACAGGCATGACTTGCAATTGTCAGAAGGTGCATCCTCTAAGTGGTGACTTCTGAGAGTCGGCAACGGCCTTGGATGGAAACGATTCAGGGTTGGGCTGGTTCTTGTGCAAGGCTAAGCTAGCGTTCGGCCGAAACTTTATTTTGTGGCATACGACGTTCCATCCGTCCTTCTGGTCCGGGCACTACATAGCATATGCTGGTTGATATCTACTAGAGAAATCTAGGTCGGTGCTAAGGTGCGTCCGTCAGATGTTCAGAAAGTGGTGCCTCTTTCCGATTAAGGTGCCCAACTTCCGAAATGATTGAGTTCAGTGTGTCAACACAGCTGAGGCACCGGACCGGGCTCCCAATGCTGGTCAAGAAGCTGGGGTGGAAATGGCCTTGGGATCTTCCACCCAGTCAAAGGTACCGTGCATCGCGGTCAGCCACACTTCACTGGCACGGCTCGCCATCTTCGGGGGTTCATCTGCCCCTGTTAGCAAGGTCCCACTGAGAAATGTATGTGGAAATCCCGGGTCCCATTCGTGAGCAGTTTCGACCTGCGTAAGTTCTTCGTCTGTCAGCGACACAGAAAGCCCATCAATGTTGCCATTGGCATGCTCAAGTTTCCGGCCACCGACGATAGGGATGACGTAAGGCGCTTTCTGTCGAACGTATGCTAGAGCAACACTGGTGATAGTTGTTTGCTTAGAATCGGCAATGGTTTCGAGAACCTTTGATACTTGCTTGTTTCGACTGGAGGTAGTGCCTTGTTTTCGCCCTTCTCTGTTTTTGGCTCGCTCAAGGAGACGAGCTTCGGTCTGGAACTCGCCTTGGCCAAGGGCTCCATAGGCACAAAATGCCATTCCTTCCACTCGACACATTGGGAGGATGTCTCGCTCGACATCTCGTAAGGCGGCATTCCACATACCTTGGTAGACAACGAACTGACGTAGTCCATGGTCACGAGCATACTGGTTGGCCTTGGAGACGATCCATGCTGGACAATCTGAGATACCTAGATAGAGAACCTTTCCCGAGGTGACTAGATCGTTGAGATTATGCATGATCTCAGGAATAGATGTCGTGTAGTCCCACCAATGGACATATAGTATATCGATATAACTTGTCTTCAGTCTGAGTAATGATGATTCGACCGAGAGCCGCAGTGATTTGGAGCCGTTTCCCTGCGTGTTGCTGCGAATTTGAACCTTGGAATCCTGCATGTTATAAAGTCCGCTATATTTGGTCGCCAAAACAATCTGGTCTCGATTTCCCCTTGACTGCATCCATTCTCCCAGCCAGGTTTCAGTTTCCCCGTAGTGGTATGCATTGGCTGTATCGATGAAATTCCCACCCTTCTGGAAAAATTGATCGAGAATTTCGAAGCTCGTGTCCTTGGTGCACTCCCCAAGCCGGCCCTTCCAAGCATCTCCAAAGTTCATGCTCCCCAAGCATAATGGAGAAACATAGACGGCCGCTGTCGGTGCCAATTGGCGATGACGGGAAAGCAAAGAGATAATCGCTCTAGAAGTCATTTTGGGTTGCAAGTATGATAGCAAAAGATAGATGAGGAAAATGGAAAAGTCAGGGGGGTGAAGTCCTATCTGAATAGTGGTTGCGATATCTTTATATCAGTGTGCAAGGCTAGGACAAAGGACGTGTGGACGTGGGATAGGAAATCACTTGACACATATTTCGGCTTCAGACTCCCTAGAAACATTGGGCGAAACTTTGATTGGGCGTTTCGGCCGAAGCCAATTGTAGGACGTGAGATGGTGCTTCGATGGCTGGACAAAGAGTGGGGCATGAGAGCCATCAACGGCATCGATCAAAGTGAAGACTCGTCTGCCTAGGCGTTACGAAAAACTCATGCTCTCATCGGCCGAGCAATCTAGTGAAACCTCTGAACGCCAATTCGACAATTCCCAGTCTTCGAAAAGAAACCAAATAGCGAAAATGGCAAAACGATTTTTGACAATTCTGTTGACTCACACGAGTATCGAAGCTGCGGCTTGAGAGACGCTCCCTTAGTTCTGAGCTTAACAGGTGGTGATGGTTGAAACTTGACAGCTTCACTGGAATTGAGATCGATAAATGACATGTCGTTCGGATAAATGAAACTCCGTGCCCAATGACTCTGCAAGCATGGGACAGAAGTCCAATGCTAGCGAAGCCTGCTAGAGTTCGATCCTTTGGTCGAAACGCTCAGTGACTAAAATATTCTTGCTCATTTGAAGTTTTCATCATTTCTCCAAGGACAGTCGGATCTCGTGCATTGAAACATAATGTACTCCATATGCTGACCCAGTCCGGCAGTAAGTAACCCCTTAAAAATACAACATCCGAAGAAAGGGTTCACATGTAACATATCTAGGACATTTTGGTTCCATCAAAATTATTTCACTTCGTACCATAGTTTAAGTCGCCTGATCCGAACACATAGGTTTGTAGGCCGCTCTTTCAACCCCAATCTCTCCCGAAAACGCCTCGCGATGCAATAAAAGGTTTGGCTCTATTGGCAAATTCTTGGGTGTTTCTAGTCAATGAGAGAGCCATAGCCCAGTCCAGATACTGCTGTTGGCCTATGATTTGAGACTATCGCGATTGCTCTGGCTGCTGGCACTTATTGTGTTGGAAGTAGGCAGGAGACCAGTTTTGGGTCTTGAGGCGTCTCGAACCTTTGCCAAGGTGTATACAATGCCACTCACAAACCCAAGAAAGATTGCAGTAACGCTGGGGATGGTGACTGGTGCGTCAAAGAATATGAGACCGGAGATAGCAATCGGAAGCTTGTTGAGTGAGCCAACCATGGAATAGGTGGTGGAGGAGGTCGCCCGAACACACCACGCCGATGAGTATGAGATGAAGATTGAAGAAAGGCCGGTGAAGATCATGGCTCCGAAAATGGCATTTCTGGAATCGATTGGGAAATTCTTCGCGATATTGGCGGACGACCAGTCCTCCACGACCAGGGATCCGATCAACAAGACGGGAATAGTCAATAGGTTGTTGTAGAACATGGCTAGAAATCATTAGCGAGGCTCGATTTAGGATGGTGGAAGAACAAACTGTCAAAGTCTTTGAAGTTGGTGAGCTTGATACGCTTGCGCATACCAAGGAGATAGGCAGAAGTGCAAAAGCAATTGATCAGCATCCAGATGTAGCCAGCATTCAATGTCGCCAATTGCTGGTTTGCAGCAGCAGCGTTGTGGGATCCATGTGACTCTAGAGCATGCTTGATATCGGCCCAGGCGGCAACGATGGAGCTGAGAACCATCAATCCGAAGGAGAACAAGGTCATGGAAGAAATTGAGCCTCCAAACCATAGAACCTCACCATATGCGGTCAAAATAATGGTCAGGTTCTTGAAGATTGTATACACAGGGATAGAAAGAAATTGAAGAGATTTGGTGCCTGTGTAGATCATGCCGATGAGCAGGAGTGAGACGGGAAACCCTGTCACGATTTAGCCTGGTTCTCGTCTGATGCTCTGGTGAATATCTCACATTTTTTGGCCTCATCGGTTTTGAAGTCACGGTAGGTAATGATGCCTGCGGTCTTGCAGGATTGAATCGCCACGACACAGACGGTAGACTGGATTGAGGTTAGCATTCGGAGGACTGAAGAGAGGAAAGAACATGACGTACTTGTACGGCAAGGAGGAGGAAATTCAAGTTGTAGTCCGGAAACGATAGGATATACTTATTGGCAACAGTCATGAAAATGGAAGAGGCGCAGTAGCTGAGAACGGGAAGAATGGGATTGTTCTGCCAGTTGCTCGAGGGCGGCGAGAATCTAGGAGGAGAATGCTGTGGAGGGCTGAACGTCCTGCCCTGCTTCTCTCCAAGTTCCATCTCGTTGCCATCGAGAAATCTCTTCTTCTCCTCTTCAGCCATTGTCGGGTTGGATGGTTGTGGAAGGTGGCTGTGAGTGGTAGACTGCAGGGATTCGATGCTGGAATTGAAAAGAGCGAGGGCAGAAGATACCGCGGAATGAGACGCGTGGAAGGTATATGAAATTGAAGAAGGATCTCTCGAAAAGAAAAGAAAGAAAGTAGCGTTCGAGAGATGAGATTAATGTTGGAAATGGGAAGATGCAAGGGCGCATGCAGCCGGGCTAAGAGAATGGGGAACGTGTTGAATAGGGAGAAAAGGGGACGACACGCAAGGTGGATGAGATTTTTTGAAGTCCCCAGCAAAGTTCCAACCTGCAACTACCTACATAGTGCCCAGCGTTGGCCGCTCCCTGCCTATCCGTATAACTGAGAGGGACGCCTGTGGCCAGTGCCCGTGGCTGACGTGCGTCAACCTTGTCTACGATTCCAGGGATGGGGCGCTGCGAGAGGGTCCTCGGGGGTGCCCGAATGCGTAACCAGGAGTAATTAGAGAACACTTAAGCATTTCCGCTTCAGCTTCTTGATCAGCCACCAATATAATTGTCCATGGATCTATGGCTTTGGCGTCCTCGTTTCCACGACCCTCGCCGGTTATCTAATCACCTTTAAGTCTCCTTTGGGACTGGCGCAGGGCTTTCCTGCGCATTCGTATCTGATCGGTGTGGACGCGAGCCTTTGAATACAAGTCGACAATCTGGTTGCAATCTTATGTGCCGGAGAATTGCTTCCGTGGTGACGCACGTGCAGATAGCAGAGCCTCGGATCGTTTATCTTGTTTAATTCCTGATCATTCGCTCCGTAATTAAAGCGTCTTCCAGACAAGGTCGTCTTGTTGACTGAACTCGGCAGAGATGGAAACCCGATTCCAATTATTGGTGTCGTTTTAAATACTTCCTGTCTCTGGGAGGATGGACTTGACTCATCTCAGTCCCAGTCGTCGCTATCATCGTCCTTTGCTGCTGCCTTTGAGCCATCTCGAATCCCTCGTCGACCTTGTTGGTTTGCTGCCCTCTCATTGTCATGGTCACTGTCATCATCGTCTAGATGGCCAAACAGAAGTCGTTTCTTCAACACAGTCCAATCAATCAATGCATCCTCGAGGGCGCGGGTAACGGCGAAAGCCCCTTCTTTCCCATCCCAACACAATCCTTCAAACCCAGTGACTTTGCCTTTGACGACTCCCTTCACAAAACCGATGACACAGGGGAGAACTCTCACCCCAAGTTTTTCCACCACGAATGGCGCGTTCTTCACGTCAATTCTGGCAAAAGCCACGTCCGCTTCGTGTTGCTGTGCGTGGGTCTCTGCAATCTTTTCACAATGTGCGTCCATTGTGCTACATCGAGCGAACTCAGGATGAAAAAAATGTACTACCGCTCTTTCATGCTGCGTGGTAAAACTGAGTGCTTCATCGTCGCTTCTCAATGTAATGAATGCCTTATTCGTAGTAGTGAGTGTCGTTCGAGGCTTTGCAGCCTCGCTCGCGGAACGAAGTTCCTGAAGCCTTTGAGCACGGTAAGATGAATCATCTTCTTCCTCGAGTGACGCTAAGAGCGCATCTGCATCGTCCTCGTCCTGTTGAGTGGCTCCCAAAAGATCACTGTCAACCTTGCTTTTGCTCTGCTCTCCAGACATTTTAAGTCCCGTAGCATGCGATCGCCTTGGTGCCAATAACCGTATTTTATAAAGTTACGCGCACCATCGCACCCCGGTCTCACCTTATCGACCGAACGAATTTGAAAATTAGATGTGCCAGGGTGTTCTTGACCCGCTTGACAACGGCTTCAGAGAACTCTCTCCTTTTACTGGCAGACGCATCGGCTCAGGGTTTGTATACTCCACCGTATTCACCGACTAGAGGAGTTTCGACTTGGCAGGCGCAAAACTCTTGGCACTGCGCACACATTCGATCTTGCGGATGGACCCAACCAACTTTGAAGACTGAGCAGCTTGAATTTGTGACGACCATCTCGACACCAATCCTTTGGCGCAAACACAGCAGAAATGGCGCCTCCTACACAAAAGCCGAAAGGTACGATCTCGATATTTCATTTCTTCGTCAGATCTGGGCTCTAGAGACTGGGAATAACTGCAAATATGGACAAACACCCCAGGAATACAAAGCCCAATGCAGAACCAGCCCATCCCCAGACGCGGTTCTCCAGATCATGACTACCTCTGTAGAGAAATCTTGCTGACGAATTTATGATCTGTAGCTGGCTCCAAGAAGCCCAATGCTAAAGCCAACCAGGCCGCAAAAGCCACACTCAAGGGTGTACGTTTTCGACTTACACCCCCCTGGGAAGGATGAAAAACTCATGAGATATCTACAGGTCCACGCACAAAAGGCTCGCAAAGTCCGCAAATCCACCACCTTCCACAGACCCAAGACCCTTGTTCTCTCCCGATCGCCAAAGTACCCTCGCAAGTCGATCCCCCATGAGACGAGACTCGACCACCACAAGATTCTAATCCACCCGCTCAACACCGAGAGTGCGATGAAGAAGATTGAGGAGCACAACACACTGGTTTTCATCGTTGACACCAAGGCAAACAAGCGACAAATCAAGGAGGCCCTCAAGAAGCTATACGATGTCGACACAGTCAAGATCAACACCCTGATCCGACCAGATGGAACGAAGAAGGCTTTTGCCAGATTAACGACAGATGTGGATGCTCTCGACATTGCGGCTACGAAGTTGTCCATTGTGTAGACGGGAGATTCTGAAGGGGGTGTGGTAACGGGTGCATGGCTCGGGTTTTTACTCAGTGGAGCGATCTTATTTTATGCGTCTTCATTGATGCCTCAAAATCACAAAGGGGAATAACGATTCGGAATCGGGAACAGCTCAAGATAGATATCAGGGCGCCGTTCAGAATCGGTGCATGCCTTCCAAAACAAGAACATAAGAGCACAACTACTTCAAATCTCGTTCCCCGAGTCCGGAAAGCAGCTGGGTCCTTGTGACTGATTTTATGAGATTTGTGATTATGGTACAGATGTCCAAGCTCTTTACCCAGAGAAAAGAGCATTCCTCAAGCCCATGTACGGAATATGAGTGATCCTTGATCAAACCCTTCCGGCACCCAGTATTTCATATTCTCAAGCCCGTCAACAGTATGATCTCCCTGACTCATTCTATACCCTCGTCCAAGATTATGTAGTAGTACAAGATGGGTGGCGCGACCCAGTCATGCTTAATTGTCAACCCACCGATTCATTCGTTCGGAACCCCATGACCAGTCATCATTGGCTTGCTCGCAGCGTTTCCAAATGCTTCAAGATCTGTAGGTTGGAATCATACCAGCGATTGACGCAGTTGCTCATGCACGTCTCCTCCTTGCCCGCCAGCTTCCCTGTCGTTATCGAGCTTGTAATGCATTTCTTGAAGCAGATCTCGGCTAGAGAGTGTGTGTCTAAAAAGAAGAGAAATGCATCTGTCAGCTATTTGAGAATCATCTTTGATGCAAGTGATATGAGCATTGCTCCAGAGATCAGGAGACGGGGTATGAGAGGGGAATGGACTCGAGGAGAGTCATACTTTTCGCAATCTGGCTCTTCTGCTGCTCGCTCTGCAGAAATACCTGGAGTTGTCGTTGCTCGTTGGGTGAGAGCCGCTGCAGGTCCTCCGGCGAGATGTTGAAATCATCATCCATGGTGGGAGCTTAGATTGTTTGGGTCGCTCGTTGTCCTGAAGGCTCGACTTTGCGTTTTCGTGATGCTCAGGCAACGAGAGAAGAATGGGTTTCAAAAACGAGTAGCGAGTCGAGATGGAGTCGGGATGGCTGGACAGTGAAGATCTTACAGATTCGTGGTTTACTATTAAAAGTTTCCCCGGCTCGGTAATAATAGTCACGCCTTGGAGAAAAGGATTCCTGCAAGCGTGATTCACGTGACCACGGTCGGAGTATTTACCAGAACGCTACTATCTACACCCAGCGATTGCTCCTGGTGGCATAGTCTGTATGATATTCATCAAAAATCAGGTTGAAAAGCATATATATCTCAAATGGCCATAAGGATCACTATCTATGTCCTTCTCTCCACCGGTTTCTAGAGAACTTTTGCTATTGCGTCGCCTACGGAGTGCACGATTATTTCGAGTTAATTATAAGAGGAGAGACAGCTAAGATGAGGCAAGGTTTCCCTCCCTCCACATGTAATATATGAATTTTCAAAAGTCGAATCGAATGCTTGAACAATTAAGGGATAAACAAACCACTTTTGCCTCTATGCAGGGACAGTTGGTGATCGGATCAACTCTTGCCCTCGTCTCCTGCGATCTTCGATTAAGGTACAATCACCACTTGCAGACCCGAGCCTCTCATCTTTGATGCTGCGTCGAAGGCCGCATCAAACTCCTCGAGTGGAAAGGTTCCAACAGTCTTGATGCCCCCTACCTCACCCAGTTTCAAGTACCCAGTCTCAACCAAATTGATCATCACTCGCATATCTTCCTTCGTGTACATCCACTTGCCCTTGATCGTGATGTCATAAAGCATGATGAACTGAGTCGGCAATGTCAATTCTTGATGCGCACCCATTAAGCTTACACGACCTCCTCGTCGCAGTGATTGGATGCAACTTTTGAAATGTGTGCTTTTGATGGCCGCCCCAGGCGAGATATCAAAAAACACGTCAGCCGGCCCATCCTTGGTCAATTCCTTAACATCGGTCTCCACGTCCCCAGTGTTTTGGACGAACTGAATCCTGTCTCCGAAGCCGAGTTGCTTCAGTGGTTCCAAGGAACTCAGAGTCCGACTCATCGCAACCACTCGAGCGCCCATTGCGAGTGCAGAAAATACCGCAGCGCTGCCGAAGGCACCTGTGGCTGGGGAGATTACAACTTTCTCCCCTGCCTTGACATCAACATCACGAAGACCTCCGAAAGGAATTGAAATTGTGAAGAGGTATACTAAGTCAGAAAAGCTGTAGCCTAGACCGCCTTCTGCAGGGCTGCCCAGCAATCGCGCCTCGTCCAGAGGGAAACAATTCTCCAGTGGTAGCTTGGCATATTCGGCATAGGTACTATCGCGCCATACGGTTTCCATGAGCTTGTTACTGCCAGGAGTAAAACCACCGGATAAACCGTGCAGGAATAATGCCGTTGTGTCATCACGCCCCTGAACGTAGGTGTCAAAATAGATGAGCTGCTCAGGTTTGAGTTTGGTAGCGTCTTGACCAACATCGACGACACGCCCAACTGCGGATGACCCAGGCACAAATGATTTTGGATAAAGGTATGGCTTCCTGCCACTATATACCCTATTGGCATACGTCAAGACGGCAGCTGCAAGCACGCGGACCACTGCGCTTCCCATCTCGGCTTTTGGCGTTTCAGTTTCAACAACTGACATGTCATAAGGGTCTCTTGTCGAGTGGAGTACAAGTGCACGATGCCTTGACGGGATGATGGGCAAAGTTAATTTAGACATCTTCACAAGAATAATGCCTATGGCTGCTCTGATATGGTGTTGGGGGCGGCTCTTGATGCAATACAGTGTCCAGTCGTGCTGAAGAGGTCGCTCGGTGAGCGGACAAAGGGCGACGGAGCTCTTTATATCATTCTTTCGCCAATGCAAGTGTTCGTCGACAGCAATCTTGATGTGCTCTTTGATACGTTGCTTCGGGATATCCTTCGATTTTATGACCGACCCGTTGGAAACATCGGACGTTATCAAGTCATAACCCCTGTGTTGACCGCCGGATTTAAGCTGGGATCCTATCTCCATGTGTTGTGGCATATTTCTCCGTCCAATGGATCCGAAGTGTCATGTTGATTCTCTGCCATTAATGCTAGACAGTTACGATTTGTTCTCTGGGTCTCTCTTTTAGTGTCTTAAACACCACACCTTGAATGCCATAAGGATCGCCCCTCCTCTCCCAGACAAGCTGGAGACCCATCAACCCCCAACTCTTCAATCAAGCTTCATATTTCTTGTATGTATCAAAAGAAACAATATAGGGATGTTTCCTTGGTGACCCACTTCTAAACTATCTCGCGTGAACATCGCTTTAAGAATGGATTTGCAATTGAACGGTCTGGACTTAACTGATTTTGAAATTCGAAGCACATTTGGACTCAGGCCAGAGGCCAATATCTGTTGGGTAGTTCACATTTAGAGATGTGCATCTGCCCGGACGATGGTTTGATCATAGTGCCAAGGTCAGGGCTCCCGGTCCGACCTCAGGTAAGGGCAAATCAAACAGCAGCCTAGCAGTTTGATTGCCCAAGGGAATTGTAAATTTTAGGAAGGGCAACCATTGGCTTTGAAGCTTGTGGAAGTTACACCAGCTTAGATCACTTCTCTTCATTGTATGTTGTCGATAAATCCCTAGCATGACACAGTTGATAGGTATTGGGGAAGACATGTTCACTAACCAATAGTCCCCTCTTGAAATATAAACTTGCACGGGAAACTTCGAGGAAAAGCAGAGTCACTTCAACCAGACATTTCTTTCAGTTTTCTAGTGTCCATAATTTTTGCGCATTCGTATTTCCAACCAGGGCACCAAGCCAGGCGCCCCTTTGCTGGATTCGCCAGGCGAGGTCTTTCGATCCTATCCATTGACTAAGACTTGCAGTTACCGCAACCTCATCCTCACTGGGCGCTCTGATCCAGACATCTCGACCTTCGACTTTCAGAATGTCAACAGAGATGGCGGTCCCACTGAGCCCGAGGTACTGCTGCAAGGCAAGCGTAAGGTATGCCCGAGCTGAGATCTCATCAAGATCAAGGGGCGCTTGTGATGTCGCAACTAAGGGTCTCAAAGAAAGATGAAAATAGGAGAATGGTGCTTTCCAGAGGGTGAAGCTCTGGTTCTGGTCGGGAGAAGAGACGTCTGGTTTAGTCATGACAACAAAGTTGGAGTCCTTAGCACCGTGCAGGTTGCCAATGAGGTGATTGAATATGCGGTACAGATGTGAAAGAAAAACACCTCAAGAAAACACGTGAACGTAAGTTGTTTGAGGACCAGCTTCTTGGAAATGAGTAAAAGTCTCGTAAAGATTCTTTGGGATGGACCACATTGGGCGGTTAGAGGTGGAGCTGGCTTTGGAGATGGTACACTTTGGACGGACCTGGACTATTGGAGCAGTGAAGGAGAAAGGTTTTCAATCATTGATCGTTCTAGGTATATACTGAAATCGGATTCATCAGCATTGGTAACTTTTCTACAGAGACAGAGGAACGAAAGATTGTTGATAATCACTGATGACATCTGGGGGTCCGGCCGAGGCCCTATTCATTGGGTATTACCTGTAATTTTCCAGAGGGGGAACTTTGTCCGAGTAGACACGTGACAGAGGCTTGGCAACAACAGACCCACTCAAGCCTTGGCTGCACCTGCACCGCACACAATTCTCTCTGCCCACAGAATTTCCTACAGCATTTGCGACAAGTTTAACATCGACTCTAGCAATACCAACACTCGTCAAGATGTCCGACAACGGCGAGGTCGAAGTCGAGAACCCAGTCTCTGGTTACCCTGTTCTCCCCAAGGAAGTTACCAACGAGATTGGTAGCATCAAGCTCTTCAACAAATGGAGTTATGAAGATGTGGAAGTTCGCGATATCTCATTGACGTACGACACCAACCACGACTCGAGAGCCGAGCAAGTTCACTGACAAGTGTATACAGCGACTATATCCAAATCAGATCCCCAGTCTACATTTCCCACTCCGCCGGTCGCTATGCTGCAAAGCGATTCCGAAAGGCTCAATGCCCCATCATTGAGCGACTCACCAACTCCCTCATGATGAATGGCCGAAACAACGGAAAGAAGTTGATGGCTATTCGCATTGTTGCACACGCTTTCGAGATTGTATGTTTCCTTTAATATCCGGAGGATGTGGTTGCCCACAAAAGGATTGATGGCTAATATTTGACTTGTCTAGATCCACATCATGACCGACCAGAACCCCATTCAAATCGCAGTCGATGCCATTGTCAACTGCGGACCTCGAGAAGATAGCACCCGTATTGGAAGCGCTGGTACCGTCCGAAGACAAGCCGTCGATGTTTCTCCTCTCCGCCGTGTCAACCAAGCCATTGCTCTCCTCACGATCGGTGCACGTGAAGCCGCCTTCCGAAACGTCAAGAGCATTGCTGAGTGCCTCGCTGAAGAGCTGATCAACGCTGCTAAGGGAAGCAGCAACTCCTATGCCATCAAGAAGAAGGACGAGCTAGAGCGTGTCGCAAAGAGCAATCGGTAAAGTGGTTCTTGATGAAAATGGTGTTTCCGGCGGAAAAATATGGTGCGTTTTGCACGAGTTGACGGCCATAGCGAGTGTATTAGTGGGAGCAAGTGCTGTCACCGTGAGGCATCCATCGAGATTGCATACCAGCTGGTCATGACTTCAGTGGGAATGCAGATCCAACTTTTTAGATCAGACTGATGTCCCCAAAAATCGAAAATCAGTGCAAATTCAACCAGTTCCTTCTTCTCGCATTCTCGCATTTTCGCATTTTCGCCCATGTTTGTGGTCAACAGGCCCCTCTATTGGCGTGTCTGCTGGTGACCAATTTGCACATAGCTTATACCATCTACTTCTTAGTACGGCGGCAGTTTGCCTTTGAACAACGGGCATCACACTTGCACAGATGACAATCTATGATGGTACGCTGCTTCACAAATTGCTACTCTTGCTGCAACAGCGAAGGAACATATACCGAGATCCACCGCTGTTTAACCAATAGCATCATGAGATCGCTAATAAGATAACACTATTAGCTGAAACCAAAACCTCGCTCCAAAGTATAACAGCATCTTGTCTAACTCCGTACACTGTTATTCACCACCCTTGTTACCCATCCTGGGCGAATCAACATATCCATCTAGGGGCGTGTTCTTTTCGCTTCGCTGACACTGAGGAATGGATGCAATGTTGGTAGCGTTCCTGCGCCGCGGAGGTGGGCTAGCGTGAAGGGCATCGTCAAAGCCCTGCACATGGAGCCGTTTGAGACCATGAGACCGGTGCATTGCGTCCACGAGATGCATGTCTGCCACCTGATGCCTGGATGACATGCAAGGCAAATTGTGTCCACTGCAATTGCGACGTATGCTTTATCAATGTGACAGCCTTTATTCTTGAGGGTGATGTCGTTTGCCAGCTCTGGCTTCGTCCCACGCTTGCATTTTCCCGCGCTCACGAACCCCTCTTTGATACTCCAACTGTGATTGTGATTTCTGATTCCAGTTTGAGGGTTCTTGCTTCGTGAGCACTTTTGACATGCCAAAGCCTATGAGGACTGAAAAGGCAGCAGCAAGAATAACGAACAGAATTATAACAGAGACTGGCAGCGCGTCCATGACTTGGGACCGTAAGAGCAAGTTTCCCGAGACGAGGAAAGATCTCAATAACACCTGAGCTTTGTAGGTCTTGGATCTCTGTGTTTTGCCCCTGTCCAAATGGATTTGATGGTGGCCCGTGGGGTATCGAAGAACGGATATTTTTGCAAGAAGGAGGTAAAGAAATCAATATTCGAATCGACGAACGAGAGACAGGAGATTCAAAATCGCAACGTGTCTACGACGAGCATCCTCACCTACCTTGTTAGATATATGAGCAGACCTATGATGGAGTAATTGCCGTCGGCATGACATCTGAGACCTCCCTGACATTGGCAAGTCTGAAAACTGAAGTCAACACGAACGAACCAATGACAACCCAGCGAGTATAGTGGTGGAACAAGTAAGGCCGCACACCTGGGTTTGATGCCAATAATAATAAATGAGTCTCAATTTTCACTAAGTTGGAATATGGGAGAGCCGTGTCCGCCAACGGTGGGATATGGATAGAGATTAATACAAAACGCTAGACCGAATTTGGATATCAACACGACAGGTCCAATCAGAAGACGGCAACAGCCAAGGGAACCAACCCAGGGGGTGCCAAAATGCATCGATGATTGCGCATGTTCTCCGTGCGCTCGGAATAGCCGCACGGAGAACGTCGAATTCTTAACTAATCTCCATATCTTCCTGACACCCGCCTGGCACTAAGCATGTAGGTCAGTCACGGCAATTCCCTTGATTAAACAGACCAGCAAACCAACAGACCGCTGGAGTAGAGTTTCCCCTGACTCCCTGAGACGCTCGCCCAAACGTGGTGGCCCATATCTGAGTCTTCCTGGTATGGATTGGCCTCTCTTGGACACTCGTACCTGGTTTTGAACTTTCCCAATAGCGCGGCATCTAGTCAGCGAACTCGGTTTCCAATCATTGCAGTCCCCCCCTCTTCGCTTGGTGCATTCGGTAAAATCAGACGGTAGATGCCTGCACGACGGGCTCCCCACGCAAAGTCCAAAAATGGGTGTCTAACCTGCAAGTGAGTAACACTTGTTAGCAGCATAGTCAAAAGGCAGGCCGGGAACTCACATTGTGACTGATGCAGAGTTCGACGAATAAAATGTGACGAGACTAGACCCCATTGTCGGAAATGTACCGAGACTGGGAGGAAATGTGAAGGGCCGAACAGTCTTGATCTTCGGTTTCACTTTGTCAACAACTTGTCTGGCTCAAGAAGCAAGAATGCGGTCTCGAAGATCAAAGTTCTCTCTCCAGCCTTTTCCATCCTTCAGCCTCAACACAGCGAGATTGAACGACGCTCCTTCGATTATTTCCTTCACCGCGCGGCACCCTGTTTCGCAGGTGCTGTCGAAGATGATTTCTGGTTGCATGCAATCCCATCACTTGCTCTTGCCGACTCCGCCGTCTGGGACATAGCAGTATCAAGCAGCTACATGTTCGAACATGTGCCCCATGAGACGCTCTTAGTTTCCTTCACGTCGAGTGCAACACCACCTGCCACAGGTGCACCACACCGCCAGGCTCTGAAATGGTACAACCGAGGCCTCTCCGATCTCCAAAAGCGAATGGAGCGCAACGAAATGGATAGCTCATATGCTCTTCTCACCTGCGTATTGTGCACAGCCGTAGAGTTTCAACAAAACAATGTGGGCAATGCCATGGATCTCCTTCAGAGTGGTTTCAGGGTCTTGAGTCAGACATTGCGCAGTAAGAAGAGTACAACGTCGACACAAATGGGTTTCCTCAGTGAGGTCATCATGTCATTCTTTACTCGACATGCCCTTGTCGTAGCGAACTTTGTTATGCTGCCGCTGTCAGACTGGTCAGACGACTCGGCGGCCATCCATGACGCTGGACCATGTACCTCAACCCAGTCAATTCAAGTCCACAGAATCAGGTTGCAGCTCTATCATCTCATGTATCAAGCATATCAGACCGTCAGAGTTGCCGTTCTGATGTGGCAAGACCCCGAAATCATCAGAGGACTTCTCTTAGCACAAAGAGTGACACTTGATGAATTGATTCGGTGGCGTTCTTTTTTTACCGGATATTGCTCGTCGCACCGGGACACAATGAATGAGGAGAACATGCAATTATTAGCGTCTCACTTGTTGATGTGCTGGGATGTCTGTTACATCTGGTTGGAAGCTTGCACGGAGATCAGCGAGACTTCATACGACAAACACATCGATCATTTCGCCGAGATTATTATACAAAGTGAGAGTGTTCTTGCCATAGTTGCGCAACGACCAGTCGAGGAGCAACCACAAACCAAGGTTGTTGTTGATCTAGCACCACCGCTGTACTTTACTGTGATGAAATGCCGTGATCCAGTCCTCAGGAGGAAGGCACTTGCTCTCCTTGAGAAAGCACCACCAGAAGGACTATGGGCCGACGTTCTCACAGCACAAGTTGTTCAAAACGCCATTTCTCTTGAAGAAGGCCGGCCGTACAAACCGACAGACCTAACAGACCCAGAATCGCTAGCCGAGCTGCGCACTTGCGCCATGCCACCTGAAAACCGCCGAATACAGACAATTGCCTTCATAGGCCAGGAGAAAACGCATACTGGCTACACACTGAGCCTGCAGGTGGGGAGGGTCACTGTCGACACCAGTGGCAAGAAAAGAACCGTCCATGAAAACATTCGCATGGAGAACTCGACAGGGCTGATCGCGTGTTAGATTTTGGACCGTGAAAGTGTATACATACCGGATGGATTGACCTTGATGGATCACGGCACGTGTCCCACGCCTGTCACTATGAGATTTAGGTATGCATTGCATTGTTGGTATAGTACTACCCTAATAGACAAGACATAAAAATTGAGATCCAGGAGCGATGCACCAGTGAAGAAGGTAGAGTACCCCTCGGTCTCTCTCCTACACAGTCAACTTGTTGTTCTACCTAGTTCTCACTCTGCACAGCTCTCCCACGCGCTTGTGTCACACGGCTCGTGTCACACGGCTCGTGTCACACGGCTCGTGTCACACGGCTCGTGTCACACGGCTCGTGTATCCTGCCTGAATCACATGGTCTTGCATGGTGGTAGGAAGGAACAGAATGGCTGCAGCAACAGGGTATGGGTATCATATCTTAGTTACTACCTAGGTATGTAGGCACTGTGTACGTAACTACGTTTTTCTCGTTCGACTGCTCTTCGTCCATGACATGGCTCTCGTACCTTTTTCGAGCAGAGGCTTTTCCCGAAGACTACGCTCGCTCAATGCAGAATAAACTCTCCCCCCACAGCAACAAGAACTCACCAAGAATCTGATTTCTTCTTTTCACCTCCCTCGAACTTCTTCCTTTAGTGCTGCATCGATCTACTAGATCGGTCCACCACCATTCTCACCCTCCGGTAATGGAGAATGACCGCTAGTAGGAGGGACAGCCGGGCCAATAGCGGGGCCGGCCGGGGCTTTTTGCACGACGGCGAGGTACTTCTCGTGGGCCTTGCGCTGGACTTCCCAGTCTTTCTTTAGACGTTTGATTTTCGACGCCGTAAGGGCAGAACCGTCCTTCGCGTTCGTCGGGATTCCATCTTGGTCCCACGCGGAATAGTCAGTGGAGTGGGGAGGCTTGAACATCTCGTGCGGAGGGAGTCGGCCTTTCTGTAGTTTCTCTAGGGCCTCTTGCTCGCGCTTCTTCTTCGCTTCTTCCTTCTGGCGGGCGCGGTCTTCGCGTTCGCGGCGTGCGGCTCGCAGTCCTTCGGTTACGGGTCGAACGAGGGCAGGGGCATTCTCGCGATCTTCCAGGTAGATGTCGAGCTGCCAGAGGTCCACATCTCTGACGCGATCGCAGAGGGCGATGATCTGCTTGCTGAGATCCCCTGAATCCAACGGCGATGCTGCTTCTAGGGCGCTGCGGCTGAATTCGCTCAAAGCACGTGCATATGACGGTCTGGGCCGTCCACTAGACGGCATCTCTGCTTGCTCAGGAGAGATGGACACAATCTCTTGGACTTTCTCCGCGGTGATTGATTTGGCAATAGCTGCTTGCCGTAGTTCATCTCGCATCTTCGCGAGCGGATAGACGAACTCCTTTGCAGCGTCCGGAATCTCGATGCCTTTCCATCCTAGTGTTGTAGAATCAGGAGAAGCATCACCATTTAGACCAAAGATGTTGACCATGCGGGTGACATATTTTGCCGTACTGACGTGATCCTCAAAAGTGAGGTCAATCTTCTTAGTGCTATTGTAGGCGTTGATCAATGTGGAGATGGCGGCCATTGCACCAGCAGTGTTGAAGGAATCTAAAAGGGCGGCTCGAACCTTTTCCTCCGTGTCTTGTAGAACATCTTGGAGTGCTCCTTTCTGGTTGGTGGTATTTTTGGCAGTTTTGATGTTGTCGACCGCATTGAGGAAGAAATTATCGACACGATCCTCCCAACTTCTGCCTTCCAGAACCATGTCCTCTGTAATTTCTATTCCATCTTTCCAGCTGCCGAGTAAGAAAACAATACGCAAACTCCTTGATGTCCACTCTTTCCGAACATGCAGGGCTTCCCGAATAGTTGTGAAGTTTTTGAGAGACTTCGACATCTTAGAGCCTGCTATAGACAGGTGACCCATATGAATGAAGTAGTTGACCCACTGCTTCTGACGCCCGTCAGCCCAGAAGGCTTCACTTTGTGCAAGTTCATTGTCATGATGTGGAAACGCCAGGTCAATACCTCCCGAATGGATATCCATTTGACTACCAAGTTTTCCAGAAGCCATTGCTGAGCATTCGATATGCCAGCCAGGCCTGCCCGGACCCCATTCACTGTCCCAACTAGGCTCACCAGGTTTTGATGCTTTCCATAAGGCAAAATCTGCGTCAGAGCGCTTGACGCTATCATCCGCTTGCGACAGGGCCCCTTCACCGTCTGCTTGGAGGTCCTTATCGTTTCGGTTCCAGGGTTCAAGCCGTGCATAAGGGAAACCAGCAGCCTCGAATGCCTTGATGTCAAAGTATACGGAGCCATCCGAGGTTCTGTAGCCCAATTTGTTGTCTACAATCTTTTTGACGAACGCTGCAATCTCCTTGCCGTGCTCGGTCACGCGAACGATTTCATCGGGATCCAGCACATTTAGATCGTGCATATCCTGGAAGAATCGATGCTCATACTCCTTAGTGAGCTTTGTGAAGACAGCGTAGTCATCGCCCCGAATAGTCTGCCCAAGTTGTTCGTCCA